>FTDB01002426.1_pt1 | contig 33298 bp, 17 predicted proteins | sample 1639741 | NCBI WGS metagenome assembly FTDB01 (sample SAMEA3914869, study PRJEB12502) | metagenome | biome: forest; material: soil | place: USA | collected 2012-03-12 | depth 0.1 m | reverse complement strand
GGCAACCAGGATTTCGCGTCGGTGTCGGCGATCGCCGGCGGCTTCGTCGTGACCTGGGTGGATAATTCCGGCGGCGATGAACATGCCCTGGTCAAGCAGCAGCTTTACCTGGCCAACGGCACGGCGTTCGGCGCTGAAACCACGGTCAACGACACCAGCCATGCCGGTGACGTGGCCGGCACCAGCGTAACCGTCCTGAAAAGCGGCGACTATGTCGTCACCTGGTCGATGTCCAACGCCACGGGCACGAACTATGACGTCTACCTGCAGGAATTCACCGGCACCGGCACCAAGGTCGGCAAGGAAATCCATGTCACCAACGGCCCCAATAACGAGGTCTACAGCTCCGTGGCGGTGCTGTCCGACGGCAGCTATGTCGTCACCTATCGCGGCCCCGATGCCGTCGACGCCACGGGCGCCCAGACCAGCCCGGGCATCTACCAGAAGGTCTTCTACATCGACCAGGTGATCACCGATTCCTCGGCCGGCGGCCATGCGATCACCGGCGGCGGCGGCAGCGACGTCATCAACGGCCTCGACGGGGACGACACCCTCGACGGCGGCCCGCAGAACGGCCTCGATACCCTCAACGGCGGCGACGGCAATGACACCCTGATCATTTCGGGCGGCGACAGCGCCAACGGCGGCGCGGGCGACGACATCATCAAGGTCATGCACCTGAACGGGCTGATCATGACGTTCGATGCCGGCGCCGGCTACGACATCGTCGACGCCACCCAGACCGACTTCGGCCCGGCCTGGTTCTTCACCAACACCCAGAACGTCGAAGAGTACCGCGCCAGCTCGCACGGCGATACCTTGAACGCCGGCAGCGTCACCAACATCGCCACCTTCACTTTCAAGGGCGGGGCGGGCAATGACGTCGTCCATCTCGGTTCGGGCGCCGACATCCTGACAGGCCTCGGCGGCAACGACCTGCTCGACGGCGGCACCGGCAACGACACCATGATGGGCGGCGCGGGCAACGACACCTATGTCGTCGATGCGACCGGCGACGTGGTTTCGGAAGAAACCGTGGCCGGCACGGACGACGGCGGCACCGATACGGTCTGGTCGTCGATCTCGTACCACCTCGGCGCGCACATCGAAAACCTGACCCTGACGGGTACCGGCAACATCAACGCCACCGGCAACGAACTGGCCAACACGCTCACCGGCAACGACGGCGCCAATATCCTCAATGGCGGCACCGGCGGCGACGCCATGGCGGGCGGCAAGGGCGACGACGCCTATTTCGTCGACAACCTGCTCGATACGGTTACGGAAAACGCCAACGAAGGCACCGACAAGGTGATTTCCAGCGTCAATTTCACGCTCGGCGCCAATGTCGAAAACCTGGCCCTGACGGACGCGGCGATCACCGGCACCGGCAACGCGCTGGACAACACCATCGTCGGCAACGCCAACAACAACATCCTCATGGGCGGCGGCGGCAACGACCTGCTCAACGGCGGCGCGGGCGCCGACCGCATGCTCGGCGGCGCGGGCGACGATACCTACATGGTCGACGACGCCGGCGATCGTGTGTCGGAACAGACGGTGGCGGGCATCGACGACGGCGGCAAGGACACGGTCGAGTCCTATCTCACCTTCCACCTGGGCGCGGGCTTTGAAAACCTGACCCTGCTGGGCGGGGCGGCGATCAACGCCACCGGCAACGAACTGGCCAATGTCATCGTCGGCAACACCAACGACAACGTCATCAACGGCGGCACCGGCGCCGACACCATGTCGGGCGGCAAGGGCAACGATACCTACTTCGTCGACGACGCCAACGACCTGGTCATCGAAAACGCCGGCGAAGGCACCAAGGACAAGGTGATCTCCAGCGTCGCCTACACCCTGACGGCCAATGTCGAAAACCTGACCGTCACCGGCACGGGCGACTTCGTGGTGAAGGGCAACGACCTCGCCAACATCGTCGTCGCCAACTCGGGCAACAACCTGGTCGATGGCGGCGCCGGCGGCGACCACATGTTCGGCGGGGCCGGCAACGACACCTATATTGTCGACAACGACGGCGACCGCATTTCCGAGCAGTTGACCGGTTCGGCCGATGACGGCGGCACCGACCTCGTCATGTCGTCGGTGACGTGGCACCTGTTCGCCTTCGTCGAGAACCTGACCCTGACCGGCACGGCCGATATCAACGCCACCGGCAACAACCTCAACAACATCCTGATCGGCAATTCCGGCAACAACGTCCTCAACGGCCTCACCGGCGCGGATACAATGTCGGGCGGGGCGGGCAACGACGGCTATATCGTCGACAACGTCAACGACGTCGTCATCGAAAACGCCAACGAAGGCACCGACAAGGTGCTGGCCAGCGTCAGCTACACCCTGTCGGCCAATGTCGAAAACCTGGCCCTGCAAGGGACTGGCAACATCAACGGCACCGGCAACGCCCTGGCCAACACCATCATCGGTAATTCGGGCAACAATGCGCTCGACGGCAAGGGCGGCGCCGACGTCATGCTGGGCGGCGCCGGCAACGACACCTATGTCGTCGACAATACCGGCGACCGCGTATCCGAACAGACCGTGGCCAACCACGATGACGGCGGCATCGATCTCGTCAAGTCGAGCGTCAGCTTCACGCTCGGCGGCTTCATCGAAAACCTGACCCTGATCGGTTCGGGCGCCATCAACGGCACCGGCAACAACCTGGCCAATGTCATCATCGGCAATACCGGCAACAACATCCTCAACGGCATGGCCGGCAACGACCATCTGACGGGCGGCACGGGCGCCGACACCTTCCTGTTCAGCACCGGCAGCGGCGCCGATATCATCACCGATTTCAAGGCATCGGAAAACGACAAGATCGACGCCACCGCCTATCATTCGGTTGCCCACACGGTGACCCATGTCGGCAGCGACACGATCATCGACTTCGGCGGCGGCAACACCATCACCGTCCAGGGCGCGTCGATGAGCGACGTCGTGGCGCATACGGTGTTCTAAGCCTTAGAACCCATGAAACCGAAAGGGGGAGCCGACCGGCTCCCCCTTTTTTATGTCGTGATGACGGCAGGCCCGCCTCAGAGGAAGTTGAGATAGGGCGTCGAGAAGTTATGCAGGTTGGGGAAGATGGTGTGCAGGTCGCTATCGCTGACGCCGAACCAGCGGCCCATGGTCGCCGCGTACTGGTCGACCGCCGTGGTCGGGATCATGACATTGTCGGCGATGTTCGGGTTGTGGAAGCTGCCCTTGTCGATGCCGACGGTCGGGAACTGGCCGTACATGTCGCCACCCTTGACCGCGCCGCCATAGATCAGCTGGTGGCCGCCCCAGGCGTGGTCGGTGCCGTCGCCGTTGGTGGAGTAGGTGCGCGAGAAGTCCGACGCCGTGAACGCCGTCACCGCGTTGCGCATGTTGATGCCGTTGATGTTGCCGAGCGCCGCGTCGAGGTGGCGCAGGCCGTTGGCCAGGTCGTTGAGCAGGCCGGGCTGGCCGGCGTTCTGGAAGGTATGGGTGTCGAAGCCGCCCATGCTGACGAAGAACACCTGGCGCTTCAGACCCAGGCTCGGCGCCACCGCCACCATCTGGGCCACGGCGTGCATCTGGTGGACGAAATAGCTGCTCGACGGCGCCGGCAGGCTTTGGGCGATCGGCGTGTTGAAGGCCGTGTTGATGATGTCGGTCGAGGACAGGGCGCGCGCCACCACGGTGGCGTGGTCGTTGGCGAAATAGCTGCCGGAACTGGCGTCCTGGATGACGGCCTTGAGCTGCGCCGACGGCACGTCCGAACCGAACAGCCAGCCGGTGGTGCCGTCGATCTGCTGCGCCGGGTCGCCGAAGACGTTGATCGGATACTGCAGCGTCGTTTCGCCCGACAGGAAGACGGTGTTGCCGGCGGTGGTGATCGCGGTGAACAGGCTGTTATTGCTGTTGCCGCCGATGATCATGTCGGCCATCTTGCCGCCCCAGCCGGTTTCGGCGCCTTCGATGCCGTTGGTCTGCCACATGTTCGACTGGTCGTTGTGCGAGAACAGGTTGGCCGGCAGGTTCTGCCACGCCTCGTATGAAGCACGCGAGGTCGGCTGGACCAGGGTGCCGATATTGGCCATCACCGCCAGGCGGCCGGCGCTGAACAGGTCGTTGGCCGGCGTCATGTTCGGGTGCATGCCGAAGGTGCGCGACGTCGCCGACGTGCCCGGCGGCACCGGGTTGGCGGTCTTGGGCACGAAGGGCAGCAGGCCGCCCCACGATTCCGGCATGTTGTTGCTGGTCACGGTGCGGCCGGTGACGGGCGACACGTCGCCGATGGCGGTGCGCGGTGCGCCGACCGGCATCAGGGCGATAGGATCCTGGCCGGTGAAGCGCGCCGACCAGTAGCGATTGTAGGAATCCTGGTCGGTCGGCACGATCATGTTGTTCGAATCGTTGCCGCCGAACAGGAAGATGCAGACCAGCGCCTTGTAGTCGGGCGCCGAACCGGCGGCGGCTACCGAGCCGGCGGCGGCCAGCTGCATGGCGAAGGGGGCGAAGGCGCCGAGGCCGGACAGCGCGCCCGACATGTGCAGGAAGCGGCGGCGGTCCATCTCGCGGGAACTGACATTGCGGATCATCGGGCTTACCTTTGAGCGATATATTCTGGAGAGGCCATGGTCAGCAGGATGGCGATGCGCGCGCGGTTGTTGCGCGCTTCCGCCTGGTCGTCGGCGTTGCCCTGGGTGATGTCGATCGACGACATGGCGGTGGTCAGGTGGGCCTTCAGTTCGTCCGACATCTGGCCGTTGAGCAGGACCAGGTTCATGTGGTCGATCACCTTGTTGATGTCGCCGGCATTGGCGGCATCGTCGGTGAGCGGGATGCGGATATCCTGGCCGTGGTTGTTGACCCATTCGCCGAGGCCGCCGCTCAAGGCATATTGCGTGCCGTTGACGTAGTTCGACACGGTGATCTCGTTGACCGCCTGGAATTCCGGCCCGACCAGGTTGTTGGCGCCCAGCGTGGTGTTGGGCGGGATGTAGCCGGGCCGCCAGAAGTTGAACACCGACGGCGAGGTCATCGGCGACTGCTTCAGCCAGTCGTCGGTCGAATCGAGCAGCCAGTTGCGCGTCAGCGACGACGCCTTGAAGGCGCGCATCAGGTGGGCGGCGCGCACCACCGGTTCGCGCAGCTTGCCGTAGCCGGGATTGCTGAGGTTGGAGGCGTCGCGCGCCTCGTGGTCGGTCAGGATGGCGCGGACCACGGCCTTCATGTCGCCGCGCACGCCCGAACCGTTGTTGTCGAAGATGGCCGAGACGCGGCGGACATAGCCGGGCGTCGGGTTCGACGTCACCAGCCGCTGGATCAGCTGCTTCGAGATGAACGGTCCGACATTGGGATTGGCGAAAATAGTGTCGAGCGCCACCTTCAGGTCGGCCTTGGCGTCCGGCGTGTTCGAGGCCGGGATGGTGACGCCCAGGAAGTCCTTTTCCGACGTCGAATGGAACTGGTTGTAGGCGATCATCGGCGTCACCGACGATGCGTCGTCGCGCGGCCAGCCGTAGAAGGTGCCGTCGTCGGGCTGGCTCGAATACCAGCTCCAGCCGGTGAACACCTTGGCCAGGCCCTTGATGTCGTCCTGGCTGTAGGTCGCCTGCGGATTGCCGAACAGGTCGAGCTGCTTGGTGCCGTCGGGATTGAGCTTGTAAAGCCCAAGCGACATCAGCTGCATCACTTCGCGGGCGTAGTTTTCGTCCGGATGGCGGCCGGTGTCGGGGTCTTCCTTCTGGTTGCCCAGCGCGTTGAGGTAGATGCCCATCATCGGATGCAGGGTCACGTCCTGCAAAAGGTCGCGGTAATTGCCGAAGGCGTCGCGTTCCAGCATGTCGTAATAGTCGGCCGTGCCGCGGGCGTCGACATTGGGATTGGCCAGCGAGGTGACGAAGATTTCCGACAGGGCAAAGGCCACGCGCTGGCGCAACTGGTCGTCGCCGGTCACCGCCTGTTGCCAGAAGCCGTTGTAGAAGTCGTTCTCGTTGATATAGGCGTTGGGATCCTGGGCGCGCTTGGCCACCAGCCGGGCGTCGATATCCGCCAGGTGCGGGACGCGCGGCGACGCGAACTGGGCCGTGATCCAGTCGTCGTAATTGGTGGTGGTCAGGTTGCGAATCGACTGGTCGGTGGGCCCGAAGGTCGCCTGGGTCAGGAAGCGTCCGGCGTCACTGGTGTTCGGGTGCGACGATACGGGCAGGGCGGGGATGTTGTCCGACGCGCCGAATATGTTGAAACCCTTGGTGCTGCTGCCATCGTCGCCGCCACAGGCACCGAGGGAGAGCAGGGCGCCGGCCAGAACGGCCCGGCTGATCCATGAGGTGAGATCGCTTTTGCGCATGTTGTCCCCGTCCCGTACACATGTCGGGTTGCCATCGGCGCGACGTTAACTTCAATTGAAAATTTGTCCAGCCACGGCCAGAGAAGCACGACACCGTTAATCTTTTGCAAAGGCTTGCTAAAAAAAACGGACAAGGAAAAGTGATCGTTTTCGCGCGCTTTGTGATGGCCCTTCCGGCGGCTTTCGGGCCACCCCGGCGGGCTTCGCGTGTGGGGCGAACGGCTGTTGATTTCACAACGCTTTTTCGCCTTTTGCGCAGGGCGAACCTGCCATACAGTCAATGGGCGTTAATCAATCGTTAGTTATAAAGCAAATAAAATCAATGAGTTGTCAAATCAAAAGAGCGGTGGTATCTCTCGAATCCGGTGCGCGGGATGAGGGGGCCACAGCCATGTCCGATTCACGTCCCGCCGCCGAGGCCGTTTCAACCCAGCGCCGGATGAGTTCATGACACAAGCGACCGTTTCGCCCCAGGCCAATGCCGACTTCGCCCCGCCGGTTGACCGCGGAGGCGGCGACGCTCCCAACGGCAAGCCATCCCTGACGGTCGACCAGGCGGCGCAGCAGATCCTGCGCGACGGCCATTCGCTCAACGCACCCGGCGTCACCGGCACGGCGGCGGTCGTCACCTACGCCTACCGCGATACCTCGGGCCCCATGCCGGGCGATACCGACGGCTTCGCGCATTTCTCGGCGACCCAGATCAACGCCACCGAACAGGCCCTGGCCGGCTGGTCCGACGTCGCCAACGTCACCTTCGTGCGCGTCGGCAGCGGCACCGGCGCCAACGCCTTTTCCGACAACGCCACCATCCTGTTCGGCAACTACACCACCGGCAATGCCGGGGCGGCGGCCACCACCTTCTATCCCGGCGACACCAGCGCGGGGTCTTCGGACGACGATATCTGGGTCAACAAGTCGCTGAGCTACATGGCCAGCCCGACCCAGGGCAATTACGGCCAACTGGCCCTGACCCACGAAATCGGCCACGCCATCGGCCTGGGCGAAGCCGAGGACCTCGATCCCGGCTACGGCTCGCCGTCCTATGCGGTCAACGCCGGCTATTACGAGGATTCGCAGCAATACACGCTGATGAGCGACTGGGCGGCCGCCAACACCGGCGCCGACTACGGCGGGCTCTATGCCTCGGCGCCGATGATGGACGATATCGCCGCCGCGCAGGTCCTCTACGGCGCCAATATGAGCACGCGCGCCACCGACACCGTCTACGGCTTCAACAGCACCGCCGGGCGCAGCTGGTTTTCCGCCACCTCGGCCGCCTCGCCGCTGATCTTCTGCGTGTGGGATGCCGGCGGCAACGACACCTTCGACTTCTCGGGCTACAGCCAGAACGCTTTCATCGACCTGCGCGCCACGCATTTCTCCAGCGTCGGCGGCATGATCGGCAACGTCTCGATCGCCCAGGGCGTGACCATTGAAAACGCCATCGGCGGAACGGGCGACGACGTCTTCGTCGGCAACAGCGCCGACAACCATTTCGACGGCGGCGCCGGCATCGATACGGTCGATTACAGCCAGGAAACCGCCAACATCACGGCGTCGCTCGCCACCGGCGACGTCACCGGCACCGGCATCGGCCACGATATCCTCGCCAATATCGAGAACATCACCACCGGCAACGGCATCGACACTGTCAGCGGCAACGCCGCGGCCAATATCATCGCCACCGGCGCCCGCGCCGACTTCCTTTATGGCCTCGGCGGCGACGACGTCCTCGACGGCGGCGCCGGCAACGACACCATGTATGGCGGCGCCGGCAACGACACCTATTATGTCGATACCGCCGGCGACGTCGTCTCCGAACAGACGGTGGCCGGCGTCGACGACGGCGGCACGGATACGGTCGTCTCGCAGGTCACCTGGACGCTCGGCGACGGCTTCGAGAACCTGACGCTCGGCAACACGCGCAACATCAACGGCACCGGCAACGCGCTCAACAACATCATCACCGGCAATTCCGGCAGCAATGTCCTCAACGGCGGCGACGGCAACGACACCATCTACGGCGGCGATTCCTCCATCGGCACGATCATCGATTCCGGCGGCGCCTACCACGGCAGCCTGGCCACGGCCATGGCGATCAGTTCGGCCGCCTTCTCGCTCAATGCCGACGTCAACATTGCCGACTCGACCACGGCCGCCCACGCCACCGTGCAGGGCAGCGGCGACGGCACCTATCGCTTCTACAGCTTCACCATCAACGCGGTCGGCGCGGTCGGCACCTTCGATATCGACCAGACGGTCGGCATGGACTCGGTCCTGCGGCTCTACGATGCCACCGGCAACCTGCTGGCCAGCGACGACGATTCCCTGCTCAGCGACGGCGCCGGCGGCAGCACCTCGGCCAGCGACGCCTTCCTGCAGTACCTCTTCACCAAGGGCGGCACCTATTACATCGAGGTCGCCGAATACAGCCACGATCCGGTGGCGGTTGGCGATTCCTACGTCCTCAACCTGTCCCTGGCCAATAACGGCGCCACGATCGGCGGCAACGACTATATCGACGGCGGCGCGGGCGCCGACGCCATGTTCGGCGGCCTCGGCAACGACACCTACATCGTCGACAATGCCGGCGACCAGGTGACCGAAGGCTTCAACGAAGGCGTCGACCAGGTCATGTCGTCGGTCAGCTTCGTGCTCGGCGCCGATGTCGACAACCTGACGCTGACCGGTTCGGGCAACCTCAACGCCACCGGCAACGCCATCGCCAACGTGCTGGTCGGCACCAGCGGCAACAATGTCATCATCGGCAACGGCGGCGACGACACCATCTTCGCCGGCGCCGGCAACGACGCCATCGACGGCGGCTCGGGCAGCGACACGGTCGATTACGCCAGCGACACCTCAGGCATCACGGTCTCGTTCGCCAACGCCTCGGCCGTGGGCGCGGGCATCGGCACCGACAGCGTCGTCAATGTCGAGAACATCAATTCCGGCTCGGGCGCCGATGTCCTGTCGGGCAGCGACGCCGCCAACATCTTCCATGCCGGCGCCGGCAATGACAGCCTGACCACCTTCGGCGGCAACGACGTCCTCGACGGCGGCGCGGGCGCCGACACGATGTTCGGCGGTTCCGGCAACGACACCTATTATGTCGATTCCGTCAACGACAAGGCCAGCGAACAGACCGTGGCCGGCGTCGACGACGGCGGTATCGATACCGTCTACACCTCGGTCACCTGGACTCTCGGCGCGGGCTTCGAGAACGCCATCGCCAGCACCGCGGCGGCGATCGGCCTGACCGGCAACGACCTCAACAACCAGATCACCGGCGGCGCCGGCAGCAACGTGCTGAACGGCCTCGGCGGCAACGACATCATCATCGGCGGCGGCGGCACCGACGCCCTCGACGGCGGCACCGGCGTCGACCAGATGTGGGGCGGCTCGGGCAACGACACCTATTATGTCGATTCCGTCAACGACAAGGTTTCCGAACAGACCGTGGCCGGTGTCGACGACGGCGGCGACGACACCGTCGTCTCGTCGGTGAGCTGGACGCTCGGCGATTTCTTCGAACGCCTGGTGCTGACCGGCACGGCCAACATCAACGGCACCGCCAATGTCAACGAAAGCTGCCGCCTGACCGGCAATGACGGCAACAACATCCTGACCGGCGGCTTCGGCTGGGATACCCTGGTCGGCAACGGTGGCAACGACACCCTGGTCGGTGGCGAGGGCCAGGACACCATGATCGGCGGCGCCGGCAACGACACCTATTATGTCGATGACGAAGGCGACAAGACGGTGGAAACCGCCAACGGCGGCGACGCCGGCGGCAACGACCGCGTCTTCGCCACGGCCAGCACCACCATCGGCGCCTATATCGAGACCCTGACCCTGACCGGCCTCAGCTCGATCGACGGCACCGGCAACGCCCAGGCCAACACCATCAACGGCAACAGCGGCAACAACATCCTCAAGGGCATGGATGGCGTCGACCTCCTGATCGCCAATGCCGGCAACGATACCCTCGACGGCGGCACGGGCGCCGACCGCATGCTGGGCGGCGCCGGCAACGACACCTATGTCGTCGACAATGCCGGCGACCGCGTGGTCGAACAGACGGTGACCGGCGTCGATGACGGCGGCATCGATACCGTGCAGTCGTCGATCTCGTTCCAGCTCGGCCAGTTCTTCGAGAACCTGACCCTGACCGGCAGCGCCGCCATCAACGCCACCGGCAACGAACTCAACAACGTGCTCATCGGCAATACCGGCGACAATACGCTGAACGGCGGCACGGGCGCCGACACCATGTCCGGCGGCAAGGGCAACGACACCTATTTCGTCGACAATGCCAATGACATCGTCACCGAAAACGCCAACGAAGGCACCAAGGACAAGGTGATTTCGTCCATCGCCTACGCCCTGACCGACAATGTCGAGAACCTCACCGTCACCGGCACCGGCAACTTCACCGTCACCGGCAATGCGCTGAACAACATCCTGGTCGGCAATTCCGGCAACAACCTGATCGACGGCGGCGCCGGCGCCGACCACATGTTCGGCGGCGCGGGCGACGATACCTATATCGTCGACAACGACGGCGATCGCGTGTCCGAGCAATTGTCCGGTTCGGCCGACGACGGCGGCAAGGACACCGTCATGGCCTCGGTGACCTACCATATCTTCTCGTTCGTCGAGAACCTGACCCTGACCGGCACGGCCGATATCAACGGCACCGGCAACCAGTTCGACAACGTCATGATCGGCAATTCGGGCAACAACGTGCTGAATGGCGGCACGGGCGCCGACACCATGTCGGGCGGCCTCGGCAACGACGGTTATATCGTCGACAACGCCGGCGACGTCGTCATCGAAAACGCCAACGAAGGCACCGACAAGGTCTCGGCCAGCATCAGCTACGCCCTGACGGCCAATGTCGAAAATCTGGCCCTGACCGGTTCGGCCAATATCAACGCCGCCGGCAACGAGCTCGACAACGTCATCACCGGCAATGCCGGCAACAACCGCATCGACGGCGGCGCCGGCGCCGACCGCCTGTTCGGCGGCGCGGGCAACGACACCTACGTCGTCGACAACGTCAACGACAAGGTCTCCGAAGCCCTGTCCGGCCACGACGACGGCGGCACCGACCTGGTGCAGGCCTCGGTCAGCTTCACGCTCGGCAATTTCATCGAGAACCTGACCCTGACCGGCCTCGACGCCATCTCGGGCACCGGCAACAGCCTGGCCAATATCCTCGTCGGCAACAACGGCGCCAATACGCTCAACGGTGGCGGCGGCCACGATGTGCTGACCGGCAACGGCGGCGCCGACATCTTCCTGTTCGGCCTGGCCAGCGGCGCCGACACCATCACCGACTTCTCGGCAGGCCAGAACGACAGTATCGACGCCAGCGCCTACCACGCGGTCGCCCATACGGTGACGCAGTCGGGCGCCGACACGGTGATCGATTTCGGCGGCGGCAACGTCATCACCGTCCAGAACACGGCCATGGCCGATGTCCTGGCGCACACGGTTTTCTGATCAGGGGCAGCTCTTGAGCCGGGCGTCGACGACCTCGACCTCGGCCTTTTGCAGCCGTTGCGGCACGTTCCGCTGGCCGGCCCAGATGGCCCTGGCCTCGCGAAAGGCGGCGCAGGCCGCGGCAGGGCGTTTCCAGGTGTCGAGATCGTCGCCATAGACGTGCAGCGCGTCGGCCAGCGCGAACTGGGCGTCGGCGTCGCCGGGATGGAGCCGGGCCACGGCGCGCTTCGTCGCCACGGGCTTTTCGGCGGCGGCCATGGCCTCGGGTATGCGGCCGAGATCGGACAGGATGCCGGCGCGCGTCAGGTTGAGCAGGCCGGAAATGCGCATGGTCACGTCGCTGTCGTCAAAGCGCGACACGTCGTCGATCAGGCTGACGCCCTTGTCGATCCAGGCCAGGGCCTCTTCCGGCCGCTTCATGCCCTGATAGGACGACGCGACCTGGTAATCGTAGTAGGCCAGGCGGATCAGGATGCGGATATCGAGCACGCCCGCCGCCCGCGCGGTTTCCAGCGCCGCCACGGCGTCCATGTAATGGGCGATCGCCGGCTCCGGCCTGGCCTCGTCATAGACGGCGTCGCCAAGCGCGTTGTCGCTGGCGGCGGTCAGCAGCGGTTTCATGGCGGCGTAATTGCCGGTGGCGGGCAGGGCGCGGCCTTCGTCCAGGGCCTGCGTCATCAACGCGGCGACGTCGGCGTTGCGGCTGTCGCCGGCGAGCACGTCGGCGCGGCCGACCTCGGCGTTCCAGCGGCCATAGGCGGCATCTATATCGCCGGGACGGCGCTTCAGCACCGCGCCATAAAGCGCCAGCGCTTCATCGACCGCCGCATAGGCGCCCTTGGCATCGTTATGCGCCGAGGACAGCACGCCCGACTTCCACGCCAGGGTCCGCGCCAGCTCGCGCCGGATGTCGTCACGATCCGGGTAGCGCTTCAGCAGGGCGCGCAAGCCCGCTTCCGACGCCGCCAGCGCCTTTTCGCCGGCTTCGGCGTCGCCCGTTGCATTGGTCGAGGTGGTGGCCAGGGCGTGACCGACGCGGCCATAGCCGATGGCGACATCGCGCGCCACGTCGGGCGAGGCGCCCGGCACCTGCGACAGCCGTTCGAGATAGTCGCGGCCGACATCGGCGGTGCGGGCGCGTAAAGCGCTGGCGCCGGGCAAGCGCTCCAGTGCGTCATACTGGTCGCCCAGCATGTAGCCCGCCAGTTGCCGCACCTCGGCAAAGCGCGTTTCGGCACGGACGTACAGCGTGGTGATGAGCGCCAGCGCCGCCAGCAGCGCCAGCAGACCGCCCGCCGCCGCGCTCGTGCTCCAGGGATGGCGGCGCACGAACAGGCCGCTTTCGTACCGCCAGTCGCCGCCGCGCGCCTTCACCGGCCGGCGGGCGGCATAGGCCCTGAGGTCGTCGGCAAAGGCCTGGGCGGTGGCGTAGCGCGCCTCCGGATCGCGGGCGGTGGCGCGCGTGACGATGGCGGCCAGGTCGCCGTGAAGCGCCGTATCGTCGCCTTCCTCCGGCCAGTGATGGGTCAGCAGGCCGCGCAGCAGCAGGCCCAGCGCGTAGATATCGTCGGCCGGCGCCGGCGCATGTCCGGCCAGCCGCTCCGGGCTGGCATAGGCCGGCGTGCGCGGGCGGACGCCCGGCGCATCGTCCGTCCTTTCCGGCAGGGCCAGCGACGAGATGCCGAAATCGACCAGTGACGGTTCGCCATCGCCGTCGACCAGGATGTTGGAGGGCTTCAGGTCGGCATGGACCACCAGCTGCTGGTGGGCATACTGCACCGCCTCGGCCACCGCGGTCATCACCCGCACCGCCTCGGCCTCGCCAGGCCTGACGCTGCGCATCCAGCCGTCGAGCGTGTCGCCCTCGATGCGCTCCATGATGATCCACGGCAGGCCTTCCGGCGTGACGCCGCCATCGAACAGCCGGGCGATATGGCGATGGCGCAGGCGGGCCAGCGCCCGGCGTTCGGTGTTGAAGAAGGCCAGCGCCGCGCTGGCGATGCGCGAGGGCCGCATCAGCTTGATCGCCACCTCGTGTTCGAACAGGCCGTCGTCGCGAAGCCCCAGCCACACCTCGCCCATGCCGCCGCCGCCCAGCTTCGACACCAGCGCATAGGCGCCGACCCGCGCCGGCGGCACCAGGGTGGTGGTCTCGCCGCCTTCGTCCAGCTCGGTCGGCATGGCCGACGGCGCCATGGCGTCGGCGGTCAGCAGCGCCTCGACCGCCGCCACCAGCTGCGCGTCGCCGGGCCAGGCCCGGCGCAGCCACGCCGCGCGCTCGCGCTCGGGCTGGTCCAGCGCCGCATCGAAAGCGTCGAGGATCAGCTTGCGCCGGGCTTTTTCGGGGTCATTCGGCGGAGAGGTCATCGAGCAGCCAGGCCCGCGCCACGCGCCACTGTCGCTTGACGGTGCTGAGCGAAACGCCGCTCACAGCGGCGATCTCCTCCAGGGTCAGGCCGCCGTAGAAGCGCTGCTCCACGATCTTCGCCCGCTCGGGATCGACCTCCATCAGCCGGCCGAGCGCGTCGTCGAAAGCTTCGAGATCGAAGACCGGCCGCGCCTGGCCGTCCGCCCATTCGGTCACCACCGGCGGCGCCTGGCGTTTCTGCGCCCGGAAGCGGCGGACCTCGTCGATCAGCACCTGGCGCATCACCCGCGCCGACAGCGACAGGAAGTGCGTCCGCCCGGCGATATCCATGCGCTCCAGCCGGAACAGCCGGATCGCCGCCTCGTGCGCCAGTTCGGTGGGTTGCAGGAAGGCCCGCGCCTGGTCGCCGGACAGCACGTTGCGCGCCAGCCGGCGGTAATCGTCGTAATAGCGGTCGAGCATCGCCGCCGGCCAGGCTTTCGCCTGTCCAGGTCCCGGCTTCTCGGATCCCGCGTCCTCCGGCATCGCTTCGCCCCGCCACCACGATCTTCGGCAACTTAGTCATCGTCGCGCCCCGGGTGCAAGCAAAAACAACGGCCTAGAATTTGCGGCTCAGCGTCACGCCGACCATGCCGCCGCGCGCCTTGTAGGCGCTGACGTCGGAGGTCGAGCGGTTCTTCTGGTAGGAAACCTGCGCCGAAATCTCCAGCGCCGGCGTCACCTGCCAGCGCGCCCCCAGGGCCACGTCGCGCAGCTTGTCCTTGCGGTCGACGCCCAGCAGGTCGGAGAAATAGTGGTCGTAGAAACGCTGCTCGAAACCGCCGCTGAGATAGATGGTCACCGGACGCTTGAGCTTGATCGGCGCCACCAGACTGAGGCGGCCGCCCGAGGCGCTGTTGTCGTAGTCCGCCGGATGGGCGCGCGTGCGGTCGTAATGGAGCGACGGCTGAAGATAGACCGGCCCCAGCCTGAGCGTGGTCGACAGCTGGGCGCTGTAGCGCGCCTGTCGCAGCGACAGGTGGTGGAAATTCTGGCTGCTGTAAACCGCCGACGGCGACCACGCGACATCGAGATCGACGCCGGCATAGTGCGCGTGCGCGCCCACGGCCGCCGTCACGGCGCTGTAGTTCAGCGCCTCGTATTGGGCATAGTGCGTGCTGACCACGCCGGCATTGGCATAGACCCGGACATGGCCGGCGATGACCGTGCCGGCTTCGATACCGGCATCGGCGACGCCGTAGTCGTCCTTCTTCGGTTCGTCGGGCGACAGCGGCGCATTGCTGGTGACATTGCGCGCATAGCCGGCATGGACGGTGACCAGCTTGGTGTGGCGCAGCAGGATCAGGTCGTCCTGGCCGCTCATCAGGGCGTCGCTGAGCTTCTGTTCCGGACTGAGGTGATACACCTGGTTGCGGAAGCGGTCGTCGAGATTGCCGGGCGCGCCGGCGGTCTGGGCATGGGCGGGGAGGGCCGCCAGCACGGCCAGCAGGCTGGCGCACGACAGGAGGCGATGCAGGAACCTAGTGGACATTGTCGGACCCCGGCGACTGGAGGATGGTGTCCGGCGCGCGGATCTTGCCGGTTTTCGGATCTATTTCGACGGCCAGCCAGGTATTGCCGGCCCCGCCCGTTGTCGGCGATCCCGTATAGATGACGTGGCCGCCCTCGATGGTGGTGCCGTTGCCGACGGAAACCGCCGTGCCGCCGCGCACGATCTGCAGCACCGCGTCCGACGCCTGCGACAGGTTGGTGCTGGCCGCGTCCTGGTCGCCGTAGTCGAAGACCGAGATGCGGTACACCTGGCCCTGGACCAGGGCCGAGGTCAGGATGACTTCGCTGCCCGAATTGCAGATGCAGTCCTTGATCAGCTGGGCGTACGGCGTCCCGTCCAGCGCGCCCTTGGCGCTGAAGTAGATATGGAAACGGTCGGCGTCGCCTTCGGCGATCGGCCCGGTCATGTGCAGGTCCAGGTCGTAGGCGCCCGCGCCCCAGGTCAGAAGCACGTTGAACGGCTGCGCCAGCAGGCGCGTCAGGCCGCCGCTGACGTCGTTGGCGGTCAGGGCGCGTAGTTGCGACGGCGACAGGCCCGACAGGCTGGCGACGTCGATGCCGCCGGTGAAGCCGCCCCACTGGCCGGCCGCGTTGCTCTGGATGCGGTAGGGGCGGTCCGACCACAGCGGGCCGTACAAGGCCTCGGCCAGGTCGTGCCCCGTTTCGGCCAAAGGCTGGTCCTGCCACAGGTTGTCGCCATGCAGCGCGCCGTAGAGCGCATCGTAGCCGCCCTGGTCGCGCAGGTCGTTAAGCGAGGCCAGGGCCGGATCGGTCGAGCGGCCACCGGTGCTCACCCGGATCGAATGGTCGCCGATATCGTCGGACGGCCAGTCGGTCGGCGTGTGCCATTCGTCGGCGGCGTCGATCAGCAGGCCGTTGGCGCGGTCGAGCGCCAGCTGCGCCGTGCTCGGTCCGAAGCCCGGCAGTTGCAGGTCGAAGCCGAGCGACGTGCCCGCCGACGACAGCGACGTGCCGGCCGAGGACAAGGACCGCATCGAAGACCCCTGCGGCGCGTTGTCGATGTCGTAGCCGGCATAGATGGCTTCGAGATCGGCCACCTCCACGCCTTCGCCGATGTCGCTGGGATCGAAATCGTGCCACGGGTCGTTCTGCCCGATCGCCCGGTCGATCTGGGTGGCGCTGCGCGTATCCTGCTGGGCGGGCTGGTAGTCGTTGTCCGGGCGGGGCGTGTCGACGCGATGAAGCGTGCCGTCCTCGTCGTACCACACCTGATCGGCGTAGCGGTCCCAGGCGTCGAGCACGGAGTCCGACGCCGCTTCGATGCTGCGGATATTGTCGTCGATGGAATTGGACAGGGCGGCCATGGCGGCGTCGAAGGCGTCGGAATCGCCGAAATTGCCGTCGCGGGCGCTCCTTGTCTGGTTGTCGGACAGGCGGTCGGGATCGAAATCGTTGTCGGCGTCCTCGCCGTCGTCGGCCATGGCCACGCGAGGGCGGCCGTGCGCGGCCAGCGCGCCGTCGGGCAGGCTGCCGTCGGAATTGGCGGCCACGGTCTGGCCGTCGGGCATTTCCCACCAGCCGTTCATGCCGCCGGCGGTGAAGCCGCCTTCGGGCTCATGATAGACGGGCTGCGCCGGCGGAGCATAGGCCGGCGCCCGCGGTTCCGTCGTCGCGGCCTCGGGGCCGAGGTCTTCCACGGTGAAATCGTGGTGCCTCGACGTGCCGGCCGCGTCAGCCGCCGCCAGGTCACGCGCGGCCTGCGCGCTCTGTTCGTCGCTCAGGACAAAGCCGCTGTGTGAACCGGAGGCGTCGCTTGCGTCCGAGGTCGAAGTCCCCGCCGGGACCGGCGTCGTGTCCGGTCGGTCCTCCAGGGTGAACGGGCTGTCATAGGCCAGCAGGTCCCCGTCGCCCGAGCCTTCGCCCGATCCGCCGCCGGGACTGGCGCCGCCGTGGTTGCGCTGGTCGACCCGGGTCTCGCGCAGGCCGGTGTCGGGATCGACCGGCGTCAGGATCACCGGGTCCAGCCCGGGATCCGGAAAGGCGGCGCTGGCGGCGGCGGCCAGCGTCTGTCCCGCCTGCGCGCCGGCGTCGGCGCCGGCCTGCCGGGCGGCAGCCTGGGCCTGCTGCCGTTCGTAGGCGGCCAGGGCGTCCTGCTGCGCTTGCGGCACGCGCAGTTCGTTGGGGTTGACCGCGTTGCTGTAGCCGCCGTCGGCGTTCTGCTGGCCGTAATGGGTCGGCGGCTTGGGCTTCGGTGCCGGCGGGACGGGAGCCGGCCCGGGCTGCTGTTCGGGCTCCGGCTCTGGCCCAGTCGCCGGAATCGGCTCCGGCGAAGGCGTCGTGTCGGTCGTGGTCGTGGGCGGCGTGATCGGATCGCCGTAATAGGTCGTCATGCGCGTCTGTTCCTGCGCGCGAATCTTGTTGCGCGCCACCTGCGCCATCTGGTCGACGATCGCCTTGGCCTTGGCGGCGTCACCCTTCTTGACGGCATCCCAGTATTCGCGGACCTTGTCGGGGCCGCCGCCGTCAGAGATGAACTTGTCGATCGCCTGCTTGGTCTTGGCCAGCTTGGCGGGGTCGTTATAATAGGTGATGGCGTCGTCGAGCTGGCGCGCGTTCGTGCCCATCTGGCTGGGCGCGTTCAGGCGGACATAGCTCTGGATCGCGTTCATCTCCTTGTTGACATTGTTCTTTTCCGCGTCCGAAAAATCCCCGCCCTGGATGACCTCGTTGTAGCGCATCGAGATCGAGCCGATGTCGCTGATGTAGGTCTCGACGGCGGGCATGACCAGGTTCGACAGGTCCTTGTCCAGCTTCAGGGTGGGCGGAATGAGGTCGCCCATGGCGTCGGCCATCTGGCTCGACGTGGCGTTGGCCTGGTCCATGATGTCCGAGAACTTTCCCCCGGACGACACCATGCCGTCGACCATCTGGTAAATCTGCGCCTGCGAAAGCCGGCCGGTCTCGTTCTGGACGCTGGACACCAGCTTGCCGATGGAGTTGACGCGCTGCTGCATGATCGACTTGACGTCGTTCTCACTGATGCGGCCCTCGACGTAATATTGCTCCATCTTCTGGTACAGCGGGTCCTTGCTGCGCAGGTCCGAGCTTTTCATCGTGAACAGGCCGGTGGCGTCGGTGAAGGTCAGGTTCAGCTTCGGGTTCTGCGCCGCCGGCCGCGGCACGGGCTGGGCATGGACGCCGGCGGACAGGCCCGCGCCGGCGAGAAGAACGGCGGCGGCGACGCCGCAAAGCCACGATGTGCGTTTCATTGCGCGGTTTCCTTCTGCGCGGGGCCGGTGCCGACGGCTTCGAAGCCGCGCGGCATGGCCGGATCGCCGCCTTTCGGATCGGCGAAATGGATCAGCCAGACGACCTGCGGCGCATCCGGGCTTTGCATGGCCACGGTCCAGCCATCCTTGCGGCGGTAGGCCGCGACCGGCGACAGGGTGCGCCGGGCGGTATCGCCATAGACGGCCAGGTCTTTTTGCAGGGCGGCGGGCAGCTTGTCGGCGGCGGGATCGTCGCTGATCATCAGGTGGTCCAGCAGCGGCAGGGCGGCCGCGTAGCCCGGCGTTTCGATCATGCGGTAAAGGCCGGCATTGCCTTCATAGGCCCGCATCACGGCGGCCAGGTCGTTGCCGGGCGTCGTGTAGAAGGCGGCCCAGTCGGCCTTGTCCGCCGCCGCGAAGGTCGCCTGCGCCGCGCCCGCCAGGGCCTTGCCCATGTCGCCGCCGCCGTTCAGCCAGGCGAGGCCGTGCGGCGTGACCGGGCCCGCTTCGCCGCGCAAAGCGCCGCCGGTGACCGGCTCGACCGCCTGAGCCCGCCAAAGGCCGTCGACGCGCGTCCAGTGCGCCGCCACGCCCCCGTCGAACAGCGGGTTGAACCACAAGGTATCGGCGGCATCGCCGCTTTCGTGGCGGATCTGCACGGCGCCGGTCAGGACCCGGCCCCACAACGCGGCCATCGCCGGATCGTCCAGCCTGAGATTGCGCACGAACAGGCCGCGCGAGGTTTCGTCGAGCATGGCGAGGGCCGAATGGCCGCTTGACAGGCTGTAGCGCGCCGCGCCCGCCGTCACGATCAGGTCGCCGGGGGCCACCGCCGCCCGGGCCTGCCCCGTCGCCGCCAGCACGGCCAGACCGATAATGAGCGCCTTCATTTCACGTCTCCCGTCGTGGCATTGGCCAGGTTCACCAGTTCCCAGCCGGGTTCGCCCTTGCCGTCGGCGCCGTAATCGGCGGCGACCACGAGGTTCGGGGCCAGGGGCGACATCAGCAGCAGCGAGGCGCCGTCCGGCCGGGTGATCGCCGCCATCGGCGCCAGCGTGGCGCGCACCCTGGGCGGCAGGGCGGCCAGCTTGCCGCCGATCTTGCCCTCGGCCAGCTGGCGGTGCATCGCCTGCCATTGCGCCAGCCGCGCCTTGTTTTCGCCCCACGGCCGCAGCGTCTCCATCCAGCGCGTCACCGCGGCGAAGGCCTGGTCGGCCGCCACGCCGCGGATCGGCCCGGTCGTGCGGAAGAACGGTCCGCCGGGCAGGCTGCGGAAACCGACCCGCGCCGTCGCCGTGCCGTGGGCCAGGGCGTCGGCATAGGCGCCGGGGGCTTCCGTCCAGGGGGTATTGTCATCACTGTCGCGCACCAGGGCGCCGGGCGTGAAGGCGGCGTCGGCGATGCGCATCGCTCCGCCGATGCGCTGCCAGCGCAAGGTCAGCCAGACATCGGCGATCGGGTTGTAAAGCCCGGTCAGGCCGTCGTCATGGCTCATGCCCGAGGCGCCGCGCATGAACCATTGCACGGCGTCGTCGCCGAGCGGCCTTTGTCCGCCCAGGGCCAGGCGCAGATTGCGCGCTTCGTCGGCCGACAGCAGCTTCCACGCGCCTGCCGGGCTGAGCACGAAGGCGGCGCGCAGGGTTTCGGTCTCGGCCAGCTGTTCGCGGGCGTCGGCCAGCGCCGTGTCTGGGCGGCCGGCGCGGGCCGCGGCGGCCAGGTCGCCGGCGGTGAAGCCCTTGGTATCGGCGGCATGGACCGGTAGGGCGAAAGCCAGGGCGGCGAGGGCGAGGTACTTCATCATAAGGCCTCCAGGGCGGCGACATAGGCGGCGCGGTCGCGGGTGACGATGCGCAGGCGGTACAGCGACCAGGTGCCGTTATCGAGGATCCAGGCGCCGGCATTGTCGGGATCGGGCCCCATGTGCAGGGTGGCGATGGTGTCGCTAAGGCCTGGCTGCGCGGTCAGCCGCTCGGCGAAGTCGCTGCGCGCGCCCTGCCAGGCATCGGGATCGCCCGACGCATCGGTGAACGGCTTGGGATCGAGCAGGGCGGCGACGCTGGCCGTGTCCTTCGCCGCCACCGCCGCCACGAAGCGTTGCGCCGTCAGGCTGTCGAGTTTTCCCATGTCGCCGCCGGCCTGGTGGCGCAGGTCGACGATGACGTCGGGCGACAGGTAGCCGCGCCGCATCGCCTCGACCGGCGCCGGGGCGGGCGTCTGGGCATTGAGGCCCACCGGCTCGATCAGGCCGAAAAAGCGCTGGCGCTTCTGGCGGGCTATGATCGGCTGCAGGAGCGGCGCCGCCTCGGCGGCATCGCCGGGGCTCAGCGTCTGCCCCAGCCTGGCGGCGTCGAACAGGAAACGTTCCGGCCGCCGGCCTTCGATCGGCGTCACCAGGATATCGCCGGCATGGGCGCCCGTGCCGCCGGTCTTCAGCCTGCCCGACAGCACCGCCACCGAAACATATTCCGATGACAGCGCCACATAGGCGACGCCGTCATGCAGCGCGCGGTAGGCCTGGCCATGCAGCTGCAGCGTCTCGCCGGCCCTGAAATGGACCAGCGGACCGGCATGGGCCGCGCCGGCGAAGACGACAGCCAGGAACGCGATACTGGAACGGGTAGGCGGAACCCTGAACATGATGTCCCCCATCTGCGGATTGTCCGTACTGATGGGGTAGGCGGGCGGCCGCCGGAAAAGGGGTCAGAATTGTGGCGAAAAATTCACGGCGGTCATGACGGCCGCCGGGCGCCGCACGAATCGCGGATGATGAGCTGTGTCGGAATGCGGTGCGAGGCCACCGGCTCGTCCTCGATCAGGGCCGCGACGTGGTCGACCAGCAATTGCCCCGCCAGGCGCGTGTCCTGGCGCACGGTCGTCAGTTGCGGCCACACGGCGCTCGAGACCCACATGTCGTCGAAGCCGACGACGGCCACGTCCTTCGGCACCGCCTTGCCGACGGCGGACAGGTGGCGCATGGCCCCCAGCGCCAGGGTGTCGGTCGAGGCGAAGATGGCGTCGAACGGAATGCCGGCCTCGATCAGGTGGGCGGCCGCGCCGGCGCCGTCGTCCAGCGTCAGCTGGCTGTCGATGCACAGGGCCGGGTCGAAGGCGATGCCGGACTCGCGCAAGGCGCGCTTGTAGCCTTCGAAGCGCTCGATGAACTCCCAGTGATCGCTGTGCAGCTTGCCGAGATAGGCGATGCGTCGCCGCCCCAGCGACACCAGGTGGCGGACGGCGTCACAGGCGCCGCCTTCGTTGTCGCTGGCCAGGCAGACGCTGCCGTCCGCCGTCCGGTCGAGGCCCCAGACGACCCAGTTGTCGTTGCTGTGGTTGTAGCCGCGAAAATTGGCGGCGTAGGTGTCGAAGTTTTTCGAGCCGAGGAAGATGATGCCCTCGGCCGGCCGCGACAGGCAGTAGTCGGCGCCCCAGCCATTGTCCTCGCGCTGCAGGCCGACGACGAGGTCGAAGCCCTTTTCGGCGCTGTACTTCACGATCGAGCCGATCATCGGCAGGAAGAACGGGTTGATGTCGCTGCATTCGTTTTCCATGTCCTCCAGCACCAGCAGGGCCAGGGTATGGATCTTGCGCGACCGCAGCAGGCGCGCATTGGCATCGACCTTGTAGTGCAGCTTTTCGGCGGCATCGAGCACGCGCCGTCGCACGCTGTCGCTGACCAGGGCCGACCGGTTGATGACCCGCGAAACCGTGGCCTGCGACACGCCGGCATAGGCGGCGATGTCCAGCGAGGTTGGACGTTTGATCATGGGGCGCTCCTCCATATCGCGTGGCGCCGCGTCGGCCGGTTACAACCCCTGGGCGCCTTATTGTTGTCACAAAGAAGTAAGCCAAACCAACGCTTCAGACAATGCGAATACGTATTCACGCGAACCCAAGTCCTTGGCAAGACATGGCTTTGCACAGCCATGAATACGTAACCAATGGCAACAAAGGGTTTTTATAACGGCGATATTGCGGCAAGTTTGTCGAGACTTCCCGTGTACCGCACGGATGGATATTGCCCGGCTCGACCGAAAGGTCAGAGGGCGGAATTGTAAATCTTCGCGCGATGTGTCGCCGTCTGTTTAAGTATAGACGTGCGATATTATAGTGTATTTGAATATAAGTATAGATTTGTTGCGATTTTATCACATGATGATCATAATATAGATTTTTATATAACTTTGCGAAAATTACCGTGTTGTAATGACAACGTTATCATGACATCAAAAACAAAACTCCGACTACAGAGAGTTCAGGGTTGGGACGCAACGGAGCTTAAGCTCCAATGTTAGTGGCGGTGTATTCATCGCTGCACCACAACAAAGGAAGAAATACATGCGAATGACAAACTCGGGGCGGACATTGCGGAAACGATTACTGGCTTGCGGCGGCACCATGGCTCTGCTGGCCGCCGCCGTATCGGCGCCCGCCATGGCCCAGGACCAGACGGCGTCCGCCACCGCCACGGCGGCCACGCCGGACGACACCGTCGTCGTCGTCCACGGCATCAAGAAGGGCATCCAGGACGCCATCACGGCCAAGAAGAGAAGCTCGTCGATCATCGAGGCGGTGTCGGCCGAAGACATCGGCAAGCTGCCGGATTCGTCGATCGCCGAATCGATCGCCCGCCTGCCGGGCATCGCCGCCCAGCGCGACAAGGGCCGGGCGCAGACGATCTCGATCCGCGGCCTCGGCCCGGACTTCACCGTGACCACGCTCAACGGCCGCGAACAGGCCTCGACCAACGACAACCGCTCGGTCGAATTCGACCAGTACCCGTCGGAAATGATCCAGTCGGTCAAGATCTACAAGACGCCCGACGCCGGCATGACCTACCAGGGCATCGCCGGCACCGCCGAACTGGAAACGGTCCGGCCGCTGTCCTATGCCCACCGCAGCCTGTCCGTCATGGCCAAGGGCGAGGAAAACAGCATCAAGGCGCAGGTGCCCGGCCAGGAAACGGTCGGCAACCGCGAAAACCTGTCTTACGTCGACCAGTTCGCCAACAAGACGATCGGCGTGGCGCTCGGCATCGCCCACACCAAGTCGCCCTACCAGGCCCAGACCCACGAACCGTGGGGCTATCCGACCTGCGGCACCAACGCCATCGGCCAGTGTTCGGCCGCTGACGCCAACGACCCCGTCATCGGCGGCGACAAGTCCGGCATCCAGTCGTCCTATTACGACCGGACCTCGGTCATGGGCGTGCTGGAATTCAAGCCGAACGACCAGGTCCACGTCGTCATCGACGCCTTCCATTCCGATTTCCACGAACTGCAGACCATCCGCCGTCTCGAATACGGCTCGATCTGGGGTTCGGGCGTGCTGCAACCCCATTACACCGTGCAGGACGGCCGCATCGCCTCGGGCGAATTCGACGGCGTCACCACCATCGTCGAGAACTACAACAACGACCGCCACGCCCGGATCGACAATTTCGGCATCAATGCCGAATACAAGCCGAACGACCAGTGGACGCTCGACACCGACATCAGCACGTCCAAGGTCCACCGTACCGACCTGCGCCTGGAATCGACCGCCGGCACCGGTCCGGCGGGTTCGGTGGTCAAGGATAACCTGAAGTTCAGCACGGACGACAACGGCGTCACCCAGCTGCATACCATGCTGGACTACAGCGACTTCTCGAAGGTCTTCCTGACCGATCCGGGCGGATGGGGCAGCCCGCTGTTCCGCGCCGGCTATGTCGGCAACCCGACGGTCGACGACCAGATCAAGGCCGTGCGCCTGGCGGCGACCCGCTCGGTCGGCGGCGGCGTTTTCAGCGACGTCTCGTTCGGCATCAGCTTCGACGACCGCACCAAGAGCAAGTACCAGTGGCAGGGCGAACTGCGCAACAAGACCGCCGCCGCCATGGAGGTGCCGGACGCCTATCGCACCGGCGTGGTCAACACCGATTTCCTCGGTAACCCGAACGGCATGATCTCGTACGACGCGCTGGGTCTCTACCGCAGCGGCTTCTGGAACGTGGTCGAGGCGCGCGTCGATCCCGACGCCAATTCCGGCGACCGTATTTTCGACATCACCCAGAGCTGGACGATGGAAGAAAAGCTGACCACAGCCTTCGTCAAGGCCGATATCGACACCAAAATGTTCGGCGTGCCGGTGACCGGCAATATCGGCATCCAGTCGATCTCGACCGACCAGCACGCCGATGAAGGCTTTACCCAGGGGCCCGATCCCGTCACCAAGATCATGACGGTATCGACGGTGCGCGACGGCATCAAATACACCGATATCCTGCCCAGCCTGAACCTCAACTTCTCGCTGGCCGACGATGTCTCGCTGCGTCTGGCGGCGGCCAAGACGCTGGCGCGCGCGCCCATGGACTACATGGCCGGCGGCAGCAGCTATTCGGTCGCGGCCGATACCCAGCCGCCCTACGTCAACAGCAGCGGCCAGCCCTATTACTGGAACGCCACCGGCGGCAATCCGAAACTGCAGCCATGGCGGGCGACCGCCTACGATATCTCGGTCGAAAAGTATTTCGGCCGCAAGGGCTATATCTCGCTGGCTGCCTATTACAAGGACCTGACGAGCTATATCTTCTACCAGAGCGTGCCGACCGACTTTACCGGCGTGCCCCTTCCGACCGGCGGGCTGACCTATACCACCGCCGACGGCAACCGCGCGGGCTATACCGGCGCCCAGGCCAACGGCAAGGGCGGCTATATCCGCGGCCTCGAGTTCACCGCCTCGATCCCCGGCGAAATCATCACGCCGGCGCTCGATGGCTTCGGCCTGATCTTCAGCGCCGCGCTAGACAATTCGCGCGTCAAGCCGGACGGCGTTCACGCCATCCCGCTGCCGGGCCTGTCGCCGCGCGTCTACAACACCACGGTCTACTACGAAAAGCACGGCTTCTCCGCCCGGGTCAGCGATCGCAAGCGCGCCGCCTGGCTCGGCCAGGTGCCGAACTTCGACAGTTCGCTGGGGGCGCAGTACATCGACAAGGAATCGGTGGTCGACGCCCAGATCGGCTACAATTTCGACGACGGCCCCCTCAAGGGTTTCTCGGTCAACCTGTCGGGCTACAACCTGACCAACCAGCCCTTCCGCTACTATACGGCCCAGGGCGCCACCCGGGACATCCTGAAGTATGAAACATACGGCACGGATTACCTGCTGAGCGTCGGCTACAGGTTCTACTAGGGTTCCTCCCCTGGTTAAACTGGTGCGCCTGCCGGGTCGGACCGGCAGGCGCATTTTTTATGTTCGCCGCTCGACAGATGAACGGAAAGGGTGAAAGGCTGCGCCCGCGGTGGTGCGGAAAACGTGAAAAGCGCGGGCTTGCCCTGGCCGCGCCGGACGTGTATGGCCGGGTTGTTGCATATGAAACGGCACGGGCAACGTGGCGGACGGCGAGGAAGCGGACATGGCCTTCGACGATATTGTCATCACCGGCGCGGCGCGGACGCCGATGGGCGGTTTCCAGGGCGATTTCGCCGGCCTGACGGCGCCGCAACTGGGCTCGGCGGCCATCAGGGCGGCGCTGGGCGACACACCGGCCGACGCCATCGGCGACGTGATCATGGGCTGCGTCCTGCCCGCCGGCCTCGGCCAGGCGCCGGCGCGCCAGGCGGCGCTGGCGGCGGGCCTGCCGGTGTCGGTTCCCGCCACCACGGTCAACAAGATGTGCGGCTCCGGCATGAAGGCGGCCATGCTCGGCTTCGACGCCCTGGCGGCCGGCTCGTCCGACATCGTCGTCGCCGGCGGCATGGAAAGCATGAGCAACGCGCCGTACCTGCTGCCCAAGGCGCGCGCCGGCATGCGCATGGGCCATGGCGAGGTCAAGGACTCGATGTTCCTCGACGGCCTGGAAGACGCCTATGACAAGGGCAAGCTGATGGGCGCCTTCGCCGAGGACGCCGCCACCGCCTACCAGTTCACCCGCGTCATGCAGGACGACTACGCCCTGGCCTCGCTCAGCCGCGCGCTCCAGGCCGATTTCAGCGCCGAGATCACTCCGGTCGAAACGAAAGCCGGCGTCATCACCAGGGACGAGCAGCCCGCCAAGGCGCGGCCTGAAAAAATCCCGACCCTGAAACCCGCCTTCGCCAAGGACGGCACGGTGACGGCAGCCAATGCCAGCTCGATCTCCGACGGCGCCGCCGCCCTGGTCATGACGCGCGCCGGCGTCGCCGGGGCGAGGGGCCTGGCGCCGCTGGCCCGCATCCTCGCCCACGCCAGCCACGCCGAGGAGCCGCAGTGGTTCGCCCGCGCGCCGGTCGGCGCCATCAATAAGCTACTGGCGCGCGTTGGCTGGACGGTCGACGATGTCGACCTGTTCGAGGTCAACGAAGCTTTCGCCGTCGTGGCCCTGATCGCCATGCACGACCTGGCCATTCCGCACGATAAAATGAACGTCAATGGCGGCGCCTGCGCCCTGGGCCATCCCATCGGCGCCTCGGGCGCGCGCATCATCGTCACCCTGATCAACGCCCTGAAAACGCGCGGGCTGAAAAGAGGCGTCGCCGGGGTCTGCATCGGCGGCGGCGAAGCCACGGCCGTCGCGGTGGAGCTGATATGAAAATCAACGGTTTATCGGCCATCGTCACCGGCGGCGCCTCGGGGCTGGGCTTCGCCACGGCGCAGGCCCTCACCAAGGCCGGCGCCCACGTCACCGTCTTCGACCTGCCAAGCGAAGCCGGCCAAGCCGCCGTCGCCGGCATCGGCGCGACATTCCGCGCCGTTGACGTCACTGACGAGGCCCAGGTCCTGGCCGGCCTGGACCAAGCCGGCGACGCCCGCATCCTCGTCAACTGCGCCGGCATCGCCCCGGCGGCGCGCGTGGTCGGCCGCAAGGGCGTGCATCCGCTCGACCTGTTCGAAAAGGTGATCCGCGTCAACCTGACCGGCACCTTCAACGTCTTGCGCCTGTTCGCCGCGAAACTGGCCGAGCTGCCCGAAATCGACGGTGAGCGCGGCGTCATCATCAACACGGCCTCCGTCGCCGCCTACGAGGGCCAGGCCGGGCAGGCGGCCTATGCCGCCTCGAAAGCCGCCATCGCCGGCATGACCATCTGCCTGGCGCGCGACCTGTCGGGCCTGCTGATCCGCGTCATGACCATCGCGCCCGGCACCTTCCTGACGCCGATGCTGATGGGCATGGGCCCCGAGGTGCACGAAAAGCTGGCGGCCGATATACCGCACCCGCACCGCCTGGGCGATCCGGCCGAATACGCCGCCCTGGCTTTACAGATCATCGAAAACCCGTATTTGAACGGCGAGACGATCCGTCTCGACGGCGCCCTCAGGATGGCCAAATGACACCCGGTTCCAGGTTCCGCGCTGCGCTTGCCGCTGAAAAGCCGTTGCAGGTCATCGGCGCCATCAACGCCAACCACGCCCTGCTGGCCAAGCGCGCCGGCTATCGCGCCCTCTATCTTTCCGGCGGCGGCGTGGCGGCCGGATCGCTGGGCCTGCCCGACCTCGGCATCAACACGCTCGACGACGTGCTGACCGATGTCCGCCGCATCACCGACGTCTGCGACCTGCCGCTGATGGTCGATATCGACACCGGCTTCGGCCCCTCGGCCTTCAATATCGAGCGCACCATCAAGTCGCTGATCAAGTTCGGTGCCGCCGCCTGCCATATCGAGGACCAGGTCGGCGCCAAGCGCTGCGGCCACCGGCCCGGCAAGGAGATCGTCTCGACCGAGGAGATGGTCGATCGCGTCAAGGCCGCTGCCGATGCGAAAACCGACCCCGACTTCTTCCTGATCGCCCGCACGGACGCCATCGCCACCTTCGGCGTCGACGCCGCCATCGAACGCGCCGTCCGTTGCGTCGAAGCCGGCGCCGACGGCATCTTCGCCGAAGCCGCCTACGATCTCGACACCTACCGCAAATTCGCCGACGCCGTGAAGGTGCCGGTCCTGGCCAATATCACCGAGTTCGGCAAGACGCCGCTGTTCTCGCGCGACGAACTGGCCTCCGCGGGCGTGGCCATCCAGCTTTTCCCGCTCAGCGCCTTCCGCGCCATGAACAGGGCGGCGGAAAACGTCTACCAGGCCATCCGCCGCGACGGCCACCAGAGATTCGTGCTCGACACCATGCAGACGCGCGAGGAGCTCTACGACCGCATCGGCTATTACGAATTCGAGAGCAAGCTGGACAAGCTGTTCAGCGAGAAGAAGGTTTAACCACGGACCACACGGACCACACAGACGTTAAGTAAGAGTCGCTTCGTCCTTGATCGCGCGCCAAAGGCGCTCAAAATCACGGCCCCAGAATTTAAAGGCTTGCCTTGTCCGTGTGGTCCGTGTGGTCCGTGGTAAAAAATACAGGGAGTTGACTATGGCCGATCACGCGCCTGAACCCACCGGCTTCAAGCCCAAGAAATCCGTCGCCCTGTCGGGCACCATCGCCGGCAACACGGCCCTGTGCACGGTCGGCCGCACCGGCAACGACCTGGCCTATCGCGGCTACGATATCCTCGACCTGGCGGCGACCTCCGAATTCGAGGAAATCGCCTACCTCCTGGTCCACGGCAAGCTGCCCAATACCGTCGAACTCAAGGCCTACAAGACGAAACTGCGCAGCCTTCGCGGCCTGCCGGTCGCGGTGATGGACGCGCTCGAAACCCTGCCGGCGTCGTCGCACCCGATGGACGTCATGCGCACCGGCGCTTCCGTGCTCGGCTGCGTCCTGCCGGAAAAGGACGACCACAACCATCCCGGCGCCCGCGATATCGCCGACCGCCTGATGGCCAGCTTCGGCTCGATGCTGCTCTACTGGTACCATTTCAGCCATAACGGCCGCCGCATCGAGGTCGAAACCGACGATGACAGCATCGGTGGCCATTTCTTGCACCTGCTGCACGGCGAGGTGCCGTCCGACGCCTGGGTGCGCGCCATGCATACCTCGCTGATCCTTTATGCCGAACACGAGTTCAACGCCTCGACCTTCGCCGCCCGCGTCGTGGCCGGCACCGGCTCGGACTTTTATTCCGCCATCACCGGCGCCATCGGCGCCCTGCGCGGCCCCAAGCACGGCGGCGCCAACGAAGCCGCCTTCGACATCCAGAAGCGCTACGATACGCCGGATGAGGCCGAGGCTGATATCCGCCAGCGTGTGGCCAACAAGGAGGTCATCATCGGCTTCGGCCACCCGGTCTATACCGTCTCCGACCCGCGCAATGTCTGCATCAAGGAAGTCGCTCGCTCGCTCTCCGCCGACGCCGGCAACATGAAGATGTTCGACATCGCCGAACGCCTGGAATCGACCATGTGGGAGATCAAAAAGATGTTTCCCAATCTCGACTGGTTCTCGGCCGTTTCCTACCACATGATGGGCGTGCCGACCGCCATGTTCACGCCCTTGTTCGTCATCTCGCGCACCTCCGGCTGGTCGGCGCACATCATCGAACAGCGCCAGGACGGCAAGATCATTCGCCCCAACGCCAACTACACCGGCCCCGAAGACCGGCCCTTCGTGCCCCTCAACGAAAGACCTTAAAAGGATTCATCCACAGATAAGCCAGATAAGAACAGATAAATAAAGGCGCTTTGCGCCGATATCCAGACTTGCAATAGACCATTGCGGTGATCCTGAAATCTGTCCTTATCTGGCTTATCTGTGGATAGTCCTTTCTTGCTTTACTCTCAGGAAAGCCTCCCCATGTCCGCCCATATTTCCAACGTCCGCCCCGAAGCCGATACCGTCCTCACCGACATCGTCGACTATGTTCTCACCTACGAGATCAAGTCCGACCTCGCCTATGAAACAGCGCGCAACTGCCTGATCGATACGCTCGGCTGCGGCCTGGAAGCGCTTGACTATCCCGCCTGCACCAAGCTGCTCGGCCCCATCGTCCCCGGCACGGTGGTGCCGCATGGCGCCAAGGTCCCCGGCACCCAGTTCCAGCTCGATCCGATCCAGGCCGCCTTCAACATTGGCGCCATGATCCGCTGGCTCGATTTCAACGACACCTGGCTGGCCGCCGAATGGGGCCACCCCAGCGACAACCTCGGCGGCATCCTGGCCGTCGCCGACTGGCTGTCGCGCAACGCCATAGCCAAGGGCAAGCCGGCCCTCACCATGCGCGACGTGCTGACCGCCATGATCAAGGCGCACGAAATCCAGGGCTGCATCGCGCTGGAAAACAGCTTCAACCGCGTCGGCCTCGACCACGTCGTCCTCGTCAAGGTTGCCTCGACTGCCGTGGTGGCTGAGATGCTCGGCCTCGACCGCGACGAATGCATCAATGCCGTGTCGCTGGCCTGGGTGGATGGTCAATCGTTGCGCACCTACCGCCATTCGCCCAACACCGGTTCGCGCAAGTCCTGGGCCGCCGGCGACGCCACGTCGCGCGCCGTCCGCCTGGCCCTGATGGCGCAAAAGGGCGAGATGGGCTACCCCAGCGTGCTGACCGCCAAAACCTGGGGCTTCTACGACGTCCTCTTCAAGGGCCAGCCGTTCAGGTTCCAGCGCCCCTATGGCAGCTATGTCATGGAAAACGTGCTGTTCAAGATCAGCTTCCCGGCCGAATTCCACAGCCAGACCGCCGTCGAAGCGGCCATGACCTCCTACGGCAAGCTGGCCGCCATGGGCAAGACAGCTGACGACATCGCCTCGGTCACCATCCGCACCCACGAAGCCTGCATCCGCATCATCGACAAGAAGGGCCCGCTCAACAATCCGGCCGACCGCGACCACTGCATCCAGTATATGGTCGCCGTGCCGCTGATCTTCGGCCGCCTGACCGCCGCCGACTACGAGGACGCCGTCGCCGGCGACCCGCGCATCGATGCCCTGCGCGACAAGATCACCTGCGTCGAGGCGCCGGAATTCAGCAAAGATTACCACGACCCCGACAAGCGCTCGATCGCCAACGCCATGACGATCACGCTCAAGGACGGCACGGTGCTCGATGAACTGCGCGTCGATTATCCCATCGGCCACCGCCTGCGCCGCGCCGAAGGCATCCCTGTGCTCGAAGCCAAGTTCCGCACCAACCTGGCGAGACGTTTCCCCAGGAAGCAGCAGGACCGCATCCTGGCCGTCAGCCTCGACCAGCACGCGCTCGAAGCGATGACGGTCAACGATTATGTCGATCTTTACGTCATCTGATCGGGGGCCTGCGCCACCCCGGCGCGGGCCGCTTTCGATATGCCGCACGTGACGCCCGCAATGTCACATTGTGGAATTTCGCGCTGCCTGATGGTATCCATGCCCGTTCATGCCAGGCGTTCCGGCCCTGCCGAAGGCCGGCATATCATCGTCCGTGCCCATGAGGCACAGCAAAAAGTTTGATAAATTCGCCACAGGTGCCCCCGTCGATGTTAGCGGTCCCAGCAAATGTTTGACAGGCAATTTCTCATCTTGTAATACTTCATTCCAAAATATGGCAAGCTCAGCCGCCGCGAAGGGCGCGGAAGGAGACGGTGGGCGGCCACAGGGATGAAATATCGTGTCGCCAACACCTTAATGGCGCTCACATCTTAGTATGCGTTACCACGATGCGCGACAAAGCGCCATCAGGTCAAAAAAAGACACCGGTATCACCGCCGCTTTTTCGCCGGAACCACCCGGGTTTCGCGGCGTCGGGCACCGGATCATACAAGCAGGATAAAAAGGGAGGCTACACATGAAGACCAATTTCCAAAAAGGGCGCCGCGGATCTCTGCTCGGCGGTACCGCCATGGCCATGGCGTGCCTGGCCGCCGTGACCGCCGCCCATGCGCAGGACACCGCCAAGCCCGACGACAACACCGTCGTCGTCGTCACGGGTTCGCGCCTGGCCAATCGCGGCTTCAAGGCGCCGACGCCGGTCACGGTCGTCGACCAGCAGGAAGTCAAGCTCTCGGGCGCGCAGAACCTTGACGCCATGCTGGCCGATACGCCGCAATTCACCGGTTCGCAGCTCAACAGCCCGACCGCCAACACCGTCCAGGCCGGCCAGCCGATCGGCACCGCCACCCTGAACCTGCGCGACCTGGGTCCGACGCGCAACCTCGTCCTGGTCAACGGCCGCCGCTTCGCCATCACCGGCCCCGACTTCACCACCGACATCAACACCATCCCGGCGGCCCTGGTGAAACGCGTCGAAACCGTCACCGGCGGTTCGTCGGCGGTCTACGGCTCCGACGCCATCGCCGGCGTCGTCAACTTCGTCATGCGCGACGATTTCCAGGGCGTCGACCTCAACGTCCAGCGCAGCTGGGACCAGCACACCTCGACCCCGACCTCGACTGTCGACCTGACCTTCGGCGGCAATTTCGACAACGGCAAGGGCAACATGGTCGTCTCGCTCGACTACATGGACCG
>FTDB01002770.1_pt1 | contig 33303 bp, 35 predicted proteins | sample 1639741 | NCBI WGS metagenome assembly FTDB01 (sample SAMEA3914869, study PRJEB12502) | metagenome | biome: forest; material: soil | place: USA | collected 2012-03-12 | depth 0.1 m | reverse complement strand
GGACGTCAGGTTGCCGGCCATCGAGTTCACCGAGTCGGTCAGGTCCTTCCACGTCCCCGACACGCCCTCGACCTGGGCCTGACCACCCAGCTTGCCTTCGGTGCCGACTTCGCGCGCCACCCGCGTCACTTCCGACGCGAAGGAGCGAAGCTGGTCCACCATGGTATTGATGGTGTTCTTAAGCTCAAGGATTTCGCCCTTGACGTCGACGGTGATCTTTTTCGACAGGTCGCCATTGGCCACGGCCGTCGTCACGTCGGCGATGTTGCGCACCTGACTGGTCAGGTTGCCGGCCATCATGTTCACCGAATCGGTCAGGTCCTTCCACGTGCCGGCGACGCCGCGCACCTCGGCCTGGCCACCCAGCTTGCCTTCGGTGCCGACTTCGCGCGCCACCCGCGTCACTTCGGCGGCGAAGGAGCCCAGCTGGTCCACCATGGTGTTGATCGTCTGGGCGGTGCGCAGGAACTCGCCCTGCAAAGGCCGGTCGTCGATCTTCAGCGCCATGGTCTTCGACAGGTCGCCCTGGGCCACGGCGCCGATCACGCGTGCGGTTTCCGTCGTCGGATGAACCAGGTCGTCGATCAGTTCGTTGACCGACTCGACCGAGCTTTGCCAGAAGCCCGAGGTATTGCCGATATTGAGGCGCTGCGACAGCTTGCCTTCCTTGCCGACCGACCTCGACAGCCGGCCCAGTTCGGCGGCCATCAGCTCGTTCATCTCGACGACTTCATTGAAGGCGTCGGCGACCTTGCCGGCGACTCCGGTCCATTCCAGCGGCAGCCGGACATCGGCCTGGCCCTTGCGCAGCGCGGTCAGGGCGTGCAGCAGGGCGGCCATTTCGCCCCCCTCGCCCACCGGATCGTCGGTAGCCTGCAGAACGGAATCGAGCGGCGCCATGGCGGTGTTCCTTCCAAGGAAGGTCACGGGCGCACCTCATGCGCGCCCTACCCTCACCCGAATGTGAGGATAAGGGCCGGGCCGCATAAGCCGGCGATGCGTTCAAAGGGGGATTTTGTAAATAAGTGATAAGGACGCGGAGACGCGTCTCATCGACGCGCCGCCGGGCCGTTGTGCCCGCGGGCGCCAAAAGACGCAATAGCTAGATATTCCAAGACGTTACAGGCACACCGAACGACACAACCCTAAATAGCATATGTGCAATCGTTTGTAACGGTATATTAAGGCTGTTGCTGGTAACTGCGTTATGGCGGGAACAGGTTTCGTTTAGCGAGTAGAATGATGCGCCTTGTGGAAATGCTCAATTTCGGATTGTCCAGCCAGACGGCGGAACTTCTGGCCCTAAAGGACGCCGTCAATCGAACGCAGGCCATCGTCGAGTTCGATCCCCACGGCCATTTGCTGGACGCCAACGCCAATTTCCTGAACACGATGGGCTACAGCCTCGCCGAGGTGAAAGGCCAGCATCACCGCCTGTTCGTCGATGCCGACTATGGGCAGAGCGAGGCCTATGCCGTCTTCTGGGCCGACCTGCGGGCCGGCCAGTTCAAGGCCGGCGAGTTCTCGCGCCTCGGCAAGGGTGGCCGGCCGGTCTTCCTCGAAGCCGCCTATACCCCGATCCTCGACGGGCACGGCCGGGTGACCAAGGTCATGAAGACGGCGTTCGACATCACCCAGCGCCGGCTTCGCGACCTTGATCTTGAGGGCAAGGTGTCCTCGATCGAACGGTCGCAGGCCGTCATCGAATTCGCGCTCGACGGCACCGTGCTGCGCGCCAACGACAACTTCCTCCAGGTCATGGGCTACACGGCCGCCGAAATCGTCGGCAAGCACCACAGCCAGTTCGTCGAACCCACCGAGGCCAAGAGCGCCGAATACGCCCATTTCTGGCGCCGCCTGAACGGCGGCGAGTTCATCTCGGCGCAGTTCAAGCGCCTGGGCAAGGGTGGCCGCGAGGTCTACATCCAGGCAACCTACAACCCGATCTTCGGGGCGGACGGCAAGCCGATCAAGGTCGTCAAATACGCCACCGACGTGACGCAGCGCGTGCTGAGCGACGCCGAATTCTCGGGCCAGGTCGAGGCCATTTCGCGCGCCCAGGGCGTCATCGAATTCGCCCTCGACGGCACCATCCTGGCCGCCAACGACAAGTTCCTGAAGCTCATGGGCTACGAGCTGTCCGAAATCCAGGGCAAGAAGCACAGCCTGTTCATCGACGAGACCTTCGCCGCCAGCGCCGACTATGCCGCCTTCTGGGAGCGCCTGCGCCGCGGCGACTATTTCGCCGGCGAATTCCACCGCCTGGCCCGGGGCGGCCGCGACGTCTACATCCAGGCGTCGTACAATCCGATCTACGACCTCAACGGCAAGCCGTGGAAGGTCGTCAAATACGCCACCGACGTCACCGCGCGGCGCGTGGCGCTGAACCGCACGACGGAACTGTCGCATTCGCTCCAGGAACTGTCCGCCGCCGTCGAGGAAATGGCCGTGACCGGCCGCTCGATCGCCGGCACGATGGAACAGACCAAGCTGGCCGCCGACAAGGCCAATGCCAGCGTCGCCACGGCCGATACCAGCGCCCGCCAGTTGTCGGAAGCGACCGTGGCGATGGACGGGATCGTCGAGCTCATCACCAACATCACCGGCCAGATCAACCTGCTGGCCCTCAACGCCACGATCGAGTCGGCCCGCGCCGGCGAGGCCGGCCGCGGCTTCGCCGTCGTCGCGACCGAGGTCAAGAACCTAGCCAACCAGGCCAAGCGGGCCAGCGAGCAGATCGCCAGCGAGATCTCGCGCGTCCGGACCGGCGCCCATTCGGTCTTCGCCGCCCTGGACGAGATCCGCGACACGGTCGAGGAGGTGCAGAGCCAGGTCATCTTCACCGCCGGCGCGGTCGAGGAGCAGAGCGCCACGTCGCAGGACATGGCGCGCAACATGCAGATCGCCTCGACCGAAGCCGAGAACATCGTCGCGGTCGCCTGACGCCTTATATCATAAAGCCGACACCCGTCAGCGCTTCGCACATCTCCCACAGACGGGCCGCGACCGCCGCGTCCAGGGCCTGACGGGCGATCCGGGCCTTGCCAACGCGCTGGCCGCGCGCCTCGAAGAGGCCTTGCGGCCCGTAATAGCCGCCGCCTTCCACCGTTCCGGCCGTCGCGGCGTAAAGCGTCGGCAGGGCGCCGGCCGCGTCGGAATTCAGCACCAGGCCGATCACGGGACCGATTGCGTCGCGGACGACCTTTTCGACGCCGTGATAGTCGCCCGAGCGGAACAGGTTGGTGGCGGCGATCCCCGGATGCGCCGCGACGGACAGGAGGGGCGAACCGGCCGCCCGCAGACGCCGGTCGAGTTCGAAAGCGAACATCAGGTCGCCGAGCTTCGACTGGGCATAGGCGCCCATCGGCGAATAGGGCTGCCTGGACTGCAAGTCGTCGAAATCGATCCGGCCGCGCCGGTGCGCCAGCGATGCCAGCGTCACGACCCGCGCGCCGTCAGGCGAGGCCGCGGCCCGTTCGAGCGCGGGCATCAGCCGGGCGGTCAGGGCGAAATGGCCGAGGACATTGGTGCCGAACTGCAATTCGAAACCGTCCTCGGTCTCGCGCCGCCGCGGCGGCGCCATGACGCCGGCATTGTTGATCAGGCCGTGCAGCGGCCGGCCATCCGCCAGAACCCTGTCGGCGAAGCGGTGCACGACGACAGCGCGGCCAGGTCAAGCAGGGCCACGGCGACATCCGCGTCCGGCACCTCGCGCCGTATCGTCTCGATCGCCGCCTGCCCTCGCCGCGCGTCGCGGCAAGCCAGGATGACGTGCGCGCCCTTCGCCGCCAGGCTCAGGGCCGCCCGATAGCCGATGCCGCTGTTCGCGCCCGTTATAATGACATTGCGGCCACGCAGCGCGGGCATGTCGGCCGCCGTCCAGTCCGTATCCGCTGCCATGGTCTGTCCTCCGTGCCGGAACCAGACCTAGGCATTCCGCGCGCGCCTGACCAGCTTTAACTGGACCTATTTCCGGCCGGCGGACATTGCGAAGGTGAGTTGGACCTCAAGCCAGTCGTCGATCCGGGTGTAGATCTCGGCCACTGCGCGGTTACCGGCCTTCCGGTTCGCCTCGATCAGGTTGCGCGCCCGGTCGCGGAGACGGTACAGAAGAATGATTTCGCGGCATTGCTCGATCGGCATGTGGCACTCCCATGCCGCAAGTCTACCGGATCGGGCTTAAGATTTATCCGCGCGCGCTGTCCGATCTCAGTCCTCGCTGAGCGCGGTCACCAGTTCGACGATGCGGCAACGCAGGTTTTCGCCCTTGATGCGTGGAAACGCGGTCGCCAGTTCGACGCCCTGAGGCGTCTCAAGCAGGCTCATCACCAGTTTTTCGAGTGTGGCGTCGCCCTCCAGCGTACCGCCCTCGAATTCGCCGTCTTCCGAATAGCCGTCGAAAAAGTAGGCGACGCGGGTCTTCAACGCCCGGGCGATCTGGAACAGCTTCGAGGCGCTGATGCGATTGGCGCCGCGTTCGTATTTCTGCACCTGCTGGAAGGTCAGCCCGATGAGCGCGCCCAGCTCTTCCTGGCTCATGTTCATAAGCTTTCGGCGCTGTCGAACGCGGTCGCCGACATGCACGTCGACAGGATCGGGTATTTTCATATCCATCAGCATAATATGGCTCGTTCCTGAGGGTGACGGGCAATGCCGCGCGAGGCAGAAGATATCATCTTCGATCGCTACGGTTGAGCATTTTTGCTCAAAAGTATCCTATATACGAATTTTGTATCCATACTGCGCAGATTGTAAGGCAAACGGTACACTTTTTTCGCGTGATGCCGCGATCGTGTGAAGAAGGATATGATCGAAAAAGCTTCGATCCACGCACCCGTTACCACAAAGGTTTGCGCTGGCGGCAGATTTGCCGGCGACGGCCTCAGCCGGAAAGGTGTTCGCTACGGCGCCGGGTTTCGGACGGCGTCTCGCCGAACAACTGCAGATAGTATTCCGCGAACCGCCCGGCATGGGGCAGACCGCACGCCTTGCCGATCTCGGCGACCGTACGCCCCCCGGCCCCGGCCTTCAGCATGGCGTGCGCCCGCTGCAGCCGCACCGTCCGCAGATAGGCGGCGGGCGTGATGTTGAGATAGGCGCGAAACCCCAGTTCCAGGGTGCGGACGCTGACCCCGGCCCGGGTTGAAATGTCGGCGATCGATACGGCATTGCCGTCGGCCGAATGCATGATTTCACGCGCCAGGCGGACATAGGAGGGCAGCGGACCGATGCTGGGCCGCGACATCTGATCGCTGTAGCGGTGCGGGATGGTTTCCAGCACCATCAGGGACAGGCCGTCGATCAGGTTGCGCTGCAGCCTGAGCGAGGCGCGGCGGCTCTGGCCGATGAAGGCCTCGCTGCACAGGCCCGAGACCATGGCGAACAGGCCGCCCGTCGTCGCCGAGCGCGCATCGATCATCGCATTCATCTGCAGGTCCGGATCGATCGGCAAGTGCAGGGGATCGAACAATATCTGCTCGACGCTGCGAAAATTCAGCCGGATCAGACCAAGGCCGTGCGCCCCGTCGTGCCCGGCGTGCGTGAACCCGGCAAACGCCTGGGCCTGGCAGACAAGTGCCTGGCCGTGGTCGACGGCGGTCACCCGCCCGTTGATATTCAGATCTATCCGGCCGCGCAACGGCGTCAGGATCAGCACGTCCGATGGATGGGTCGCCGCGACCCCGAACATGCCGGGCGGGCAGACAAGGTGCGACAGGCCGACCGTCGACGCGCCGCGCGGATCGGGCGCGCTCAATTCGAGCGTGTTTATGCGCCAGGGAAACGGAATGCCCGGCGCGGCCGCGGACACCGTCCAGCCGCAGATGCGCGCCATCGCCGTGGCAAAGCTTTGAATATCGGTTCCGTGAGGGGGCCCGCCGGCCTGATCAGCCGGCATGAGACCGGCCATCGTATGTTCCGATTCGAAATGTGAGGCGTGGGGACTCCGTGCGCTTTTCTGCAGCGAAAAGGCGCGCCGATTCGAGCTCTGACAGGTAAAACTCAGCACTCTTAATGAAGATATGGGGAGCGTAACTGAATAAATAATACATTGTTCGGTGAATATTTTCGAGCGATAGGAAATATCGGCTCAGATCACGCTGTGTTTTCGGCATATTGTGAGCGTGGATTCAATCCGAACGACGAGGGAATCACCGATCTCGTATGGGAGCTGCAACCGCAATGCAAAGTAATCAGCGATCCCTTCAGAGATTTATTCGCAAATCGGACTTTCTCGACGCAATTCGTCGTCCGACACTGGATTCGCTCGAAAATTATCGGACATTGCCGAGCGTCCGTCGCAGCACCGGTATTTTCGAACCGGCCACCTCAGGGCGTCGAACCGGCACGAGCGGACTTGTAATTGGGCGCAAATCTGTCATTCAGTGCACGTACAGACGCAACCCACGCGTTAGACGCATCGACCCTAAGTCCGCCTAATCGCAGCAGGATCCCCAGTCCCCTTCCGGCGTAATCCTCGTACTCGCAGGCTAAAAAATGGGACGCTCGACTGCACAGGTCTCCTCGGATGCTTCCCGCGCGATCGCCGCGGCGCGGTCGGACGCGGCGCTGTTCGACGCCTTCCGGAAAGCGGCCGCAAACTACGGTTTCGACTGGTTTATTCTGTCGGTCATCGTCGATCCGGATCTGCCTCAGGATTGTCACGGCCGTGGCGTCCTGCACAACTTCCCGGCCGATTTCCGGGCCTATTACGCGACCAATGACTGTGTTCGCTACGACCCGGTCCTCAAGGCGGCGCTGAAACGCCGGCACGCCTTCGCGTGGGAACAACTGGAAGCCGCCCCTTCCCTGACCGCACGGCAGGTCGCCTTCATGGCACAGCTCAAGGCCAGCCACCTGCATCAGGGCGTCGCGGTGCCCCTGCGCTTCACCGGCACGCTGAACGCCATCGCCGGCTTCGCGCGCTCCGAACCCAGCCTTTGCGACGTCGAGCCCGTGGCGGCCATGGAGGCGCTCGGCCACCAGGTCTACACCGCCTACAGGGCAATTCATGGCCGCGAGGCGTCCTTGGCGACGGAACGGGCGCCGCTGTCGACGAAGGAGAGCGATATCCTGAACTGGGTGGCCAGCGGCAAGACGGACGATGAGATCGCCGAGATCCTGTCGATCAGCCCCAACACGGTCGACAGCCACATGCGCAACATCTATCGCAAGCTGAACGCCCACAATCGCGTGACCGCGGTCGTGGCCGGCATCCGCCAGGGGCACGTCTGTCCGTAGCACACGCGGTCAGCGAAAAATCCCCCACGGACTCTCGTCATAGATCGATCCCGCCAATCGTGAAATCATTGTCGATCTAACGCTTTACTGTGAGGTGCGCCTTGGCCCAGGCTCATTTGAAATCCGAAACCGCCGACTACGACACCTCGATGATGCGCCTCCTGGAACATCTCGAAGTCCTGCAAAAGCTGGCCATCGAAGCCGGCAATGCCGATCTGGCCGCCGAGTTGAAAACGACCTTCGACGACAACCTGCAGCGTTATTACGACGCCAAGCGGGCCCAGCTCGAAGCGGCGATGGAGGGCGCCCAGGCCCTGAGACCGTCGCGCCGGGCCTGACGACAGATCCCGCATTGAACGGAAACACCTTGCAGGCCTAGATAGGGCGGATGATTCCGATCCTGCCTGGAGCTGCGCCATGTCCGTCCTGACCCGTATCGCCAACGAACACCTCACCGTCGACGTCTCGTCGCTCGGCGCGGAGATGCAGGCGATCGCCACGCCGGACGGCAAGGCCTGGCTGTGGAACGGCGATGCCGCCTGGTGGAGCGGCCGCTCGCCGATCCTCTTTCCGATGGTCGGCAAGGCGCCGGACAACAAGCCGGTCATCGACGGCCGGGCCTATGAGATGGCGCAGCACGGCTTTGCCCGGCGCAGCGAATTCACCCTGGCCGCCGCGACCGAAACGTCGTGCCGGTATGAGCTTGCGGCATCGGAGGCCACCCGCGCCGTCTATCCGTTCGAGTTTCTGTTGGCCCTGACCCACGCTCTGGACGGCCGCGCCCTCACCGTCTCGGCCGAGGTCACCAATCGCGACACGCGGCCGATGCCCTTCGGCCTCGGTTATCATCCGGCCTTTCCCTGGCCGCTGCCGGGCGCCGAGGGCAAGGCGCACACGATAACGCTCGACAACGGCGCCGAACCGGAGATGACGCGGCTGGACAACGGCCTGGTGACGCCGGACCGGCTGCCGTCGCCGTTCAGGGCCGGCCGGCTGACCCTGGACCGCGCCCTGTTCGAAGCCGATGCGATGGTCTTTCCGGAAGGCGCCGGCGCGAGGCTGACCTATGCGGCGGACGGCGGCCCGTCGCTGACGTTCGCGTTCGACAACCTGCCGAACCTGGCCCTGTGGCAGAAGCCCGGCGCGCCGTTCATCTGCATCGAGCCGTGGCACGGTACGGCGGCCGAGGCCAGCGGCTCCGCCGACCTGAGTGAGCGGCCCTACAGCGTGACGCTGAAACCGGGCGAAACCGCGCGCTTCGCCTTCACGGTCGAACTGCCGGCCTAAACCCGGTAGAGCGTCTTCAGCTTGTCGAGCGCCGCCTGGGCCGCCACCGGGTCGGGCGTTTCATTGTCGTCGCCGAAGCCGAAATTGTCGTTGGGGCCCAGGTCCTGGACGACGATGCCGTCGCGCCGCGCCAGGATGGTCATGCCGTGATAATAGGCGCCGTAATGCACGCCGTCCTGCGGCGTCAGCCAGACGATCTGGCCGCGCACCGGGGTGATGGTTTCGTCCTTCCATAACGCCCGCGCGCCATAGCCGGTGCAGTTGATGATGACGTGTTCCTTCAATTTCAGCAGGTCGGCCGGCGTGTGGAAGTCGGCCGGGACGAAGCGCCCGCCCGCGGCCAGGAAATCGCCTTCGAGCTGGCGGGCATAGTCGGCGACGTTGAAGGTCATCGACACGCCGCGCCGCACCTGGGCCGCGGCGAACGGCAGGCTTGCGGCATCGACCTCGACCCCATGCGGCATGGTCGCCGACAGCCGGTCGGCCAGCTCGATGAAGCCCGGGTCGACGTCCCCGGCAAGCGGCGCGGCGACGGGCGGCGGCGCATCATGCAGGGTGTAGTAGTCGAGCCATTCGACGGGATTGTTGGCCATGCCGACAAACGACTGGTGCATGACCAGCGAGGTCCGCGCCATGCGTTCCCAGAAATCCCCGAAGCCCGGCGCGACCGCCGCCGTCTTGGCGACGCGCGAGTCGGGCGTCCAACTACCGGTGGCGCGCGCCGAGCGCACGAAGGGAAAACGCTCGCGGGCATAGATCGTCACCTCGGCGCCGGCGCGCTGGGCGGTGATGGCGGCGGTCAGGCCGAGCGCGCCTGCCCCGACCACGGCGATCTTTTTCGGCGAGCTCTGCATGGCCAGACGCACCGCCTCGGCGGCCGAGCCCCACGACAGCGACCAACCGCTACCGCCATGGCCATAGTTGTGCACCACCGTCTTGCGGCCCAGCGCTTCGGTTTCGATTCGCGGTCCCATGGCGCGGAAGGGGCGCAGGCACACCGTGGTGCGAAAGACCTCGGCCGGATCGACGCGGATGGGGATAAGCGCCGCCTGGTCCGCCCTCGCCTGGGTCGCCCCCGCCTGCCCGACCAAAGCCAGTGTGCCCGCCGCCAGGCCCGATTGCAGAAGCGTGCGCCTGTCCATGGTGCGTCCCCTCGTCCGGTAAAGACAATGTCCGCCTTATGCGGTAACCAGACGTCTTGTAAGGCGCGGAAGAAGCCGGCAACAAGCCCAATAAATCTATTATCGCGCCCGCGATAATCTATTGCCAAGTTCACATTGATCTGGCCATCATGGGAAAAAGGTCAGACCACCAGACCGAAAGAGGAAACGATGGTGAAGGACAATCCAGCCGCTGCCGGCCGGCGCGAATTCCTGATGGCCGCGGGCCTGGGCTCGGCCATGGCGGCCTTTGCGCCCGGCGATGTCGTCGCCGAAACCCTGGCCCCGCCGCCGGAGGACAAGCCGAAATACCACGTCCGCTTCGCCGTCGTCGGCATGAGCCACGACCATATCCATGGCATGATCGGCGCCATGCAGCGCGGCGGCGGCGAACTGGTCGCCTATTGGGGCCAGGAGCCGGACAAGCTCGCCACCTTCGCCCAGCGCTATCCGGGCGTCAAAATCGCCCGGACCCAGGACGAGATCATCGACGATCCGTCGATCCAGCTGGTCATCAGTTCCCAGGTCGCCGCCGAGCGCGCCGGCATCGGCGTCCGCGTCATGAAGGCCGGCAAGGACTTCCTGGCCGACAAGCCGGGCGTGACCACGCTCGACGACCTGGCCCGCGTGCGCCAGACGATCGCCGAGACCGGGCGCCTCTACGGCATCCTCTATTCCGAACGCCTGGAAGTGAAGGCCGCGGTCCACGCCGGCGAACTGATCAAGCAGGGCGCCATCGGCAAGGTCATCCAGACGATCAACATCGCCCCGCACCAGATCGTCCAGCCCGGCGGCGGCGACAATGGCGGCGCCGGCGCGCGCCCGGACTGGTTCTGGGACGATACGCGCTTCGGCGGCATCCTGTGCGACATCGGCTCGCACCAGATCGACCAGTTCCTCTATTACACCGGCTCGACCTCGGCCGAGGTCGTGGCCTCGCAGGTCGCCAACCTGCGCCATCACGAACATCCGAAATTCCAGGATTTCGGCGACATGATGCTGCGTGGCGACGCCGGTTTCGGCTATGTCCGCCTCGACTGGTTCACGCCGGACGGGCTCGGCACCTGGGGCGACGGCCGCCTGTTCATCCTGGGCACCGACGGCTATATCGAGGTGCGCAAATACACCAATGTCGCCGTGTCGAAGCAGGGCAACAACCTGTTCGTCGTCGACGGCAAGTCGGCGCGCTACATCGACTGTTCCAACGGCCCGCTGCCGTTCGGGCCGCAGTTCATCGCCGACATCGTCAACCGCACCCACACCGCCCAGGATCAGACCCAGGCCCTGCTGGCCGCCGAGCTGGCCATCAAGGCGCAGATGAACGCCACGCATGCGACGGTCAAGGGATAGCTTTCCGGAGAGGACCCAAACCATGATCACCCGACGCGACATCGCCATTGCCCTGACGGCGACCACCCTGACGGCCGGCATATTGGGCACCGCCTTCGCCCAGACCCATCCGCCGACGGCGCCGATCCTGGGGCCGGCGACGTTCAACTGGGATGACATGAAGCCGGTCCCCAACGCCACCGGCGCCGTGGCCGCGCTCTACAAGGGCCCGACCGCGACGCTGGACGAACTGGAAATGCACGTCACCACCCTCAATCCCGGCGACACCTCGCATCCGCCGCACCAGCACGTCAACGAAGAGCTGGTCATCATCCGCCAGGGCACGGTCGAGACCCTGTCGAACGGCAAGTGGGTCCGCCTGGGGCCCGGCTCGGTCATCTTCAATGCGTCCAACAGCCTGCACGGCCTGCGCAATGTCGGCACGACGCCCGCCGTCTACCACGTCATCAACTGGAGCCCGAACAAGACCCCGCCGGCGCCTTGACGGATGCCAGTTATCCGCTCGCCCATGTGTTGTAAAAAGGGGTTGACCGCAAATTTGTTCATGGTACGTTCCGAATTGCAGGTATGGGGGCCTGACATGGGGGATGGGATGAGCAGCTTTGGATTGCGGGGCGGCGTTAAGCTTCCGGGCGTATTGGGTTCGTTTGGACTGAACGGTCACGCGACGCTGCGCAAGCTGGAACAGCAGATACGCGCCTATGCCGAACATCATGGCGTGGAGGCGGCCTTCGGCAGCCGTCAGAAGCGCGACGTCTGGGGCATTCTGGGCGTCACTTTTCACCCGGCGGCACCGGATATCGTTTTCGAGGTTTGGCAGGGCGACGTCATCATGACGGCGGAGACCTTCCAGGCCGGGCCGGGCTATCATGCCTTCATAACCGGGCTTGTCGATTATCTGAGCCAGCACCATCAATGGGCCTGAGACTTCGACAACCCCGAAAAGCACTTTTTCGATGACACCGGCTACTACCTTAACCGCGACTTTCCCGCGCTTCAGACCGCCATGGCCGGCGAATTGGGGCGAATGTGCCAGACGGTTCTCGAAGCGAAGAGCCCCGACGGCGCCTCTCGCCATGTCGCGCTGCGTCTGCCGTTCACCTTGGCGAGCGACCATTTTGCCGCCACCAGCCTGGGCTTTCGCGACCGTGCCTTTTTCGAGCGGCCGAACCCCGAACGCTTCTTTCCGTGGTGGGAGGAAGGGCTGACGGCCCAAACTCTCAAGAATCTCGCTCTGAGCAAGATGTGGGGTGAGACCTTCTGGCAACCGCACAATGGTGACGTCGACCGTAAGAACGCGAAAACCGACCAGAAGCTGATCGATCTCGCCCAGGCCCGCGGCGCCGAATTCGCCGCTGACGAAGGCGTCGACGATACCGCCGCCCTGGTGCGCGGCGAGCCTTCGGACATAGAGGGTGGCGACGGACGCATCGGCTATTGGCGGCAGGATATCTGGTTTGGGGCTCCCGGCGGCTGGGCGGTTCGCCTGCCAGCCTTTTACCGCCTGGAAATCAGCGAGGGCGGACGGCTCTGCTCCATGCGCTACGGCGACCGGGCGGTCTATATACGCACCATCACCTTCAAAACGGCATTGGCGGACCTGGAATGGCCGACTGAAAAACAGGAGGGCTGCACCGAGATCCTGCGTTTCGAAACCGATCAATACCGGGCCGTGGTGCATTCGCCCGCGAACGAAGACAACCAAACCGAACGGCTCTGGCGAGCCGAATACCACGCGCGCAACGGCGCCGCGTGGATCGGCATCGCGTTCCGCGACAAGGAAGGTGCAGCCTGGGCGGAGAAGGCCCTGCGCTCCGTGCGATCCGTCTTTCCATTGGGCGTCGCGATCGAGCCCCTGTCCTGAGCCTCTCCGTCCTGAGCATCCTCGCACCGCCGACGCGTTGCACGGCTGTCATCGCCAGGCGATAGAATTGGGACCAACCTTTTCCGGAGCCGCCCGCCATGTGCCTGACCTTTTGCCTGCTTCTTCTGCTTGTCGCGCTGGTCTTTCACAGGTTCGGCGCCCCGCGAAAGGCGCTTGGCTTCGCGGTGGCCGGCTTCGGCCTGATGGGGCTGGTCGCGGTCGGCGTCGTGCCGGCGCTTCAGCTTTCGGCGACGCAATCGACCCATCCGCTGTCGGCCGTCACCTGGCAGGCGCGCAATACCATCGTCCTGCTGGGCGCCGGCACGGTGGCGCGCACCGGCCCCCTCGCGCCCGACGTGCCGGTCTTCGCCTATGGCCGCGTCGTCATGGCGGCCAGCGCCTATAACGACTGCCACGCGCATGGCAGGGACTGCCATATCGTCGTCAGCGGCGGCGATCCGATGCATCATGGCGCCAGCGAAGCGGCCATCTATGGCCAGACCCTGCTGGCATTGGGCGTCCCGCAAGGCGCGGTCACGCTGGAGCCGCGCAGCCAGAACACCTGGCAGAACGCCGCCTATTCGACGCAGCTGATCCCCGCCGATCGTCAGGTCGTCGTGGTGACCTCGGGCATCCACCTGAAGCGATCGCTGATCTTCTTCAACCACTTTCGTCCCGGGGCGGTCGGCATCGCCGCCGACCGCATCGATCCGTCGTTCGGACCGCTGTACAGCGGCTACAATTTTTTCGTCACCGACGTTCTGCTGCACGAAGAAATCGGCCTCGCGCAATATAACGTCTATACCGCGCTGGGCTGGAACAAACGCCCGGTCTGATCATACCTTGCCGGGCCGGCCGGATAAGCAAGGCCCCCACCCGCAAGTCGGCCACCTTGGCCAGATCAACGGATAAGGGATCTGAAGAGGTCTGCGTCACGAACGGTCCCGGCCCTGCGCGTCCGGTCCGACGATCCGGCGCGTAACATCGTTTACGCATGACACCGGCGTGAGCCGCAACGGGCGAAAGCCAGCCGATATCGGCGACGGCGGCATTTCATCGGCAATCCATCGGCAAATCATCGGACCGCCGTCATGTCGGCCGGCGCTCGCCTTGCCTAAGAGTTTGGTCATCGGCACCGGGCCTCACCCGCCGGTTCCAACGATCAGTCCGCGTCTCAACATTCCCTTATATGGAAAGGAAATTCCGTCATGATCCGCTCGATCCTCGCCGCCGCCCTCGTCTTCGCCGCCACCGTCGCCTCGCCGGTCCTGGCCGACGACACCGCCGCCAGCGAAGCGCACATCACCCTGAGCCACGTCGACTTCACCGACCCGGCCGCCGTGCGCCGGGCCTATGACGACCTGAAGACCCAGGCGCGCTACGTCTGCGATGTCGCCGCCACCTACGACCACGACTACGACTACCGCGCCGAAAAGGTCTGCGAGACCAACGCCGTCACCAACGCCGTACGCGAAATCAACCAGGTCCAGCTGAGCCGGATCGACGACGAGGCCAATGGCCGCGGCACCCGGCTGTCGATGAACGCGTTCGTTCGATAATATCCCCATCGTCCGAACCCGTAAGGCTCTCCGTTTCTCCGGCGGAGAGCCTTCCCATGCCGGGCGATCAGAACGGAAACGCCGTAATGCCCTTGATCCACTCGTCGACACGCAGCGCCTTGACCGCCGGCGGGGCGGCGCGTTCGGCGCAGTTCGGCCGCTCGCACAGCCGGCACATCGGCCCGGTCTGCACGGCATTGGGCTGGTTGAGGTCGAGCCCGCGGGCATAGATCAGCTTTTCGGCGTATTTCAGCTCGCAGCCCAGTCCCACCGCCTGTTCGGAATAGGCGCCATCGCCATAGCCGCGCAAAGACCGGTCGAGCGTGCGCGCCAGGGTGAAATAACGTTGTCCGCCGGGCGTTTCGATCACCTGGGTGATGATGCGGCCGGGCGTCTGGAAAGCCTGGTGGATGTTCCAGCGCGGGCAGGCGCCGCCATAACGCGAGAACGGAAACTGGCCGGCGGCGAAACGTTTGGAAACATTGCCGGCGCTGTCGACGCGCATAAGGAAGAAGGGCACGCCGCGGCTGCCCGGTTTCGACAGGGTGGTCAGGCGATGCGCCGCCTGTTCGAACGATACCTGGAACGGGGCGCGGATCAGGTCCAGGTCGTAGCCATTGCTTTCCGCCGCTTCGAGGAACCTGCCATAGGGCATCAGGGTCGAGGCGGTCAGCGCGTTCAGCAGCGCGATCTTGTAGAGCCGTCCGGTCGTCAGGTCGGGCGCCTTGACGGCTTCGGCCATGGCCTTGAGTTCGGCGCCGTACTCGGCCAGGGCCAGCTGATAGACCACGGCGAAACGCCGCGACGACGGGCCCAGCGTTTCCGAGATCATCAACCGGCGACGGTGCGGATCGAAGCGGCGCTGATAGATCAGCATGACTGACGCCGGCATGATGCGGATATCGGTCGAATGCGTGGTGCGCAGGCGCTGGCTGGCGGCTTCCTCCAGCTTGAAAGCGTCGCCGCCCAGCGTCTCGAACAGCCGCTCCCCCAGTTCGTCGAGCGCCGGGAAATAGTTGTGGTGCGACTGGACCTGGTCGCGCACCCAGTCGCTGGGCGACAGGTCCGTGTCGATTTCCGGCCGGATTTCCAGCGCGTCGCGGCGTGAACGTTCGACATAGGCGCGGTACAGCCGGGTGATGGCTTCGGCAGCCATCGGCGAGGCGGCGACCAGGTCGGCGATCTCCCGGCGCGGCAGTTGCAGGTCCTTGAACAGGGGATGGGCGAAGATTTCGACCAGGTCGGCTTCGCCGGAGGGCTCGGCCTCGTCGGTGAAACTGCGCAGATCGATATCGTAGGTGCCCGCCAGTTTCAGCAGCACCTGGGCGGTGACTGGACGCTGGTTGCGTTCGAGGTGGTTGAGATAGGAGGCGGAGACGCCGAGGTCTTCAGCCATCTTCGTCTGCGACAGGTTGAGGTCGTAACGCAGGCGTTTGAGGCGCCCGCCGAGGAAGAGTTTGCGATCTTGGGGCATGGGTGAGTTCCGAGATGGCTGAGTTTTACTTGCCCCCACCACCGCATCTCACGGCTTCGCCGCTCGTGCGGTCCCCCTCCCCGTTCGCATCAGGATGTACTGACCTTCGGTGCCGCTCACGGGGAGGTATGACGTTAAGCACCTTTCTCATACCTCCCCGTGAGCGGCACAGGTCTTTGCCGTGTTACGAAAGCGAACGGGGAGGGGGACCGCACGAGGAGCTTGCGACGAGATGCGGTGGTGGGGGCAATATAAACTCCGCAGTAATAATAATCGATATTAGTCACAAATTTACAAATTCAGCAATGTCACATTCCGCCAAATGACACGGAATGTCGCGCCCCTTCCCTTCATTTTAAAGCCAACAAGGCGCAACCTCTCTTCACCAGGCGAACGCATACATCGCCACCTCAGGAGACAGGTTATGACAAATCCTCAACCTACGACACAAACCCAAGAGCCGATGTGGGTCCTGCCCTCGCTCTACGCCCTGTCGCTGGGCCTGTTCGTGCCCGGCATCCTGAAGGCGTCCACGCCGCAACCCATTCCCGTCCGTACCCGCTAATCCGAAAGGCCTCCCCAATGACCACTTTCGACGATCTCGTTCCCGGCGCCCCGAAAGGCCGTTTCGACGGCATCGAACGCCCCTACACCCCGGGCGACGTGCTGCGCCTGCGCGGCTCGGTCGCGATCCGCCACACCCTGGCCGAACGCGGCGCCGAGCGCCTGTGGCAGTTGCTGCACGACGAGCCCTATATCAACGCCCTGGGCGCCATGACCGGCAACCAGGCCATGCAGATGGTGCGCGCCGGCCTGAAGGCCATCTACCTCTCGGGATGGCAGGTCGCCGCCGACAGCAATACGGCGTCCGCCATGTATCCGGACCAGTCGCTGTACCCGGCCAATGCCGCGCCCGAACTGTGCCGCCGCATCAACCGCACGCTCCAGCGCGCCGATCAGATCGAGCACGCCGAGAGCGGGACCAAACGCGACTGGTTCGCCCCGATCGTCGCCGACGCCGAAGCCGGTTTTGGCGGGCCGCTGAACTGTTTCGAGATCATGAAGGCCTTCATCGAGGCGGGTGCCGCCGGCGTCCACTTCGAGGACCAGCTGGCCTCGGAAAAGAAGTGCGGCCACCTGGGCGGCAAGGTGCTGATCCCGACCCAGGCCCATGAACGCAGCCTGATCGCGGCGCGCCTGGCGGCCGACGTCATGGGAACGGCGACGCTGACGGTCGCGCGCACCGACGCCGAGTCGGCGCAGCTGATCACCTCGGACGTCGACGAACGCGACCACCCGTTCATCGACCGCGACGACCGCACGGTCGAAGGCTTCTACCGCCTGAAGCCCGGCACCGGACTCGACCACTGCATCGCGCGCGGCCTGGCCTACGCCAAGTACGCCGACCTCTTGTGGTGGGAGACGTCGCACCCGGACCTCGACGATGCGAAGCGGTTCGCCGAGGCCGTGCATCGCGAGCATCCCGGCAAGCTGCTGGCCTATAACTGCTCGCCGTCCTTCAACTGGAAGGCCAGGCTGGACGAGGCGACCATCGCCAGGTTCCAGCGCGAACTGGGCGCCATGGGCTACAAGTTCCAGTTCGTCACCCTGGCCGGCTTCCATGCCTTGAATAATTCGATGTTCGAGCTGGCCGACGGCTACCGAGACCACGGCATGGCGGCCTATTCGGAGCTGCAGCAGCGCGAATTCGCCAACGAGGCCCGCGGCTACACCGCCACCCGCCACCAGCGCGAAGTCGGCACCGGCTATTTCGACGCCGTCGCCCAGACCATCAGCAACGGCCAGTCCTCGACCACGGCCATGAAACAATCCACCGAAACCGCGCAATTTTCTGTCGCGGCTGAATAAGGAGAGTCCCCAATGGAAACCCTGACCCGCCCGCAAGCCATCATCGACTTCTGTCTGGCCCCGCTGAAGCTGGACCCGCGTGCCGAGGCGACCCAGGAGGTGACGCGCCGCCTGGAGCACGTGATCAAGACCTATCAGGCGAAGATTACCCAGCCGGTGGCCGTCGACTTTTCGAAGATGCCGTCTCTGGTCATCAACGAAGCCGCCTTCGGGTATGAGTAGGCCGAAGTAAGAAACCCCACCACCACGAGCCATTCTTACGGATGCAAACAGTCGTGTCGGCTCGCGGTCCCCCTCCCCACCAGAGGTGGGGAGGTATGAGAGGAGAAATGCTTTTTATCATGCCTCCCCGGCTCTGCCGGGGAGGGGGACCGCCGGCCAGCACAATAGACGACCAAGCCTTGAATGGCCGGTGGTGGTGGGGTTTCTTGCTTTCTTCGTTTCCCAAGCGCACCGCCGGCTGCCCCTCACCCCCAAGGCCGGCGGCGCGGATATCCCTGCCCTTTAGGAACAGGCGGGGATCGCAGTGGCTCCGCGATCGCGGGGCCACTTTGCCCTCCACAAATCCATGTTAAAGGAAGCGCTTCGATGCCCCTGGATCATACCATGCCCTTAACCGTCGACATCTCAGCGCCGATCACCGGCCGCATGAGCGAAATCCTGACGCCCGAAGCGCTGGCCTTCCTGGCCGAACTGCACACGCGCTTCGAGCCCCGGCGCCAGGAACGCCTCGCCGCCCGCCGCGCCCGTCAGGCGCAGTTCGACGCCGGCGCCCTGCCCGACTTCCTGCCGGAGACTCAGGCCGTCCGCGACGGCGACTGGCGCGTGGCGGCCATACCCGCCGACCTGCAGGACCGCCGCGTCGAGATCACCGGTCCGGTCGACCGCAAGATGATCATCAACGCGCTGAACTCCGGCGCCAAGGTGTTCATGGCCGATTTCGAGGACGCCAATTCGCCGACCTTCGCCAACTGCATCGACGGCCAGATCAATCTGAAGGACCGCTGGCATGGCCGGCTCGGCCATGACGATCCGGCCACCGGCAAGGCTTACCGCCTGAAGGACAAACCCGCCGTACTGATCGTCCGGCCGCGCGGCTGGCGCCTCGATGAACGCCACGCCACGGTGAACGGTGAAGTCATGTCGGGCGCCCTGTTCGACTTCGGCCTCTACATGTTCCATTCGGCGCGCGGCGCCATCGCCTCCGGCAGCGGCCCCTACTTCTACCTGCCCAAGATGGAATCGCACCTCGAGGCGCGCCTGTGGAACGACGTCATCGTCTTTACCCAGGAACGGCTGGGCCTGCCCCATGGCACGGTCAAGGTGACGGCGCTGATCGAAACCCTGCCGGCGGCGTTCGAGATGGACGAGATTCTCTACGAACTGCGCGACCATATGGCCGGATTGAACTGCGGACGCTGGGATTATATTTTCAGCTTCATCAAGACCTTCGCCGAGAACCCGGCCTTCGTTACGCCGGACCGCTCCAAGATGGTAATGGGCGAGGCCTTCCTGCGCGCCTATTCGAAGGCCCTGATCAAGACCTGCCACCGCCGCGGCGCCTTCGCCATGGGCGGCATGGCGGCGCAGATCCCGGTGAAAAACGACCCCGCCGCCAACGAGGCCGCCTTTGCCCGCGTCCGCGCCGACAAGGAACGCGAGGCCGGCGACGGCCACGACGGCACCTGGGTGGCGCACCCCGACCTGGTCCCCGTCGCCATGGAGGTCTTCGACCGGCTGATGCCGGGGCCGAACCAGCTCGACCGGCTGCGCCAGGACGTGACGACGACGCGCGACGACCTGCTAACCGTCCACGCCGGCACGCGCAGCGAGGCGGGCCTGCGCGAGAATATCCGCGTCGGCATCCAGTACATCGAGGCCTGGCTGCGCGGCAAGGGCGCGGTGCCGCTGTACAACCTGATGGAGGATGCGGCCACGGCCGAGATCTCGCGCACCCAGGTGTGGCAATGGATCCGTCACGGGGCGACGACGGAAGACGGCCAGGTCGTGACGCGCGAACGCGTACTGACCCTGATCGACGATGAGATGCGCGCGTTCAGCGGCGGCGAATTCGCCACGGCGCGCGCCCTGTTCACCGAACTGGCCACCGCGCCGGCGTGCCGGGATTTCCTGACCGTGCCGGCTTACGAAAAGCTGGCCTGAAGCTCGGCGGATAACCGCGCCCGGCCGGCCCACATCCGGTCGCTGCGCCCATCCCAGGCGCCGTGGACCAGAAGGTCGACGGCGCCGACATCGTGGTGCAGCACCGCCCACTCGCCTGTCTCGCCGTCCTCGTCGCGCGTCAGCACCGTATAGACGCCCTGGGTCACCGGTTGCAGCGCGCCCGGTCCGCTCAACAGGCGCTGGACGATCGCCGTATCCGCCGCCCCCGACATCGGCCCGCGCGCCAGATCGCCCAGCGTCAGGGTTTCCAGCACCGCGACCCGGGCCGCGGCGCCGTCGTCCTCATCGCGCGCCGGCGCCCGCGCCAGGCGGCACTTGACCAGGGCCAGGCGCGACAGCTCGTCGCCATCGGCTTCCGGTCCATGCCATTGCAGCACCGGCGGCTGATACAGGCACCAGAACGGCGCGATCGAATCGAACACAAAGGGCGGATTGAGACGCAGCCACACGCGGTCGCCGGCCAGGGGCGCCGCCCCCAGCAGCCGGGGCGCCCGGTCGATGTCGGCGGCGTCGTCCTGGGTAGCGCAGAACATGATCGCGCCATTGTCGCCATAGCCTTCGACGCGCGCCCAGCCCGGGCTCGGCGCCACCGGGGCCTCGGGCAGAATATCGATTTTTCCCATGATCCCACTCCCCTATGGCATCCGGACCGGCACGGGTCCTACCAATCAGTAGGCGCGGCCGACGGAGAAAAGGGGTCAGGATCGGCGTAAAAAAGTTTTCACCACCAAACGGCCCCGATGCGACTACGCCGCCCGGAGCGAATTGGATGTGTGTCCACGATAATATTTCACCGTTATCTTCGGCATCCGGCCACCGCGTCCTTTTCGGGCGCGACGTCGTAGCGGCGATAATGTTCGGCGACGCCGCCATGGGCATCGACATAGGCGAAGACGGAAAGCGACTCGGTCATCACCGCGCACGCCTTCGCCGGCATTTTCGCCGTCGCATAGAGCTTGGCCAGATTGTGCAGCCCGGCCGCCAGGTTGACGCGGTTGTCCATGTCCTCCGGGTGGCGGCTCAGCACGGCGCGGCGATTGGCGACCGAACCCTCGGCCTCGGCCAGGGCCTCGCGTCCGCGCCCGAGGTCGGACAGGGCCAGCGCCCGTTGCAGGCTCAAGATGTCGCGCGTGTGCAGGGTGGCGGCGCTGTCGTCAAAATGGCCCAGGTCGACGATGATCGCCTTGCCCCGGCCGGCCCAGTCGAGCGCCGCCCTGGGCTGCTTCATGTCGGAGAAGGACGACGACAGCTGATAGTCGTAATAGGCCTGGCGCAGCGGCAGGCGCATGTCCATCAGGCCCGCGTCGCGCGCCGCCTGCATGATCGCCTCGGCGCGGCGGTAATGGGCGACGCCGGCGTCGGGGCCGGTGACGTAATAGCTGGCGTCACCCAGGCTGTTCTCGGTGCCGGCCTCCAGGAGCGCGTGTAGGGATTGATATTTCGCCGGCGCCGGCGTGGCGCGAAACCGCGTCAGGGTCTGTTCCATCAGGGTCTTGAGGGCTGGCATATTGTCCTGGCCGAAATAGAGGTCGCCCAGGCCCAGCGCCGCGTTCCACCGGCCATAGGCGGCTTCGAGGTCGTCCGGATGACGCGCCAGCACGCCGTCGAACAGGGCAAACGATTCGTCGAGCGCCGCCCGCGCCGCCTTCGGATCGTTGTGCGCGCCCAGGACGACACCTGAGCGCCAGGATAAGGTACGCGCCAGTTCCCGTTTGAAATCATCGCGTTGCGGGTAGTGTTTAACCAGATCGCGCAGGATGGTTTCCGAGCGTTGCAGCGCCCAGTCGCCCTGCCTGACCTTGCCTGTGCCGTTGGACGAGGTCGTCGCCTGGGCATTGCCCAGCCGGCCATAGCCGACCGCGATGTCGCGACGGATGTCGACCGGGGCGGTGTCGTCCTCGGACAGGCGCGTCAGGTATTGCCAGCCGACGGTGGCGTTGCGTTCGCGCAGGGAGGTCGACCCCGGCAGCTTGACCAGGTCGTCGTGGAAGTCGCTCAGCATGTAGCCGGCCAGGGCGCGCACGTCGTTGAAGCGTTGCTGCTCCAGCCGCCGCGCCTGTTCGGCCTGGACATAGAGCAGGGTGATCAGGCCAAGGCCGGCGACCAGCGCCGCGCCGCCGGCGCAGGCGGCCAGGACGGCGCGCGGATGGCGGCGGACGAACAGGCGGCCTTCGGTGCGCCAGTCGCCCTGTTGCAGGCTGGTCGGGCGCTGGCTCAGGATGGCGCGCAGGTCGGCGGCAAAGGCCTGGGCCGTGGCGTAGCGCGCCTCGGGATCGGCGGCGCACGCCTTGGCGATCACCGCGTCGCCGTCCGCATGGCCGGTGGACGGCGGCGCCTCGGCCGGCTTTTGCGGCCACGCGCCGGTCAGCAGACCCTGCAGCAGCAGGCCCAGCGCGAAGATGTCGTCGGCCGGCGCCGGTGCCGCGCCACGCAGCCGCTGCGGGCTGGCATAGGCCGGGGTCGACGGAAAGACGGCACCCTCCCCCTGTTCCGCGGCCGCCGCGGCCAGGGTCGCGATGCCGAAATCGATCAGGCGCGGTTCGCCGCCCGCCGTGATCAGGATGTTGGAGGGCTTCAGGTCGCCGTGCACGACCAGCTGCGAATGGGCGTACTGCACGGCGTCGGCGATGTCGGCCATCAGCGCGATCAGCCCCCGGACATCGCCGGACCGCGCGGCGGCGTGGACGTGCAGCGGCGCGCCGTCGATCAGTTCCATGACGAACCACGGCAGGCCGTTTTCGGTCACGCCGCCGTCGAACAGGCGGGCGATGAAGCGATGGCTGAGCCGCGCCAGGGCGCGCCGTTCGCTGTCGAAAAAGGCCAGGGCCTCGCCGGGAAAGCGCGACGGCCGCATCAGCTTGATCGCCACGGACTGGTCGAACAGGCCATCGTCGCGCACGCCCAGCCACACCTCGCCCATGCCGCCGGCGCCGATCAGGCTGTCGAGGCGATAGGCGCCGATGCGCGGCGGCGCGACCAGGGTGGAGAAGCCGCCGTCCCCCGGCAGTTCGGTCGGCAGGGCCGACGGCGCCAGGGCGTCGGCCCTGAGCAGCGACCGCACGGCGTCGATCGCCGCCGTATCGTCGCCGAAATGCGTGCCGAGCCAGGTTTCGCAGGCGTCCGGCGCCAGGTCGAGCACGGCGTCGAAGGCGTCGAGAATACGGCGATGGGCGTCCGCGGTCACGGCGCGTCGCCCGCCAGGTCATCCAGCAGCCAGGCGCGCGCCACGCGCCACTGCCGCTTGACCGTGCTTTCCGATACGCCCGACGCCACGGCGATTTCCTCGATGGTCAGGCCCGCGAAGAAGCGCTGCTCGACGATGCGGGCGCGGTCGGGATCGATCTGCTCCAGCCGCGACAGCGCCTCGTGAAAGGCTTCGATGTCGAAGGCCGGCGGGGCCTCGGTTTCGCCGGGCCACCGCGTCAGCACCTGCGGCGCCTGGCGCTTCTGGGCGCGGAAACGGCGGACCTCGTCGATCAGCACCTGGCGCATCATGCGCGCCGACAAAGACAGGAAATGGGTGCGGCCGGACAGGTCCATGCGCTCCAGGCGGAACAGGCGCAGCGCCGCTTCGTGGGCCAGTTCGGTCGGCTGGATGAAGGCGGCGGCATGGTCATGGCTCAGCACGCGGCGCGCCAGTTGCCGGTATTCGGCATAATAGCGTTCCAGCAGGACCGCCGGTGTGCCGTTTTCGTCCATCCCCGCACGCCTCCATACCTTATGGATTAAGCCGTGCGACGGGACGGGAGTCAATGTGGAAGAACCGTCGTTATGCGGAGTTTCGAAAGGAAGATTCCCCTCCACCACGAGCCATTCTTATTGTAGCCCCCGGCTGTGCCGGCTCGCGGTCCCCCTCCCCGGCAAAGCCGGGGAGGCATGATAAACAGGCGTTCCTTTCTCATGCCTCCCCAACTTGATTGGGGAGGGGGACCGCCCGTAGCGCAGCGAAGGGGGGTGGTGGGGTTTCTTACTTTCCGGTATTTCCCTAACCCACAACCGGCCGGACATAGGCGCCGATCAGCTTGCCGCGGCGGATCAGGTCGAAGTGGACGTCATGCGCCGCGGCCTCTTCCGTCAGTTGCCGGTGCAACGCGTCCACCCCGGAAATCGCCACATCGTCCCAGCGCAGGACGATGTCGCCGGCCTGCAGCGCCGACGGTTCCGACACCTCGCTGATCATCACGGCGGACGGGTGCGGATGGCCGCTGGCCCGCTGGACCCGGCGGTCCAGCATCACCGTCTGGGCCGCCACACCCAGACGCGAGCGGCGCACGCGGCCGTCGCGCATCAGCCGCATGGCGACGTCGAAGGCCGTGTCGATGCCGATGGCGAAACAGATGCCCTGGGCGCCGCCGGCCATGGCGGTATTGATGCCGATGACCCGGCCCCAGCCGTCGACCAGGGGCCCGCCGGAATTGCCGGGATTGAGCGGCGCGTCGGTCTGGATGACGCTGTCGATCAGCCGCCCGGACTGGGAACGCAGGGTGCGGCCCAGCGCACTGACGATACCGGCGGTGACGGTCGCCTGGTACCCCAGCGGATTGCCCACCGCGATAGCCAGTTGTCCGACGCGCAGGCTGGACGAACGGCCGAGTTCGGCGTGGACCAGGTTGTCGCCGCTGACCCGCAGCACCGCCAGGTCGGTCGCCGGATCGTCGCCGACCAGAGACGCCTCAAGGTCGCGGCCGTCGGTCAGCGATACGCGCAGGCTCCGGGCGCCGGCGACGACGTGGCTGTTGGTCATGAGGTAGCCGTCGGGCGTGAACAGCACGGCCGAACCGTGGCCCATCGGCCGGCCGTTTGCGCCGAAGGCGTTGACCTTGGCGACGGCGGGGCCGGCGCGCTCGAAGGCACGCGCCACGGCTTCGGAATAGGGATCGAGCGGCAGGTCGGGTTCGGTGGGGGCTTCGTCGGTCATGACTGTCAGGTGAAACGCCGCCCGGCCCGCCGCAACCCGGTCATTCGGCCAGTGGGGGTACCCGGCCATCCGCCTGATGTCGGACAGGGCGTGCAGATGCCAGATTGATCCCCATCTAATGCTATGGCCATCGCACGTGGCTTACAGCAAGCTTCCTTATCCTCTCCCCGTTTCTTACGGGGAGAGGACGGCCAGCAAGCCCGTCAGGGCGCAGATGGCCGGGTGAGGGGCAATGCGGCACCCGAAGGCCCCTCACCCGATCGCCTTCGCTCCGCTTGGCTCTCGTCCTCTCCCCGTAAACGGGGAGAGGGTGGAAGAAGTTAGCCAGGAGCCACGTGCGACAGCCCTGCATGCTTATGCGGAGTCAATTTATCATGACCGTCACGCCCAATCCTCTTGCCAATCCCTTGGCCGCCCTGTCCAACGCCCTGACCGATCAGGTGGTGGCCGCCGCGCCGCGGGTCGTCGCCCTGCACATGCGCCACGGCCGCCATCTGACGGCGACGGTGTGGCGCGGCGACCTGATCGTCGCTTCCGAGCAGACCCTGCCGCGCCGCGACCGTTTTCCGGTAACGCTCGGCGACGGCACGGAAAGCGAAGCCGAAGTGCTGGGCCGCGACGACACCACCAACCTGGCCCTGCTGCGCCTGGCCGCGCCGACCACGCTTGAAACCCCGGCCGAAGGGATCGCCCGCACCGGCGCGCTGGCCCTGGCCATAGGCGCGCGCAAGGACGGACTGGCCAGCGCCTGCCTCGGTGTCGTCAACCAGGTCGGCCCCGCCTGGACCAGCCAGGCCGGCGGCCGTATCGACGCCTATGTCAAGGTCGACCTCGGCATGGCGCCTTCCGAGGAAGGCGGCCCCGTGCTCGATCCCGACGGCGGCCTCATCGGCGTCTCGACCTTCGGCCCGCGCGGCCAAGTCATCGTCATTCCGCATGCCACCATCGAACGCGTCATTCCGGCGCTGGAAAGCGGCACGGCGCCGGCGCGCGGCTGGCTGGGCGCGGCGCTGCAACCGGTCGCGGTCCCGGACCTGGAAGACGAAGCCCCCTCGCACGGTTTCATGATCATGTCGGTCGTCGCCGATGGACCGGCGGCAAAGGCCGGCGTGTTGCCCGGCGATATCGTCATCGCCCTGGCCGGCCAGCCGGTGCGCCGCGGCCTGCGCCTGAGCAGCCTGTTCGGGCCGGACAGCATCGACAAACCGCTGGAACTGCGCCTGGTGCGCGGCGGCGCGATCCACACCCTCACCGTCACCGTTACCGAAAGGCCCGTCGAATGAGTGCGTCCCTCTTCTCGAACCTGGCCCTGTCCCTCGACCCACGGCCGATCGCCGTCCACGTCGCGCCGGGCCTGAGCTTGCCGGACGGTCCGTTCGTCGTCGCGCCGCATCCGGCGATGGCCGATGTCGTTCTGGCCGGACCCGAGGGCGCGCCGGGCGTCGACACCCCCGTGGTGACGCTGGGCGGTAAATCGTCGGCGGCCGGGCAATTACCGGCTGACGCCACGCCCGAGCAGATCGCCGCGGCCCTGCAGGCCGTGGCCGCCGGGCTGATCGTGCGTGCGCCGGAAGCCGCACCGGGCTTCGGCCCGGCGGCCGAATCGCCCCTGGCCGACCTGCTGACGCCGCGCGAGATCGAGGTGCTGACCGCCATGAGCGACGGCGCCTCGAACAAGGTCATCGCACGCCAGCTCGGCATTTCGCTGCACACGGTGAAGTTCTATGTCGAGGCCGTGTTCCGCAAGCTCGACGCCCATTCACGCGCCGAGGCCGTGGCCAAGGGGCTCAGGCGCCAGCGCGTGGAGACGATTGAAATATAACAGGAATATTTCCTGTTGACTCTGGCAGGCATTTGGAACAAATTAGGAACACACATTCTTTGGAAGGACTCATCATGCCGAAGTTGTCCGTTCGCCTGCGCTGGTCGCGTATCGATATGAACGATGCCCGCGACCTCAAGCTGATCGTCAGCCAGGGCGATTTCCGTAGCCTGTCGGCGGGCGCCGAGCCCGGCTATTACCGTGGCTCCGACGGCCATCAGTCGATTACCGTCTGCGTCGTCGCCGACGCCGCTTGATCAAATCCGCCAGGCGGGCCATGGATAGTCCTTTCTGAAACCAAAGGGGCGGTTCCATGATCTCGAAGCGGGCTTTTCTTGGCGGGGCGACGGCGCTGACCGGCGTGCTTCTGGCCCCGCCCCTGCTGGCCGAAGCGCCCCTGACGTCGCTGGCCGCCAATGCCAGGCCGATCGCGCCCGAGGAATACAAGGCCCGGATCGCTAAGCTTCAGGGGTTGATGCAGGCCGCCGGCGTCGGCGCCTTTATCGTCGAATGCGGGTCCAGCCTGCGTTATTTCACCGGCATCCAGTGGGGCCGTTCGGAGCGCGTCACCGCCGCGGTCATCCCGGCCAATGGCGATGCGGTCGTCGTCACGCCGGCCTTCGAGGAACCCAGCGTCCGCGAGACGCTGCAGATCCCGGCCGAGGTCCGGCCGTGGAACGAGGATGAAAGCCCCGAGGCGCGCATGGCCGGCATCCTGGCCGACCGCAAGGTCTTGTCCGGCAAGGTCGCGGTCGAACCGACCCTGCGTTTCTTCATCATCGATGCCCTGAAGAAACGCACCGCCTGCGACATCGTCTCGGGTGAGGTCCTGGTCAATGGCTGCCGCCAGATCAAGTCGCCGGCCGAACTGGCGCTGATGCAGGTGGCCAACGACATCACCCTGGCCGCCCTGCGTTACGTCCACGGCCATATCCAGCCCGGCATGACCCAGGGCGATATCGCCGCCCTGATGAACGCGACGTCGGGCGCCCTGGGCGGACCGCCGGAATTCTCGCTGGTCCTGCTCAACGAGGCCAGCGCCTACCCGCACGGGTCGCACCAGCCGCAAACCGTGCGCGAAGGTTCGGTCATCCTGATGGACTGCGGCGCCCAGGTCTTCGGCTATCAATCGGACATGTCGCGCTCCTGGGTTTATGGCGCGCCATCGGCCAGGCAGCGCAAGGTGTGGGACACGGTCAAGCGCGGCCAGGAGATCGCGCTCGAAACCGCGAAGATCGGCGTGCCCGTCGGCACCATCGACGACGCGGTGCGCGCTTTTTACACCAGGGAAGGCTGGGGCCCAGGCTATCACCTGCCCGGCCTGTCACACCGCACCGGCCACGGCATCGGGCTGGATGGCCATGAGGCGGCCTATCTGGTGCATGGCGACGCCACGCCGTTGCAGGCCGGCATGTGCTTCTCCGACGAGCCCGGCCTGTATATTCCAGGCGAATTCGGCATCCGTCTGGAAGACTGCTGGCATATGACCGAGGCCGGGCCGAAGCTGTTCACCACGCTGGCGACCTCGATCGACCAGCCGGTTTAGGGCAAGGATTTCTGCTTGAGGTCGAACGGAATACACCACGTCACCGTTTAATCCGACACGAGACATCTTATCCCTCCCCGTTTCGCTTCACTCACAAGGGAAGGGATCAGGAAAGCGGGCGATGACGAGCGACCGATCACAAGCCATTTATCGCTGGGGCATGGCGCTGCTTCTGATGGCGGCGATCGCCATCAGCTATCTCGACCGCCAGACCCTGCCGCTGGCCCTCCAGGCCGTCCAGGCCGACATTCCCTTCAACAACATGGCCAAGGCGGCGCTCGATTCGGCATTCCTGATGACCTACGGCCTGATGTATCTCGGCGGCGGCCTGCTGCTCGACCGCATCGGCACCAGGCAAGGCTTCCTGCTGATCATGGCCGTGTGGTCGCTGGCCTGCGCCAGCCACGGCCTGGCGGGCGGCCTCCTGGCCCTGGCCGCCAGCCGGCTGATCCTGGGCATTGGCGAAGGCGGCGGCTTTCCGGCGGCGACGCGCGCCGTCAGCGAAGGCTTCGCACCGAAGGACCGCGCTACCGCCATGGGCCTGATCAATGCCGGCACGGCCATCGGCGCCGTCGCCGCCTGGCCGCTGATCGCCTGGGTGCTCAACCACGCCCACTGGGCCGGCCTGGCGGCCTGGCGCTGGGTGTTTTTCCTGACCGGTGGCCTGGGCCTGGCGTGGGTCGCGCTCTGGGCCCTCCTCTATCGCACGCCGCCGCACGCGGACACCCGGGCGGAGCCGCCGATCCGCCTGCGCGACCTGCTGCGCCACCGCGCGGTCTGGGCCATCGTCATCGCCAAGTTCCTCAGCGACGGCGCCTGGTATTTCTATCTGTTCTGGCTACCGAAATACCTGTTCGACAGCTTCCATATCGACCTGAAGACCGCCGCCGGTTTCGGCTGGATCCCCTATGCCGCGGCAGGTGCCGGCGCGGTGCTGGGCGGCGGATTGTCCAGCCTCTTGCTGCGGCTGGGCCTGGCCACCGGCAGCGCGCGCAAGATCGCGCTGGGCGTTTCGGCCGCCCTGATGCCGTGGGTCATGCTGGCGCCGCAGATGCACACCATAGCCCCGGTCATCCTGGTCTTCAGCCTGGCCTTCTTCGGCCAGCAATCGTGGTCGACCCTGATCATGGTGCTGCCGACCGACCTGATCCCGCACCGCGCCGTCGGCACCCTGGCCGGGCTGGTCGGCTTCGGCGGCGCCATGGGCGGCATCGTCCTGGGCCAGGTCGCCGGCGCCCTGCGCGACCAGGGCTTTTCCTACCAGCCGGTGCTGATCGTCAGCGGCTCGCTGCACCTGATCGGCCTGGTCCTGATCTGCGGGCTGATCCCGCAACTGCGGCCTCTCGACTTTACCAAACGCGCCCAACGGCTATAAGGGCGTCACCATTGCACAGGAGCTTCCGTCCATGAAAATCGCATTCCTCGGCCTCGGCATCATGGGCACCGGCATGGCGCTGCGCCTCGTCAAGGCGGGCTTCGACGTCGCGGCCTATAACCGCAATCCCGATCGCGCCGCACCCCTGCGCGAAGCCGGCGCACGTGTCGCCGCCAGCGCCGCTGACGCCGCCACCGGCGCCGACCTGATCATCTCCATGCTGGCCGACGACACGGCCGCGCGCGCCGTATGGACCGATGCGCTCGCCAGCGCCAGGCCGGGCTTCGTCGGCATCGAATCGAGCACGGTGTCGCCGGCCTGGATCAAGGAATGGGCCGCGGCGGTGGCGGCAAAAGGCGGCCGGGCGCTGGACGCGCCGGTCACCGGATCGAAGGCGGCGGCGGAAGACGGCCAGTTGACCTTCCTGGTCGGCGGCGACGCGGCGGCGCTCGAGACGGTCCGGCCGGCGCTTGAGGCCATGAGCAAGGGCATCGTTCACCTGGGCGCCAGCGGCGCCGGCGCGACACTCAAGCTGATCAACAACTTCATGTGCGGCGTACAGCTGGCCTCGCTGGCCGAAGCCCTGACCATGGTCGACCGCGCCGGGCTCGACCAGGCCAAGGCCGTCGACATCCTGGCCAACGGTTCGCCCGGCAGCCTGTTCACCCGCCTGGTCTCCGGCCGCATGGCGTCGGGCGACGAGACGATCCACTTCCTGCTGCGCCTGATGGCCAAGGACCTGAGCTACGCCCAGGCCGAGGGCGAGGCGCTGGGCGTCGACATGGCCACAGCCGCCGCGTCCCTGGCCCAGGTGCGGGCGGGCATCGCCAAGGGGTTCGGCGAAGGCGACATTTCGGGCCTGTATAAGGCGATGACCTCCTGATCGCCTGACCGTCGAGTGCGGCAAGCCTGCACTCCTCAGACAATATCACCACATCGTGGGACGATGACTCTTGCACGCGCGCGGCGAGGCACGTAACGTCCGTGCCCTCATGACGACGACGAACGAAGCACGCAAACTCTATCAGGCGGTGGCCGAGGCCATCACCCGGGACATCGCCGCCGGCCGTTACCTGCCCGGCCAGAAGCTGCCATCCGAGCGTGAGCTGACCGAACAGCACGACGTCAGCCGGCCGACCATCCGCGAAGCCATGATCGCGCTGGAAATCCGCGGCATTGTCGAAGCCCGGCACAATTCCGGCGTCTTCGTCGCCCGGGTCGCGCCGCCGCCGTCGACCGACGGCGACCTCGACATCGGTGCCTTCGAACTGACCGAGGCGCGCAAGCTGATCGAGGGCGAGGCCGCCGCCCTGGCCGCGCGCACCATCACCGACGACGAGATCGCCAAGCTCTATGCCCTGCTTGAGGACATGAAGCGCGATTTCGAAACCGACGTCACCGACGATTCCGCCGACCGCCATTTCCACATGACGATCGCCACGGCGACGCGCAACGCGGCACTGATCTTCGTGATCGAGACGCTGTGGGACCTGCGCTACAAGGCGCCGCTGACGCGCGAAATCTTCCGCCGCGCGCGCCATGTCGGCATCTCGGCCTTCGTCGACGACCACAAGCGGGTGGCCGACGCCATGCGCGACCGCGACCCGGCCGCGGCGCGCGCGGCGATGCAGGCGCACCTCAACAACGTCATGGAAGAACTGCTGGAAGCCACCGAGCTCGAAGTCGTGCGCAAGGCCCAGGACGCGTTCAAGAAGCGCCGCGACGAACTGCTCCTGAGAACCAAGCTCTGACATCTCCCATCGCGGGCGGGATTGATCGCCGTCCCGGAAGGCCGTATGCTGGCCCGGTCGAAAAAGGGCCAAGGACCGGATCAGGTAAGCCCGGTCGCTCCATCCGGAGAACCTGTACCCACTTCATGCGTGGGACCCGCGGCGAGACGATAGCGATTGCGCTAACGGCTCGGCGGGTGCTGTTCGACCATCAATGCATCCGTCGCGCCCCAACCTTGGAGACCGACGATGAGTCATGATGTACAAGCCCCGGTTCAGGATTTCCTCGAACAGTTCCGCGCCGCCTGGGACGCCGGCGACGCCACCGCCTACGCGGCGCTTTTTACCGAGACCGCGACCTATGTGATTTTCATGGGAGAGGTCATGACCGGCCGCGAAGATATCCGCACCGGTCATATCGATGTCTTCGGCCGCTGGCAGAAAGGCACCCGCATGGCGGTCAAACCCCTGTCCGTTCAGGATCTGGGCCCCGATACCTGCAGCGTCCTCACGATCGGCGGTATCGGCCACACGTCGCCGATCGCCTATGACAAGCTGCAGACCTTCACGCTGATCCGGGAGGGCGGACGATGGCTGTGCGCCGCCTTTCAAAACACCGAAATGAGCGGCCGCGCCAAGGCGCATTTCAATGGATAACGCTTCCCCACGAAACGTTACAAATAACAATTGTTATGTGATTTGAAATTTGCTGCGTCGCAGCATATTATACGGGTGTTCCGGCGCTTTTGCGCTGGTTGCCCTTCCTGGGCGTTTCCTCCCTGTAAACTTGCGGCGCCGTTGTGCGCCGCTTTTTTTTGCTCGCGCCCTGGTCAGGCCGGCGTTTTGACGATCGTCAGCGTGCGTTCGTCGCGCCGGCCGTCGCACCACCGCTCCAGCGCGCGGGTAAACACGTCGTCGGGCGCGGCCAGCTCGAACAGCGTCATGCTGGAACAGAACTTCACGTCGTCCGGCGAACCGAAAATGGCGTGCAGCGAGGCCGCCCTGGCATCGACGACGATCTGCGTGCATTCGATCAGGCGCGGTCCCAGCACAGGGTGGTCGAGATAGGCCCGGGCTTCGTCCAGCGAGGTCAGGCCGTAGAACTGCGCCGTCGAGGAAAAGCCCAGGCCGCGCAATTGCGGGAAGATGTACCACATCCAGTGGCTGCGCTTGTAGGCGTCCCTCAGTTCGCGCAACACCGCCGCATAGACCGGCGCCTGGGCGGTGACGAAGCGTTCCAGATTGTAGCGATCCTGGGCCATGGCGGTATGGGGACACAGGGCGCATAAAATTTCAATTCACGGGCGAGCCGGGGCGATTTCGGCCGATTCCGGCGTGGCGCAAATGCGACAGCCTTTCGCGGATGCGGCGCGGGACATGAATCCGTCATCGAACTGAAACCCGGACGTCATGCGGCGCTGGCAATGCGCTGGCCAACGCGAATTCATCTTCAGCTCATCTTCGCTTCAGCTTCACATCAGTTTGGCGCCCCGGCCCCGGTCGGCGCCACGGGGAATCCTTATGTTCAAATCCGTCCTTCTGGCCACCTGCGCCGTGTCGTCGTTCAGCCTGGCTGCCGCCGCCAACGCTCAAACCCAAAGCCAAGACGCGCAACCTGTCGAAGTGACGGTCATCGCCCGCGCCACGCACATCGCGCCGTCGTCGGCGCCGCTGGACGTCGTCGAGCCGACCTCGTCGGTCCAGGCGGGCTTCCTGAAGAACAACATCATCCCGCTGGCTTCTATCGACGACGTCATCAAGTTCCAGCCGTCGATCTGGTCTCAGAACCCCAACGGCCCTGGCATCGGCAAGGCCGAGGAAATGACGCTGCGCGGCTTCCAGGACGGCCAGTACAACGTCACCTTCGACGGCATCCCCTTCGGCGACGCCACCGACCTACACCACACCTCGGGCTCCCTGTTCATC
>FTDB01002482.1_pt1 | contig 33623 bp, 43 predicted proteins | sample 1639741 | NCBI WGS metagenome assembly FTDB01 (sample SAMEA3914869, study PRJEB12502) | metagenome | biome: forest; material: soil | place: USA | collected 2012-03-12 | depth 0.1 m | reverse complement strand
TCTACTGGGACCACGACGGTCAGGGCGGCGATGCCGCCGTGGCCATCGCCACCTTCCTCGGCAATGTCACCCCGACCGCCGACGACTTCCACTTTATCTGATTCAGTTCGCCGGGCGTTTTCTCAGCGCCCGGCGTTCCAGCTCGACGCTGATCATGCCGCCGCCCAGCGCGGCCAGCAGCCTGTAGCCGCCCCAGAATTCGATGAAGGTGACGATGCTGACGACCCCGACCTCGGGGAAGAAGTGCGACACGATGTGCACGGCCACCGCGTTGAATTGAAACGCCGCGGCGAACAGGGTCCAGATCTTGCGCGCCCGCAACGAGATCCACGCCAGCAGGACGAAGGCCGTCAGGTCGACCAGGAAGATCGCCAGGTTCGGCCCGGGCAAGGCGCCCTGCAGCACGATGGTCAGGATCCACCCGGCCGCGATGACGGCGGCCCCGCTGCGTTCAGCCGGGCCGCCGCGTATCAGAGCATATGGACAAAGCAGCAGGGCCAGAACGTCGCCGATGATGGCCCAGGCGTAATAGAACATATCGCTCCTTTCAGAATAACCGCAGAAGCCCCCCGCTTCAGGCGGCCACTCCGGTCTGATCGGCGTGACCGGTCGCCGTGTCGCTGCTGCCGTCGCCCGTGCCCTGTTCGGGCTTGCCCATGCCGGTGCCGACCGCGACCGTGCGGCAGCCCAGCTGATCCTTCACGACGTCCAGCGTCTTGTGCGTCAGCACCATCGCCTCGCGCGCCTCGGTCAGCTTGTTGACCACGGCGGCGGCCGAGCTCATCGCGTCCTGTCCGACCACGGCCGAGACATTGGCTTCCAGCCGCATCTGCGTCAGCTCGCCGATCAGGTTGGCCGAGCGGTTCAGCGCCAGGTCGATCGCATTTTCCATTTCAAAGAGAGTCTGGGCGCCATAGCGCACCATGTCGGCACGTTTCATTCCGGTTCCTTTACCAGCCAAAGTGATGGCTGACCTGGCGAACCACTTCCAGGCACCCGAGGATCAGGGCGAAAAACGCGGCGGCAACGAACAAGGTTCCCACGGCGACAGCCACGATCAGGAGTGCCCAAAGCGGGCCCGGCAGGCCTTTCAGCCATTGCCTGAACCGATCTGTTCTTCCCGCTCGAAGTTGTCCGACGTCAGCCAGGCCGTGGCGGATATCATGTTGAACACGGCCTTCTGAGGGCCGTAATTGATATTCAACCGCTGGATCGCCGCCAGGGCGTCCTCGATATGCGCCTGCTTGTCCGGCGCGGCCAGCATCCGCCACGCCATCTCCAGCTCCTGAAAGCTGATGATCAGATGTTCTTCGTTCGGTAGAAAGGCTCGGGTCATGGTCCGAACCTGCCTGATTGTCCGCGGGTCTGGCGACTGTGCCTGACGTATACCCTACGTCGGGTATAGTTGCTTCGGTCGTCTCCGGGCCCGGGCCCGTCGTCTCGTAATCGCGCAGGATCAGCGCGGCCTTGCGGCTGGAGGTTACGCCCAGATGGCGGCGCGCGGTGGCGGCGTGGTCCTTGACCGTGGGCAGGCTGATGCTCAGCGCCCGGGCGATTTCCTTCTCCTGCATGTGCGCGGCGATCATCCGCAGCACCTGCTTCTGCCGCTCGGTCAGATTATCGATACCCGTGGGCTTGTCGTCCACCAAACCACTGCTCCCCGCCGCCGCGCCGCCGCGGTCTGTAAAGTGAGGATGTCATTATGTAGCGGCGTGAACCGGCCTTGTCATTACGCAAATTGTGACAATGCCTTATCGGCGTCCCCTATCGGTGCTGCGTCAAAAGCGCGAAGACCATGCCGATCGCGCCGCCCAGCAGGGTGACCAGGGTGGCGATCGTCCACGCCACGGCGCTGTCCTGTTTTCGCGTCAGCATGGTGATGGCCTGTTCGATGTTGCGGTATCTGAGTGCACAAAGTTCCTCGTGGGCCCGGATCTCGGCGCGCGCCGTCTCGGCCTCTTTCATGGCTTCCGCCGCGGTCGCCCGGCTCATCGGCGCACCACGCCGGGCTGCGGCCACATCCGGCCGGCAAAGACGCCGACAGCCGTCAGCAGCCCGGCGGCGATGAACAGCCAGTTGGGCACGGCGACGGCAAGATGGGCCGCCGCCGTGACGCCCTGGAACGCGCCCAGTCCGGCGCTCAGCGCGCCCCCGCAAACGCCGGCCTGGACGCTGAGCAGCCGCAGATTGGTGGCGATGTCGTGGGTGAAGGTCATGGCGGCCTACGCCTGCGCCGGCTGGCCGTCGCCCAGCAGGAAATCCTCGAACGTCCGAGTCAGCCCCGACACGGCCGGATCGATGATCGCTTCGGCAGGAATCAGCAGGCCGAAGACGGGCTCAGCCTGGACCAGTTCGGCGATGCCCGCATTGACGAAGGTCACGGCCAGCCCAGGCACAGCGTCCTTGAACGCCGTAAGGGCGTTCGACAAGGCCGCACCGAAAGCCTGAACGTGGGCGTCGGTGGACTTGAGCGCCGCCTGTTCGAGACTCTGCAGCACGGCATAGACGGAATTAAGCGATGGATTGGACATAACAGGCCCTCCTTCGGGCACAAAAAATGCCGCCCAATGGGCGGCTGGAATAAAGCTTTACAGATAATCTGGTGTTAAAATACCTCGGGTTAGGGCAGGATTGACGGGTTAGTATAGGTATCTGCATTAAACCTTCCTCCGCTGCTAAATGCTGCTGAATAAAGGCCAAAATCAATCGCATCGACAGTTGCGTAAGGGCGGCCTGAAACCGTCAAATCTTCAAAATACCATCGATAAGCTATGTAACTTGGGCTCTGATTTTGCACCAAACCATTGAATGGAGCCGCATTAGCCCAAGGAAATATACTTGTAATGAGATTGGCTGTGGCTGAAGGAATCGTGCCCGACCATGATGTTCCATTACTCGGAATCGTCGAAATATTTTTGAATGTCGGTGTTCCGAGGCCGCCTGTATTCCCTGCGACGCGAGATCCCCCGTAATGAACGCCCGCACCGGGGTTAATAAATTCATTTGTGCTCGACGATGAGCCGAACATTAAATAATTTCCCGTGGCACTCGTAATATTGCTGATCATAAATTGAGGATATCCACTGTATTTAGTTCGTCGCGTAGTGGTGAACCAGCAACTGGCGTAAAAACTATGCCCCGGATTAGCAAGAATATAGGACTTGATCGCCGCTGCCATATCCAACTGGGCATAGTCACTCGCGGCGTTCGCGACCTGAGAAACAATAACGTGCAAACCGCCCTTAGCAGTACGCTCGATAATCGCATCCTGGCCTGCACCGCTACTGATAAGAGAATTATTCCAGGTAAAGGCCAATGCTTGATCATCCCCGCCGCCAACGCGCGGAGAAGCCCTATCCCAAGCAAGATTTGGAATCTTGACACCAGGCGCCGGCACACCCGCTATCCAGGGATTAGCAGAATCCGAAGGATCAAGAAGAGCCAAAGAGCCATCCACCAAAAGGGGATCCGCGGAAAGTGGAGCAAGAGTCGGCATATTGGATGTATCACCGGTCCACGCGCCTTGATATTGGAAACCTGCAACGTTCATAGGTCACCAGCCTTTCGAAGCCAGAAAGTTATAAATTCGATACGCCCAGAGGCCGTAGCCTATGGAATTCAAATGAAGACCATCGCTAATTCTGAGGCCATGCGGAATCGTGTCAGCCGTGATATCCACCAAATCCTGAGAACTAGGTGTGTAGCTAAAACGAGAAAATAACCAGGATAGTTCGCTCGAATTCGGCGGAGATCTTAGTTCTACATAATTATGCGGGTATGCATCCGCAGTTGCGTTATTAATTGCAACTATATTATTGTACGCAGATGTACCCACCACATCTGTGACGTATGTCAATATTCCGCCAACAATAAACCTCTTGGTATATGCTGCCAGATATTTGATGGCAGATGCGATATTATCTTCCAAAGGTTGAAAAGCAGGGTCATTTCGCCCCATAATAAATATACTAATGTCATTCCTGTAAATTGCAGCATAATCTGGAATGAATTGAGTATTATCCGGAATTACAACCACTGATCCGGCATTTGTTCTCGTGAAGCTATATGTTGAAGTATTATTGCTAGCTGTAGCCGATAGCGTGCCATGAACACCGCCGATCGTACCATCCAATGTCGAGACGCCGTGAACACCATTAACGTTATTATCAGCTATATTGATCAATAAGCGACCCGAAATAGATGTGAGTGACGTCGCTCCACTCGCGTTAAGTTGGCCACCCGAGGCAACTACCGTTGCTGGCACAGCCCCTTGTCTGGCAATGATTTCGGAAGACGTCTGTGACGACGCCCCGAAGTTATTAACGGCACGACCGAGCATGACCGCCAATTGCGTTGGGTAAGGACCCGCTCCTCCATCGGCAAAGCTGGACGACCCCGCCGTCAAGCTGTCACCCCAGCAAGCGATTCGCGTTACGGGCTCAAAAGGACAGGGATTGTCACCGGTAGAGATGGGTGTGTACATCTCGGTCGCGACGCCAGAAATATCATCCAAATAACGAATATAGCTTCCATCCCAAGTAATCTCGGCAAAAGTCTTATTGCTGTTGCCGACTGTCTTCCAGAGGATGGCACCAGTGATACGATTAATTAAACGGGCTTGACGATAGCCGCTCCCGTCAACAAATGACGAGACTATATAAGCGGCATTGTCCCGTGCGCCACCGTTATCCGCTTGAACGGTCGAGCGTGATCGTGCCTCTAGTATCTGCCCAGTCGGGAGTGATGGCATAAGATTGAATTTGTATTGCCCTGTAGTAAGCCAACCCCCGGCGACTTTACGATTGGTATCGTAAACTGGCTGAAAATATCCTGACGCATCTGTGGCGACTCGCATGACATTGACAGGCGGAAACAAACCCGTCACCGCCGGATCAAGCGCAGCATAACCAATGGCGCCAGCCGGAAATACTGGAGGCAACGCAAATTTGAACTGCCCGCTCGTCAGCCATCCACCAGAAATTTTACGATTTTTATCATAAACGGGCTGGGCATATCCACTAAGTGAAGACGCGCTCCCAACGAATGATATGGGCGGGATCAACGACTGAGTTGTGAAATCTAAAGCCCCTGCAGGGATAACTCCGGCTGGGAATAATGGATTTGCGATCCAGGTTTGCCCAGAGACCTTGACCGCGAAAGCTAACTTGCGGTTGGCGTCAAAAATAGGATTTAGGTTCCCATCAACGATTGAACGTGGAGTTATTAAAGCGGCGTTGCCAACTAGCAAGTTCGCGACGGAAGCCGCCCCAACCGCTGACGCAGCCGACACAGCGGCACCCGTAGCCGACGTGCCTGCCAGGCTCGCTGAATCTGCCGCGCCCGAAGCTGAAGCCGACGCGGCTGACGCGGCCCCGTCCGCAGAAGCCGCCGCGCTGGAAGCCGCGGCCGCGAAGTTACCCGCATCCGACGCCTGCGCGGTCGCCACTTCCGCTGCCGCCGTGGCCGTCGCGCCGGCGGCCTGGGCCGTTGCTGCATAACCATCCGCCAGGGCCAGCACAGCCGTGTCAAACCCCGACGGCGCGACCTCCACCACGACCGGCTGCCCACCCAGGCTGACCTCGATCGTGCCGCCCGGCGGCGTAATCTGGGCGCCATACGGCATCACCCGCATCAGTCCGCCATACAGCTTGCACAGTTCAGGCGAAGGCGTGGTGACGATCAGGTCGAACCACAGCAGGGCCGGCATCGTCTCGTCGTCGGCATTGACCGGCAATGCGTCGATGTCGCCGGCGCGCACCGCCAAAGACAGCAGGTTCCCGGCGACCGACACGGCGCTGCCGCTATCGGTCGGCGTCATGCCGACGCTGAGCAGGGGCGCGCCGTTGCGTTCGCCATAGATGGTGAAGACGGCGCTATGGGCGCCGAGATCGGTCGTCTCGGGAAAGACATAAAATTTCTCGGGATTCGCCCGGGCCCATTCCGTCAGGGCCTCGTCACCGCCCATGCCGTGGTAGGCGATGGCCAGCGCTTCGGTGATCGCCGGCATGCGCTTGCGCGCCCGGCGTCGCGGGGCCGCGGCCATGGATAAACCTCGAAGGGAAAAGGGGGACCGCCGGCGGTTTGAATCACGCGCCCAGGCGGTCAGGGGTAAACCTGTGCAAGAGGCACAAAAAAACCGCGGACCGGTAAAGGCCGCGGGCGTCGTGTGCACATCTCTCTGACAGTGATAATTAAACCCTATTCCGCTCGCACCGTCAAGCGGTTTGTACATGATATGTTCTTTTTTTCTCCGCGCCGACCGCCCTCAGGGTTGTGGCCCGCCGGAGACAGCCGCCGGGATACAAGGCCAGGCTGCAAGAACAGCGTTGTCAGATCGCCGTTAACCTTTTATTTACCATTCCATTCTCTCCGGGGGCGGTGAGCCATGGAACCAGAAACACCGTGTCCGCCTTGCCGGTGCCGGCGGCGCCCGCCGATGATGGCGCTGCCCTTGCCGATGATCGCGGTGGGCTGCGCCGTGGTTCTGGCCGCCTGCGGGGTGTTCGATCTCCTGGGCGACAGCGCGGCCGCCATCCGCCACGGCCTGCATTCGCGATGGGACGATATCCAGGCGCATTTCGTCAGCGTCTACGATCCGCCGCTGCACCCCGCGCCGCCCACCGAGGACACGCCGTTCGATCCCGACTTCCACTGCGGCCCCAGCCATATGCCGGGCATGATAAGGGCCATGCTGCCCGGTCCCGCGCCTGAACAGGCGCAGGATCAGGTCCAGGGCCAAACCGCCCAGCGCCTGGGCGCCGGCGCCTCAAGTCTCGACCTCAAACTGGGCGATGGCGGCGAAGTCACCGTTCAGGTTCCGCATCAGGCCTGCTCGGGCGGCCGCATGGCCACGGTGACCCAGGTCGTCTCGCCCGAGCTGAACGCCATCGCGCTGGACGGCCAGTCGCAGCTTCACGTCGACCTGTCGTCGCAGCAGACGTCCGTTTTCCGGATGGACTTCCCGCCGACGGCGCCCATGCCGGTGACCGTCGTCGACAAGGATGCGAACCGCAAGCTGACCGACACGCAATTCATCGGCGCCGTGGTCGTTTCGGGCCAGGACGACGCCGACGACACGGACGACAATCACGCCTCGGTCGATCCCCTGCCCTCCGAAAGCGACGCGTCCGGCCGCGTTTCCGTCACCCTGCCGCCGGACGCCTTCCACCGGACGGCGGCGGGCGATTATCAGTCGGCGGTCAAGATCGCCATCTTCGACGCCGCCCAGCTGCCGTGCCACGAACGCGTCGGCAAGGACCACCGCCACCAGTGCGCGTGGCTGGACTGGCAGCAGACGGATCCTCAGGCGGCGCGCAACGCCCTGATCGCCGCCGCCTTCTTCATCCCCGAACTCAACTGCCCCCTGTCCGACGGCAAGGGCGTGCGCACCCGCTGCATCGAAACCAGCCGCTTCAACCCCAACCGCAGCTTCGGTTCCGCCGGCTCGCACCATTTCCACAAGGGCATGGACATCTCCGCCGACCGCCTTCCGGTGTTCCTGCCGGCCGGCGGCACCCCGGTCGACGGCTACAGCCCGCAGCAGTACAGCGACGATTTCAAGACCTGCATCGACAAGGGCGGGTCACCCACGCACTGCGGCACCGTGGCCGGCGGCGGCCGCGGCATAACGCTGGAAATGGACTACGGCGACTACAGCCTCACCGTCATGCACCTGAACGACATCGATCCCCGTTTCCTGACGCCGGATCGCCGGCGCATCCTGCACCTGCCGCAATACAATGCGGACGGCACGCCGAACGCCAGGGCCCTGCATTCGGTGCGCACCCAGTCCGTCGGCACCAGCGGCGGCACCGGCGCCGGTTACCAGGCGCATCACCTGCATTTCGAGGTTTACGCCAACGGCGCCGGTCCGGCCTTCTGCCGCACCGGCGGCACCCGCAGGACCTGCGCCCTGCTGCGCGGGCCGGTCGATCCCTTCCCCTATGTCGCCAGTCGCGCCCTGTACAAGCCGCAGGCCGCCGCCGGCGCCTACGCCTTTTCCCTCACCGCCACCGACTACGAAGGCGTCACCGTCGGGTCCAGCGTCGGCCACGCCGCGGAAAACGGCTACAGGCCGGTGCCCCTGGGCGCGGAATACGATAAAAAGCCCTACGACCCGACGCGCAAGATCTGCGTCGGATCGACCGGGGACGGCGTTGCCTTTTCCGCCCCCGACACGCCATCGACCGAAGGCACGGGCCATACCCTGTGCGCGCCGTGGGGCGCCCGTATCGTCGGCCGTCGCGTACCCGGCGCGATACCCAGGAACATCGAGATCGGCTATTCCCACGACCCCAGCGTCGCGGTGGCCGACGACCCGCAGGTTCACCTGGTGGCGATGCAGCGGCCCGCCGGACACTGATCGCCCTTATCCGCCGAAGCCGCTGGCCACCACGATACGCCCGACCTCGGCGATGGCGCCGTCGCGGATCCTGTCGTCGGCCGGCGCCTGGCTCAGGAAGGCCGCGATCAGCACCGGCCGCCGGCCTTCGCGCGGCCAGGCGATGGCGATATCGTTGGTCACCGATTGCCCGTCATTGCCGGTCTTGTCGCCGATGCGCCACGTCCCCGGCAGCCCGGCGCGCAGCCGCGTATCGCCCGTGCGGTTGCCGATCAGCCACTGCGTCAGCCGCGCCCGCGACGCCGGCGTCAGCACATCGCCCAGCAACAGGGTCTGCCAGGTGGCGAGTATCGCCTCGGGGCTGGTCGTGTCGCGCAAATCGTCCGCCGCGCTGAAGTTCAGCTCGGGTTCATGCCGGTCGCAGCGCGTGACCCGGTCGCCGATCCCGCGCAGAAACGCCGTCAACGCCTCCGGGCCGCCGTCGATATCGTGCAGCAGATTGGCCGCGGTATTGTCGCTGACCGTGATCGCCGCCTCGCACAGGGCCTCCACCGTCATGCCCGCACCGGCGTGCTTTTCGGTGACGGGCGAATTGCCGAGCTTGACCTCACCCACCGGCACGATCCGATCCAGCCGCTCCTCCCCCCGGTCGACGCGCCGCAGGGTCTCCGCGGCCAGCAGCATCTTGAAGGTGCTGCACATGCGGAAACGTTCGCCGCCGCGCCAGGCGAACCGCCGGCCGCTTTCCAGGTCGACGACCGCGACGCCCAGCCGCCCGGTCACGCGCTTTTCCAGCGCGGCCAAAGCCTGGTTCATATCGGATGCGGCACGCGCCGCGCCGGGCACGACAGGCAAGGCCGCCATAGCAGCCAAAAAAGTTCGACGATCGAGCATGGGAGCCTCCATTGACCCGACGCTATGCCCGCCGCGCGCCCGCCCCGCAAACGACCTTTCCTCGGGCGAGCCCCAAATTGGATTCATGCTTCGGATATCGAGTAGGAAGAGACATTACATTCTCGTTCGCCAAGGGAATCCGGGGAGGAATTAAAAAAAACGCCCGTTATCATACCTCCCCAGCTTCGCTGGGGAGGGGGACCGCCGGCCGGCTTGTCAGAAGCCAAGCCCGAAATGGCCGGTGGTGGTGGGGTTTCTGACTTCGCACCAAGGAACACCGCCCCTTGCCAAGCACCCGCCCCTCCCCATTTCCCCCTACCGGAGGGCACCATGGGCTTCATCTTCATCCTCGCTCTGACCGCGCTGATCGCCACCGCGCGCGTCTGCCCGGACACCCCGCTCGGCCGTCTCATCCTCGATACCTTCATCGACGGCCCGGCAAAGTGGCTGACCCGGCCCAACTGGCGTCAGGCCCTGCCCTACCTGGCCGTGATCATCGGCGTGGCACTGTTCATGCTGGCCGCGCCCGAACTGGCGCCGCTGGCCGCCGGGTTTGACGTCTCGCTGATGGCCGACCTGCTGCTGGCGACCTCGGCCGTCCTGGTGCAGCTGGGCCGCCGCCGCATCGTCCAGGCCACGCAGCGGATCGCCCGGAGGGTCATGACCATCGCCCGCCCCCGCACCCCGCGCCAGCCCCGCACGCCCCGCCGCCAGGCACCGCCCACCGACGACGACCCGGCGCCATCTCCTGACGCAATTTTCGCCTGACCACCGCGCAGGCCTATCGCGATTTTACGCGCACCGGGGTTGAATGCGCAGGTGGGGCTCAAACCCGGGAGCACGACGATGCCCAAGGAATCCTCCGCCCAGAAGGCCAAGGTCCACAAGGTGATGCACGAAGCCAAGGAAGGCGAACTGAAAAGCGGCTCAGGCAAGAAAGTCACCTCGCACAAGCAGGCCGTGGCCATCGCCATGCACGAAGCCCACATCCCGAAGAAGGGATCACACAAGGGCTCTCACGCGCATCACTGACCGGAAAAGGCGCCCGCGACGGCGCCTTTTCCTGTCTGTCCGCCGCCCTGATGGCATCGTTACATCGCGACCGACCCCCGGCTTGGACATTTTATCGCCGCGCTGGCACAGCTGCGCGATCCCCAAACCCACAGGTGTCCCATGGACTCGCCAGCCCCCATTCGCTCGACCGCCGCGCCGCTTCAGGACCCGATGACCCAATACCCCCGGCCGCCCTTCCCGAAACAGGACCAGCCCTGGCCCGGCCTGGCGTCGCAGATGACGCCGCGCCCCGACCATGGTGAGACCAGCTATAGGGGCTCCGGCCGGCTGCTGGGGCGCAAGGCCCTGATCACCGGCGGTGACTCGGGCATGGGCCGCGCCGCCGCCATCGCCTATGCCCGCGAAGGCTGCGACGTCGCCATCAACTACGTCCCGTCCGAAGAACCCGACGCGAAAGAGGTCGTCGCGCTGATCGAGCAGACCGGACGCAAGGCCGTGGCCATCCCCGGCGACCTGCGCGACGAAGCCTTCTGCGTCGACCTGGTCCGGCGCGCCGTCGAAACCCTGGGCGGGCTCGACCTCCTGGTCAGCAATGCCGGCCGGCAACAGACGCGCGCCTCGATCCTCGACATAACCACCGAGGATTTCGACGCCACCATGAAGACCAATATCTACGCCCCGTTCTGGCTGATCAAGGCGGCGCTGCCGCACCTGAAACCCGGCTCGGCCATCGTCGCCACCACCTCGGAACAGGCCTACGACCCGTCGCCGGACCTCTACGACTACGCCCAGACCAAGGCGGCGACGATGAACTTCGTCAAGTCCCTGGCCAAGCAGCTCGGGCCGAAAGGCATCCGCGTCAACGGCGTGGCGCCTGGCCCCGTATGGACGCCGCTCCAGGTCAGCGGCGGCGCCACCGAGCAAAAAATCGAAAAGTTCGGCGGCAATACGCCGCTCGGCCGTCCCGGCCAGCCGGCCGAACTGGCCTCGATCTACGTGCAGCTGGCGGCCGCCGACGCTAGCTACGCCACCGGCCAGGTCTACGGCGCCTCCGGCGGCGCCGGGCAACCTTGATTTTTGCGCAGGGTCGAACCCTTCGGCTGACGCCACCATCCATAAAATGGTAGTGGGCACCATCGCCATGCGCGATGGATTCGCGGTGTAAAATCCGAATAAATTCCGTCACAAATACAAACAGAAACGGCACCTATTACTGTTTTTGATTCCTATTTTTGAGATATTAAAAGATCAATGTTTCCATATCCATAGTCCACAAGTGCACATATAGAATGATCATTCACTTCATATCACTAAGCTTTCCGGATTTTTATTTCCAACCTACCGCCTTTCATGCCTTCCGGATCGTGCCTTTACATCCCTTCCTCTAATGATCGGGCTCCGCCACACATTCCGTTTTGGAGACTCCCATGCCCAAGATCACCACGCTTGAAGACGCCTTCGTCCACGAACTGTCGGACATCTACAGCGCCGAAAAACAGCTGACCAAGGCCCTGCCCAAGCTGGCCAAGGCCGCGACCAACGCCACCCTGGCCGAAGGCTTCACCTCGCACTGCGACGAAACCCAGGGCCAGATCGAACGCATCGACCAGATCGTCGACGCCCTCGGGATCAAGCTGAAGCGCATCAAGTGCCTGGCCATGGAAGGCCTGGTCGCCGAAGGCGGCGAAACGATCGAAGAGATCGAAAAGGGCCCTGTGCGCGACGCCATGCTGATCGTCGGCGCGCAGAAGGTCGAACACTACGAGATCGCCGCCTATGGCAGCCTGATCACCATCGCCCAGTCGCTCGGCTACACCGACGCCGTGCAACTGCTGAAGGACACTCTGGCCGAGGAAAAGGGCGCCAACGACAAGCTGAACAAGGTCGCCCTGTCGGAAGTCAACAAGGAAGCCATCGCCCATACCCGGGCGCCCGAACCGGCGGAATAAGCCCCGCCCGGCCCTTGGGCGGGCATCCCCGCCAATGCGCGGCGGCCGGTCACCGGCCGCCGTTTCGCATCCATCCTTATGGCCTTTGAATCCCGCGCACTCCCCAGCCATAGCCCCCGCTTACATGGCGGACGCTATAGTGGCTGACCGAAACAGGAGCCTCCCATGTCCGACAAGCGCTTCGACAACCACACCAAGCCGCGTAACGAACGCAACGCCGTCCTCGATGCCGAGTTGCTCGACGCCGAAGCCACGGCCGCACCTGGCACGGAGCGCCGCAAGGGCGACCGCGACTCGCACCGCGCCGCCCATCAGCCGCGCCCGGCGACCCCGTCGAAGGGATAGGCGCGCCTTGACACCTTATCCATATATCATTTAATCATGATATATGGATAAGGTAAAAACTCTCGAAGCCCTGGCCGCGCTGAGCCAGGAAACCCGCCTCGACGTCTTCCGCCTGCTGGTCCAGGTCGGCCCCGAAGGCCTGCCCGCCGGCGAGATCGGCGTACGCCTGGGCGTGCGCCAGAACACCATGTCCGCCAATCTGTCGGTGCTCAGCCATGCCGGCCTGATCCGTGGCGCGCGCGAGGGCCGCAGCATCCGCTATGTCGCCGATATGGACGGCCTGAAGGGCCTGCTCGGCTTCCTGATGGAAAACTGCTGCGGCGGCGCGCCCGAACTGTGCCAGCCGGTCATCGCCAAACTGACCTGTGCGTGCTGAAGCCATGGTGTCACCCGCGCGCAAACTGTTCGCCGAAGCCTTGGGCACCGCCCTGCTGCTGGCCATCGTGGTCGGCTCGGGCATCATGGGCGAACGCCTGGCCGCCGGCAACATGGCCGTGGCCCTGCTGGGCAACACCCTGGCTACCGGCGCCGGGCTGGTGGTGCTGATCACCGTCTTCGGCCCCGTCTCCGGCGCGCATTTCAATCCCGTGGTGACCCTGGCCTTCGCCGCCCGCCGCGAGATCGACGCCCGGCTGGCCGCCGGCTACATTGCGGCCCAACTTGCGGGCGCGGTCATAGGCGTCTGGGCCGCCCACGCCATGTTCGGCGAAGCCATCCTCCAGGTCTCGACCCGGCTTCGCGACGGACCGGGCCAGGCCTTTTCCGAAGCCGTGGCGACCTTCGGCCTGATGGCGACGCTCTTCGGCTCGATCCGCTTCAGGCCCGATTTCACGCCCGTGGCCGTCGGGCTGTACATCGTTTCCGCCTACTGGTTCACGGCGTCGACGTCGTTCGCCAACCCCGCCGTCACCCTGGCCCGCAGCCTGTCCGACACCTTTGCCGGCATCGCACCGGCGTCGGTCCCCGCCTTCATCGCCGCCCAGTGCGCGGGCGCGGCCCTGGGCGTCATCGTCTTCGGCTGGCTCTTGCCCGCCACCACCCCCGCCGAGGCCCGAACATGAGCATCACCATCTACCACAATCCCGACTGCGGCACGTCGCGCAACGTGCTGGCGGTCATCGAGGCGGCGGGCTACCGGCCCACCGTGGTCGAATACCTGAAGACCGGCTGGACGCTGGACCTGCTGCTCAAGCTGTTCGCCGAAGCCGGCCTGACCCCGCGCCAGGCCCTGCGCGAAAGCAAGTCCCCGGCCAGGGAAATGGGCCTGCTCGAACCCGGCGTCAGCGACGAGCGGCTGCTGGCGGCGATGCTGTCGGAGCCGGTGCTGGTCAACCGGCCGTTCGTCGTCACGCCCAGGGGCACGAAACTGTGCCGGCCCTCCGAGATCGTGCTCGACCTGCTGGACCAATGGCCGGCCGGCCCATTCCACAAGGAAGACGGCACGCCGATGATCGACGCGGAAGGCCGGCGGGCGTAGGCGGCCCCAACTGTTCGAAAATGCCCTCTTCGCCGACATATCGCGCGGCTCATGTTAAAAAAATCACATTTTTCGAACATGTCGCATCTCGATGAGGATGCTACGGTTCAGCTTTCCTTGGCCATGGCAATCCGGATCAGGAAGCCTTCGACGAGATTACCCATGTTTGGCAGATCCGTTTTACAACCATTGATAGTTGTGTCTTAGATACCATTTTTCCAAGGCTGCCGAATCCAATCACATTCTGGGGGAGTTACGAGTGGATGACATTGACCTGGTTCGCATAACCCTGAAGGATAACGATAAGTATTATAGGCAAATATACAAAGACCTTATGTCGATTTGCCGAGGAGTAAGTGAATCGTCTGAATATGAAAATGTAATAAGTGACATATACAGCAGGCCAGGATCCGACGATAACAAGCCGGAATACAAAGAAGATTTCAAAATCGTTGAGAAACTTCTGAAAAAATCTCAAGATATATCCACCGAAAACGTTCTATCTCTTACCGATCTAATCGGACTTACAGTCGTTTTTTACTACGGAGATGAAATGGATGGCGTTATCGCCTCCATTAGAAAAGAATCCGACAGCAGAGGTTTTATTCTATCTCAACCTGAAAAGCATTTGAATAGAAATGGCTATTACGCAACACATGTAATTGCCTCAAAAGAGGTGATAGGCGGTGTTGTTTTGCACTGTGAGCTGCAATTTAAAACAATGCTGCATGACGCCTGGGCGGCCAAGATGCATGACCTTACCTATAAGCCCTCAGGATTTGTCGATCCCAAGACCGCTGAACTTATGAGCTCCATCGCGGGAACAATCGAGAATCTGGAACAGCAAAGCCAGCTCATACGCGACATGATCAAGGAAAATTGGGACGTCGAGCCGATCACCAGACGCGAAGCCCGCAACCAGCTGTTCCACCTCATGCTGCGGTACCGAACGGACGTCTGGAAGCACGAGGTACCCGATCAAGTCGTAGATCTTTCGAGTCGCATCGAAACGCTTGGCCCCACGATCGCGGCGGACCCGAGCTCGCCAGAAGTCAGAGAATTGATGGGGGAAATTAAGACGCTCTGCAAGCAGGACGGCAAAATTCGTACCTGCTGGATATTGGCCGGGCGGCTTGCAAGCCTTAGTGGATCAGCCGAGGTATCGACTTGGTTTGTTCCGGAAGCCGAAAGGTGGCTGAAGGAAGCACAGCGGCTTCTGGCGGCCAATCAACTGACCAACAACGCCCATTCCGAAGTGTCGGCGGTGCCAATCATGTTCTACGTCATCGGAGACATGAGCCGGGCAATCAGCACTGCCGAGAGCATACTTGCGGACGCTAAATTCGCCGGTTTGAGCGCCTTTACGCGATTGAGCATGACCGCCAGCCTCATCTCATTCAAGCTGGAGCGGGAATATCACGCGCGAACCAAGGATGATAACATCCGCAGGCAAATGCGCGACAAACTCGAGGCCGAGCTCAAACAATTGCTGGCCGAGGAATCCGTACGTGGAGACAAGGATGTCAATTCTTCCATTCTGGACTCCCTCGGCTTCTTGAAGATCGCATTCGCGGAAACACCGGAGGAGGCCTATCAGGGCATCCGCGAATGCACGGATGCGGCTGCTATTGCGACGGACAAGGAACGCGCGATATCGGACGCTTATAGCGTCTTAAATGTAAAACTGGGCTGGCGACGCTTCTTAAATCTCGAACGCAAACGGTAAGGCGTGGCGCTCAAGGCACAATATCGGTTGACTTCAAAATGCAAGGCACCGCTTCCCAACCCGCCAGCCGGGCAATTGTGACCGTAGAATTCCCGTCTTCCACCGCAAAAAAACCGTCGTGCCGAGCGATAACCGAAATAGGAGACCTACGCGCAATCTCCCCCCTGTAAGCCTGTCGCATAAGGCCGATCGCATTTGCGATTCCTTTGGGGCGGGCCCTTGTTTGCAACAGACTGGAAAGAGGAATTAGAATCGATTGTTTGTTTTCGGTGAAGTACTTAGATGGATCGTCTAGAAGTTCTTTCGCTTGCTCAACGATATCCTCGCCGATCGCGACGGCGTGCATCACGCCATCAGCGTCAGCGAACTCAATATGAAATGTTTTGCCGGCCATCCAACTTTACCTTGACCCGTAAGGATTTATTAGGCTTACAGCGAGACTCTCAATACGCGAATTTCGCTTGTTAGCGTTTTACACGTTGCCAATGTCGGCGTTCCACCCCAACATATGTGAAGGCGGGGCTATTCAAATTCGCAGCCATGCCCAACAGGAGAAGCTCATGAAGCGTCCCATCTTTAAACGACCAATCTTTAAGCGTCCAATCTTTAAGTAAAGCCGCAATACCTTTGTTCGCCGCAAAATAGCGAGCTGACAGCGCATAACTTCTAGTCCAGACCTAAGAAAAGATGCGCATTTCCGCAGGGGCCGTCGAAGGCGCGGAATTTAGCCCCAAAAGTCACTCATAAAGCCCCCTCACCGCCCCCGCCGGTGCGCCTCGATGGCCGCCGGCAATCCCTCGACCGCCAGGACGACCGGCCGCGCCTCGTGCCCCCTGCGGCAGGCGATCACCCCGCCCAGCGCGTTCAGGCACGCCGCGCGATAGGCCGCGCCGCGGCAGACCTCGCGCACCACGGCCCGCCAGCGGATGCCGTCCGAATCCGCGGCCACCGCCCCGTCACCCAGCACGAAATCGCTGATAAGCGCCCGCAGCACCATCTCGTGCGGCTGCTCCAGCCGCGCCAGGATGTCGGCCACCGCCACCCCGTGCCGCGCCATGACGAAATGCCGCCGGTGCGGATCGGCGCGCTCGCACTGGATGCGCTCCAGGTTGCGCTCGCCGACACCGCCCACCCCCTTCGACCGGGCGAACAGCTCGACCAGGTCGTTGCACGCCGCGCGTTCTGTGCCGTCGATCTGACCGGCCGTGTGCAGGGACTCGAAGACATTGCCGGCGCGGCGCGCCTGCTTGCGGCGCGTCCATTGCGACGGCGTCTCGGGATCGACGATATCGATGACGTCATCGACGATATTGCTCGTCTGCAACAGGCGCGGCATCGAAGGTTTGGCTCTTGGCATGGCGCTATTTCCGGGTGACGATGGAACAGGACGAAAGGCACGACAGCGCGCCCAGCTTGGCCGCCGCCACGCCGGTGCGCGCGACGACGGTGCCCGGCGGACGCCATTCGGCAGGATCGAGATAGCTGCGCGCGAAGGTCTCGCCCTCGAAGGCGCCCAGCTCGGCCAGCACGGCGGCACGGATCTCCGGCGGCCCGGCCCACAGCCCGGCCGGCGAAACCGCCTCCGGCACGAAGTTCAGCCACGACCGTTTGTCGAGCCAGTTGCCGGCTTCCGGGATGTAGCGCGGCTGCCGCTTTTCCCGCCGCCACCGGGCCTTGGCGGCATGGACCCCGGCCAGGATCAGCGCCGGGTCGTGGCCGTCGGCCATGGCGTCGTCCCATGCCTTTCCGGCCGAGGCCGAGCCGTGACCGGACGGATAGGCGGCGCGAAACGCCTCGAAACCGATAAGCGCAGCGCCTGTCTCTCTGGGAGAGTCTTCACCTTCACCTTTGCCTTTGCCTTCGCCTTGCCATGCGACAGGCATTTTCCGCCGATCCACCTTTTTGAGCGCTTCGGCCACGGGGTTCAGCGCGCGCAACAACGGCACGGCTTCGGCCAGACGCGCTTCGATCCGAACCGAATCGCCGGCCGTGCCCCAGCGCCGGGAATGACCGGCCGCCGAAAAACGCTGCCCCAGCAGCCGGCTGATCCACGCCTCCAGCGCGGCCTCGGCGACCAGGGGATGATACAGCCGCCCGTCGTCGCAGCGCAGCCAGCCGCGCAAGGCCCTGTCGCGCAGGCCCTGCCAGCCCGCGACATCGCGGCCAAGGCCGGCCAGCGCGCACAGTTCCGGATCGTCGTCGGGCAGCGAGGCGGCCGGCACCTGATGCCAGGCCTTCAGCCACAGCGTCACCCCGGCGCGCCAGGCCGCGTCGTCCATCATGGCGTTGAAGCCGCTGTTGAGCATGGCCTGGACGTAGACAGGCATGAACTTGCTGTCGCGCAGGTCGCAATCGGCAGGCGTCAGGGGCGCGGTCATGGCTTTCCACCCCCGCGATCGCCGCCGTTCACGCACGCCTTCTCCTCCCCTGCGCAGCGGGGGAGGGGGACCGCGAGCCGGCCCAAATGTCTGCCCCGCAAAGAATGGCTCGGGGTGGAGGGGGCCTCTCGCCGGCGGTAAGAGGCCCCCTCCGTCATCCGCTGCGCAGGGGAGGAGAATGTGCACGCATAGCCCATCCCTACTCCCCCTCGAATTTCGGCATCCGCCACGACCCGCGCAGCACCTGCGGCACGTCCTCGGCCCGGTCGTAATCCGGATCGATCCCGCCCAGCCCTTCCGGCATGTTCGCGTCTTCCATCCAGTCAGGCTCCCGATCAGGCCCCAAACCAGGCCCCAAACCAGGCATGACGGTCCGTTCGGCCCGACGGGGCCGTTGCAGCATTGGCTTTTTCATGATCCCACCTCCGTGGCGGGCTACATGTATGAAATATACATTCACGCGTCAAGCGATTAATGTAAAAAATATACATTTGTATGCTTTATACACTGATCTCATGAGTACAGAAGGCGAACGCCATATCCGCCTGCAAAAGGCGCGCAAGGCCGCGGGCTTCGACACCGCGGTCGAGGTGGTGCGCGCCTATGGCTGGAAATCCTACCAGAACAACGAGAGCGGCACGGCGCCGTTTTCGTACAAGAAGGCCCAGGAATATGCCCGCCGCTTCAAGGTGCGGCCCGAATGGCTCTATGCCGGCACCGGCCCGATGCGCGAGACGCGCGTGCCCATCGTCGGCAAGGCGGCGGCCGGTCCCGACGGTTCGTTCATCGATGACTTAAGCCCCGGCGACCACCCGGGCGTCGAGCCCTTCGACCCGGAAATCAGCATCGCCGTGGAAATCGACGGCACCTCGATGGTGCCGCGCTTCCGCCCGCGCGAAATCGCCATCTTCGGCCGCGTCCACGACGACCCGGCGGCCCTGGTCAACCAGGAGGTCCTGGTCCAGACGGGCGACGGGCGCCAGATGATCAAGATCCTGCGCCGCGGCGCCGCCGAAGGCCTGTGGGACCTGCACAGCATCAACATCGCCTTCCCCCCGATCGAGGGCATCCGCCTCGACTGGGCCCGCCCGTTCGAGGGGCTGCGGGTATAGTTCTTCGCCTACCGGCCGTGCTTCACCACCCAGGCCGTGACGGTATCGAGCGCCGCCGGCGACAGGGTTTCCTCGATCTCGCCGTACTCGCCCAGCGCCCCGGTCCCGGCGTCCTGGAACAGATGGTTCAACCCCGGCATTTCGAGGATGGTCGCATCGGGATTGTCCTTCAGGGCCGCACGCATGACGGCCAGATTCTCCGCCGGCGGCACCTGGCTGTCCAGCGCCCCGTTCATCACCAGGACCGGCGACCGCAACCGCCGCAGGATCGGGGCCGGATCGAGACTGATTAAATAACGGAACCACGGGCTGCCCGCCTGCTGGATCAACAATCCGGCGGACTCCGCGGGAATGAGCCTGCCCCCGACGCCCTCGGCGACCAGGGCCCTGACGCTGGCCAGGGCTTCGGCGTCGCTCCTTGCCGCGGCGACGGCGGCGACGACCCGCGCGTTGAACGCCTTGTCCCGCGCGATCCTGTCCTCGGGCACCCCGGCCGCCCTGGCCATGGTCTCGCCTTGCAGAACCATAAGCCTGTCGCCCCTCAGGCCCGGTCCGGCCAGCAGCACCGAAAAGGCCACCGACGCGTCCCGCACCGCCACCATCGGCGCAATCAGTCCGCCTTCGGAATGTCCGATCAGGCCGATGTGCTGCGCGTCGACCTCGCCGCGGGTCTTCAGCCACGCCACGGCCGCTTCGGCGTCCGCCGCGAAATCCGCGGTGGTGGCCGTCGCATAATGGCCCGTCGACGCCCCGACGCCGCGTTTATCGTAGCGCAAAACGGCGATACCCCGGCGATTGAGGGCGTCGGCCAGGACCAGGAAGATCTTGTGCCCGAAGACCGCTTCGTCACGGCCGTTCGGTCCCGTACCCGAGATCAGCACGACCGCCGGAAACGGCCCCACGCCTTTGGGATGGCTGAAAGTGCCGGCCAACCTGACACCCGCTCCGATATCGGGAAAGGTAACGTCTTCCTGCTCGTAGGGCCGCGCCTCCTGCGCGATGGCCTCTTCCTGGGGACGCCTGGGGGACATGGCGGCAAGCGAGGTCTTGTCCAGCCGTTTCAGGACCAGCGGCATGGCCATGGCCTGGGTCCAGGTGCCGACCCAGGCCTGCTGGCCGTCGTCCCAGTGGCCGTCATAGCGGCCGCCAATCTTCGCGATCGAGATGGTCAATTCGTCCGAGGTGACCGAAACCGTGTCGGCCGGAATGACCATCTTGCCCTGGTCGGAGCTTTCGAAGGTGGCGGTATAGCGGCCGTCTGTGGCCCTGGCGATATGCACGATGACGTGCAACTGGCTGGCCAGCAGGCCGCCCCAGTCGCCGGCGGCGTCCTCGGCGAAGGCGGGCACGGCCGCGCCCATCAGCATCAGCGCGGCCAGGATGGAAGCGAGGTTTTTCATGGCTTTTCAACCCCTTTGGTCAGGGATTGCAACTCGCGCTTCAACCGCCGGGCCCGCACGAACTGGACCAGGGCCAGGATCAGAAGATAGACGACCAGGAAAACCTCCAGGCCGTGCAGGATGAGCGTGGCCTGGGCCAGGGTGATCGTCGCCTTCGGATTGTGCCTCGGATGGGGCATGGCCAATATCTGCCCGAGGCGCCAGAGGATGAGCAGCGTGCCCGGCAGCAGCGGCAGCAGCGACCAGACCCACCAGGTCCGCACCCGCCGGATCTTGTGCCTCAGGACATCCCGGTAAAAGTCGAGACAGGCCTGCGTGGCCCCGGCCAGGGCCCGGGGATTGGTCAGGCGGTAGGTGTGCATGTAATAGAGGACGAACAGGCACCCGAGCGCCATAAGCGAATAGCCGATATTGAGCAGGCCATCCCGGCTGTTCATCATGACATAACCGGCCATCGCGAAGCCGAAAAGCGTGGACGCGGCAATGGCGACAATGCTCCACCGTTGCAGGGTCTCGAAGCGGACCGCCCGCTTATGAACATCGGCCAGGATCATCGGGGAAATCTCCAAGGGTTCGGCCTGCCACAGGGCTTGCAACTCGTCAGCAGGGATGGGTTCAGACTCAGGTGCGTCCGTCATTTCGCGGCTCCCTGCTGATGATGGCGGCCCAGCAAGGCCTTGAGCCGCTGGATCCGGATGGCGACGTGGGCGGGCGTGACACCCGAGATCTCGCCGATCGCCGCAGCGTCGAGGCCGTCGAGATACAGCAGGATGATCTGGCGGTCGGGCGGTTCCAGCCGCTGTATCAGGGCCAGCAGACGCGCCTGCATCTGTTTGTACTGCAGGCCGGCTTCGATGTCGGCGCCGCCGGGAAGATCCTCCGCGTGATCGAGGCCGATCCACCGCGCCGTCCCGGCCCGGCGCTCCTTCAGGATATGCGACGCGCCGATATTGTGCGCCACACGATAGACCCAGGTGCGCAGCGAACAACGCCCGTCGAACTGGGCGAAGCTGCGCCACAGCGCCAGATGGATGTCCTGGACCAGGTCGCGCTGACGATCAGGATTGGCTTCGTAGCCGCGCGCCAGCCGGCTGATCGCGGGTGCGAAGACGGTGGCTTCCTCGAAGCGCGCATCCTGTTCCGTCCGTGATCTGGCCATCGGCCTGCACCCCCTCATCCGCTCCGTTCAGAAAGGTAGTCGGCGGCGGGCGCAACTTCTAACACCCGCGGCGGAGAATTTTTCACCTCCGGCCCGGTCGGCGCCAACCCAGGCAAGGCGGCCGCCTTGCTTGCGAGGATGTATATTTTACACATTTTCGCCTTGACCTGCAAATGTATCTAAAATACATTATCTGGACACACGGAGCGCGTCATGAACGACCTGACCCACGCCTTTACCCCTACCTGGAGCCCGCAGCGCACCTTCACCGGCGCGCGTATCGCCGACATCGCCAAACGCTTCGTCGGCGTCCACGGCGAACGCCACGGCCGCATGGCCACGCCGTCCGAAGGACTGGATACCGTCGGCCTGATCGAAGCGGTGGCCGAACGCATCGGCGATCCGCTCAGCCTCGACCGCGACTGGAACCAGCATGGCGCTGACCTGCGCCTGACCGAAATCCCCATCGCCGAAGCCACGCCGGGCGACGTGCTGCAATTCGATTTCTCCGAAGCGCGGCGCGGCCGCGCCCTGGGCCATCAGCTGGCCATCCTCAGCCACGGCGCCTCGGCATCGGCAAAGGACGCCCAGATCGTCTGCGTGCCGCACGCCGTGCGCATCTGCTGGCTGGACGGGCTATGGCGCGACCACCTGACGCACGCCTGGCGGTTTCAGGCGCGCCGCCGATGATCGACCTGACCGCCGCCCTCGCCCGCATCGAGACCCGTCACGCGCGCTTCGCCGCCGCCGACCGGCTGAACCGCGTCATCGCCCGCCAGCGCCGCGAGCTGGCCGCCGAAGCCAAGCCACCGGTAAAATCATGACCGATCTCTGCCTCATCGCCCCCATCGGCCTGCACCCGCGCTTCGTCCGTGTCAGGCCCCTGCGCTTTCGTCATGAGGACGGCGGCGTCATCGCCCGCACGCATGGCTTCGACGAGCCCCTGGACCGCCTGGCCGTGCTTCAGCGCCTGCGCGACCTCGATCGCACGGTGGCCGCGCACGACCGCGCGGGCGACGCCTATGCCGCCATCCAGGCGCGCAGCGACCGCCGCGACCTGGACCTGGCCTGGCGCGAAATGTGCGCGTTCCGGCGTCGGGTTTGCGCGTAGGGGATTATCATACCTCCCCATGAGCGGCACCGAAGGTTCAAATACCTGATGTGAATGGGGAGGGGGACCGCACGACGCCGCGAAGCGGCTAGATGCGGTGGTGGGGGCAATAAACCCACCCCACCGCGCCAAACCCTAGTTCTTGAAGCTGTCGTTCAGCACCATGGCCAGGCGCACGCCGGCCTTTTCCAGCTGCTCCTGCGCCACCTTGCGCGCATTGGCCTCATAGCCGTGCGGCGGCACGATCGGCGCGGCGCGGTTATCGTGCGCACAGGTCGGCAGTTGCGCCACGTGCAGGTCATAGGCGAACTGGCGCGCGCGCACGGCCGATTCCGCCGCCCACGTCGCCGGGTCGTTGACTTCCCACGCCGCCTTCTGCTCCGGCGTCACCGCGGCGCTGAGCTTGCCGGCAAAGGCCGTGACCTGGTCGTTGGAAACGGGCGACGGCGCGTTGTAATCATAGGTCGCCGACTGCTGGATGCCCATCAGCTCATAGACCACACCGGTATCCCAGTACGAGTGCATGGCTTCCGAATTGCGCGGACCTTCGACGATCGACACGCAGTTGCCGCCCTTGTCCTGGTCGTCGATGGCGTGCAGCGGCTGGTGGACGTCGCCGATGAAGTGCTCGATGAACTTCAGCGCCAGGATCTGTTCCTTGACGGGGGTCGACGGGTCCTTCAGCTCGGTCTCGAACTGCTTGATCTTGTCGATGACGCAGCTGTCGGCGGGCGCCTGACCGGCGGCGCCGGCCGCAACACCGGCGGGCAGGTCCGGATGCGGGCAGGCTTCCGGTTCGGCGGCCTTGGCGGCATCGAGATCGGTGACCTTCACCGCGGGGATGTCGACGAAGTGCCAGTTGGACGTGCCGCTATAGGCCGGGCCCTTGCTGTCGCGGTCGCTGTCGCGGAACTTGTCGGCCCAGTTGGCGCGGTTGAGGAAGTCCGACGGCGTCAGGGTGTCGGTGTCCTGGGCCAGCAGCGCCTTGACCTTGGCCTGGGCCTGCGGCGTCATGTACGACCAGGCGACGGCGGCGACGACCCGGTGGCCGACCTCGCCCCATGCCAGCGCCCGCAGCGGCAGGACGGCGATCGACAAGGCAACGAGCGAGACAGCAAGCTTTTTCATAAGCAACTCCGGGACGGACAAGGACGCCCACCCTAATGATGGATGGCCGCGGCCGCAACTGCTCCCGAAGTGAAACTTTAATGAAGTGGAATGGCGGCACCGCCCGCGCCCGAAAGAGACCGGCTTATATATCTAATGCAAAACCCTCCCGCGCACCCGACGCGGGAGGGTTTTGCCTGTCTCAGACGGTGATCAGTATTGATCCCGCAACCGCCCGCCCAGCGCCGCCGCCACCGAAGCGATAAACGCCCCGACCAGCAGCGAGATGAACAGCGCCGTGAAGAACCCGACCGCCGCCTTGCGCGCCGTCTCCGCGGCCTGGGCCGCGTCCTGGCGCGCCGCGTCGATGCGGCCGATGACGGAATTGACCCGGGCATTGGCCTCGGCTTCGGACAGGCCCGTGCGCGCCGCCACCTGATGCGCCAGGTAGACGCGGTCGTCGGCCGGGAAATTGCCGCTGGCCATGTCATTGGCCAGGATGGCGGCGGTTTCCGGCGTGATATCGGCCGCCGGCGTTGTGGCGCCGCGATAGAGGGTCGAGGCGTAGTAGTCGGCGTCCGGCCCGTTATCTGGCCGCGGGGCGTTCGCCGCCGCCGAGGCCGTCAGGGCGATCAGGCCGAAGACGAACAGGGTTGACACTGCCCACGACAGGAAACCGTGCGCCGTGTCGCGGAAGAAGACCTCGTCGCTGTGCAGGTCAGCCCAGCGCACGCGCAGCCGTCCGGCGATGTAGCCGCCGAAGAAGGACGACACCCACTGCATGACGACCAGCCAGATCGCCCACCCGGCGGTGAAGACGATGGCGGTATTGGCCGTCGCGGTGAACACCGAGAACGAGCCGAAGCCCAGGGCCGATCCCAGCGGAATGAGGACCAGCGAGATGGCCGCCGCCGCCGCGGCGCCGCCGAGAATGGCACCCCAGTGAATGCCGGAGCTGGCGGATTCGAGATTGGGGCCGTCTTTGCCCGTTACGGGCTTGACGCCAGGCGTCAGTTCGGCCGCGAGAGTCTGAGGCGCTTTCATCCTGGACCTCAATGGTGGAAGATGAGCGCAAGCAGGATAATGACGGGGATCGGCACCCCAAGCAACCAAAGCAGAATAGCCTTACCCATAACAACCTCCCAGAAAAATTGGCCAGCAAAATTGGTCCGTTGTGTCAGGGTGCATCTCACCGCATTTTCAAGAAATATAATGTGCGCTGCGTTTCCGTAATGAAGCGGTAAGCGGCGAATGCCGACAGGCAAGCCCCCTCCCCACGACAACCTCCGGTATTGACGATCCGCGCCTTACGGCTGAATAGTCTCCCAAACAGAGGGGGAACAATATGCGCGGTCTTGTTCTGGGCTTCTGCCTGGCGGCCATGGCGACCACGGTCCACGCGACGACACTCGAACCGGTGAAGACGCTGCCCGCCGCCGCCCATGCCCTGCCGCTGCACATGGTCGGGCGCTTCGTCAAAGGCCAGGCGGACGGACACACCGTCTTTCGCCACCAATGGCCGGGCGTCTATGTCGAGGCGGCGTTTCGCGGCCGAATCGCCTTTATCGGCTTCGACGATGCCAGCAACGCCTACCGGCTGACCGTCGACAACGACGCCCCCGTGGCCGTCGTCAAACCCGGCAAGGCCTGGTTCGCGGTTTCCGCCACCGGTGACGGCCCGCACCGGCTGCGGCTGGAAAAGGTCACCGAAAGCATCGACGACATCGGCGCGATCGCCGGCGTCTATGCCGACGCCAAAGCCGCCCTGCCCGCGCCGCCGGCGCGGACGCGGCGCATCGAATTCATCGGCGATTCCGGCATGACCGGCTATGGCGTGCGCTCGGACACCCGCACCTGTACCAAGTCCGAGGTCCATGACCGCACCGACACCCAGATCGCCTGGCCGGCCCTGGTCGCCAAACACTATGACGCCGACTATCAGATCGACGCCATTTCCGGGCGCGGCGTGATGCGCAACTTCGACAGCACCACGCCGGGCTTCGCCATGGGCGACGTCTATCCCTACATGTTCTTCGACAAGACGGTGCCGGCACAGCCATCGTGGCAGCCGGACCTGGTGATCCTGGGCCTGGGCGGCAACGATTTCTCGACCAGCCTCAAGCCCGGCGATCCGTGGAAAAGCGAACAGGCCCTGACCGAAGCCTTCTTCGCCGCCTATGGCCGCTTCATCACCGACCTCCATAAACGCTATCCGAAAGCCTGGGTCGTGGTGCAATGGCAGGGCAAGACGGGCGACGCCGAAAGCGACCAGATGTCGCGCATCGGCATGGCCAGCCTGAGTGAGGCCGCGCATCGCGCCGGGCTGTCGCGCTTCGCCGTCATGGCGGTGCCGGTGGACCTGAAGGCCGACAAGGGCGCCTGCGATTATCACGGCAGCCCGGCCGACCACCGGATGCTGGCCGAGTGGACAGAAGGGTGGCTGGATCAGCATCCGGACGTGTGGCGGCGTAAATAAGCCCCGAATGGCCGGATGGCTTACCTCATGGGCCGCTCGTGCGCGCCGGCCTGACAGCGCCAGAAAACAAAGCGCCGGAAAAGGCGATAGCGACAAGCGTCGACAGGCCCTTTCCGGCGGCTTTTTTCAGTCTTCAAAGTCTGCCTGACCGTGAGGCTACATATCCGGACCTCAGGATTAAATCGGCAAAGCCCCGGGTGGCGTCAAAAGCGCATAAATCCATTTGCCAGCGCGCCGCCCCACAATTAAAAACATTTTCACATACAAAAAGAGGAAACCGCCATGGCCAACTTGACCGGAAAAATCGCCCTGATCACCGCCGCGGCCCAGGGCATCGGCCGCGCCTCGGCCCTGGCCTTCGCCGCCGCCGGCGCCCGTGTGGTCGCCACCGACATCAATGCGGACGCCCTGGCGACCCTGGCCTCGGACCAGATCACGACGCGCCGCCTGGATGTGCTCGATCCGGCGGGGATCACCGCCGCCATGGCGGACATAGGCCAGGTCGACATCCTGTTCAATTGCGCCGGCGTGGTCCAGGGCGGCGCCCTGCTCGACTGCCCCGACAGCGACCTCGACTTCGCCTTCGACCTGAATGTGAAAGCCATGGCGCGCATGATCCGTGCCGTGTTGCCGGGCATGATCGCGCGCCGCGACGGCGCCATCATCAACATGTCGTCGGTGGCGTCATCGGTGAAGGGCGTGCCCAACCGCTGCGCCTATTCGGTGACCAAGGCGGCGGTGATCGGGCTGACCAAGTCGGTGGCGGCGGACTATGTCGGCCACAATATCCGCGTCAACGCCATCTGCCCCGGCACAGTCGACACACCGTCGCTGAACCAGCGCCTGTCCGCCCAGGGCGACTACGACACGACGCGCGCGGCCTTCGTGGCGCGCCAGCCGATCGGCCGCTTCGGCACGCCGGAGGAGATCGCCGACCTGGCCGTCTATCTCGGCGGGGCAGGCTATACGACAGGCCAGATCCACATGATCGACGGCGGCTGGACGATTTAAGGAGACTTCCCGACAAGTGGGAAGAAATGATTTTAGGTGACTTCCCACTTTCAAAGATGGCTACGATTCCTTGCTCCTCCCCGCTTGTCGGGGAGGGGGACCGCGCCCGAAGGGCGGGGTGGTGGGGTGGCTCTTTCTTACTTCCTCTCATTAGCATAACCCCCTATCCTCCCCCCAATGTCCCTGTTCGATGACAATACCCAGGTCCTGAGCGACCTCGCCGCGCGAGGCGTCGACCTCAGCCACCCCCTCACCGTCGATTTCGAGCACCTGCTGCCGGATCAAGCCTCGGCCGTGGCCCTTGCCTTCCAGCTGTCGGGCCTGGGCTTCCACACCAGGAGCTGGCGCGACGAGACGCAAACCTGGAACGTCACGGCGTCAAAGGTCATGGTCCCAACCTGCGAAGAGATCACCGCCATCGAGGAACAGCTCGACACCCTGGCGCGCGACCGCGGCGGCCGCGCCGACGGCTGGGGCTTCCTGGAAGGGTGAAGGCGTGAACCGCGCCCATGTTCAACAAACTTGAATTTTGTTGAACATATGATATGTTCAACAAAAGGGAAAATTGTTGAACATGCCAGTGCAGCATCATTCCGCGACCGCCCACGCGGCCTATCATGACCTGCTTCGCCTGCTGATGGACGATCGGGTATCCGATCTTCGCGGCACGCCGACACAGGTCTCAAGAGGCGCCCGCACCTACTGGTACGACAGCTATCGCGTCGGCAACGAGGTCCGCAAAACCTATATCGGCGAAGACAATCCGGCCCTCAGGGAACGGATTCAGCGGCACCAGGCCTTGCGGGAAGAGACGGCGGTCCGGGCCATCGAACGCACAAGGCTCATCCGGATATTGCGGGTCGAAGGCATGGTCGGGCCCGACGCGGCGACGGGCAGCCTTCTGGCGGCCATGGCGGCGGCCGGTGTCTTCCGACTCGGCGGGACGATCGTCGGCACCCACGCCTTCAGGCTGTACGAAGGGGAGCTCGGGATTCGATACCGGTTCGACGATCTGGCCCAGACCGGAGACCTCGACATCGCCAGCTTCGAGCGTCTGTCGCTCGTGCTCGACGATCGCACCGATCCGCCGGTACAGGACGTCCTGACCGATTTCGCGTTCGAGCCCGCGCCAAACCTCGATAACGCGCCGGCATGGCGTTGGCGGCAAAGCCGCGGCAACGCGCTGGTCGAATTCCTGACACCGGCTTTCGGCGACGAGGGCGTGCGTCCGCTGGCGGCCCTGGGCGTCACGGCCCAGGCGCTGAACTATCTGAACTACCTGATCGCCGAGCCCATTCACGCGGCGGCGACCTATCGCTCCGGCATCCTGGTTCAGATACCCCGCCCGGAAAGGTTCGCCATCCACAAGCTGATCGTGTCGGACCGCCGCCAGGATCGCGACCGCCTCAAGGCTATCAAGGACCGCAAACAGGCCCTTTTTCTCATGGACGCCTTGCTGGAAGACCGGCCGGATGAACTCCGCCAGGCCTATCAGGACGCCATGTCACAGGGGCCGCGCTGGCGGGAACGCCTGACAAACGCGTTGAGCCCATATCCGCAATATACAAACGCCCTGGGCTAAGGCGCCCCGCCCGCCTCTTACCGGTCCAGCGTCCGGATATACAGGTTCCGCACCGATACCTTCGACGGCACGCTTTCCAGCTCGATGCCGACCAGGCCGGGTTTGTTGTTCGACGACGCCGGATCGTCGTCGATATAGACCGCCATCAGCTGCCCGTTCAGGATATGCATCATCACCCCGCCGCGGGCGATGATCTCGTACTGGTTCCAGTCATTGACCTTCACATAGCCGCCCAAAGCCGCGCGGTCGCCGATATTACCCAGGAGCCGCTGCGATTTGCCGGGTTCGCTCTCGGTGACCTGGCCGCGCCAGGCCAGGACCCCCAGGTCGGTGTTTTCCGAATAGAACTGCCCCGTATAGCCCGCGCTCTTCGGATTGACCGGATACCAGAAATCGGCCTGCGGTCCGGTCATCATCCACGCCAGGTTCAGCACGTTCTGGCCCACCGGGAAGTTGTGCGTCCACGGCTGGCCGACCTGCGAACGGTACTGGATGCCGCTGCCGCCGCCGTTCTCGACCTTGATCTCAAGCTTCAGGTCGAAGTCCTTCGTCACCGCGCCATGCCAGGAGATATAGGCGTTTCGCACGGGCTTCTCGCGGGTCGACTCGCCAACGATGGCGCCATTTTCGACGCGCCACACCGCCGGATCGCCATCCCAGCCCTTCAGCGACACGCCGTCGAACATCTGGGTGAAGCCCACATGTTCGTCGAAGTCGACCGGGTCGGGCTCATGGAAATGGCTGGGGGCGCCGACGATCGGCAATTGCTGAGTTTGGCCCATGAACAACAGGGCGGCGGCCAAGGCGATCATCATATCCTCCGTGTTTGGAGGTTAGACGCAGGAGCCCGCACATTTCCGCCGGTGACGTCTTCGCCGCTGCGCCTTTACGCCGATGTCGGCCGGTTTCCGCCATGGAACCTGCCGAAGTGGTGTGCCGACCCCAGCCCCTTCAACAGCAGGCCCAGGCCGAACGCCGCGGCATGGCTGGGATCGCGCCAATGAAACGCGCCGACATGCGCGATAAGCCCATAGGCCACGGCCAGGTTGACGACACCCCAGATGACATTGACCTTCGACGAGGACAGTCCCTGGCCCGGCGGCTTGGCGAACGGGCTTTGAAACGCCCGTCCCTGCACGCCCGAAACGAAGTGCGGCACGGCATTTTCCGTGAACACACCGGCGAAGAAATAGGCCACAAGCCAAAGCCAGTTCATGATGCGCAACTCCCGAGGCAATGAAAACTAGAGCGCAATCCGATAAAGTGGACGCCACTTTTCGGTTAAATTGCGCGACAAAACAAACTAGAGCGTCGATTTGGCTCCACCAAATCGGCGCTCTAGTCGACCAGCCGGCGCATAAGCGCCAGCGCCGCCTGAAGGGTCTCCTGCTCCGCGGCGGACAGCCGCCGCGAAATGGTCTCGGACAGCCAGTCGTGGCTCGCCGCCCGTCCGTCCCGGATCCACGCCACGCATTTGGGCGTCAGCGACATCAGGGTCTGCCGTCCGTCGCCGGGATCGGGCTCGGCGCCGATGAGGCCGGCCTCCTGCAACGGCTTGATAACTTCGCTCATCGACTGCGGGCGCATACCTTCCGCCCGCGCCAGGCTGGACACGGTGGCCGCGCCCTCGGTCTCAAGCCGGACCAGGACGGCCACCTGGGATGGCGTCAGGTCCTTGCCGGCGCCGTGTTCGCGCACGCGCTGCCTGAGCGCGCGATAGACCGCACGCATTTCGATGGCCAGCGTCCGGGCAAGGGCTTTGTCGTCGGGAGGCGTATCCATGGCCCTTATATCGCATATATACAGGCTACCTGTAAAGATAACCTGTACATATTCGCCATTGACCTTGATTCGATAATTAGCTAATTATCAAATTATGAACACCGTCTTCAAAGCCCTGTCCGATCCGACGCGCCGCCGCGTGCTGCAATTGCTGCAGGCCGGCCCTTTGAGCGCGGGCGATCTGTGCCAACACTTCGACGTCTCCAAGCCGACCATGTCGGCCCACTTCACGGTGCTCAAGGAAGCCGACCTGATCCACGCCGAAAAGGCCGGCAAATCGATCATCTATCACCTGAAGCTCTCGGTGCTCGAAGAGGCGCTGCTGGGCTTTGCCCATTCCTTCGGCCTGGGCGCGGAAGCGCCGCAAACCCGGGCTGGGACCAAGACGGAGACCGCACGATGAACAAGGACATCAAGGTAGCCCTGATCTGGGCCGCGATCATGATCCCCGTGGCCCTGGCGGCGAAATTCGCCCACGCGCACGGCTATATCTCGTCCGACGCCGTGCTGCGCGTCGTGGCGATGAACGGGCTTTACGTCGCCTATCTCGGCAATGCCCTGCCCAAGGCCGCGGTGCCCCATGCCCTGGCGCAGAAGGTCCGCCGCTTCGGCGGCTGGTCGCTGTTCCTGAGCGGCCTGGTCTTCACCGGGCTCTGGCTGTTCGCGCCGATCCCGGCGGCGACGGTGTTCGGCAGCGGCGCGATCCTGAGCGGCGTCGTGCTGACCCTGGGCTACTGCGTCTGGCTGAGCAACCGCACACGGGCCCGCGCCTGAAACGCCCGCGCCGAGCCGCGCGACAGGGTAGTGAAGCCATTATCCCCCAGCCCGGAGCAAGGCGTTCCGTAAGCATTTTAACACGAACCCCACGAACGAACACGAAAAGCACGAAAATTCAGGGTGTCCCACCCTTCGCGCGAAGCGCTTGCCTTCGTGAAAAATATGGCGCTTCGCGCAACAGGCACAGCCTCTCAGATTTTCGTGCTTTTCGTGTTCGTTCGTGGGGTTCGTGTTTAAAATTCTTCCCGCCCCAAACCGCAAAGGAGCTGACCCTGCGGGCCGCTTCAGTTCTTCGTCGGCACGGCCTTCCAGGCCTTAATCTGCCCCTCGGCCTCGGCGATTTCAGCCTTCGTCATCAAGCCTTCCATCATGGTCTTTTTCTTTACCGCCGAGGCACGAACGTTCGGCGCCGTAGCACTCAGAACGGCTAGGCTTACCCATTTGTAGGCTTGAACGGGGCTCCAGGCCACGCCCCGTCCCCTCGCATACTGGTCCGCCAAGTTATATTGGGCTTCAGCCAGCCCTTGGTCCGCAGCTTTTTGATACCAGGCTGCGGCAGCGGCGTAATCCTGATCGACCCCGGTGCCTTGATAGTACATTACGCCAAGATCATATTCAGCCAGGGCATGTCCCTGGTCGGCCGCTTTCTGGTACCACTTCACCGCCATGGCATAATCCTGGGGCACCCCGTCGCCCCTTTCATAACCCACCGCAGCGTCATATTGGGATTGAGCGTCCCCCTGGTCGGCTGCTTTAAGAAACCAATTCTCAGCCGCGACGGGATCGTGAGGCATGCCTTTGCCCTGACTATACAATGCGCCAAGACTATATTGGCCACCCGCAAATCCCTGATCGGCGGCTTTCCTGTACCATTCCGCCGCCACGACATAGTCCTGAGGGACGCCCACACCGCCCTCATACATCTCCCCAAGCCTGGTTTGGGCGCGCGCATACCCTTGCTCGGCAGACTTTCGAAACCAGGAAATCGCGGCGCCGTTATCCTGAGGGACACCCTGTCCCTCCTGATACAGCATGCCAAGGGCATATTGGGCGAAGAGATTCCCGCTCTCGGCCATGGGCGTCAAAATACGGACGACTTCCTTGAGATCGCCGGCCTTATAAGCCGCCGATATCGCGGCAAACGCCTGCCGATCCGCTGGTGTAAGATTAGCCGCCGCATCCACCGCAACCGTTGGCGCATCCTGGGTAAAAGCAGGAATGGCCCCGGCCAGGATCAGGCCAATGACACTCAAAGTCAGAACGGACATCATACGCATGTTAAAAGTCCCCCGAAATGCTCAGCACCGACAATTCAGGCTGGTATTTACCAACCTTTCGCCTCTGGCGCCCCCTGAGGCAAACTAAAACAAAACGAGAACATTGGCAAGCCGCATTTACGCGCCCGCATTAGGCTGATACCGCAAGCCTTCAACCCAGAGAGCGGGCCTTTCGCCGATTTTTCAACACGAACACCACGAACGAACACGAAAAGCACGAAAATCCGAGAGGCTGTGCCTGTTGTGCGAAGCGCCATGCGGGCATGACGGAAGGCGCTTCGCGCGGAAAAGGGAGGACCTTAATTTTCGTGCTTTTCGTCTTCGTTCGTGGGGTTCGTGTTGAAAATTCTTCCGCCGTCCCAAACGCAAAAGAGCGGACCTCGCGGCCCGCTCTTCAACTCTTGCCGTAACGAAACGGCTTAGTACGTCGTGCGGCCGCCCGAGGTGTCGAACACCGACGCCGTGGTGAACGAGCACTCTTCCGACGCCATGAAGGTCACCATGGCGGCCGACTCGTCGACGACGCCCAGACGGCCCATCGGGATCTTCGAGCGCATGTAGTCGACCTGCGACTGCGGCAGTTGCGCCAGGATCGGGCTTTCGAACGTCGCCGGGGTCAGCGCGTTGACGATGACGCCCTTGGTCGCCAGTTCCTTGCCCAGCGACTTGGTGAAGCCGATCACGCCCGCCTTCGATGCCGAATAG
>FTDB01002393.1_pt1 | contig 34447 bp, 37 predicted proteins | sample 1639741 | NCBI WGS metagenome assembly FTDB01 (sample SAMEA3914869, study PRJEB12502) | metagenome | biome: forest; material: soil | place: USA | collected 2012-03-12 | depth 0.1 m | reverse complement strand
CGAAGGCGCCGGGCGCGGCCTCAGCCTGGTCGATCCCAACGACGTCAAGCCGGGCGTGCGCGGCTTCATGCCGGGCTTTCCCGGCGGCGACGCCGGCGAAGCGACCGCCCGCCTGATCGGCGTCACCACCATGGAAAAGACCAAGCGCGACGGCAATAACGAGGTCGTCCTGGCCTGGGCGCTGGCCGGCAAGACCGAGGGCCTGAAAGGCGACCTCAACCAGTTGGTCGGCGGGCCGGTGCTCGACGATCATTCCAACGTCATGGGCATCACCATCGGCGAAAACCCGCGCCGCGGCCGCATCTATACCTCCCTGCCCGCCGTTGTCGCCACCATGGCCGCTGCCGCCGGCAGCAAGCCCGACTTCGAAGCCGAAGAGATCATGACCAAGCATAATTACGGCATCGTCTCGGATACCCTGCGCCGCGAATATCGCGTCGCCCAGGTCGGCTGCATCAAGTCCTGATCACCTCTCCCCGTTTACGGGGAGAGGACGAGAGGCGAATGCAATGAAGCCGATCGGGTGAGGGGCTGCTCCTGACAGATTCGCGTCTGCGTCATTCTATATGAGGCCCCTCACCCCGGCCCTCTCCTCGCAAACGGGGAGAGGGGGAAAGCCGCCATGTCCCTCGATCCCCTTCATCTCGCCCATCTCGCCGCCGCCGACCCGAAGCTGGCGCCGCTCACCGAACGCTTCGGCCATATTGTCTATCGCCAGCGCGAAGGCGGTTTCAAGGCCCTGCTGGGCCTGATCGTCGAACAGCAGCTCTCGGTCAAGGCCGCCGATACCATTATCGCCCGCCTGCACGCCGGCCTGGAAGAGGTCAGCCCCGCCGCCCTGCTGGCCCACGACGACGACCGGATGCGGTCCTACGGCCTGTCGCGGCCCAAGATCGCCTATGCCCGCGCCCTGGCCGAAGCCATCCACGACGGCCGCTTCGATGTCGACGCCTTGCGCGCCATGGAAACCGAGGACGCCGCCCAGGCGCTGATCGCACTGAAAGGCATCGGGCGCTGGACCGCCGAAGTCTACCTGATGTTTTCCGAAGGCCGGCTCGACCTGTTCCCTGTCGGTGACATCGCCCTGCGCGAAGCCGTCGGCTGGCTGGATAGCCTGGAAGCCCGGCCGGATGAAAAATACTGCGCCGGGCGGGCGCTCGCCTGGTCGCCCTATCGCTCCATCGCCGCTCACCTGTTGTGGGCGTGGTATAGCGCCGTCAGGCGCGGCGAAGCCAGCCGTGAGCTATAGTTTCACGGCGACGCTCTGGCGCTGGAAGGGCGACGCGCCGGCGTCGTGGGTCTTCGTCACCCTGCCCGTCGATATCGCCTTCGCCATCAGGACCGAAAGCGCCGAACAGCGCCGCGCCTGGGGCTCGGTCAAGGTGGCCGCCCGCATCGGCGCCACAACATGGACGACCTCGCTGTTTCCGCAGAAGGACACCGGCAGCTATCTCCTGCCGGTCAAGGCGACCATCCGCACCGCCGAAAAGCTTGGCGACAATGACGAGGTCGGGGTCGTTCTCGACCTGCGTTAGGGCAGCGGCACCGACCTGTCGTCCAGCCCCTTGAGGATGGCGTTGACCATGTCCTGATGCGCGGGATTGGAGGCATCGTCGGCCTCGTTGAACAGCACCACCACCGCGGTTTTCAACTCGGGCTCGGTGACGCAAAGACTGTTGAAGCCGTCGAAATTGCCGCTTTGCCAGATCACCCGCCGCCCTTCGGCGCCGGTCATCATCTGCCAGTTCAGGCCGGCGGCATAGGTGCCGGCCGTCGCCTGCGGCTGGTGTGACAGGACAACGGCGGGATCGCTTTCGGCCATTTCCCAGCTTGCATATTTGACCATGTCGCGCGCCGTCGATTTCAGGGCGCCGGCGCCCAGGAACTCATCGGCGTCGCCTGGCATGACATGGCCGGCGCCGTCATAGCCGACCGCCACCTGTGTCCGCTGCGCCGGCGTCAGGGTGATGGTGGTGGCGGTCATGCCCAGCGGCGTCAGGACCTTGTCCTTGACCAGGTTTTCATAGGGTTCGCCATAGACGCGCTCAAGGATATAGCTGGCCAGCAGGGCGCCGGCGTTGGAATATTGTACGACCTCGCCCGGCTTGCCGGCCAGGGTCACTTTGTGGAGGTCGGCATAGAAATCGGCACGGCTATAGGTTTGCTCGAGCGCGTTGACGCGGGCCAGCCACGGCGTATCGCTCTTGAAGTCGGGCCGGGTTTCCGGCGTATCGGGTATGAAGAAGGGCAGGCCCGAGCGATGATCGACCAGGTCGGCGATGTGGACGGCGCGGCCGCTGTTTTCGAGATTGGGATAGTCGCCGTCCAGGTACTTGCGGATGTCGTCGTCAAGCCTGAGCTTGCCGTCCAGTTGCGCGTCGGCCAGCAAGGTGCCGGTGAAGGTCTTGGTCACCGAGGCGATGGGAAACAGCGTATCGGACGTCACCGGCACATGGCCGTCGCGATTGGCGACGCCGTAATTGTAGAACCAGGTCTTGCCGTCCCTGACGATGCCGATGGCCATGCCGGCCGATTGCGGGTTCGCGGCCAGGAAGCTTTTCGTCGCCCCATCGACCACCGTCCCGACATCCTGCGCCCAGGCATGCGTGGCCACCAGACTCAACACCGCCGTCAAAATGACAGACACCCGTTTCATCACACACTCCTTACGAAAGATTTCGTAAGTGGTGCGCGACGAAGCGGGCGGAAATGTGGCGGGTTATCGCATCATTACCTGATCGCCTTGACCTTATTGTCGGGCGCCACCTCGACATCGGGCGTCAGGGCGTGGTTGTTGGCATCCTTGGGCGCGTCGAACTGATGATCCTTCTTGGGATGGAAATATTCCTTGTCCTCGCCGGCATTGTTGAGTTCCCCGGGCTTGAAGACCGTCTTGACCGGTTGGGCGGTGTCGTAGTCGGGATCGTAGGGCTTGCCGCCGGTTGCTGTAGCGTCATCGAGGTCGCCGCCCGTTTCCGAACCGGCATAGGCCGAAAGCTCGTCCTTGCTCAGGCCGGCGTCTGACGGTTTCGCTTCGGCCGAATCCGGGTCGCCGGCGGCGTGGATGCCAAGGTCGCCGAGCGGATTGGATTTCGCATCCTGAGCTTGGGTCTGGGTGGGTTTGAGGTCTTCCGGCGTCATGATGTGTCTCCTTGCAGTGAAGGCATAGTCTAAGCCCTGCGCCGTAAGGAGCATGTGCCGATCAGGCGCCGTGTCCGTAAAGACGACATCGCCGGCGTCGCTTATCCGTTTCTTGCATTTTGCCACCGGGCCACGCGCGCTTTCTTATGCCGCAGCGATCATGGTGGCGATGCCCTCAACCCGGAGCCTGCCATGGACGACGCCGCTTTTTCCGACACCACCCAGAAACTGGCCCTCTATGTCGAATGCCAGGCCAGGCCCGACAAGGTGCACGAAACCGCTGACTTCCTCCGTTCGGCTCTCGCTCTGGTCGAAGCCGAAGCCGGCACGGCGACCTGGTTCGCGCTGCAGGTCGGCCCCGACCGCTTCGCCATCTTCGACACCTTCAACAACGAAAGCGACCGCGAAGCCCACCTCAACGGCGAGGTCGCCAAGGCGCTGATGGCGCGGTCGGACGAGCTGTTTACGGCGCCGCCGCAGATCCACAAGGTCGACATACTGGCGGCGCTGGGCGGCCTGCGCCCGCTTTAGCCTAAATTTTTGGCGCCTTCGACCAGATCGGCAACAACGGAAGGATCAGCCAGGGTCGAGATATCTCCCAGTTGATCGGGCGCGCCCTCGGCGATCTTGCGCAGGATGCGGCGCATGATTTTGCCCGAGCGCGTCTTGGGCAGGCCCGGCGCCCATTGGATCACATCCGGCGTGGCGATCGGCCCGATCTCCTGGCGCACCCAGTCGCGCAACGTCTTCTTCAGCGCATCCGTCGCCTCGATGCCGGTCTTCAGCGTGACATAGCACCAGATGCCCTGGCCCTTGATGTCATGCGGATAACCGACCACGGCCGCCTCGGCGACATCGTGATGGGCGACCAGGGCGCTTTCGACCTCGGCCGTGCCGATGCGGTGGCCCGAGACGTTGAGCACGTCGTCGACCCGACCGGTGATCCAGTAATAGCCGTCCTCGTCGCGGCGGCAGCCGTCGCCGGTGAAGTATTTGCCAGGATAGGTCGAAAAGTAAGTGTCAAGGAAGCGCTGGTGGTCGCCATAGACGCTGCGCATCTGGCCGGGCCAGGAATCGGTGATGCACAGATTGCCCTCGGTCGCGCCCTCCAGTACCCGCCCTTCCGCATCCACCAGGCACGGGAAAATGCCCGGCAGCGGCTTGGTCGCCGAACCCGGCTTCAATCCCACCGCACCCGGCACCGGTGAAATGAGAATGCCGCCGGTCTCGGTCTGCCACCAGGTATCGACGATGGGGCAACGGCCATCACCGACGACGCGATGGTACCACAGCCAGGCTTCCGGATTGATCGGCTCACCGACGCTGCCGAGCAGGCGCAAGCTGTTGCGCGACGACGCCTGCACCGGCGCCTCGCCTTCGCGCATCAGGGCGCGGATGGCGGTCGGCGCGGTGTAGAAGATGTTGACCTTGTGCTTGTCGACCACGTTCCAGAAGCGGCTGACATTGGGATAGTTCGGCACGCCTTCGAACATCAGGGTCGTGGCGCCATTGGCCAGCGGACCATAGACGACATAGGAATGGCCCGTCACCCAGCCGATATCGGCGGTGCACCAGTAGACGTCGCCGTCCTGGTAATCGAACACGGTCTTGTGGGTATAGGCCGCCCAGGCGAGATAGCCGCCGGTGGTATGCAGCACGCCCTTGGGTTTGCCGGTCGAACCCGAGGTATAGAGGATGAAGAGCGGGTCCTCGGCCGACATCGGCTCGGGCTCGCACACTTCCGACATGCCTTTCAGCGCCTCGGCGACATTGACGTCCTTCGGGCCGGGCGTCCACGCCGAAGCGGTGTGTTCGACCACCAGCACGTGGCGCACATTCGGGCATTGCTCCAGTGCCTTGTCGACATTCGCTTTAAGCGGGATCGACTTGCCACCGCGCAGGCCCTCGTTGGCCGTGACCACGATATCCGAGCGGCAGTCCAAGATCCGCCCAGCGATCGAGTCCGGCGAAAAGCCGCCGAAGACGCAGGAATGCACGGCGCCGACGCGGGCGCACGCCAGCATGAAATAGGCCGCTTCCGGCACCATCGGCATGTAGAGCGTGACACGGTCGCCCTTTTTCACGCCGTGCGCCTTCAGCAGGTTGGCGCGTCTGTTGACCTCGGCCGAAAGCTGGTTGTAGGTGACATGCGCCGAGACGTTGGGATCGTCGCCTTCGTGGATGATGGCCACCTGGTCGCCGCGCGTCGTCAGATGCCGGTCGATGCAGTTCGCCGACACGTTAAGGATGCCGTCATGATACCAGCGGATACGGAAATCCTCCCGCTGGTAAGACACGTCCTTGATCTTGCTGAACGGCTTGATCCAGCTGAGCGCGTCACCGAGCTTCTGCCAATGCCGTTCCGGGTCCGAGGCAACCAGATCGTGCTGCGCTTTCAGGCCGTCGGCGGTCAGGGTCTGGGGGCGGATGAAATCGGCCGGGACGCGGAAAAAGGTGTCGCTCATTTCAGGGCATTTCCTCTGGTCTTTTCGTTGCGCCGGACCTTACGGAAACGGCCTTGACGAGTCCATAAGACCAATCACAAAAATGCCGCCCGAGCGCCCCGGCCGCGCGCGCCTGCCGCAGTTTGCGACAGCGGCTGTCAGCCCGCCGCCATCATCGCGATGATCTTGTCGAAGTCGGCCGGCGTGGCGGGCGTGAACACCATCATGCTGAGGTCGGGCCGGCCATCGACGGCAAAGGTCGAGATTTCCACCGAGATCGGGCCGAGGGCCGGATGCTGCAGGTGTTTGACGACCTCACCGCCGCCGCGCACGTCGTTGTCGCGCCACATCGCCTTGAAGTCGGGGCTCAGCAGGCATAGTTCCTCGACCAGCGCCGTAATTTCCGCCAGGGCGCCGGCGCGCGCGGCATCGGCGCGAAAGCCGGCCACCACCGACCGCGCCACGCTTTCCCAGTCGCGGTTGACGTCGCGCGCCCGCGGATTGAGGAAAATGTGGCGCAGCATGTTGCGCTGGTCGGGCGGCAAAACACCATAGTCGTGCAGGACCAGCGCCGTCGCCCGGTTCCAGGCGATGACGTCCCACGTCGCCGTCTTGATGACCGCCGGGCTCGGGTTCAGGCTGTCGAGGACGCGTTGCAAGCGCGGGCTGACGTCCTGGTCCTTGCGGTAATGGACCTCGGGCGGGCGTCCCAGTCCCAGCAGGAACAGGTGCTCGCGCTCGACATCGGTCAGCATCAGGGCGCGGGCGATCCGGTTCAGCACATCGGCCGACGGCGCCCCACCCCGGCCCTGCTCCAGCCAGGTGTACCAAGTCGGGCTGATATGGGCGCGGTGCGCCACCTCCTCGCGCCTGAGGCCGGCCGTGCGGCGGCGGCCTGGCGCGAACCCGAACGTCGCCGGATCGAGCTTGCCCCGGCAGTCCTTGAGATAGGTGCCAAGCAGGTTGGCGGGCGCGGGCTGATCCATCCTGTTAGATCTTATACTAGGATAATGTCACGGCTTTACGGGTATGGACGATAGGCCGATAAGGACCGCCTGTCCAATCCGGAGATCCTATCATGCGTATTTTTCTTACCGGCGCGACCGGTTTCATCGGCTCGCACGTCATCCCCGAACTGCTCGGCGCCGGCCACAAGGTCGTCGGCCTGACGCGATCGGACGCCGGCGCCGAGGCGCTCGTCAAAGCCGGCGTCGAACCCTATTCCGGCACCATCGACGACCCGGAAAGCCTGCGCGCCGGCGCGGCGGCTACCGACGCGGTCATCCACACCGCCTTCGACCACAACTTCGCCAATTTCGTCGCCAACTGCGAAAAGGACCAGCGTGTCATCCGGGTACTGGGCGATGCGCTCAAAGGCTCGACAAAACCGCTGATCATCACGTCGGGCACCGGCATGGGCGCCTCCAAGCCCGGCCAACCGGCAACCGAAGACGTCTTCGACGCCAACAACCCCAATCCGCGCAGGGCCTCCGAACTGGCCGGCGCCGAGATGCTGGCGGCCGGCGTCAAGGTCATCGTCGTCCGCCTACCGCAAGTCCACGATCCGCGCAAGCAAGGCCTGATCTCGCCATTGATCGACATTGCCCGCCAGAAAGGCGTCTCGGCCTATGTCGGTGATGGTCATAACCGCTGGGCCGCCGGCCATGTGTCCGACGTCGCCAAACTCTATCGGTTGGCCATCGAGCAGGGCCGCGCCGGCGAACGCTTCAACGCTGTCGGCGAAGAAGGGATTTCGGCCCGCGACATCGCCACCGCCATCGGCGCCGGGCTCGGCATACCCGTCGTATCCCTCGCCCCGGACCAGGCGCCGGACCACTTCGGCTGGCTCGGCATGTTCATGGCCCACGACATGCCGGCATCGTCAGCCTGGACCCGCCAGCGCCTCGGCTGGTATCCCGAAGGCCCCGGCCTGATCGCCGACCTGCGCAAGATGGATTACAGCAGCCGCCATTGAAAGCTTGCCCACATAAGCACATTGTTATAACATGCCCGGCAAGGAGCATGTCATGAAGGTCACCTTGCGCAAGATGGGCAACTCCCAGGGCGTGATCATCCCCAAGGCGGTGATCACGCAACTGGGCTTTGAGACCGAAGTCGAGATGCGCGTGACCGAAACCGGTCTCGTGCTCGAAAAGCCACGCAAACATCCGCGCGAGGGCTGGGCGGAAGCCAGCCAAGCCCTGGCCGACGAGGAACCCGATCACGAATGGCTGGATTTCCCCAACGACTTCGATGAAGAGGAATGGATGTGGCCGACGGACGAAAGCTGAACCGCGGCGACGTCTGGCTCACCGCCCTCGATCCGACCATCGGCAGCGAAATGCGCAAGACCCGCCCGTGCGTTATCGTTTCGCCACCTGAACTTCATGACTATTTGCGAACGGTCATGATCGTGCCTTTGACGACCGGTAACCGACCAGCGCCCTATCGCATCGAAACGCAATTCCAGGGCCGGCCGGGCCGGATTACTCTTGACCATATCCGCGCCGTCGATAAATCGCGCCTGATCAAAAAGCTCGGCAACGTCGGACCCGAAGCGCTAAGCGATACCCTGGCGGCCCTGCGCAACATGTTTGAGGACTAACACCATGCTTCTCCATATGTCTACCTGGCGTGAAATCGACGAGCGCCTGAAATCCTCGCGCACCGTCATCGTCCCCATCGGTTCGAACGAGCAGCACGGCCCGATGGGCCTGCTCGGCACCGACTGGCTGTGCCCGGAAATCATCGCCCACGCCGCGCACCAGGAAGGCGACCTTTTGATCGCGCCGACCTTCAACATCGGCATGGCCCAACACCACCTGGGTTTCGCCGGCACCATTTCCCTGAGGCCCACCACCTTCATGGCGGCGATTTCCGACTGGGTGAATTCCCTGGCCCGGCACGGCTTCGACCGCATCTATTTCCTCAACGGCCACGGCGGCAATGTCGCCACCATCGAAGCCACCTTCTCGGAAATCTATGCCGACTATTCCTACGCCGCCGAACCGTGCCCGTTCATTCTGAAACTCCGGAACTGGTGGGACCTGCCGGGCATTTCGCGCCTGGCCGCCAGGCTCTATCCGCACGGCCACGGCACCCACGCAACGCCGTCCGAAATCGCCGTCACCTTTGCCGCCTACCCTGACCAGGTCAAATCGGCGGCCATGGAACCGCAGGTCGCGCCCAATGGTCCGATCCGCGACGCGCTCGACTACCGCGCCCGCTTCCCCGACGGCCGCATCGGCTCGGATTCCAGCCTGGCCACCATCGAGCACGGACAGCAACTGATCAAGGCTTCGGTCGCCGGCCTGATCGACGATGTCGCCCAGTTCAGCGCGGAGTAGCTACTTTACAAACCTGGCCAGCAGCCGGATATAGGCCGCTTGGTAGGCGATGTCAGGTTCGGTCACTTCCCAGGAATCGATCGGCCAGCCGTTGTTGAAATCGGTGTAGGACTTCTGCGGAGGCTGGCCCGCCGGCGGCGACGGCGGGGCGTTGCCGCAACCGGGATTGATGCCCGGACAACCCTTGGACCAGTTATAGGTCGGGTTGGCGCCGCCGACCAGATAGCCTGGCGGCGGCCCGTATGGCGATTTCGCGGCGCTGTCCCACTTCGAGCCCGGCGCGTACCAGGTGTGGTAGAAATGGTCGACCGAATCCTCGGCGCCGTAGGCTTTCATGTTCGACAGGTAGACCTTCCCCAGCGGATTGACGCCGTGGAAGTAGTGGACGTAATTTTCCGCCGCCGCCATGTCGTCGGCCGCGCTGCGCGGCCCCAGGCCATGGAGCGCCTCGTCGGCGAACATGCTGCCGTGGTTGGCCTTGGTGTCGTTGCTGCCCCAGATATAGGCGCCCATGTAGCTGCCGTAGGGATCACTCTGCGCCGCCAGCCCGCCCCAGCCGTCCGGTCCCTCCAGTTCGTCGCCGAAGGCCTGGCGAATATCCTTCACCACCGATGGCGTCGCTTTCTCGTTGGCGGCATAATCGAGCAGCGGCGCATTGCCCGAATAGTCGAAATCGAGCAGGAATCCCTTGCCGGCATTGCTGTCGCGCCAGTGGGCATCGACAAAGCGGCGATAGGTATCGTCGCCGGTCAGGTTGAACAGATAGACCGCCGCGTCCAGCGCCACCACCTGGCGGCCATGGTCGTCGACCTCCTGGTCGCCGGCGGCCAGTCCCGGCGAGGCGGCGTCATTATTATGGAAGATGACATTGGGGTTGGCCTGCGCCCACGTCCAGGCACGCACGGCCCGGGCTTTCAGGTCGGCGGCATAATCGGCAAACTGTGGCAGCTTGCCATAGACGGTGGCGGCATAGGCGAAGGCCATGGCGCCGCCGTAGGACGCCGCCGTCGTCGCCGGGCCGTAATAGCTCGGGTCACGGGCGGCCGAAGGCGGCGAGCCCGAACCGACACCGAGCACGCACAGCAGCGAACCGTCGTCGTTCTGCATGCGCACCATCCAGTCGATCTCCCACTTGACCTCGTCGAGCAGGTCGGGGACGCCATTCCCCGATTCCGGGATATTGAAATCGTCGGTAAAGGCCGCCGGATTGTCCTGATACGCGTGCAGCAGGTTGACGACATCGTCGCCGGCCCAGCGCGTATAGCGGTTGAAATCGCCGGCGTCGTACCAGCCGCCGTGCAGGTCGCGCTCGGTCGACTTGTCGCCCTTGGCGCTGAAAAGCCGGGCCTCGGTATCCTGGTGCGGCCCCATGTGCGAAGCCTTGTCGGCGTAACCCTCGCCGGCATATTGCGCGTCTTTCGCAAAACCGGCGCGCTGGTAATAGAGCATGCGCACGGCCTGGACCAGGACGGGCTTGTAGACATTGGGCGCGATGTCGAAACCATAGGAATCGTAGGCCGCCGCCTTGTCGCGGACGACGTAACTGCCCGGCGCCGTCACCGCCGAAAAGTCGAACGACCACGCCTTGTCGCCCGACGATGGATCCACCGCGCCGTTGTGCCATACCGTGGGCGTGCCTTCGAAGACCACCGCCTGGGTCTTGGTGTCGACCACCTGGTAAACCGCACCCGGCGTGAAATCCCAGCCGCTGTCGAAACCGACCTCGGGGTCGCGGATAACGGCGATCTTGCGGGCCTCAGGCAGGTAGCCGAACTGGTCGACGACAATGAAGGGCGTCGGCGGGAAATCGTCCTGAGCCAGGGCCGGCGCCGCCGCCATCACGGCCAGGGCGCCCAATCCGAAAAACCATGCCTTCGTCGCCATGCCCTGTCCTCGCCTTTATTATACGACAATCTACAGGCAAAAATCCCGCTCCGGCAAGGCCCTGCAGGCCCATGGCATCACAGCGACGTGACTCCCGCCCGCAAACAACTGTCATGTTCGCGGCTCACGATCATGGCGTCCGCGGGATTCGCCCGTGGCGCGAATCGGAAAGGCGCAGGCCATGAAGGATTATCTTTATCTCTATTTCGGCGGTTCCACCCCGTCCTCGCCCGAAGAGGGTGCGGCGATGACGGAAGAATGGATGGCGTATTTCAGCAAGCTCGGCGACCAGATCGTCGACCCCGGTGCGCCCACCGGCGTCCAGGCCAGCCTGGGCGGCGCTCCGCAAAGCGGCGTCACCGGCTATTCGCTCATCTCGGCCGCCAGCCTGGAAGAAGCCATCGCACTGACCGAAGATCATCCGCACCTGGCGCGCGGCGGTTCGATCGAGGTCCTCGAAACCCTGCCCATGACCATGGACGACGAGGATGAAGAGGCGGAAGACGAGGAAGAGGAAGAAGACGAAACCGTCGCCTGAACCATGCTCCAGGGGCATCACTCGCGATCGCGGGTGATGCCGGCCGGTCACCTGCCCTGTTTGCCGCCTTGTTTCTGGGCAAAGACCGCACCCACCACGACGTCGGACTTTTTCGGATCGCCGGCGATATCGGCCGGCGTCTGGTCGGCCGACGTCACCGTGAAGCCCTTGGCGCGCACCCGGGCCACGACCTCATCCGGCGTGGCGTGGGCAATCGGCGCCAGTTCGGCCAGCGGGGTCTTGCCCAGCACCTTCATCACCGAACGCGCCGGCGGTTCGGGCTTGATGCCCTGCCACGGATAGAAGGACGCGCCCAGGATCGCCAGCATGGCGGCGATGACCGCCACACCTTTCACCGAGGTGAAATAGCGTTGGAACGACACCCAGTTGGTGGCGACGTGCAGGACCACGCCCGTCAGGAACAACCAGGAAAACCACTGGTGCGCCAGCTTGTTGACGCCCGAATCGAGGTGATAGAACATCAGCACGCCGGTCGTCGCCATCAGGACGAACGAACCGATGGTCAGCGGCGTAACCCATTTGCGCAAGGTAAGCATGTACGAACTCCGAACCGTTTCGGCGTCCTTTGCCAGCTTCAACGCAATTTGTAAATGAGAATTGATTGCATATCCCTCCCTGAACGCGCAGCGTTTTGGAAAGGAACCGTGCCATCATATACGCGACGATGGCGGGGCGGCTTTCTTTATGCCCTCTCAGCCTTGAGCGGCCGCGCCAGCAGGGCGGCCACGGCGGCGGACACATCCATCTCGCCGGCCAGCACGGCCGCCACGGCGTTGCACAGCGGCAGTTCGACGCCGAGTTTCTTCCCCAGGTCGACCGCCGCCGGCGCCGATTCGACGCCTTCGGCCACCGACACCTTGTCCTTGAGGAACTCGGCCAGGGTCTGGCCCTGGCCCAGCGCCAAACCGACGCTCATATTGCGCGACTGCGGCGACGAGCAGGTCAGCACCAGGTCGCCCATGCCGCACAGGCCGCTCATGGTTTCGAACTGCGCCCCCATGGCCATGGCCAGGCGCGACATCTCGGCGAAGCCGCGCGTGATCAGGGCGGCGTGGGCGTTGCGGCCCAATCCCTTGCCCTCGGAAATCCCGCAGGCGATGGCGATGACGTTCTTGATGGCGCCGCCGGCCTCGGCGCCGGTCATGTCGGTCGACTGGTACGGCCGGAAGCTCGGTCCGGCCAGGGTGGCGGCGATCCTGGCGCCAAGGTCGCGATCATCGCACGCCAGGGTGACGGCGGCGGGCAGGCCCTTGGCCACCTCGGCGGCGAAGGACGGCCCGGCCAGCACGGCGGGGCGCGCCTGCGGCAGCACCTCGCGCAGCACCTCGTTCATCAGCTTGTCCGACCCGCGCTCGATACCCTTGGAGCACAGCACCACCGGCAGGCCGTCGCGCACATGCGGCGCAAAGGCGGACAGGGCGGCGCGCATATGCTGGGCCGGCGGCACCGCCAGGATCAGGTCGCAGGCGGCCAGGTCGGCGAAATCGTGGCTGGCGCGGATATCGGGCGACAGGTCGACGCCCTTGAGGAAGATGTCGTTGCGCCGGTCTTCATTGACGCCCGTCACCACCTCGGGCTCGCGCGCCTGCAACACCACCTTGTGGCCGGCGAAGGTGGCGACCTGCGCCAGGGCCGTGCCCCAGGCGCCGCCACCGATCACGCCGACCGTCTCGAAAACATCCGTCACGCCTTAGCTCCCTTTCGGCCCGCCTTCTTATGCACCGGCGCCTCGGCCGCCCGGATCTCATCGAGCGGCCAGCGCGGCCGGGCCTGCACATCCAGGCCGTCACCCTTGCCAGATTGATCAAAATGTTCAAGGCCGGCCAGCGCGATCATGGCGGCATTGTCGGTGCAGTATTTCAGCGGCGGGGCAACGAAGACGAAGCCTTTTCGCCCCGCCGCTGCTTGCAGGACCGTGCGCACAGTAGCGTTGGCGGCCACGCCGCCAGCGACGACAAAGGCCGGACTGGTCACGGCATTTTGTTGCCGAAACGATGCCATGGCGCGTTCCGAGCGCTCAACCAGTTGCCGGGCGATGGCATTCTGGACAGCGGCGCACAGGTCGGCGCGGTCCTGTTCAGTCCTGACCTCCTCGTGGGCGATCTTCGCCGCCGCCGTCTTCAGGCCCGAAAATGAAAAGTCGCAATCCTTGCGGCCCAAAAGCGCGCGCGGCAGGGTGAATCGCGACGCATCACCGCTTTTCGCGCAAGCTTCCAGCGCCGGCCCGCCAGGATAGCCCAGCCCCAGCACCTTGGCGATCTTGTCGAAGGCCTCGCCGGCCGCGTCATCGATGGTGGTGCCCAGCCGCTCATAATCACCGACGCCCTTCACCGACAAAAGCTGGCAATGGCCGCCCGACACCAGCAGCAGCAGGAACGGAAACGCCACGTCCTCGGTCAGGCGCGCCGACAGAGCATGGCCTTCCAGGTGGTTGACGGCGATCAGCGGCAAGTCGCGCGCCAGGGCAAACCCCTTGGCGAAAGACAGTCCGACCATGACCCCGCCGATCAGGCCAGGTCCGGCGGTGGCGGCCACCGCGTCGATCGTGACATCGCCGGCTTCGGCAAGGGCGCGGGCGGCCAGGTCGTCGATGGTCTCGACGTGGCTGCGCGCGGCGATTTCCGGCACCACGCCGCCATAGACGGCATGCTGCATCACCTGGCTGTGGATCACGCTCGACAGCACCTGCGTGCCAGCCGCGTCACGCCGCACCACCGCCACGGCGGTTTCGTCGCAGCTCGATTCGATGCCGAGGACGGTCAGAGATGCGGTCATCATGGTCAAGGTCGTGTCACGCGTCGGCAAAAGCAAGAAACCCCTCCACCATCCGCCTTCGCTTCACTCCGTTTCGCTCGCCGGACGGTCCCCCTCCCCAGCAAAGCTGGAGAGGTGCAGGAAAAGCAGCCCTCACCTTTCTTGAACCTCTCCAGCTTTGCTGGGGAGGGGGACCATGAGCGCAGCACAGATGGTTTGGCCAACCTGGATGCGCGAAATGATGGAGGGGTTTCTTACTTCCTTTTTTGACCTTGGCGTCAAGTCTTTTGCATTGAAAGGCAGCGATAAAGTGCTAGGGAAAGGACATGGCACCTCGTCTGAAAATCGGCACGCGCGGCTCGAAACTGGCCCTGACGCAGTGTGGCTGGGTGCAGCGGAAGATCGCCGCCGCCCTGGGCGAAGACGCTGAGCGGGCTGACGACATCGCGCCGCTGACCGTCATCACCACGCAAGGCGACCGCATCCAGGACCGCCGCCTGATCGAGGCCGGCGGCAAGGCGCTGTTCACGAAGGAGATCGAGGACGCCCTGCTGCGTGGCGATATCGACGTGGCCGTCCATTCGCTCAAGGACATGCCGGCGGCCGAAGTGCCGGGCCTGTCGCTCTGCGCCATTCCCGTGCGCGAAGACCCGCGCGACGCCTTCCTGTCACCGGATTATGCCAGCCTCGCCGACCTGCCGCATGGCGCCAAACTGGGCACGGCCAGCCTGCGCCGCCAGGCCCAGGCCCTGGCGCAGCGGCCCGATCTGGAGGTCGTCATGGTGCGCGGCAATGTCGATACGCGCCTGCGCAAGTTGAAAGACGGCGCGTGCGACGCCTTGTTGCTGGCGGCGGCGGGACTGAACCGGCTGGGCCTGAACGGCGAAATTCGCAGCTATATCGATCCAGACAGTTACGCTACCGCGCCGGGCCAGGGCGCCCTGGCCGTGCAATGCCGCAGCGAAGACCTCGGCCAGGCCTGGATGGCGAAGCTGCACGACCCGGCCACGCATCTGCGCGTCATGGCCGAACGCGGTGCGCTGGAAGCGCTGGAAGCCTCGTGCCGCACCGCCGTCGGCGCCTATGCCACCTATGACGGCGAAACCCTGCATCTGTTCGCCGAGGCCTTGAGCGCCAATGGCCGCATCCGCTGGCAAAGGCGCGCCAGCCTGATCGCACTCACGCCCGTTTCGGCGCGCGATCTGGGCCTCAGGCTGGGCGAGGAGATCAAGGCCGAAGCCGGTGACAACCTGATTCTCGGAGGATTAGGTTGAGTCTGGCGCACAATATTTCAGTTTGCACGACTTCGCCCTCTCCATTTATGGGGAGGGGGGACCGCCGAAGGCGGTGGGCGGGGCTGCCGGCGGTGGAAGGCCCCTTCCGGCCCCTCGCTACGCGCCGGTCCGCCTCCCTCACAACGGCAGTTGCCATGAATGGGGGAGACGATAAAAAAGTAGCGAATTGCTGGTCCAGCACCTTGGTGAACCCATGGTGACTCAGACCAAACCCGTCGTCTGGATCACGCGCACGCCCGACGGCGCCAAGGCCACGGCCCGCGCCATCGAGGCCCTGGGCTGCGAGGCCGTGATCGCGCCGGTGCTGAAGGTCGTCCAGCTCAAGCCGATGATCGACCCACACAGCTTCGGCGCCCTGATCTTCACCAGCCGCAACGGCGTCGCCGCCTTCTGCGCCGTGTGCAATCGCCGCGCGGTCGCCGCCTACTGCGTCGGCGACGCCACCGCCGAGGCCGCCCGCGCCAGGAAATTCCGCAAGGTGATCAGCGCCCACGGCGACATCGACGCCCTGCACGCTTTGCTGCAGGCCGAGGCCGATCGCGCCCCCCGCCTGCTCTACGCCGCGCCGAAGGAACCGGCGGCGCCCCTCACCCGGCAACTGCGCGACGACGGTTTCCTGGTCAGCGAAGCGGCGGTCTATGAGACGCGCGACGCCCTGCCGGCGCTGTCGGCCGCCGAGATGGCGCGCATCACCCACATTCTCGTCCATTCGCCCAAGGCCGGCCGCGCTATCGCCAAAGTCTTGCTGGCGCATCACGACAAACTCCTGTTCCAAAATCTCGATTTTGTCTGTATTTCTGAAGTGGCATGGCAGGCGGTGGCGGGGGCGCTGGCGGCGGGCGGGCGGAATATCGCCGCCGACGCGCTGCACCACCGCATTTCGCCGTTTCCTGACGAAGCTTCCATGCTAAAACTGCTCGACCAAAGCCCAGGATGACACACCCATGACCGACCCGCTGGATTCCACCGTCACCGACGGCGGCCTCAACAGCTCGGACACCCAGGATTGGGGAAAAGACCGGCCCGCCATCCGCGTGCCATGGTACCTGAGCTTCGGCGCGCTCATCCTCGTCGCCGGCGTCATCTTCCTGATTGGCGCCATCGCCTACAAGGTCAGCGGCCTGTTCCAGCCCAAGCCCGCCGCCGTCGCCAATGCCGCCCCCTCGCCGGCCATCACCGCCCCGCCGCAGGCGTCCGACAAGGACGCCGAAATCGCTTCCCTGCGCAGCCAGATCGCCGTTCTGCAGGGCCAGTCCGCCGCCACCGCCGCACCGCCGGCCTATGCCGCCGACCCGGCCGCCCTGGCGGCGCTGTCCGCCCGGCTCGATCGCGTCGAGGCCAACCAGCGCGCCTTCGCCCGCGCCGCCATGGTGGCCAATGCGGCAGCGGACCTGGAAGAGACAGCGCGGTCGGGTGCACCTTTCGTCAACCAACTGGCCGTGGTCGAACCCGGTCTCGACGATCCCAACGTGCTGGCGCCGCTGCGACCCTATGCCGACAAGGGCGTGCCGACCGCCATCGATCTCGCCATCCAGTTCCCGCGCGCTGCCGCCGAGGCCAACATCGCATCGCGCGACAATTCAAACGACAACAGCCTGCTGAGCAAGACCGCCCATGCGCTGGGTTCGATCCTGCATCTGTCGATCCGTCGCACCGATAATCCTGACGGCCAAGGCACGCAGGCCGTCCTGCAACACGCTGGCAACAGCCTCAATTCCGGCGACCTGAAAAGTGCCGTCGCCTATGTCGATACGCTGAAACCCGCCGCGCACAAGGCGATTGAGCCGTGGCTGGCCGATGCCAAGGCGCGGCTGCTGGTTGACGATACCACCCAGCGCATCGCCGCCGGCGCGCTCAGCCGTTTGGCCCAGGTCAATGCGCCCGCCACCGCAATTCCGGGGGCCGCCCTTTGATCCGCACCCTGCTCATCCTGCTCGGCATTGTTACACTGATTGCCCTGGCCATCGGCCTGACGCCCAATACCGGCATTGCCAGCCTGGAATGGCTGAACTACCGCATTGATACCACCGCCACCACCGCGGTTATCATCATCGGTTTCCTGGCCCTGGGCGCCGTCAGCTTCTGGAACCTCGCCCTGTGGCTGGCCCGCTCGCCGCAACGCGCCGAACGCGCCCGCGCCGAAGCAAGGCGCCGCCAGGCCGACGAAGCCCTGACGCGCGGCTTCATGGCCGTGGCCGCCGGCGACGGCAACGAGGCCCGCCGCCTCGCCGTCAAGGCGCTCGATCTTTCCGACAACATCGTGCTGGTGCGAATCCTGAGCGCCCGCGCCGCCGAAACCGCCGGCGACGCGGTAGCGACCAGGGCCGCCTATTCCGCCATGCTCAGCGTGCCCGAACTGAAGCTGGCCGGGTTGAAGGGCCTGATGGAACTGGCGGAAAAGCAGGGCGAGAAGGCCGAGGCCGTCAAGCTGGCGACCGAGGCCTATAGCCAGGCACGCCCAGCCATGTGGTCGTTCAAGACCCTGTTCGACGCCCGCCTCGAAGCCGGCGAATGGACGGGCGCACTGGAACTGATCGACGGCGCCCTGTCGCGCAAGCTGATCTCGCCGATCTTTTCCGAGCGCGCCAAGGCGTCGCTGATGGCGGCTTCGGCCGCGGCACAGGAAAGCGCCGACGAACAGTCAACGCGCGACCAGGCGCTCGACTACGCCACCCGCGCCGCCAAGCTGCAACCGCAGTTCACACCGGCCGCCGTCATCGCCGCGCGCCTGCTGTGCAAGGCCAACAAACTCGGCCGCGCCGAAGACGTGCTCGAAGCCGCCTGGGCGGCCCAGCCCCATCCGGCGATCTGGCTGACCTATCGCGACCTTGTCTCCGACGAAACGCCCAAGGAACGGGCGCGCCGCCTGCAGGGCCTGATCGACCGCAATCCGAAGCACCGCGAAAGCCGCATGCTGCAACTCGAACGCGCCCTGCTGGGCGCCGCCAGGCCCGACATCGCCGCCGCCCTGGCCGCGCTTGAAGAAGATTCGAACGAGGACAGGATTACCCGGCGCGTCGGCGGCCTGGTGGCTCGCGGCGCCTCGGCCCTGGGCGACATCGACACGGCGCGGATTTGGGTGGCGCGCGCCACCCAGGCGCGAGGCGAGCCCGAATGGTCGGACATCGATTCCGAGGGCAAAGCCTTTGCCTACAGCGCGTCCGACTGGAGCACGCTGATCCTGACCTTCGCCGAAACCGGCAAGCTGTCGCACCCGCGCTACGAACGCGGCGAAAAGGGCCTGCCCGATGTGCCGGAGCTGTCGTCGCGCTACGTGCCGTCGATGCCGTTCATCAAGTCGCGCCAGCGGCCCGAGCGCGAACGCCTGTCAGGACCCGCACCTGACGATGTCGGCCAGTACGACGCCGCCATCACCGGCCAGGATCTCGACGACGAGGACACCCGGCCGAAGCCCCGGCCGAAACGCGTGCCGAAAACCGGCAAATAGCGCTTGGCATCGGCCACGGACCTGTGTAATGAAACGCGCCTGTTTCCGGGCCGCTTTAGCTCAGCCGGTAGAGCACCTCATTCGTAATGAGGGGGTCAGGTGTTCGAGTCACCTAAGCGGCACCACCCACTTTTTCAAACAAATTAATCAATAAATTCAACGGTTTGCTAAAGTGATCTTTGGCCGCGTGTAGCAAAATGGCCGATTTTGTGTAGCAAAACGTGTAGCAAAATTCGTTATAATAACGGATCGGATTCCTGTGGATAAATATATCCTCGGCGTTACCCGCACGGCCGTCGAGTTGATCTGATGCCGACCCTGACCGCCGCGGCCCTGCAGCACGAATGCCTCGACGCCTTGGTCTGGCGTGTCCTTCAGGCCGGCGCCGGGATCGTCGAACAGGTCTTGGGCCTTAACCCCGGGATTGAAGATGTCGCCTCGGCCATGCCGGAAGGCCTTGTCGTCCTCCTGCCCGTCGTCCTGGTCAGCCAGCCGGTCGAGCGCCAGCTCGTCAAACTGTGGGACTAAGATGAAAAAGCCCGCCGCCCTCCGCTCCGCCCTCGAAGTGGCCTATCCCGAGTTCGTGCGCAACCCGGACAAGCTCAAGCTCTACATCACCGACGGAGGCGTCGCCTCGCGCTATAGCCCAACCTATCTCGGATACAAATACGCCTACACGCTGACCCTCCTGGTCATGGATTACACTGGCGCCATCGACCAGCTTTTCTTCCCGCTGATCTACTGGATCCGCGCCAACCAGCCCGATCTGTTGCTCAACCATGACCGGGGCGACAAGCTGCTGAAATTGGAAGTCGATATCCTCGACGTCGATACAGTGGACATCGCGATCGAACTCGCCCTGACCGAGTCGGTCGATGTCCGGCCCAACGATGCCGGCACCGTCTACACCATGTCGCACCGTGACGAACCGGCCATCGCAGGCAGTCAACCTTTGGAGGCTAACCTCACCGATGGCACCGTGCTGCTGGTGACGCCCTATGGCGAATATTTGCTCGCGGCCGATGGCCGCTTGCTCGCCCCGCCGGCCTGACGCCATGGCGAAGGATCTGGCCGAACTGGAAAAGACCATGCAGGCCCTGACCCACGGTCTAGCGCCGGCGCAGCGTAAAAATGCCGCCAGCAAGGCCGCCAAGACCCTGCGCAAGGCCAATGCCCGCCGTGAAGGTCAGAACGTCGATCCCGACGGTAACCCCTTCGCGCCCCGCCTGCGCGACAAGCATGGCAAGGTGCGCACCAAAGCAAAGATGTTCAGGAAATTGCGCCAAGCCCGCCACCTCAAGGACAAGGCAACGGCCGACGGCTTCGAGGTCGGTTTTTCGTCTTCCGCCGATGGCCGCATCGCCAGCGTCCACCATTACGGCCTGCGCGATAAGGTCACCAAAACCAGCCGCACCGAGGTCAAATACGCGGCGAGACGCCTGCTCGGCTTCAGCCAGGCCGACGAGGAAGCGATCATGGATGCGGTGCCTAAATTGGTGAAGCTCTAGCTCGCAACAATAGCGATAGTCACGACATCGCTTTTAGGTTAACCCTTGGCGAACGATCGCCTTAAGGGGGAAACTGAAATGCTGGCAGGCGCGCCCATCGCCGTTGATTTCGCGGACCTCGGGCGGCTCCTGCTGCCGCCGGACGGAAACAATCCGCAATCGCCTCTACCCGATTGTGTCAGCCTGCGCGCCTTTTATGAATTGAAAAATCGCCGCTCCAAGTCGGCTCACAAGGACCTCTTCGTCTACCTCAAACTGGGCGCCCAGGCTTTCAAGATTGCTGGCAAGGGCGATAACGGCGAGGATCGCGTCCTCAAGTTCGCCGTCGAACTGCGCCACGCCAATCTCGAACTGATCGCCCAGGAAGGCGTTCAGATCGACGAATCGTCCGTTCTCGGCGTCAGCGCCGCCGTCCCCACCGCCAAGGTCAAGAGCCGCGTCACCCTGGATAAGAACGCCGGCAATTCTCACAAGATCGAAGGCGGCATTGACGCCACGGCCTCTACCAAAAAGGGCATATTCGGTTCGGTAACCGGCGGCATTGGCGGCAAGGCGACCGGCAGCCGCCACACCGATGCCAGGGTCGAAATCACCTCGGACACCCTGCATCAGTTCGTCACCTACGCCCCGGCCAATAATCTGCGCTGGCAAATGACGCCCAACATCTCGCTGCGCGACTACGATGTCCAGCAGGTCAAACGTACACTCGAAGGCGTCTATCTCTCCAAAAAAGCCGGCCAGTTGTTCACCTTCAAGGAAGCCCAGAAATCCTTCGACGCCACCCTGGTTCTCGGCGTCACCGCCAGCCTCGACAACATCGAAATTACCCTTGACGAACACAACGATAACGACTGGTGGCAAAAGCATCTCAAGAGCGAAGGCTTTAAGGACCATCGCGAATTGGCCAAGATTCTGATCCGCGAATATCTCACCAAGAAGATCGGCGATAATATGCGCCCCGGCCACTCCACGGACCGGCTCTTTTTCGCCATTGCCGCCGCCACCCCAAACGATTTCTAAGCCATGGACGACAATCTCAAGACCATACTCGACGTTTTTGACGGCCCGAAGGAGCATATTCTCGATCTGCTGGCGCGCCATAAGATCGACCCGATGGACGCACTGAAAAACGCGGACCTTTCGGGCATGGATTTCTCCAGCCGCGACCTCTCATTTATGGATTTGTCTGGGGCGAATCTTCGCGGTGCTAATCTAAAAAACGCGAATGTTTTTTTGGCAAATTTTTCCGGAGCGGTCTTAGACGGAGCGGTTGCATCTGGCATGCACAATGCTGACTGGTGTTTGACAGCAACAAATTTTAAGAACTCGGAGCTTTTTTTTGAAATTGTTAGAAACATCTACTCAAATAAAAGATCGAACGATGAGAACGATATAAAAATTGGAATGCGTGAAGGAAATTTTATTTTTGATGCAATTAAAAGTATTAACAATGAAATATTTTTTGAAATAAAAAGGGATAAATTTTTCAAATTTGAAGGTTATAAAAATTTTCATACCGAGATTTACTCAACATCTAATTTTAATAGTGATAATTTAATATTAAATTTAAATACAGATAGGGATTTATTGCAATTATACGTACACAATTTCAACATTCAAAAAATGCTTAATGGGAACGAGTACAAAGACCTAATTATATCTACGACAAAAATAAAATATAATTCTTTAATAAGAGAAATATCCGACGTAGAATCTGCTATTATTTCCGGAATTTTCAGCAAAGAAATTATACAATATTTTCCATCAACAATTATTAATTTAGATAATGAAATACAAAATGACAGATTTTATTATAGCGTATATAAATTGCTTGCAACTAAAATTTTTAAACACTACTTTAGAGAAACATTGATATTAACATCCTTATCATGCGAATCTATGATATATTCACTTAATGACGTGACAAACGAAGAAATAAATTTCAGAAATTATATAATTGAACTGATAATAAACTTTTCTATTATGACAAAAAATAAAGATTATGAAAATAAATTTCGCACTGCTAAATTGATATACATATACAAAACAACCAAAGATGAAAGTTTACTTGCACATATATCATTAAATTATTCTGAATCAACTATATTTGTAAAAAAATGGATCATAAAGGTCATAAAAAAACTTATCCAAAAAATTGCGGATAATGGTAAATTAGCTTCGATGCTTGCTGCTTTCACTTAGGAAGTATAATAAACACTTACCTTAGCTAAAATTATGAATTGATTATCTGCCAGATAACATTTCCGAGAGAAGGCGCCGGATGGCTTCCGGTCGGTTTGGTAAGTCAGCCTGCACTCGGCGCCAGTCATCCAGCTTTTGAAGCATGTCGCGGGACAGGCGCAAAGTAACCTGTTCGGTATCGACCTGCGGTCGCCCCTTTACGGCGTAGATTTTATGAGATTTAAAGTTGCGTTAATCTTTAAAAAACAATGCATTAAATATGGTTCCATGCAAACATCTGCATGCCTGTGCCCGGCGACGCGCATGTCCGCGTCTACCGCCAGATCGCCGGCGACGATGACGAAAGCTCGACCACGCCTCTGATCCACGCCATCGGCCACTGAGCCCAGGCTGGACGTAAGTCATCCGTCCAGCGCCCGCGCTGGCGTGGGCGCGCGAGACTTTCATCTTGGCCCCATGCAGACCCATGGTGACACCCCCGCCGATATCGACGATCTGATCCGCTTCGGCACCATCGCGGCGGTCGCCAACAAGCGCATCACCGTGCGTTGCGGCGATATCGTCTCGCCGCCGTTGCAATGGATCACCCTGGCCGGCCCGTGGTCGTTCTGGTGCCCGCCCTCGACAGGGGAACAGGTCACCCTCCTCTGTCCATCCGGCGATATCGCCGGCGCCGTCGCCCTGCGCGGCCTGACCAGCGACCATTTCCCCGATGGCCCCGATGGCCTGACCGCCATCCTGACCGCGCCCGATGCCGCCACCTTCAGTTACGATCCCGAAGCCCACGCCCTCGCCATTACGCTTGCCGGCGGCGGCACCCTGACCCTCAACGCGCCCGGCGGCAGCACCCTGAACGGTGACGTCACCGTCAACGGCAGACTCCACGCCACCCAGGACATCAGCACCGACGCCGGTGTGACGGCCAGCGGTGAGGTCACCGGCAAAGGTATCCACCTTTCGACCCACACGCACGGCGGCGTTCGCGCTGGCTCGGACCATTCGGGAGCGCCCGAATGAGCGGCATGAACGCGGCCACCGGCAAGCGTCTCGACGGCGAGGCCCATATCCGCCAGTCGATGCGCGACATCGTCACCACGCCGCTGGGTTCGCGCGTCATGCGCCGCGACTATGGTTCGATTGTACCCAGCCTCATCGACGCACCGCTCAATGGCGCCACCCGCCAGCTGATGATCGCCGGCACGGCCGGTGCCATCCAGCGCTGGGAAAAGCGCGTCAAGGTCAGGCGCGTCGCCATCACCGGTAACGCCGCGGGCGCCGGTGCCATCGACATCGTCTTTACCCGCACCGACCTGCCCGGTCCCTCGCCGCTGGCGATGACCATCCCGCTTTAAGGAGCCGTCCATGACCATCCACCACGGCATCAAAAACACCGAGATTGCCGACGCCCCGCGCCCGCTGGTCGAAGCCTCGTCGGCCGTCATCGGCCTGATCGCCATCGGCGACGAAACGACCGACACCGACACCTTCCCGCTCGATACGGCCACCCTCATCACCGATGTCCGCACCGCCATCGGAAAGGCCGGAACCGACGGCACCCTGGTCAAATCACTCTCGGCCATCGCCGATCACTGCTCGCCCGTCATCATCGTCGTCCGCGTCGCCGAAGGTGAAGACGATGCCGGCACGCAAGCCAACCTGATCGGCACCACCACGGTCGACGGCAAGCTGACCGGCATGAAGGCGCTGCTGTCGGCTTTTTCCAACCTCGGCTTCCGCCCCAACATCCTCGGCATCCCCGGTTATGACAACCAGGCCGTCACCGCCGCCCTGATCACCATCGCCCAGAAGCTCGACGCCTCGATCTATGCCCGCGCCGACGGCGACACGCTCGCCGCAGCCATCGCCTACAAGGCCCATTTCACCGACCGCGCCGTTGACCTGATCTGGCCGGAATGGACCGGCTGGGGCGGCGAAGCCGTCGCCCGCGCATTGGGTCTGCGCGCCCTGCTCGACCAGACCATCGGCTGGCATCAATCCTTAAGCAACCAACCTGTGCTGGGCGTCACCGGCATCAGCCAGGACGTCTATTTCGACCTGTCGGGCGTTGGCACCGATGCCGCGGCCCTCAACTCGGCGCCCATCACCACCCTGATCCGCAAGCCCGGTGGCGGCTTCTGCTATTGGGGCAACCGCACCTGTTCCGAGGATCAGGACTTCGCCTTCGAAGTCGCCGTCCGCACCGGTCAGGTCATCCGCCAGACCATCCGCGACGCCGAGGCCCCCTTCCTCGACCAGCCCATGACCCCGGCCCTGGTCAAGACGATCATCGATACCGTCCAGCGTCAGTTCGATTCCTGGGTGACGCAGGGCCGCCTGATGGGTGGGCGCATCTGGTACGACGGCGACCTCAACACGTCGATCGATCTGTCGGCCGGCAAGCTGGCCCTCAGCTACGACTATACCCCGGTCGCCCCGCTCGAAAGCCTGACCAACAACGAGCACATCACCGACAAGTACTATCTCAATTTCGGCGACCAGATCGCCGCCCTCGGCTAATCGCTCCTCCCCTGCGTAGCGGGGGAGGGGGACCACGAAGTGGTGGAGGGGGCCGCCCCATTCATCGTTGCATCAGGAGTTTCCCATGGGCCTGCCCCGCATCCTCAAGAACATGAACGCCTACCATAACGGCGTCAGCTATCTCGGCCAGGTGCCGGAGATCGCCCTGCCCAAGCTCGCCCTGGCGCTCGAGGACTATCGCGCCGGCGGCATGATCGGCAACGTCAAGGTCAATATGGGCGTCGAAGGCATGGAGATGGAGATCAAGGCCGGCGGCGCCATCGTCCTGCCCTATATGACCTTCGGCGGCCCGATCAACGCCGACACCTTCCTGTGGATGGGCGCCTACGAGGCCGACGACAGCGGCAAGGTCACCGCCGTCGAAATCACCACCCGCGGCCGTTTCTCCGAGATCGATCCCGGCTCGGCCAAGCCCGGCGACAAGACCGAGGAAAGCTACAAACAGGCCCTCACCTACTACAAGCGCGTCGAAAACGGCGTCCCCATCGTCGAAATCGACATGCTCAACATGAAGTTCATCACCGGCGGCGTCGATCGTTACGCCGAGATCCGCAACGCCATCGGCCTTTAGGAGTTTCCATGTCCGCCCGCACCTCGAAATCCGCCGCGCCCGCCCTAGTCGATCATCCGATAACCGAGGTCAGGCTGGGCTTTCCCGTCATGCGCGGCGAAACCGAGATCAGGTCGGTGATGTTGCGCAAGCCCTACGCGCCCGAACTGCGCGGCCTGAAGTTCAACAAGTTGATGGACACCGATTTCGACGAGCACATCAAGCTTTTGCCACGCATCACCGTGCCCCCGCTGATCGAACAGGAGGTTCAGAGGCTCGACCCGTCCGACCTGTCCGAACTGATGTCCGCGGTGGTCGATTTTTTTATGACACCGGCGCAGCGGGAGCGGGTTCAGACATTGATGAAGCAATTGCTGACATAGCCGCCATCTTCCACTGGCCGAAGGAAACCTTCGACCGCATGCCCCTGGCCGAACTGTTCGACTGGCAGCACAAAGCCGTCCACCGTTATAACCTGATGAACGGGATCAAGCCGTCATGAGCGCCGATCGTAAGCTCGCCCTGATGGTCATGTTCAAGGGTGTCGATGGCCTGTCCGGCGTCATGGGCAAGATCACTGGCGCCACCGGCAAGGCGCAGGGCGCGCTGCGCAAGCTCACCGACGAGGCCAGGGCCCAGCGCGCCGCCTTGCGCATGACGCAGGAATCCCTGGCCACGGCATCCGGCAACGTCACCCAACTGATGAATGCCGAAAGCCGCCTCGAAGCCCAGCTCGCCAAAACCAACGCCCGGATCAAATCTCAGCGTGACATGCTGGCCAAACAGGCGCGCGCCGACGCCCGCGGCCAGGCCCTGCAAAGTTCCGGCACCCAGCAACTGATGATCGGCGCCGGCATGGCCGTACCGCTTGTCATCGCCGGCAAGGCCGCCATGGATTTCGAATCGGGCATGATCGATATCCAGCAGAAGGCCGACCTGTCGGCCAAGGACACGCTGGCGCTCAAGAACAACATCCTCGCCGCGGCCGCGGCCGCCAAACAACTGCCCGAAAACATGCGCATGGGCGTCGACTTCCTCGCCGGCGCCGGCATGGATCCGCGCGATGCCGTGCAGATGATCGGCCCGATCGGCCGTGCCGCCACCGCCTATCGCGCCTCGATCGAGGATCTGTCGAAGGCCAGCTTCGCGCTGCACGATAACCTCAAGGTCCCCCTGAACGAAACCGCCGTCGCCCTCGACGCCATGGCCAAGGCAGGCAAGGACGGCAACTTCGAAATCGGCGACATGGCGCAGTATTTCCCGTCCCTGACGGCGAGTGCCCAGGCGCTGGGACAAAAAGGCGTGCCCGCCGTCGCCGACCTTGCCGCCGCTTTGGAAATCGCGCGCAAGGGCGCCGGCACGTCCGAAGAAGCCGCCACCAACGTCAAGGATCTGCTCACCCAGATCAACACCGAGCGCAGCATCAAGAAGTTCGCCAAGTTCGGTATCGACCTGCCCAAGGCGATGAAAAAGGCCTATGCCGATGGCAAGACGCCGCTGGAAGGCATCGCCGAACTGACGCAGAAGGCCACCGGCGGCGACCTGTCGAAGATCCCGCTGCTGTTCCAGAACCAGGAAGCCGCCTCGGCAGTGCGCTCGCTCATCCAGAACATGGACGCCTATCGCAAGATGCGCGCCGATGCGCTGGCCGCCGCCGGCACGGTCGACGCCGACTTTGCCCTGCGTTCAAAATCCGCCGCCGCCAACACCCAGGCGCTCGAAGGCTCGCTCGGCAAGCTGGCCATCACCGTCGGCGACAAGCTGCTGCCGAAACTCACGCCGCTGATCGACGATGCCACGCTGATCATCACCAAGACGGCCGATTGGGCGGACAAACACCCGCATCTGACCGATGTCATCGTCCTGACTGTGGCCGCGGTGGCCGCCCTCAACATCGCCATGGGCGCCGGCAAGATCCTCTACGGTACCGTTATCGGCCCGTTACAGGCGGCGGCCAATGCCTACACCGTGCTGAAGGAATCGACCCTCGTCGCCGGCATCGTCTCCGCGGTCACCGATGGCATTGCCGCCTCATGGGGCATCATCACCGCCGCCAGCGTACCCTTCTGTACCGCCATGTTCGCCTCGGCCGCGGCGATCTGGGCCGTCGCCTGGCCGGTACTGGCGGTCATTGCCGCCATCGCCCTGCTGGTCGCCGCCGTCATCGGCATCTGGTGGGCATTCAAGCACTGGGACAAGATCAAGCAGATCGCTGCCGACGTCTGGCACAGGCTGGGCGAAATCATGGCCAGTATCGACTGGCTGAAGGTCGGCGGCAACATCATCATGGGTATCGTCAATGGCCTCATCTTTGCCATCCCCAACTTGCTGATCGCCATGGGCAAGGTCGCCCTGGCCGGTGTCGCCTATTTCAAGAAGGTGCTCGGCATCAAGTCGCCGTCGCGCCTGTTCATGCAGTTCGGCGGCCACATTACCGAAGGACTTGCCCAGGGCCTCGACCGCGGCACCGACCGGCCGATGCGGTCCCTGCGCGGCCTCGCCGCCGGTGTCGCCGTTGCCGGCAGCGCCTTGGCACCCGGCATGGCGTCTACCGCCCCGGCCGCCCCTCACATGCAGTTCGGCGACGTCACTATCGTCATCCACGCCGCGCCCGGCCAGTCGCCGGCCGACATCGCCCAGGCCGTGAAAACGGCCCTGCAGGACCACGCCGGCATCGAGGCGCGCTCGTCTTACCGGGATGACGACGCATGATGATGTCGCTCGGCCTCTTCCTCTTTGAAATCGGCACCCTGCCCTACCAGCAGCTGGCGCGGTCCAGCGAATACCGCTTCGCCGAATCCGAGCGCTTCGGCGCCCGCTCGGCGCAGCAGTTCACCGGCGAAGGCGACGACAAGATCACGCTCAGCGGCGCCCTCTATCCTGCGGCCGCGCCTGATCTCGCTCTCGCTCGACGAGGACCGCGCCGACAAGGCCGACCAGCTGACCCTCGTCGTCAATGATGCCGACGGCCTGATGGCGGTGCCACGGAAAGGCGTCACCCTGTCGCTGGCCATGGGCTGGCTGCAGGGTGCCGGCCTCCCCGTCGGCCTGGTCGACAAGGGCCGGTTCAAGGTCGATGAGGTCTCTTTGTCCGGCCCACCCGACATCGTCACCGTGCGCGCCCGTTCGGCCGACTTCACCGACGCCTTCCGTACGCGCCGCGAGCGCAGCTTCGTCGCCCAGAGCCTGGGATCGATCCTCGCCACTATCGCCGCCGATAACGGCCTCACGGCCCGCGTCGACGCCACGCTGGCGGCCAGGACCGTGCCAGCGCTCGGCCACACCGCCCGTAGCGACGCCGCCCTTCTGGCCCTGCTCGGCCGCCGTTACGATGCGGTTGCCACCGTCAAGGCCGGCTTTCTCATCCTTGCACCCATCGGCAAGGGCAAGACGGCATCCGGCGCCGCCATTCCGGCCGAAACCATCGACCGCAGTCAGACCGGCAGCTTCGATTACAAGAGCGAGGATCGCGGCAACTATAATGGCTGCACCGCCGTCTGGCACGACAAGCCTTCCGCCAGCCGCCACAGCGTCACGGTCGGCGATGGTGGCACGGGCAGTCCCAAGCGCCTGCGCCGCGTCTACCACAACGAAACCGACGCCCGCGCCGCCGCCGAGGCCGAAAACAACCGTACCCGCCGCGGCAAGACGACGATGAATATCCCGCTGCCGCTCGGCCGGCCGGATCTCTATCCCGACCGCCCCATCACCCTGACCGGCTGGAAAACCGACATCACCGGGCACGCCTGGCTGCTCGCCAAGGCCTCGCACACCATGGACGGCCAGGGCGGCCTGAGTTCAAGGTTGACTTTGGAAACAAGTAATCCGCTCACGCCATGATTGTCGACTAAATCCCTTTGTACCTCTGGTCCGTTTTCACATGAGATCGCCGTACAAACCGTCCTCTATCTACGCCCACTCCCGCCGCACCAACGCTCTCAAACCCGCCACGTCCCCAACATCCTCCATTCGATGAATAATCGCATGGCAATTGGGGCAAAGGACAGCAAAATCCTTGAGCGCGTCCAGCTTAACCGGCTCGGCAGTAACGGCCAACTTGGACAGCGGCGTCAGGTGATGGGCGTGAATAAGGCCCTTGCCAATCTCACCATAGACCTCGACCATGTCCCGGTCGCAGCCCTTGCACCGCGTGCCCTGCAGTTTCTTCACCCGCGCCGCATGATTGGATTGCCGTTCAATCGAGCGATGCTGGCGATACTTTAAGGCCTCATCGAGAGAGGTATTGACGCCATCATTCGCCGCTTCTTTGATAATCTCATCCTCAGCCGCCCAGCCGCCTTTTTTCTGGGCCATATCGTAGAGCGCCAACGCTTCATGCAAATCCGCCGTCAGCTCGGCATCATCGGGCAGCGCGCGGGTGTCATAGGCGACGCCCAGGATCTGGCCCTTTTCATAAAGCGTTGCCCGCCAAAGCTTTGAGCCTAAGTTGACCTCAATGTCCTTTAAACGCCGGCCGCTCTTACCCAGCTTCGACTGAACCTTCGCGGCCCGCAGCTGCAGCTCCTTCGCCGCGTCTCCCCAGCCGACACCCTTGTAAAGCGTCGTACATCCCTGATTGAGTGTAAGATAAAGCCGCTGTCCGTCGGCACTGAGCAGATAGACGACATAAAGCCCTTCCTGCACCGTCGATGTCGTAGCCAGGTCAAGCACCGCCACCCAAGGCGTATGCGTCCACTGGCTTTGGCCGGCGCTACCTTTCACACGATATTTTTCGATGTCGCTGCCGATCGCTGCGCGAACAACGGCCGGGACCGTTTCAGTCACCAGCTTCAGAACCTCCGAGCCAGCAAACGTCGCATCACCAGCGCGAACGGCATCGGGATAGCGCGCCGCCCATGCCTCAAATACTGAACGTATGCTCGATGAAGACGCCGGCGTAACCTCCGCCTCAACCGGCGTCCCTCCAGCTCTTCGTACGAACCTCGCACCGAACCCACGCAGGAAAAACGCGTCATATCCGGCATCCAACCATTGGCGCCGTGTTTTGCTGTAAGCTAAAGGGTTAGACCAAAACTGAGGACCGTAGCGGTTCTTAGCGCTATCAGGAAGCGGATCATCTAGCATCTCATCGATCTGGTCGAAGCTGAGTTCGATGATCTGGGCGGTTTGCTGTTTTAAATAGATCCCAAGCGGATCGTATTTCAGGCCCATTTTATCACCACGTTTCCCCAGATTAATGGTTGCCCGGTTCCAAGTCCTCAGTCAAAATCTGTCAAGTCTGCCATCGGCTGGAAAGCCCACCCCTTGTCGCCAGAACTGGCCTTGAAGCAAAAGGGCGAATGTCGCGTTTTTTTAAATATATCAACATATTCAACAACGCCGAAAAGGTAGTAAAGCAGCGCTCCATGCTCAACCACGTCTATGGGAACAAAGCCCTCGGTCTCTGTGCCTGGAGACACCACGGCGGCGCTTTCAGCGGCATCGCCGGCCTGAAGAGCATCGATATCGGCACGGGTTACATCGTTACTTAACTTGTATCCGCCCCATAGTCTGACTCTCTTAGCCGGTGTTTGGCCGAAGTTTTTAATATGAATTACGAATCCATTCCCCGCCGCCATCAACACCAGATATGGCACGACGTAAGCGCGCTGTTGTCGCTCTGCAGCCAATTCGGCGCCTTCGTAGAGCTTATATGTAGCGCGTACCAAAATACCCGTCACTACAGCGAGGAAAATGGTCGCAACAAACAGCGCCGCTGTAAACGTGGCCACCGGATCAGTCCAAAGTTTACTTAACCATGACGGCTCTACCGCAGGTGACCCAACAATCAGGGAAATTGCAGGATAAATCAATAAAATCATGGCGTTCATTTAGGCCACATGTGGTGATGAAGGCCCTTCAGCACAAGGGAATAGCGAATTCTGAAGAACATCCCAGACGCTTCCAATAAAACTCAAAACTCCCGTCTGGAAACGAGCCCTCGTTTTGCTTTCGAATCGTCGCCAGCTTCTCACAGATGCAGCGACGCTTTTCCTGCCACAATGCTTCCTTTTCCTGCTGGGTCGGCTGCCCTTCCTTTAATTTTTTGAGGTGCGGCTGAATGCAGTCCTCATCCAGCATTTTCGAAGCCATATTGTTGGTTGTATAATCCATTCTGATGACGTCGTCGGCGACGGTTCTTACGTCAGTTGGCGACACGGGCAGATAAACCTCCAGGCCGCCCCCCACCCTGTGATTGGCGGCATAGGTTTCTGATACCTTAACCCCGGTAACTTCCACGCCTTTTCGTCGCATCTCGGCGACGATGCCAACAACGCAGACAAATAGCATCAATAAGAACGTTTGTGAAATGGAAGACAATCCGATTGACGACACGGTCACGGCAACATTCTCGGCCAATGTTCCGAACAGTGGCTGTCTCGCCTGGATTGACAAAAGGCCGCCGTTAACGACAGCCATGGCTCCGGCGAGCGAGCTATAAACGGATAGAAAAACGCCTTGATTGCGTTCGGCAAGTTCGCCAGCGTTCCGGCCAACGGTCGAAAACAGGTTGCCAATTGTCGAAACTAGGGTCACCGAAACAAATCTCGAGATAACAGAACGCGACAGATTGGCTCGCTGAGCTTCAATGACGTCAACCACGTCGGCGCTTATGACGCCGTCGCCATTGCGAAGACCAAGAACGACATTTCCGGCCAGTCCATCAAGACCTTCGGGTTGATATTCCGTTAGATCCACATGTCGGGTAAAGCTCTGCCAATCGCCTGTCGTCTGCAGAAACACGTCGACGTCGGTGGCCAAATTGATCAAATCTGTATCGAGGCCGCTATCAAATTGGCCCCGCATCCGATCGGCAAATGAGGCAAGGGTCACATTTTGAATGCCCAGTTCGATCAAACTTCCCTGCTCGACAAATATCTGATGCACGGTTTTCACCGCGAGGAGCAGTTCGGGGTCAACCTTGCTCCCTGACAACTTAGCCAGAATTGCACCGGCCGAGCCAATCAAAGTCTTCCGATTTGCCCTGCTGCCTAACGCTGACCGCTCGTGGCTTGCAACGACCCCTTGCTCGGTAAGTTCAAAACGTATGCCGAACTCATCTTGCTCGGAAGCCCCGCTCTCACCCATGCTGTATTCCCCTCGCCCGGTCCGGATCGAAAAAACTAAGGTTCGTCAGATTTATCAGCATGTTGACGCTCAAGTATCTCGAGGATCAAAATGCGCGCCTCCGACATCCATTGTACATTTACTGCCCGACTTAGTATGGGCGCGGCTTCCACCGCTGCTTTTAACGCTAAATTTAGCAAGATCGCAACCCCTGCGGGCACCCGCCCCGATGTAGCGGTGGCTACACCCTTCAAAGCGCCTTGCATGAAATCAATGGCTGTATCGAAAACCTTTGCGACCAGATTTTCTTGTGTCGCCATCAAAGCCGCGAGCGCAATTTTGGTAACTTCAGGATTGGTTTGCCCCGCAACAACGATGGCGCGGATGGACCTTGGAACGGCCATGTCGGCAACGCCATTGGCGGCCTCAAGATCATCCGCCAACTGAGCTGATATCGCCCATATCTTTTGCGTATCGTCTGGGTCAAGATGTGTACGAAGAGCTTTTTCCCGAAATTTGGACCATTCCGGAAACTGTGCAACGTAAAGCGACATGCTAAGAGAAAATGCGCTCAGCATCGCTAGCAAAGCATCGGAAAGTTCGTCGGCTTGCGATTGTGCAAGAGCATCCAACGTAATGTTTTGCAGGCCCAAGGCAACGACATCGGTCTTACTATCCAGCAACTCCAACAAATCAGTGACGGGCTCAATAAGCGTTCCACCGAAGTTAGCCTTATGTAACCGATCAAGGATTCGCTGGCATTGACGTGTCAAGGTCGATCTGGCGACATCTACATTTTTAGCATCCTCCGGCAAGGGGTCAGACTTTTGCCTTCTAACATATAGATTTCCGTCTAAAATATCGAATTGAATAGGCCCTATATTTTGACCTGGCACAATTTCTGCAGCCTTTACAAGCAATACCTCCGGTGTATGATTAAACTCACCGAGAGGGTATTCTTTCATTTCCTTCGAAAGGACATCCCTAATCTGCTTACATATCTCCAAAATTAATCGAAATTTGTCGATATAACCTTGGAGTTCATATTTATTGTATTGCGATTTCGGTACTTTAACACTTGCTCCAGCTAAGAAAAATTTTCCAATGGCATTCACCAGTTCAAGTGCGTAGCGAGAAGACTCTCCTGCATTCCAATTCTTTATTTCACGTATTGCTCTTGTCGAGACGGATTCAATTTTCCGCAATTCAATCTCAGCTAAAATTAAATCCCCACTGTTGTACCGCTTTCTTAATTCGTACCTCGAAGATTTTATTTGGCCAGCGGACATATTTATTTTCGCAAAAAGGCGATTTTTCTCAAAGGATTTCTTCTTGGTGTCACTAAATATACCAAGAGATACATTTCTCAGCTCTGAAATAAGTTGAAAAGCCACTTTATCTGTTTGCGCCATCAAATCCTCCGCGCGATGGCGGTGACGTGACCGATGACAGTCATCGTGCCGTCGGCAGCGACATAAGGTGAGACCTTCTCATTATCAAACATCACTTTACCCGCCCCAAGCAACGGCAAAACCTCTTTCAACCAAGCTAGCACATCGGCCAGCCTGGGACGCGTCGCCACGATATCGGCGATGTGCACAGCGGCCACAACAGCAAGCCGAGACCGCCGATAGCAGCAACGCGGACGCCCTTGGCCAGCAACTTCCGCGTTTCGGCCATCGAGTCAACCGCAAGTTCTGTTATCCACT
>FTDB01000960.1_pt1 | contig 34761 bp, 29 predicted proteins | sample 1639741 | NCBI WGS metagenome assembly FTDB01 (sample SAMEA3914869, study PRJEB12502) | metagenome | biome: forest; material: soil | place: USA | collected 2012-03-12 | depth 0.1 m | reverse complement strand
TACATGTCGGCGCGGTAGAAGTCCTTGGCCTCGGCGCCCGGCAGGTAATAATCGCCCTGGCTGACCGCCCGCGCGATGTAGGCGATCTCGAAGCCCTTCTGCGACGACACATCGAGCGCCGCCACGTAGCGGTCGTCGCGCGCCTCCTGCACCTTGGTGTCGGTGAGGTCGCCGATGAACTTGAACGGCCCGTTCTGCACGTCCTCGCTGGTGAGCGTCGACTCGATCTCGAAGCCAGCCGGCAGCGGATCGTCGATGACGATCGGCCGCACCTCCGCCCGCGCCGACGTGCCCGAAATCACCACCAGCACCTTTTGCCCCTGGGTGATATGCGACGGGTCAAGCCGCGCGCCCTCGGGGCTGTAATAGGTCTTGGTCAGGTTCAGGCCGTGGCTTTCGCCGCCCGGAGCCGCCATCGGCGTGCCGATCACCGTCACTGTCCGCCAGATCGGGCCCGAACCGCGGTTGGCCAGGTGCGCCTGCGCCAGTTGCGTGACGCTGTAGCTCCTGACGTTGAGGCCGCCGGGCAGCGTGCCCACGCCCTGGGCGTCGATCTTGGTCGGACCGGCCGCCTTCAGCATGTAGGACGCCGCCCTGAGGATATAGGCCTCCTCGATGGTGTTGAGCTGGTCGGGCGACTTCATGGCGTTTTCCAGCCGCGGCGTCAGGGACTGGGCGATATCGGTCTCGCCCGCCTCGTAGGCCAGGGCGATGACCCCGGCCAGGTCGCGCAGCGGCGACTGGTACCAGTCCCAGTTATCCTCGTAGCCGAGCTTCTGGATGGCTTCCTGGAAAGCCTGGCGGGCGCGGGACCTGTCGCCCATCATGTCGAGCGCGGCGGCGACCTGGGCGCGAGCCAGCGGCGACTGTTCGTTGGCGAACTGGACGTCATGGTACCAGCGCAGGCGGGCCAGGTCGCCCGAATGCGCCTTGGCCAGCACGTAGAGGGCATAGGCCTGCGACCGCGAACGGATCTGCGAGGTCAGGGTGTCGGCCGAAATGCCCTTCCAACCCCACCACGATGGCGCGTCCAGCATGTAGCCGATGGAGGTGTAGTCGCCCGGCTTGGCCACTTCGCGCATGGCGTTCAACGCCTTGTCGATGGCGTCCTGCGGCACGTAGGCGCCGTGGGCGCGCGCTTCGAGCAGGAAGTCGGTGGCGTAGGCGCCGATGAAGCCGTCGGCCTCGCCGTCGCCGGCGCGCCACAGGCCGATCGAACCGTCCTCCGACTGGCGATCGAGGATCTTGTCGACCGCCTGTTTCAGCACGGCGGCCGAGGCGCTGGCGCTTGCATGGCCGACCATCGAATCCGAGACATAGAGCCACGGCGTCGCCGCCGAGGTCACCTGCTCGGTGCAGCCGTAGGGATACTTGCTCAAGGCCGCCGCCAGCGGCGCCGGATCGATGCCGCGATAGGGCGAATACGACACCTGGACCGTCACCGAACCGGGTTGCAGGCCGGCCAGCAGCGACGCATCGGGGGTATAGACGCTGTTGACGGCCTGTTGCTGGACGTCGACGCGCGTCTGCGGTCCCCAGCCGTTGCGCGTCTGGATCTGGAAGTCGTCATTGAAATTATAGCCCTGGCCGTTGAGCGAGATATGCACGTCCGAAATGCCGGTGGCGTTGGGCGCGGTCATCGGGATGGTTTCGATGGCGCGGTCGCCCTTGTTGAGGTTGAACGTCTTCTCGAACGCCACGACCAGGCCTTGCAGGCCCTGCACCACCGCCTTGTAGAGGCCGGCGACGCCGTCGACATTGTCGAGTTCCAGCGTGGCGAAGGCATGGTCGCCGGGGCTGAGGAAGCGCGGCAAGGCCAGGTCGGCCACCACCGGTTCGCGCACGATGATGCGCTGGGCATTCGAACCGACCGCGTCGTCGGTCCACGCCACCGCCATCACGCGCAGCTCGCCGTTGAACTTTTCCAGCGGCAGGCGGATCGATGCCTTGCCGTCGAGGCCGGTCGTCACCACGCCCGACCACAGGGCCGTGGTGCGGATCGGCGTCGTGGTCAGGCCCTCGCCGCCGATCTGGTCGCCGCCGTATTCCAGCGGGGCCGGCGCGCCCAGGTTGGGGTCGAGCAGACGGCCGTAGTCGTCGTTGTAATCGACGCCGAGCGCGCGCTTGCCGAAGTACCACGCCGCTGGATCGGGGCTTGAGAACTTGGTCAGGTTGAGGATGCCGGTATCGACCACGGCCACCGAAACCTTGGCGGTGTCGCCCAGCTTCAGGCCCTTGACCTCGATCGGCACGTCGATGAAGCCGTGACCGTTCTTGTCGAGCTGCGGCCGCTGCGGCGCATCGGACACCGGCACATTGACCTGGAGCTTGCGCGACTTGGGATCGAGCGGCACGTAGATCAGGCCGATGGCGCGGCGCGGCTTGGATGCATTGACCGGGTCGCGCGGCTGGATGACGCTGACCATGACATAGGCCCCGCCACCCCACGCCGCCGTCGATTTCAGGCGCACCGTGGTGCCGCCGTCGCCGACCGACACGGTCTTCAGGTCGATCAGGTGGTCGGTGGCGACCGCGATCTGGGCCTCGCCCTTGTAGGGCGCCTTCAGGGTCAGGTCGATGGTGTCGCCCTGGTTATAGTTGACATTGCTGGTGGTCAGGCGGACGAAATCGGGCGCCTCGCCGCCTTCCTGGGGCGAGCCCCAGCCCGACGAGAAGCGCACCACCGTCTTGGCCTGGCCCGGAACCTCCGCCTCGATGCGGTAGTCGCCCCAGTCGAGGCCGCGGTCGAAGACGAGGCCGGTATTGCCGTTCAGGTCGTAGACCTTGCTTTCCTTGATGACGTCGTGGTGCGACGAACGCCAGTTCCACTTGCCGTCCTCGACATACCAGTCGTAGTCGTAGATTTCCGAGATGATGGTGACCTTGACGCCGTGGACGGCCGTCTTCTGGCCCTGCGGCGTCAGGCCGACCAGGCTGAAATGGACCTGCGGCGTGTCGCGCCAGTTCTTCGAATCCTTCTGCTCGGTCTTGATGCCGAGATAGAGCGGCGCCGACCTGATATGCAGGGTCTGGCTTTCGCGCACCGGCCGCCCGCCGGGCTCGAACACCGACGCGGTCAACAGCACGCTCAAGGGCTGGGTGGTGTCGCCGGCCTGGGAGGCGTCGAACGGCACCAGCGCATTGCCCTGGCCGTCGGTCGTCGCCGCCGGCAGGTCGACGTACTTTTCGTCGTAAGGCGTCGATTCGTCGCCGAAGCTGTAGTCGTTGAACGCCGGGAAGGGATTGGTGTCCTGGCGAATGCGGGCTTCGCCGGTGACCTGCAGGCCCGATCCGATGGCGCCGTAGAGATAGTGGGCGTTGATCTGCACCGGACGCGATTCGGTCAGGCTGAGCAACGGCTTGTCGGCGTCGGCCTTGACGTCGACGCCCAGGCGCTGCGGCGCGAAATCCTCGACGGCGAAGGACGTGTTGCCGGCGTCGCCGTCGATGCCGTCGAGCACGACCTTGGCCGTCCACTGGCCGCGCGGCGACGTCTTGGGCAGGGTGATGTTGGCGCCGGCATAGCCCATCGGCGTCTTGTCGAAGGCGAAGCGGAAGGCTTCGATGCCCGACGGCCGGTAGACCACCAGGAAGCCCTTGCGGTCCTTGATCGCCTTGCCTTCGGTATCGCGCATCATGGCGACCAGGTGGACGACCTCGCCCGGGCGGTAGATGCCGCGATCGGTATAGACATAGCCGTCGACGCCGTTGCTCACGGTGCGTCCGTCGGTTTCCGACGTGCCGTCGTCGCGGCCGCCGACGCCGTGCTGGGTCAGGTCCATCGGCGAACGCGTCAGGTCGACGGCGGTATAGTCGTCGTTGGGCCCATAGGCCATGACCATCTTGGCTTCGAGCGCGTCGGTGCCCTTCAGCAGGGCGCCGTTGAAAGTGACGTGGCCGTCGACGCCGGTGCGCACCTCGCCCAGGTTGTCGCCGTTGCTGGCGACCAGGTCGACCTTGACCCCGCCCACCGGCTTGGCGGTCTTCAGCGAGCGCACCACCACGTCGAGGCCGTTCTGCCCTTTGTAGGTGGTCAGCGCCATGTCGGTATAGATGACCCAGCGCCGGGCCTGGGCCGGCTGGTCGTCGTCCTTCTTGTCGCGGCCGCCCGAGGCGTCCTTGACCTTGATGACATAGGCGCCGGGCTGCAGCGTCTTCAGCACCGCGCCGAGTGGGAAGACGCTGGTGACGCGCTCGCCGTTGCCGGCCTTGACGCCCAGCTTGCCGGTCCAGATCTTGACGCCGATATCGTCGGCGGCATCGTCGCCCCAGTCGTCGGGATAGTCACCCTCGGCGGTGGGGTCGGGCGCGGCCACGTCCTTGCGCACCAGGTTGCGGTCCGACACGCGCCACACCTCGACCGCCAGCGACGATACGTTGACCGTCTCGATGCCGACGCCGTCGGATTCCTCGCGCGGCAGGATGACGCCGTTGCCGGCGAAACCGACATAGGCCGGCTTTTCGCCGAAGGTGAAATCGAGGTCGTGATTGTCGCGCAGCGTGTCCATGCCCTTGCCCGGCAGGCCCTTGAGCACAGTGATGCGGCGGTCGACGAAGCCGATGCCCGACACGCACAGCGTATCGTCCTTGACCGAAACCGCCGGGGCCGACGGCAGGGCCGGCGAGACGACGACGAAGTCGCCATAGGGCTTGGACGGGTCGAGCGGCTTGGAGAACTGGACGCAGGCCTTGGGCGTGGGGCCGGAGGTATCAAGCGACTGCTTCCAGACATCGAAGCCGGCCGGCTTGGCCTGGCCGGCGCGCGGGGCGGAGGCGTCGCGCGGCTTGCCGAACAGGCCGGTGGCCGGTCCCGCCAGCACGCCGGCGTCGCTGACGGCGGCAAGGTCGTGGGTATGGCCCATATTGGTGGCGCGGGCGGTCAGGAAGCCGACGCAGAAGCCGGAGATCAGCACCGCCGCCGCACCCGCGATCAGGGTTCTGTTGTGCCAGTCGATCATGATGAGCCCCCGTGTCGATAAGGCCAAATGAAGGCCCAAATCTCAAACACGTTCAGAAACCCGCTGTGGCGCGGCAACGGCTATAAACGGAAACCGAGAAAGCGGAGTGTATCTGAATACACGAGCCTTTCGAGGAGGGTCCGTTTTGACGCAGATGACCGCCACAGATAGGGTTTATGGACGTGTTTTGTCGTTAACCCCATGAGAAAGCGCGTAATTGGCCAAAGATCAATCTCTGTTTTGTGAATCCGTCAAATAAGGCTAGAGATTCGCGGAAACAGGCGGGACAAGGCCTTGCCCCGCCGTTGGAGGCTCCGGGCTTTGAGTAAATTCGCACGCGTCATGGTGCTCGTGGTCGACGACAATCACTACATGCGGGTCATTGTCTGCACCATGCTGCGCTCCATGGGCATCACCATGATCCGCGAGGCCAGCGACGGCGTCGAGGCGCTGGAAATCGTGCGCGACTGGCGGCCGGACGTCATCGTCACCGACCTGATGATGGAACAGCTCGACGGCATCGAAATGACCAAGCTGCTCCGGCGCGGTTCCGACAGCCCGCACCCCTACGTGCCCATCATCATGATGACCGGCCATACCGACCGCCGCCGCGTGCTGGAGGCGCGCGACGCCGGCGTCAACGAGTTCGTCGCCAAGCCGCTGACCGCCCGCGCCCTGATCGACCGGCTGCGCAGCGTCATCGACAACGAACGCGGCTGGGTCAAGTCGTCGGCCTATACCGGTCCCGACCGCCGCCGCAAGGCCAACCCCGCCTATCCCGGCCCCTTCCGCCGCGCCGCCGACAAGGCCGACGGCAAGGTGTAGCCTTCGGAGTAGGGCCGCCCTCTCTTATACCTCCCTGCCGCGCAGCGGTGGGGAGGGGGACCGCGCCCCTTCTTCAGGGGCGTGGTGGTGGGGCGTCTTGCTTTCTTACGACTTCAGTGCCCGCCATGTCCTCCCGCGCCTTCATCCTCGAAAATCTCCGGCTTGAACCCGCCCCGGCCCTGCCCGAAATCCGCCTCTACCGCGCCCACCCCGGCAGCGGCCTGCGACGACTTGTCGGCGAGGACGGACCGCCGCCCTACTGGGCCTATGGCTGGGCCGGCGGCACCATGCTGGCGCGGCATATCCTCGATCATCCCGAAACAGTGCGCGGGCGAAGAGTGCTCGATATCGGCTGCGGCTCGGGCGTGGTGGCCATCGCGGCGGCCCTGGCCGCATCCGCATCCGTCACCGCTGCCGACAGCGATCCCCATGCGCTGGCGGCCACCAAACTGAATGCCGAAGCCAACGGCGTCACGGTCACTATAACGGAAAGCGACCTTTCGGCCGTACCCGATGTCGATCTCATCCTGGGCGGCGATGTCTTTTACAGCGCGGAGGTAGCTGGTCGCATGACGGTCCTTTTCGGCCGCTGCGTCGCGGCTGGAATTGACGTTCTGATCGGCGATCCCTATCGCGCCTTCCTGCCGCTGGAGCGGTTGCGGCTGGTCGCGGAAAGCCGGGTGCCCGACTTCGGCCAGGGCGAACGGGCTCGCGCCGGCGTCTTTGCCTTCGGCGACCAAGGGGCAAGCCCCTTGGAACCATTTGATTGACGGTGGAGCCTAGATTACCTATCGAAAATGGTACGGAATTCCGTACCATTTTCGATAGGTAATACCATGGCTCCAGCCGCCACCACCCGTTTCGCCATCGTCGGCCCCAAGGGCCGCATGGGCCAGGCCGTGGCGCGCGTGCTCGACGACGCCAAACAGACCGTCGTCGCCAAGTTCGGCAAAAACGACCTGCCCGACCTCACCCGCACCGACGCCATCATCGACTTTTCCACCCCCGATGCCTCCCTCGCCCTCCTCGAAGCCTGCGCCAATGAAGGCCTGGCCCGTCCCCGCCCCCTCGTCCACGTCATCGGCTCCACCGGCTTCACGGAGGCCCAGTTCGACCGGCTCAGCCACTTCGCCGACCAGGTCGTCATCATCCAGTCGGGCAATTTCTCCCTCGGCATCAACCTCGTCATGGGCCTGTTGAAACAGGCCAGCGCCCGCCTGGCCGCCGACACCTGGGACATCGAAATCACCGAAGCCCACCACCGGCGCAAGGTCGACGCCCCCTCGGGCACCGCCCTGATGCTGGGCGAGGCCGCCGCCTACGGCCGCAACGTGCGCCTGAACGACGTCAAGGTCACCGCCCGCGACGGCATCACCGGCGCGCGCAAGGCGGGCAGCATCGGCTTTTCCGTTATCCGCGCCGGCGGCATCGTCGGCGAACATTCCGTCATGCTGGCCTCGGAAGACGAGATCGTCACCTTGTCGCATTCGGCGCGCGACCGCACCCTGTTCGCCAGAGGCGCCCTGCAGGCGGCGCTGTGGGGCCGCAAGCAGACCGCCGGCCTCTACGACATGCAGGACGTTTTGGGACTATAGGGTCTTCACATCTCGTGCGTGGAAAGGTCACCGCGGGTTGACGAAACACCTTGCCAGACCCATTGGTCGTCCGCAAAAATGGCAAATATGCCCGTCACTGTTTCGTCGCCGGATTTGCAGATCCAGTCGTATCCCATGACTTGATGATTGCCGGTAACAAGGTCGGAAAGTGTATGTATCCGAACGTCGGGATAGCCTTTTTGCGGCGTGACCCGGCAGTCGAAATGCTTGCCGGTTCCTTCCGAAGCATAGCGGGAGACGGTGTCCCTGACCTCGGGAAACGTTGTGTCGATATTGGCCATTCGCCCCATATTATGCCAGGCGGTCCACAGCCCGGCTGCGATGACGACCAACAGGGGAGCCAGCCACAAGACGATCGATGTAATCCTGCGCACGGCTCCCCCCGGAAATTGTGGTGTTAATGCGCGGCCTTGGCGCCGCCCAGTTTCATCGAGGTCTTGAGGTTGCCGATGGCGGCGATCAGGCCGTAGGCCAGCACGTACATCAGCAACAGGCCGACGATCGGCGCCAGGTGGCGATAATCCGGCAGGCCCGGCAGGGCGAGGTGGCCGTTGATCGCCGACGGGATCATGCGCACCACGAAGACCAGCACGACGGCGATCAGCGCCTTGAGCGCATGCCGGCTGTTGGCGGTGAACATGCCGATCAGCACGGCGAAGAGGATGACGGGGATCAGGTTGGTCGCCGCCATGATGTCTTGCAGGCCATCGCCGAGGCCTTGGATGAAGTTCCAGATATCGTTCATGATTTTTCGTCCTTGTCGATGATTTGCACAAAGGTCCTGGCAAGGAAACGCGCCGGTATTCACGTGGTCTCCACGTTTCGTTAACCATGAAACGGGGTCGTGGCATCTTCACGGCTGAAAAATAAATAGTCAATCAAGATAGGCGGCCAAATGGGGGTATCAGGCTTTTTTGGCCTGGCGCGCCGACAGCGACAAGGTGTGCCTGATCAGGCCGACCAGGCGAATGATGACATAGCTGACCACGATCAGGACGGCGATCTGGATCTGGACTTCCAGCTGGCTGGGATCGGGCCAGATCGGCGCGTCGTTGTAGATGACCGGCCACAGCGAGGTGATGACGACGGCCGGCACGACGGCGACGATGGCCTTGAAGATGTAGCCGCCGCGTCCGGCCTGGCCCATGCCGATCAGCAGGCTGATGACGATCGCCGGCACAGGGTTGAGACCGATCATCGCCGCCCGGGCAGCGTCCCACAGGGTGAGCGCAAGTTGCACGTAATCGTTCATGGGGCGGCCTCTGCAGAGTCAGGTGTAACCAGGCTTTTGTTTTTTGTCGTAGGAAGCCGCCGCTTCTGCCGGGACTTTTGCCGACCCGGCATAAAGATGCGATACGTCATACGTTTGCAGGGACGCTGAGGTGCTTCGCGCCGGACGCAAAGCCAAATAATGTGGTTATTGGATCACAGTTGTGTGTCCTGCCGCGCGAATATTTCCCCTGATGGGAGAAACGAGCGCAATCCGACAAAGTGCAAAGAAAGCTTGTGAGCACTTTTCGGATAAATTGCGCGACCCAAAACTAGCGCCCGGTCGAGCCGAAACCGCCTTCGCCACGGGTGGTGACGGACAGGCTGTCCTGGATATCCCAGGCGATGCGGGCATGCTGCGCCACCACCATCTGGGCGATGCGGTCGCCGCGGCGGATGACGAAATCCTCCGAACCCAGGTTGACCAGGATGACGCCGACCTCGCCGCGATAGTCGCTGTCGATGGTGCCGGGGCTGTTGAGGCAGGTGATGCCGAACTTCAGCGCCAGGCCCGAACGCGGCCGCACCTGGACCTCGTAGCCCTGCGGCACGGCGATCTTCAGGCCGGTCGGGACCAGGGCGCGGCCCAGCGGCTTCAGCACGATCTCCGCCTCCTCGGCGATGGCGGCGCGCAGGTCGAGGCCGGCCGAGCCTTCGGTTTCGTAGGCCGGCAGGGCCAGGCCGGCCGCGTGCGGCAACTGCTGGACGTGGGCGGTCAGTTCCGGGGCGGCTTCGGGGCGGGTGTGGGCGTTCATCGACAGGCTCGCGGCAAGGGTTAACGAGGCGTTAACATGTCACGATTCCTCAGCGGGCTTAAGAGGCCTGGGGCAATGGGCTGTGGACGGTTTGGCGCTCCGGCGCATGAACTTTTTGTAATGTGGCCACAGCCGGCTTTTGTGTATGTTGTAACAAACTCCGCAAGGGGCTGAAACACAAGGGGCCTTCCATGATCTCGATGAAATCTCTCTGGCTGGCGGCGGCAGCGACCGCCCTGCTGGGCGCGGCGTCCCTGCCGGCCCATGCCGACGACAAGCCGAAGCCCGACGCGGCGGCCAAGGCGGACGATGCGAAAGGCGACGACGCGAAAGACGATGCCAACGCCCTGCCCGCCGACAAGACCATCCACCAGTCGATCATGCTGAACGGCAAGGCCTTCACCTACGACGCCACGGTCGGCACGATCGCGGTCCACGACGCCAAGGGCAAGAAGATCGCCGACGTCGTCTTCACCGCCTACACCCTGCCGAACGCCGCGCCCGACCGTCCGGTAACCTTCGCCTTCAACGGCGGGCCGGGCGCTTCGTCGGTCTATCTCAACATGGGCGCGGTCGGGCCCAAGCACGTCGAGTTCGGCGTCGAGGGCGACGCGCCGTCCGACATGAAGGTGACGGACAATCCCAACACCTGGCTCGACATGACCGACCTGGTGTTCATCGATCCCGTCGGCACCGGCTTTTCGCGTGCCGACGAGGACGCCGATGCCGCCAAGACCGACTTCTATTCGACCGAGGCCGATATCAAATACCTGTCGCGCGTCGTCTATGACTGGCTGACCGCCAATGGCCGCATGCGCTCGCCCAAATACGTGATGGGGGAAAGCTACGGCGGCTACCGCGCGCCACGCATCGCCAACGCCCTGCAGACGCGCATGGGCGTCGGCGTGTCCGGCATCGTCATGGTGTCGCCCTATCTCGATCCCGGCGCCGTCGGCGACGAAACCGCCCTGTCGCCGCTGCCGTGGATGATCAACCTGCCGTCGATGGCCGCCGGCAATTTCGAACGCCACGGCCAGTTGACGCCGGAGAACATCGCCGAGGTCGAAACCTACGACCGCACCCAGTTCGTCACCGACTTCCTGGCCGGCCGCTCGGACCCGCAGGCCGTCGCCCGCATCGACGCCAAGGTCGCCCAATATACCGGCCTCGATCCGGCCCTGGTGGCGCGCATGGACGGCCGCGTCGACATCGGCACCTACCTGCGCGAAGCCCATCGCGACGAAGGCAAGATCGGCAGCGTCTACGACAGCAATGTCACCGCCTACGATCCTTTCCCCGAGTCCTACGACCAGCAGTCGGGCGATCCGATCCTCAACGCCATCATCGCGCCGACCACCTCGGCCATGGTCGACTTCATCACCCGCGAGGTCGGCTGGAAGGCGACGGGCCACTATGAAGCCCTGTCCTACGACGTCGGCCGCCAGTGGGACGACGGCGCCAACAAGGACAAGCCGGTTTCCGACCTGCGCCAGGCCATCGCCAACGATCCCAACATGAAGGTGCTGATCGCCCACGGCTACAATGACCTGTCGTGCCCGTTCTTCACCTCGCAGCTGGTGATCGACCAGCTGCCGGCCTATGGCGGCGGCCAGAAGGTCAAGCTGTCGGTCTATCCGGGCGGCCACATGTTCTATGCCCGCCCCGGCAGCTCGGCGTCGTTCAAGGCCGATGCGAAAGCGATGTACGGGGAATAACCCATCTCTCCCCTTTCAAGGGGAGAGGACGAGAGCCGAGTGAAACGAAGGCGATCGGGTGAGGGGATGGCTTACCGCCAGTGGGTTAACCCCTCATCCGGCCCTTCGGGCCACCTTCTCCCCTTGAAAGGGGAGAAGTGAGGATTAGCCCAGTTTCTTGACGATATAATCACCTAAAAATGCCGCGACATAGGCTTTCGACTCTCCCGATATGGCCGTGAAGCCGTTGATATCCAGCAAGGTGGCGCGGTTATGCGCCGTGCCGAAAACGCCGTCCGACACATCGTTGGCGACGATGGCGTCGCAGCCTTTCGAGGCCAGCTTGGCCCTGGCGTAATCCTCGACCGGGCCGGTTTCGGCGGCGAAGCCGATGACGAGGCGCGGGCGGTGGTCGAGATGTTTCGACACGGATTCGAGGATATCCGGCGTCTTGACGAAGGTCAGCGAGATTTCCGCCTCGGGACCCTTCTTCTGCTTTTCCGTCGCTGATGTCCTGGGCCGCCAGTCGGCGACCGCCGCCACGGCGACGAAGACATCGCACGGCAACCGGGCATGCACGGCCGCCAGCATCTGGTCGGCGCTTTCGACATCGACGCGGGTGACTCCCGCCGGCGTCGGCAAGGCCACCGGACCGGAGACCAGCATCACCTCGGCGCCCAGCCGCGCCAGCACCTCGGCGATGGCGTAGCCCTGCTTGCCCGACGACCGGTTGGTCAGGCCGCGCACCGGATCGAGGGCTTCGAAGGTCGGGCCGGCGGTGATGACGATCTTTTTGCCGAGCAAGGGTTTGGGTCCGGGCAGGGCGGCCCGGATAGCCTGAAGAATCACTTCCGGCTCGCTCATGCGGCCGAGGCCGTATTCGCCGCAGGCCATGTCGCCCTCCTCCGGCCCCACGAACAGCACGCCGTCGCTTTTCAGGGCGGTCAAATTGCGTTGCGTCGCCGGGTGATGCCACATGCGGACGTTCATGGCGGGCGCCATCAGCACCGGCTTGTCGGTGGCCAGCAGCAGGGTGGTGGCCAGGTCGTCGGCCTGGCCATGGGCCGCCCGGGCCATCAGGTTGGCGGTGGCCGGCGCCACCACGACCAGGTCGGCCTGGCGCGACAGCATGATATGGCCCATTTCGGTTTCATCGGTCAGGTCGAACAGCTCGGTATAGACCTTGTCGCCCGAAAGTGCGGCGGCGGTCAGCGGCGTCACGAACTGGCCGGCGGCCGGCGTCATCACGACACGCACGTCGAGCCCGGCCTTTTTGATAAGGCGGATCAGTTCGAGTGACTTGTAGGCGGCGATGCCACCACCTATGATAAGCAGAACTCGCATTTTATGCGCTCACGCGCCGCGCAGGCTTACGAGCAAACATGCGCGACGGGCAGTCGCCCTTGCCAAATCGCGAGCGATTTGGAGATTTGTTCATCATTTGACTGTCCTTTTACCTGATCGCGCCTTGTGCCATAGGTGGTTACGGACGGGCAAGGGGACAAGATAGCCAGGAGGGGGCATGCGCCGGCTGATCGTTGGAATGTTGCTGGCAGGGCTGGCCGGCTGCGACGCCGGCCCACGCGCCGTGCCGCTGCACGATGGCGACGGCCAGGCGCCGGCGGCGCAGGGCGAAAAGACCCCGGCATGGGCGGCGAACGACGACGAAGCCTCGATGGCGGTGCCGGACAACGCCCCGGCGCCGGTCGATGAAGGGAACACCGGCGATATCGCAGCCAAAGACATGGCGGCCGCCCGGGCCTATCCGCCGCTGCCCCTGCCGAAACAGCGCGGCGCGATCTCCGCCACGCGCTATGGCGACTGGCCGCTGTGGTCGGTGAACCGCAAGTATTCCGCAGATGACAACGCCCATTACCAGTTCGGCAAACACGGCGGCGAGATCGGCGCCGCCAGCTATGGCGACTACGTCGCCGCCGTCCACGCCTTCGTCCATAATCCGCCGGCCGGCACCGAAACGATCCGCCGCAAGAACGGCGACACCCTGTTCTACAATGCCCGCCAGAACGTCTTCGCCGTCATGACCCGGGACGGCGCGCCGCGCACCCTGTTCCGGCCCTATGACGGCGCGGCCTATTGGCAGAATCAGCGGGATATCGAGGCAAAAAAGGGATCGGACGATGGAGCTGACGCACCGTGACTTCCGACGACGGCCTGCCCATCATCTACGAAAGCCGGGGATTGCGGCGCCTTGGCCGGCTGATCCTGCTGGCCGGCGGCATCTATTGCCTGTGGGTGTGGCTGGATTCACCGGAGCCCTCATGGACGATGGCCGTCATCTGCGCCTGCTGGTTCCTTCCCGCCCTCGCCGCCCCCTATGGCTGGCGCACGGTTATCGACAGGACGGCCATAAGCTGGGAGACGCGCTGGCCGTGGGGCACCCAGCGTTCGCAATTTTCGCTGAAGGGATTGCGCGATTTCAAAATCGCCATCCATCCGAACCGTTTCGGCCGGCGCCAGCCTGTCTATAGTTTGAGCTTTCGGGCCAGCCCCGGCAAATGGCGCACCCTTGCCTCCTATTCCAGCCGGGAAGGCGCCGAAACCATGGCCGGCCTGCTGCACCGCCTGGTCGAACCTCAGGCTTAGCGCACCACCATCCACACCAGCACGGCCAAGCTGATCACTGAAACAATCAGGGCGATCAGGCCGAAGGTGCGGCCCTGCTGCGCAACCAGGCGAAGGGCGGTCACCTCCAGCACTTCGCGCGAGGCCGTGCCGGTTTCGTCGTCGTCGGTGCGAAGCTTGGTGATCAGCTTGTCGAGCAGTTGCCGCGCCTGGGCCACCGGCGACAGTTCGCGCGAAATCCACGCCCGCACCACCGGCCGGGCGGCTTCCCACAGGTCGTGTTCAGGAAAGATGCGGCGGGCCACGCCTTCGACGCTGACCATGGTCTTTTGCAGCAGCACCAGTTCGGGCCGCAGGTGCATGTCGAACTGGGCGGTGATTTCGAACAGCTGGGTCAGCAGCCGGCCCATCGAGACATCGGTTGCTTTTTGCCCCAGCACCGGCTCACCGACGGCGCGCAGGGCCTGGGCGAAGCTGTCGACATTGTGGTGGCGCGGCACGTAGCCGGCTTCGAAATGGACCTCGGCGACGCGCTTGTAATCGCGGCGCAGGAAGCCCCACAACATCTCGGCCAGGTAGCGCCGCTCCTTGGGACGCAGGCGGCCGATAATGCCGAAATCGATGGCGGTCAGCTGCGCCGGCGCGGCCACGAACAGATTGCCTTCGTGCAGGTCGGCGTGGAAGGCGCCATGGTCGAGCGCCTGGCTGAGGAAGGCGCGGATCAGGTTGTCGGCCAGTTCCTTGTGGTCGAGGCCGGGCAGGGTCAGGGCTTCGGGGCGCGACAAGGGCGTGCCGTCGGCCCATTCGGTGACCAGGACGCGGCGCGACACCTGGTGCCAGACGACCTTGGGCGCCTTCATCCACGGTTCTTCGTTGATGATCTTGCCGATTTCATCGCACGCCGAGGCTTCGAGGCGCAGGTCCAGTTCCAGCAGCAGCGACTGGGCCACGGTAGCGACGAAGGCGACCGGCTCCAGCCGCCGGGCCGACGGGAAGAAGAAGGCGATGATCTTCGCCGACAAGGTCATCATGGCGATGTCGGCGGTGACGATCTGTTCGATGCCGGGGCGCAGGATCTTGACCGCCACCTTGCGGCCGTCGAGCAGGATGGCTTCGTGGGCTTGGGCGATCGAGGCCGAGCCGATGACCTCGCCGAAATGCGAAAAGATGGCGTCGACCGGCTTGCCCAGCGACTCGATCACGCTGGCCTCGGCCACGGCGCGCGGAAAGGCCGGCAGCTTGTCCTTCAGGTGAGCGAGGTCGGAAATAAACTGGCGACCGAAGATATCGCCGCGCGTCGACAGCACCTGGCCGAGCTTGATGAAGGCCGGCCCCAGGTGCTGGAAGGCGATGGCGTAGCGTTCGCCGGGCCGCAGGTTGCTTTTCCTGGCGAAGATGGCCCGCAGGATCGCCATGAAAAAGCGCGGGATCGGCGGCAGGAGATGGGCTGTTTCCCTGGGCAGCAGGGCGTCGTAACGCAACAGGACAATGCCTGTGCGGACCATGCGCGCCCATGTGCCTAAGGAAGCCAAGACCTATGCCCAGCCCTCGTGCAGGGCGCACACCCCGCCGGAATAGTTGGTGTAGGAGGTGCGCGTGAAGCCGGCCTTGGCCATCATGGCCTTCAGCGTGTCCTGATCCGGGAAGCGTTTGATGCTTTCGACCAGGTACTGGTAGCTGTCGCGGTCGTGCGACACCAGTTCGCCCATCCACGGAATGACCTTGAAGCTGTAGGCTTCGTAGATTTTGGCGAGCGCGGTCGAGGTTGGGTGCGAGAATTCGAGGCAGAAGAAGCGGCCGCCTTTTTTGAGCACGCGGCGGGCTTCATTGAGCGCGCCCTGGACGTCGGAGACGTTGCGGATGCCGAAGCTGATGATGTAGGCGTCAACACTCGCGTCTTCGATGGCCAGGTTCATGGCGTCGCCGACGGACCAGTCAATCTCGGGTTCGGTGCCCTTTTCGCGCCCGGCCAGGATCATGGCTTCGTTATAGTCGATGATGCGGATTTCGGCGTCTTGGGCCTCATGGCCGCGGGTAATGCGGCGGGCCTTGGCGGCGCGGGCCAGTTTGGCCAGGCGGCGGGCGATATCGCCGGTGCCGCCGGCAACGTCGAGGATGACCTCGCCCGGCTGCGGATTGAGGCGGGCGCAGGCCGCGTCCTTCCACAGGCGGTGAGTGCCGCCCGACATGACGTCGTTCATCAGGTCGTAATTGGAAGCGACACGGGCGAAGACGCCGTGGACCTGCGCCACCTTGTCGCGCGGGTCGAGGTCCTTGAAACCGAAGGGGGAGGTCTGCGTTTCGCTCATGACTGCGGTTTTAGCCGCAAAAGCTTAAGGTTGCGAAACAAAAAACGGTAAAGGCGAGGTTGGCCGCGACGGCATATCGTCGCACGGGTGCCGAAGAAACCCCTACGGCCCTTCGGGCCACCTCCCCATTTGGGAAATGGGGAGGAGAGGTTGAGCTTATTCCCTCCTCCCTATGCCGACGGCATGGGAGGTGGCGCGCAGCGCTGGAGGGGTCTTTCTATCCGCTGGCGTGGCGGCGATAATCGCCGGCTCTGGCCTCCTTGCGCGCCAGGGCCTGGGCCAGGCGCCGCATCTGGCGGTTCAGGACGGGCGGGTCTTCGTCGTCTTCGGACGCGGATTCGGTTTCCGGCGTTTGGGCCGGGGACTTGGACTTGGCCGTGGGGCGGGCCTTGGTCTCGACTTCGGCCGCTTCCTTATAAAGCAGGTCGAGCGCCTTCTTGACGGCGATCAGGGCGCGGGCGGCGCGGAGAATTTCAGCATAGGTCTCGGGCGCCGGCTGGGCTTCGAGAGCCTTGAGCAGGCGCTCGCCGTGGGCGCGGAGACGTTGGTCGTGAAGGTTGCGTGCGTTTTCCATGAGCAAAAGCATGGCACGGTTTTGCAGGGCGGGGATAAGTTGGGTCTGGCTTTCAGCAAGCCGTTGATTTGGAAGCATGAATGAACGCGAATAGACGCGAATAACGGGTTCTTCCATGCTTGTCGGAGAGGCGCGGTGGAGCGCTCATCCGCAATGGGCGAAAGGCTGGTGACTTCCTGAGTCATGGAAGAAAGCAAGCCGCCCCATCACCACATCTCACTCGTATTTGCCTTAGGCAAATCCTCGCTCGTGCGATCCCCTTCCCAAAATCGAAGATTTCAGGGAGGTATAAGAAAAATACAATTCTTTATACTTCCCTGCCACGCAGCGGCAGGGAGGAGACCACGAGCGGAGCGACGTGGTGGTGGGGCGACTTGCCGGCGGCGTTTAAGCCCGGATCGCCTCGGCGATCTGGTTGACCACGGCCTTGACCTGCTTTTCGTCGTCGCCCTCGGCCATGACGCGGATCAGAGGCTCGGTGCCGCTCGGCCGGACCAGGACGCGGCCGGAGCCTTTGAGCATCTCCTCGCCCTCGCGGATCGCCTGCTGCACGCCCGCGGAATCGAGCGGGCTGTCGCCGGTGAAGCGCACGTTCTTCAGGACTTGCGGCACCGTATCGAACTGGTGGGCCAGTTTCGACATCGGCTTGCCCTTTTCGACCAGCACGGCCAGCACCTGCAGGGCCGCCATCAGGCCGTCGCCGGTGGTGGCGTGATCGAGCATGACGACATGGCCCGACTGTTCGCCGCCCAGGTTGAAGCCGCCGTCGCGCATGCGTTCAACGACATAGCGGTCGCCGACCTTGGTGCGTTCCAGGCGGATATCCTGCTTGTGCATGAAGCGTTCGAGGCCGAGGTTCGACATGACGGTGGCCACCAGCCCGCCGCCCTTGAGCAGGCCCTTGGCCGCCCAGTTGCCGGCGATGATGGCCATGATCTGGTCGCCGTCGACCAGCTTGCCGGTCTCGTCGCAGATCACCACGCGGTCGGCGTCGCCGTCGAGCGCGATGCCGATATCGGCGCGCAATTCGCGCACCTTGTCGATCATGGCCTGGGGCTGGGTCGAGCCGCACTTTTCATTGATGTTGAGGCCGTCGGGCGAGACGCCGACGCAGAAGACCTCGGCGCCCAGCTCATAAAGGGCCGACGGCGCCACCTTGTAGGCCGCGCCATTGGCGCAGTCGATGACGATGCGCAGGCCGCCCAGCGTCAGGTTGCGCGGGAAGCTGGCCTTGGCGATTTCGATATAGCGCGCCTGGGCGTCGTCGACGCGCAGCACGCGGCCGAGCTTGTGCGGTTCGGCGACGCCCTGCAGGATATCGCCGTCCATGCGCGCCTCGATTTCGAGCTCGACCTCGTCGGAAAGCTTGTAGCCATCGGGGCCGAACAGCTTGATGCCGTTATCGGCGAAGGCGTTGTGCGAAGCCGAGATCATGACGCCCAAATCGGCGCGCATCGACCGCGTCATCATGGCGACGCCCGGAGTGGGCAGGGGGCCGAACAGGCGCACGTCCATGCCGACGGAGGTGAAACCCGCCACCAGGGCCGGTTCGATCATGTAGCCCGACAGGCGCGTATCCTTGCCGATGACGACCAGGTGGCGGCGGTCGGCGTTCGACATGAACATCTTGCCGGCGCCCATGGCCAGGCGATAGGCGACCTCGGCGGTCATGGGGAAGGTGTTGGCCTGGCCGCGAATGCCGTCGGTGCCGAAGTATTTGCGATTGCTCATGGGAATTGGTCTGCTCGTGGATAGACGCCGTCTTATAGGCGAAAGCGTAGCGCGTTCAGGTAAAATCTTTGTTCCCCATTGTTACGGTTTTCACCGTAGAAGCTGATTTTTCAGGGATTTCGCCACTTTCTGAAACGAATTGTCGCGCGAGTTTACGCAAAGCCAACAAAGTGTCTGCTAGATAGCCCGTTCAAATCGAGGATAGAACCACATGTGCGGCATCATCGGAATCATCGGCAGCGAACCCGTAGCCCCGCGCCTGCTGGAATCCCTGCGCCGTCTTGAGTATCGCGGCTATGACTCGGCCGGCATCGCCGTGCAGGGCGCAGCCGGTCCCGACCGCCGCCGCGCCGCCGGCAAGATCAGGAATCTCGAAGCGGCCATCGCGGACCAGCCGATCGACGGCGTCGTCGGCATCGGCCACACCCGCTGGGCCACCCACGGCGCGCCCAATGTGGCCAATGCCCACCCGCATACGGCCGGCAAGGTCAGCCTGGTCCATAACGGCATCATCGAAAATTACGCCGAGCTCAAGGCCGAACTGAAGGCGAAAGGCCACGTCTTTTCGTCGGATACGGATACCGAGGTCATCGCCCATCTGCTCGACGACGCCCTGAAGGCCCAGCCGCTGAAGGAGGCCTTCAAGTCGGTGCTCGACCGGCTGCACGGCGCCTATGCCCTGGCCATCCTGATCGGCGGCGAGGCCGAAACCCTGCTGGGCGCGCGGCGCGGCTCGCCGCTGGTGGTCGGCTGGGGCGAGGACGAGATGTATCTTGGCTCCGATGCTTTGGCGGTCGGCCCGTTCACCCAGCGCGTCACCTATCTCGAAGAAGGCGACTGGGTCGTCCTGCATCGCCACGACGCCGAAATCTTCGATGCCTCGGGCCATCGCGTCAACCGCGCCATGACCCACGTGCCGGCCTCGGCCGCCCTGGTCGAAAAGGGCTCGTACCACCACTTCATGGAAAAGGAAGTGCACGAGCAGCCGGAAAGTTGCCAGCGCACGCTATCGGCCTATCTCGATCCGGTCGGCGGCACGGTGCGCGCCGACATCAAGGCCGGCCTCGACTTCGCCGCCGTTTCGCGCATCCAGATCATCGCCTGCGGCACGGCCTATTATGCCGGCTCGATCGCCCGCTATGCCTTCGAGAAGGTCGCCGGCTTAGCCGTAGATGTCGAGGTGGCGTCGGAGTTCCGTTATCGCGCCCCGGCCATGACGCCGGGCACCCTGGCCGTGGCCGTGTCGCAATCGGGCGAGACCGCCGATACGCTGGCGGCGCTGCGCTGGTGCAAGGAGCAGGGCTTGCAGACGGCGGCGCTGGTCAATGTCCATTCCTCGACCATGGCGCGCGAGGCCGACCTGCTTTGGCCCACCCATGCCGGGCCGGAAATCGGCGTCGCCTCGACCAAGGCGTTCACGGCGCAGTTGTCGGCGCTGCTGTGCCTCGTCGTTTCCGCCGCCGCCCAGCGCGGCCGGATCGATGCCGCCGGCGAGGCGCATCTCGTCCAGACCCTGCTGCAGGCGCCGGGCGTCATCAACGAGGCCCTGGCCATGGACGCCGAGATCACCCGGGTCAGCCTCGGTCTTTCGAAAGCGCGCGACGTGCTTTATCTCGGCCGTGGCGACATGTACCCGCTGGCCCTGGAAGGCGCCTTGAAGCTCAAGGAAATCAGCTACATCCACGCCGAAGGCTATGCCGCCGGCGAGCTGAAGCACGGGCCGATCGCCCTAATCGATGAAGCCACGCCGGTGGTGGTGATCGCGCCCGACGACGCCCTGTTCGAAAAGACGGCGTCGAACGTCCAGGAGGTTGCCGCGCGCGGTGGCAAGGTGATCATGATCACCGACGATCCGGCCAAGGCGCCGATCCTGCCCAACGGCTCGCTGAAAACCATTGTGGCGCCGCATTGCGACAGCTTCATCGCAGCCCTGGTCTATGCCGTGCCGATCCAGCTGTTGGCCTATCACACCGCCGTCCACAAGGGCACCGACGTCGACCAGCCGCGCAACCTGGCGAAGTCGGTTACGGTGGAGTAGGACCGGCGAGCAGGGTCGTACAAGGCGTTATCGTCCACAACCTTGTGTGGTGCGCCTACAACAGTTGTCGCGTTCGTCGTGCCCATGATTGAATGGACCATTAACCACTTGTAATGATCGTAATTGGTTACAGGTTCATGAGGGGGCGAAGATGAAGCGCATATCCTTTTTTAAAAGGACCAAGACGAGGCGATCGGCGAAAACGGTAAGAAAAATAAACGACTTGCTTCGTCGAGGATTTAGTCAGGAAGCAAGGGATCAGTTCTCAAATTCTCCGCCAGAGGATGAATTGGCTTCTGAAGCTGACACTGCCCTTGAAACGAAGGACCAAGCTCTCGCCCTTCTCGGTCAGGCTGACCGCCCGGATGCTGCCGAATTATGGAATGCATGGCGAGAAAAGACCGCGACGCGAACGGAAAGTGAGGTCATTTATCAAGAGATTGATCTCTCGGGTGAAAATTTTTCCCGTTTTCCGTTTCCTGAGTTAAGCCATGAAACGCCCGCAGGCACTTTCACGCTTAAGACCATTTCAGGCTATAATTTCAACGAAATCAGACTGACAGGTTGCAGTTTCAGAGACATGGCTCTGCATCAGTTGCGCATCAACGGCAACATGGATTTGGATGCCTGTAAATTTGAGCGTTCCCTGATATTAAGTTGTCGATTTGAAGGCATATGGTTTGACGACTCTGAATTTGAAAACGCTGTCCTTGTGAATTCGCAGTTCTTCCATTGCGATGCTTGGTGGACGAGTTTTCAAAATACGGAAATACATGATTGCATATTCGGTGGTTTCGACGTACGCAAGGGGCATTTCAAGAATACAGCTTTCAGGTCTTGTACATTAGTGCCGTACAAGCACGAATTGGATGAGAAAGAACGCCTGACGAAAGCGACAGCAATTAGATTTTCCAAACTAACGAATGTTACATTCGGAAATGGAACACAATTTGAAGATGTGGAATTCGATTATAGCGTCATTAACAAGGTAAATTTTAGCGGATCTTTCTTTTCCGGCTCTTCATTCAAGCGTGTTCTGTACAAAAGGCGTCTTCTTGTCGGATGTTTTTCTGACGTCGAAGGTATAGAAAGTATTTCTGGAGATCGATATTTCAGAAATGATGCCATAGATCAGGAATATTTCGACAGTGTAAATGATAATAATGACAGAAAGTATGCATTTAAACAGGCTACTAAGGAAAAATCCGGACGACACAGGCCGGTTTTAAATTCTTACACACTAGACAATATAGTATCGCAAGCAGACAGGTATTTGGATATTTTTGGAATTTTTTGTGGTCTTATATCGGGAGCAATGATATTTTTATCGATATTTGACTTTAATATAATAACTGTTTGCAAAAATTTAGATACTGGCGCAATTATTTTAGGTTTTTGCGCGATAACATTCTCTTTGATGATGGGAGCGATTGGCAAAAAGATAACCTACGCCCTGTGGCGTATGCTCGATTATGGAAGGGATTGGGACCGAATACTGGGCCTGGGTCTAGTCATCATAGCCGGCATGGGTACTGTCTATTTTTTTGCCTCACAACATGATATTTGTTATGTCGCCTCACCGATTGCGCCAACAAACGGGCTTTGCGAACCCAGCCAAGACGGGGCAGTGCATCATCCATTGAACATATATCCATGGTTTGTGGCCCTGATGGGCTTCACGACACTTGGGGTGGCGGATTACATTGAACCGAAGACGGCTCTTGGAGCGATGATAATGGCATTGAACGCATTTGCCGGCTATGCCGTCTTGGGCCTGTTTCTAGCGGTCATGCAAGCCTCTTTTTTGAGACGAAGCCCCACTACTGGGGCTTGAGTCGGGCATGGCACAAATTATTAAAACCACTTATCCGGCATCGCCACGACCTTGGCCGACGGGCCGTTGTGGAAGGTCAGCAGCATGATCTGCGGCGGGCAGTCGAAGCGCACCGGAAGGCCGCTTGAGCCTAAGCCGCGCGAGACGATCAGCACCCGGCCGTTGATGATCGTCCAGCCCTTGTAGGTATCGTTGGTGTGGCGCGACACGGTGACCGGCGCGCCGAGGAACGGGATGCGCACCTGGCCGCCGTGGGTATGGCCGGCCAGCATGACCGGCACATGGTTGCTGGGCCAGTCGAACAGGCCGGGATTGTGCGTCACCGTGATGGTGGCCGCGCCCGGAGCCGCCTGGGCGAAGGTGGCCGGAAAGTCGGGCTTTTGCGTCTGGCCGTCCTCGACGCCCAGGATCCACACGTCACCGTCGGGGCGGGCGATGCGGAAGGCCTGGTTTTCGAGGAAATGGATGCCGTCCGCCTGCATCAGCTCGCGCGTCCGGTCGCAATCCCACCAGCAGTCGTGATTGCCCATGATGGCGAAGACACCGAGCGGGGCGTGGAAATCACCGAGCGCGCGCAGCCCTTCCTCGTCGAGCGCGATGTCCGCAGGCGACCGCATCGGCCGGGCGCCGAACTCCTTGCGCCCCTTCAGGACGTCGCCGCCGATATAGTCGCCGGCCAGGATGATGGCGTCGGGATGCATGGCGTTGACCCTGGCCGCGATGGCCCGCACCCGCGCCGGCGTCATGTGGACAGTGTCGGTATGGATGTCGGACAGCAGCACCACGCGCAGCGGCGCGGTGGTGGCCGGCCAGGAGGGCGTGGCGATATCGAGCTGGGTCAGGGTCAGGCTGCGCGGCTCGAACCAGAAGCCGTCGGCGGCGCAGGCGATGACAATCACCGCCAGCACACCCCAGATGATCCGCCCCCACTTGCGCATGGGCATGGTCTATCACAGTGCCCGCCATCCCGGCCACGGCAAAAAGTGCAACCAAAGTGTTGCGTTTTTCCACGTCAGGACTTATGCAAGCGCAACCACGGAGTTGCCCATGTCCGAAGACACCCCCGACGCCATCGTCAAGACCCTCCTGCTCAAGGCCGAGCCGGCCCGCGTGTGGCAGGCCGTCGCCGATTCCGGCCAGTTCGGCGCCTGGTTCGGCATGGCGCTGGACGGCCCCTTCGTCGCCGGGCAGGAGATCACCGGCGTCATCGTGCCGACCGCGGTCAATGCCGAGGTCGCCGCCATGCAGGAACCGCATCGCGGCACGCCTGTCCGGCTGGCGATCGCCGATATCGTGCCGCCGCACCGTTTTTCCTTCCGCTGGCATCCCTTCGCCATCGAAAAGGATCGCGACTATTCGGCCGAGCCGATGACCCTGATCACGTTCGAACTGACGCCGGCGGCCGGCGGGACGCAACTGACCATCACCGAGTCCGGTTTCCACCAGATTCCGCTGGAGCGGCGCGCCCAGGCGTTTGCCGCCGACGATGGCGGCTGGACGTGGCAGTGCAAACTGATCGAGGCCTATCTTGCCCGGGGCTGATGACGCGGCGGTGTTCGCCGCCCTGGGGGACGCCACCCGCCTGCGGCTGATCGGCCGGTTGCGCGCCGGGCCGACCTCGATCGTCGGCCTGACCGAAGGTGCCGATATGACGCGCCAGGCGGTGACCAAGCACCTTTACGTGCTGGAAAAAGCCGGGCTGGTCACCTGCGCGCGCCTGGGGCGCACGCGGCAATGGCAGCTCGACCGCAGGCGCCTCGACGCGGCCAGGGCGGCGCTGGAGGCCCTGTCGCGCGACTGGGACGCGCGGCTGGAACGGCTGAAGGCGCTGGTCGAAGCGTAGAGTGACGCTTTTTCCCATTTTGCGCAAAAATTTCCGACAATCGGCGCATTTTGTGAGATGACAAACGACAGAGGATCGGCCATAGGGACATGTCCCGTCGCTTCCGTTCCAGGTTTTTCCCCGCCATGCGCGATTTTTACCGTATCCGCCGCCTGCCGCCCTACGTCTTCGAGGAAGTCAACAAGGTCAAGGCCAAGCTGCGGGCAGAGGGCGTCGACGTCATCGACTTCGGCATGGGCAATCCGGACATGGCGACGGCGCCGCATATCGTCGACAAGCTGATCGAGACGGTGAAGAAGCCGAAGACCCATGGCTATTCGGTCTCCAAGGGCCTGCAGGGTCTGCGCAAGGCCATGGCCGGCTATTACGACCGCCGCTACGGCGTCAAGCTGAACCCCGACAGCGAAGTCGTGGCCACGCTCGGCTCCAAGGAAGGCTTCGCCAACCTGGCCATGGCGATCACCGCGCCGGGCGACACGGTCATCTGCCCCAATCCCGCCTATCCCATCCACGCCTTCGGCTTCCTGATGGCGGGCGGCGTCATCCGCCACGTGCCGGCCCTGTCGCCCGAGCAGTATCTTTCCGGCATCGACAAGGCGGTCAAGCATTCGGTGCCGGCGCCTTCGGTGATGATCGTGTCCTATCCGTCGAACCCGACGGCACAGTGGGTCGATCTCGACTTCTACAAGGAGGTCATCAAGCTAGCCCAGAAGCACGACCTGATCGTGCTCTCGGATATCGCCTATTCGGAAATCTATTTCGACGACAATCCGCCGCCGTCGATCCTGCAGGTGCCGGGCGCCAAGGAGCGCAGCGTCGAGATCAACAGCCTTTCCAAGACCTATGCCATGGCCGGCTGGCGCATCGGCATGGTTGTCGGCAATGCGGAAATTTGCGCGGCGCTGGCGCGGGTCAAGTCCTATCTCGACTACGGCGGCTTCGCGCCGATCCAGGTGGCGGCGGCGGCGGCGCTGAACGGGCCGCAGGACAATGTCGCCGAGATCCGCGCCACCTACAAGGCGCGCCGCGACGTGCTGATCGACGCCATGAAGCGCGCCGGCTGGGATATCCCGGCGCCGCCGGCCTCGATGTTCGCCTGGGCGAAAATCCCTGAAAAGTTCCAGGACCTGGGTTCGATCGAATTCGCCAAGCTGCTGATCGAAAAGGCCCATGTCGCCGTGGCGCCGGGCCTCGGCTTCGGCGAATACGGCGAAGGCTATGTCCGCATCGGCCTGGTCGAAAACGAGCACCGCATTCGTCAGGCCGCGCGCAACATCAAGAAACTGCTGCTGCCGGCCGGCCGCAACACACCCCCCGATCCCGGGTTGCAGGACGCCGCCGACGTGGCCTAATGGGCCATGACGGAGGGCGGCATGCGGGAGATAATGGCGACAACGGCTTTGGCGCTGACGGCGGCGGTTGTGGTGGGCTGCACGCCCTCAAAGGCGCCGTCCGGTGCGGATGCCTATGCATCGAGTGCCTCCGCGCCCGTCAAGCCTGCCGACACCGTCAAGGCGGCCGAGGCTTACGTCAAGGCGGCTCTGGGCGACAGGTGCGACATGAACGGCCGCTCCGATATTCCGGTCAATGCCCTTGACCAGGAGGGCCTCAGCCATTTTATCTATACCCTGTCCTACCAGGTGTCCGGTGACACGACAGTGCACAAGGCCGAACTTTACCAGATGTTCTGCACAATGGGCGCCTACAACATCCAGCATGTTTTCCTGCTGCGCGATCCGGACAGCGGTGAAGGCTTTCAGTTGCTGAGTTTCGCCCGGCCTGTGACAAGCTATGACTATACGGATGATACGGACACGAAGCTGAAGGCGCCGCCGGTGGTGACCGGCTTTGCCACGGATATTCCCGTGGTCAACGCCAAATTCGACCCGAAAGCGATGACGATCTCCAGCCGGCCTCTCGGGCGCGGGATTGGCGACCTGTGGGAAGCCGGGCAGTGGCGTTTCAGTGGCGGCGAATTCCAGCTCGTGCGCTATGAGATCGACCCCACCGAGGACGGTGACTCCGGACAACCTTCGACGCCCGCCAGCTATGCCGTCTACCAGGCGAGGCCGTGACAACGCTGTCCTGAGTTGCGGCAGCCACACCACGGGATCGTGATCACGGGTGCGGCGTTAATACCTTTGACTCACGCCCGATTATGCGGTTCACTGACTTTATTGTGCGGCGCACATATTTTTGCAGGATTTTGATATTTTCGCCACCCCTTCCGGATGGGGTTTGCGTGGGGGTTTCGGGCTTAGTCTGCAAAGGCAATAAGAAAAACGAGGTGACGTGTGGTCAGTCTGGAATTTGATCTGAATACGGACTCCGAAGCCGACGCCTTTTTCGGCGCGTTTTTCAAATTCGTCGAAGCCGCCTCGATCCAGGAAACCGACTCGATCTCGGTGCGTTCCGATCCCAACAGCGATCACCTCGTCAAGGTCGTCACCTTCGAGGACGACAGCCAGGCCGACCAGTTCAAATCCTACTGGACGCAACGCAGAAAATGGTTAGGTCTGTAAGGATTGCAACCGGATTCCATCGCCATCGATGCTGACCCTGAGGCATTTGCCCCTGCGCTATCGCCGGCCGCTGACCAAACTGGCGCTCGGCCTGCTGGCGCGCTGGCGCGCGCGGGGCTGGCGCAAGGCCGCGCCAGCCGATGTGCCTGTCCGCGGCGACCTGGTCGTCACCGGTTTTTTCAACGAGGCGCTCGGCATCGGCCGGGCCGGGCGGCTGACCGCCGAAGCCTTGCGGGCGGCGGGTTATACTGTCATCGAACATGACCTGCGGCCGGCCTTTCGCCATATCCGCGACGGCCGGGCGGACCTGCCGGGCGAGGGCGGCGTGTGGCTGATCCACGCCAATGCGCCGGAAGTGATGATCGCCATGCTGGCCCATCCCGCCGCGCAATGGAACGACCGCTACCGTATCGGCTACTGGGCATGGGAAACGGCCAGGGTGCCGGCGTCGTGGCTCTATATCGCCGATTACCTGCACGAAATCTGGGTGCCGAGCCGGTTTGTCCATGACGCCCTGGCCCGTTCCCTGCGGCAAAAGGGACGCGAAGATCTGATCGTCCGTATACGGATGATGCCGCATCTCGTGCCCGTGCCGGCCCAGGATCCTAACTGGCGCCATGATGCCCGTGCCCGCTTCGGCCTCGATCCGGACCTGTGCGAAGTGCTGTGCCTGTTCGATACCAAGTCGTCGGCGGTGCGCAAGAATCCATGGGGCGCGCTCGATGCCTGGCAACAGGCCTTTCCCGAGCCGTCGACGACCGCGCGCCTGACCCTGAAGGTGGTCGATCTCGCCGGCGACCGCCCGACCGAGCAGAAGCTGCTGGCCATCCTGGCCGGACGTCCCGATATCCGGCTGGTCAGCGAACGGTTCGATGATCAGGATATGGACGCCTTCATCGCTGCCTTCGACGTGCTGATGTCGCTGCATCGTTCCGAGGGTTTCGGCCTGACCCTGGCGGAGGCGATGGCGGCGGGCGTGGCGGTGATCGCCACCGCCGGTTCGGGCAATGACGACTTCATGACCGGTGAGGCGGCGCGCCTGGTGCCGTCGCATCCGGTCAGGGTCCACGATCCGGAAGGCCCCTATGGCGACCTGGCCGGCGATCGTGAGCAGACATGGGGCGAGCCTGATATCGCGGCCGCGGCGGCGGCCTTGCGCGAACTGGCGGGATCGCGGGCGTTGCGCGATGCGATGGCTGCGCATGGACCGGAAGCGATCCGTGCCCTGCAGGCGCCGTGGCAGGATGAGGCGTTGGCGGTATTCCCTTTTAATGCCTGGATAAGGCGCTAACCTGATGGCCTCATGCCTTAATGGAATCGCCTCACCCATTTCTGGGCAAGGGAATCGCCTATGGAAAATGCTTATCTTCCACCTCTCCCCTTTAAAGGGGAGAGGATGCCGCGGAGCGGCAGGTGAGGGGTTCTTGCTGGCAGCGGAATGACCCCTCATCCGGCCCTTCGGGCCACCTTCTCCCCTTGAAAGGGGAGAAGTGAGCAGGATTCAAATACGAAAGCTCCGCCCACCGCTTCGCGGTCCCCCTCCCCATAAATGGGGAGGGCGAATTTTTAACAAACTAGCCCGCGCGCACGGTCCTGAGGAAGTCGACCGCCGTGTCCTTCAGGGTACGTGTCTGGCCGGACAGGTCGTTGACCGCCTGAAGCGCCACCCTGGCTTCCTCGCCGGTATGGCTGGCCGTGGCGCTGACCTCGTCGACGGCGCTGCTGATGCCGGCGGTCGAGCCGGCCACTTCGGAGGTCGAGCGCGAAATCTCGCCGACCGCCGCCGTCTGTTGCGTCACCGATTCCGAAATGGCGTTGGAGATTTCGCGCAAGCTCATCACCATGTCGGCGATGCCGGTCATGGCGGAGGCGGCCTCGGCGGTCGCCGTCTGGACGCCGCGCACCTGCTGGCTGATCTCCTCGGTGGCGCGCGCCGTCTGGCTGGCCAGGGCCTTGACCTCGGTGGCGACGACGTTGAAGCCGCGCCCGGCCTCGCCGGCCCGTGCCGCCTCGATGGTGGCGTTGAGCGCCAGCAGGTTGGTCTGCGAGGTGATGCGCGTGATCATCTCGATCGACGAACCGATGCGGTTGGCGGCCTCGTTCATCGCCGCCACCTTCTGGGTTGTCTCGGTGGCGTGACGGGCGGCGGTTTCGGCGGCGGCGACGGCGCGTTCGGCCTGGTCGGAAATGCTGCGCGAGGACGCCGCCATCTCCTCGGTGGCGCCGGCCACCGACTGGACGTTGGCGCTGGCCGATTCCATCGCACTGGCCACGTTGCGGCTGCGCGTTCGTGTCTGCTCGGCCTGGCTGCTCAGGCGGCCGGCGGTCTGGCCGAGGCGTTCGGTCGAGCCGGTCAGGCCCTCGACGATGCCGAGTAGCGACGATTCGAAGCGGTCGGCCATGGCGAACATGGCCTGGCGGCGTGCGGTCAGGCTTTCGGCTTCCAGGCGCGCCTGGCTTTCGCGCATGGCTTCGGTTTCGCGCAAACTGTCGCGGAAGCTGGCCAGCGTCGCGACGATGACGCCGGTCTCGTGGCGGTCGGACTGATAGGGGATGGTGCCGGCGTCCTCGCCGCGCGTCAGCCGGCGCATCAGGCCGGACAGCACGGTCAGGCGCTGCGTCAGGCCGGTGGCGATGACCGAACTCATGCCGAGCGCCAGCATCAGCACGGCGGCGACGAGGGCGAATTCCTCGTACATGCGCGCCGTTTCCTTGTCGGCGCGCAGCTTCTGCATGGCGGCGAGGTCACGGTTGCCCGGCGCGAACAGGCCGTCGAGGCTGGCGGTGACATCCCCGTATCCGCTCGCATCGGCGCGGAAGGCGGCGCCCGCCGCCATCACCTTGTCGAGCGCGGCTTGCGTATCGTCGTTGAGCTTGCCGCTCTTGCCGTACTGGCCGGACTTGTCGAAGCTGTCCTTCATCGCGGCGGTGGCGTTGTCGAAGGTGACCTGGTTGATCTGCGACGCCGGATCGGCGTGCAGGGCATTGGCCGCCATCAGCACGGCCGGCAGCTTGGTGGTGACCGCGTCCATCATGTAATAGCTGTCGAGGTCGGGATCGAGGATCAGCTTCGACTTGTCGGTGACCTCGGCGAACAGGGCGTTGGAAGCATTGAGCAGGTCGCCGCCCGACTGGCCGCTCAGCGCCTGCGCCTTGTCCGGGCTGACCATGGCGGCATTGGCGGCGGCCACCTGGCCTAGGCTTGTGCCGTCGGCCGCCGGCTGGTTCGAGGCGCCGGCCATCATGTCCGGCCACAGGGCGCCGAGGTAGTTGGCGCCCCTGTATTCGCTCATGGCGAAGTCGACCACGGCCATATGCGATGTGTACAGCAGCCAGCCGGTGATGGCGACCGGCACGATCATCAGCACACCCAGGATACGCATGCGTCCGGCGATACTGACACGCGCATTGATGGCATCGAACATTCGCAACATGGCAGCCCCACAGCTCGGATAAATTTGTGCAGGGCACAAGCAGAGGCTGATATGCTTAAAAGTTTCCTAAAAGGACCAGCGACCGTTACATTTTTCACGATTTTCTTGCGGTTTCATGCTACCTGAAACATCCTGCAGGTCAGGCTGCGGACCTTGGGTTGCGCGCCGACAGCCCACCCGCGAAGGCCGCCAGCAGGACGAAGGCGACGGCGATACCCCAGTGCGCCGGCAGGTCGGCCTTGCCGTGCAGGCCGGCGTCGGTCAGGAAGCCGATCCAGACATAGGTGCCCAAACCGCCGGCCATCAGCGCCCAGCGTTGCAGGTCGCTCCACGTCCGGTTCCGCGTGAACAGGGCCATGAAGGCGACGAACAGCGCCTCGGTGGCGACGACAAGAGCGACGCAAACCTGCCAGGTCCAATGCAACTCGGCCGCGCCCTTGTGCTGGACCAGCATCAGGGCCGAACCGGCGGCCAGCGCCGCCATGAAAAGAAGAGCAGGATGCGGCGCGGCCTTCGTCCCGCCTTCCGCTTTCTTCGGTAGCACGAAAGCGGCGGCGACCAGGGCCAGGACAATGGCCGCCGTGGCGCCGAACTGCGCCGGCGTGGCCATGAACGGGATCTGCTTGTAGGTAAAGACGGCAACGGCACTGGCGCCCGCCAGGAACAGCAGGACAAAGGCGGCGATGCCGGCGGGATGCAGCCATTTGCGGTCGCGGTCGGCGCGGAACAGGCTTTCCGTCAGGGCGATGGGCACGCTGATGCTCCACACCGTATGGATCGACACCACGAACAGCACCCAGGGAATGGCGGTGCCGAGCGCCGGCGCCCAGCCAAAATCGAGCAGGCGCAGGTGCAGGTAGTTGGGATTGAACAAGGACTGGGTGAGGAAGCCTTCCTCGATGAAGCCATAGGCGACGGCCAGCAGGACCAGCGACGGCCAGCCTCGGCCGGTGCGACGCACAGCTTCGCGGATGAGCAGGGCGCCGGAGCCGTACATCATGGCCATCAGGGGCAGGATACCGATCATCGACATCGGCAGGGAACCGAGCAGATACTCCGCCACCAGCGGCGACAGCAGGAACAGGGCGAACACGGCAGCCAGACGACGCCACATAGGGGCCTCCTTGGATTGGAAAGAATTAGATTGTCTAATATTAGATGATCTAATTGTGGACATGAGTCAAGAGGGCAATTAGGGTACGTAAGGCGTGTCATTCCTTCCCCGTTTACGGCAACTCCGTTGTGGGGAAGGTGGCATTTGCGTAGCAAATGACGGAAGGGGGGATCCCAACCGTCCAAATCCCCCTTCCGTCGTCGCTTCGCGCCGACACCTTCCCCTTAAAAAGGGAAGGAAGATAATATTGAGAGCCTTCGGATTTTTCTCATGGACTTCGACGACAGCATCATCCGCGCCCACATGCAGAGCTTCGGCTACCTGCTGTCCCACTGTCATGCCCTCTACCAGAAGCAACTGCTCAGGACGATGGAAGGCACCGGCATTCATATGGGCCATGTGGTCGTGCTGGCATCGTTGTGGCAGCACTGGCGCCAGGACAGGGACAGCGACCTGACCCAGACCCGGCTGGTCCAGGTGTCGGGCGTTGAAAAGTCGTCGCTGGTGCTGTTCCTCGACGCACTCGAAAAGGATGGCTGGGTGGAGCGCCGCCGTCATCCGACCGACCGGCGCGCCTACCTGATCCATCTGACGGACAGCGGCCGCGAGCGTTTCGACAAAATCGCTTACCGGCTCTACGCGGGCGAGCAGGCGGCCTTGACGCCGTTTAGCCGGGAAGAGCAGGCGCAGTTCAAGGACCTGCTATTGCGGCTGATGGTTCACCTGGAGCGACTGTAGGCCCCTTGCCATCCCTGCAGCGTGATCTCCACAAAACATGGCCGCCAACGGGGGTTCAATAAGGTTGACCTATTACGGTATCGATCTTGCCGTCCGGCGTCAGGAAAAGGGTGAATTGCACCGAGCTGTCGTCGGCGAAGGTCGCATCATAGACATCGCCGCCATTGGACCCGGCCTCGGCGAAGACCAGGCTTTTCAGCGCTCCGCGACGGCCGATATCCTTTTGCAGGAAGCTGACAACTTTCGCTGCCTCGACGGCCCCGTCGGCGGTGAAAATATCTTCGGGCGGATGGCCGTCCGCCATGCCGGCGATCCACTGGCGAAGGCGGGCCTCGCTGTCGGGCAGGGGCTGCGTCCGCGTATTGATCACCAGCTGGGCGTCGGTGACCGTGTCCAGACTAACGTCCGTGGCGGTGGCCGGGCGGCCCAGGTCATGAAGCGCCGCGCCATAAGCCGTGGCGAAGGTCGCGTCTGGCTCGACGGCGATGTCGGGTTGCACGCCCTTGCCATCCCAGTTGCCGTGGGTGACGGGATTGTCGCCCCGGCCCGTCGGCACGAAGAGGAAAAGGTCCGAACCGATAGGGTTCATCTGGCCCGGATTGGCCCCGCCCATCGTCCCCTGCCCGACCACGGTGGCGCGCTTCTCGGCCTGCATTTCGTAGGCGAAGGCTTCGCCGCCGGAGAAGGTCTCACCGCCGGCGATCACGTAAACCGGCTTGTCGAGATAGCTGACAGGCGTCGGCTCGGTCATAAAGCTCTGCGTCGTGAAATCGTGCGTGCCTTCCGTGCGCCAGACGATGTCCTCGACATGAACCGGGGCTTTGCTGTCAAAAAAGAAGCTGTCGAGATAGGTGACGCCGGCAGGATCGCCGCCGGTATTGTTGCGCACGTCTATTATCAGGGCGTCGGTCGAGGCCACCAGCGCCATGGCCGGATCGGCGCCGTAGCGGAACGCGTTCCTGGGCATGAAGGCATCCAACTGAATATAGCCGATATTGCCTTTCAACCGGGCCACCTTGACAAAGCCGATGTTTCCCGGCGGCGGCGGCGGGCTTTTGGGCCCCTTGCTGGCCGTTGAATCGGACGCTGGCGGTGCTGGCGGCGGACCAAAATTCATGACGCGCAGATGCTTGTCGTGGGTGAGGTCCTGGAGATCCTGCGTGGCCTGGGTGGCGAAATCGTTGGGCGTCGCCGCGCTGTCGTACTTTCCGGCGTCCAGGTTCTGCGTCAGCATGGCGGCGGCCTTGGCGCCGACATCGGGAAAGACGTAGGCGTCGGTCAGAAGCTTGACGGCTGCCGCGATGGCCTGGCTCTTGGCTGTTTTGTCGAAGGCAGGTGCCGGCGTTGGGGCCGGAGCTTCGGCGGGTGTCGCCGCTGTCTGTGCCATGACGATCCGGGGCGCGAAAGCCGCGCCGAGCAGGCTTGCCGTGACCAGCCCGACGAAGGCCATTCCTTTCATTTTACGCATGATCTTCCCCTCGAATTCGGCGCTTCAGCCGGTTTAAATGATGGATTCTGTACGCGCGGTTTTACAAACCCTATGGATAGGTACGTCATGGCAGGCCCATTTCTAGGGCGAGGCGCTGAGCCACGACGTTGCGGCGCTCGCTGAAAGGCCGGCGTTCGAGCGCCTGGATCGCGTCTTCGAGCGCTTGGTAGACGGAACAGGTGAGTTCGGCGTCCAACTCATGGCCGGCTTCATTGGTAACCTGCCAGATACGTTTGAGCAGGGGTATCATGGCCGTGGCCTTAGGCGTGAGCGACACCACCTGCTGGCGCTGGTCTTCGCCGCGGCGAAGCTCGACCAGGCCCACCCGTCCCATCTGGGCAACGGTCTGGCTGGCGGCCGAGTGCGTGATGCCGGCCCTGGCCGCCAGGGCCTTGATGGACGTCGGGCCGGTGGCCATCAGGTTGCGCAAGACCGGGGTGTAGCGGGAGCGGTAATCGAGCCCGGCATCGGCGTAGGCGCCTTCGACCCCTTCGTTGAGCAGGTCAAGCACGTGGCGCAGCAAGGTACCGAGTGTGCGGTGAGGTTTGGTCATGCGATGAATATAACAGTGCTGTTATATTTTGGCAAGCCTCTCGTTTCGCCCGCTGTGAGAGCGGAAATCTGTTACGGGTCTTGACTCCCAGGCTTTAAGCCGTCATAGGACCGCCCACATCCGCGCCGGACCTTGGCGCCTTGCCTGAACCCTTCGCAGCCATGACCCCGGAACAACCGGACAGGGGCTGGAAGGATCCCCGACAGCGCGTTGCGCCCTCGGGGATTTTCTGTTTGCCGGCGAGGCCTGAAAACGGGGCGGAATTAAAGGATTAAACGATGTTCGACTCATTGAACGAGCGCCTGTCGGGGCTTTTCGACCGCCTGTCGGGGCGCGGCGTCCTGTCCGAAAAGGACGTGGACGAGGCGCTGCGCGAGGTGCGCGTGGCTTTGCTCGAAGCCGATGTCGCGCTTCCGGTCGTCCGCCAGTTCATGGCCAAGGCGCGGGATCTCGCCACCGGTGAGGAGATCATCAAGGCCGTCCGCCCCGCCGACCAGGTGGTCAAGATCGTCTATGACGGCCTGATCGACATGCTGGGCGGCGAGACGCCGGAGCCAATCGACCTCAACGCCGTGCCGCCCGCCGTCATCCTGATGGCCGGCCTGCAAGGCTCCGGCAAGACCACCACCTCGGCCAAGCTGGCCCTGCGCCTGAAGAACGTCGAGCGCAAGAAGGTCATGATGGCCTCGCTCGATACGCGCCGGCCGGCCGCCATGGAGCAGTTGCAACTGCTGGCCAGGCAGGTCGAGGTCGACTTCCTGCCGATCGTGCCGGGGCAATCGGCGGTCGAGATCACGCGACGCGCGCTGCAGGCTGCGAAGATCCAGGGCTTCGATGTGCTGATCCTCGATACCGCCGGCCGCACCACGCTCGACGAAGCGT
>FTDB01002471.1_pt1 | contig 35590 bp, 40 predicted proteins | sample 1639741 | NCBI WGS metagenome assembly FTDB01 (sample SAMEA3914869, study PRJEB12502) | metagenome | biome: forest; material: soil | place: USA | collected 2012-03-12 | depth 0.1 m | reverse complement strand
TCGCCGGGCGTGCTGCAATCCCTGCTGGCCCTGTTCACGCGCACCACCTTCAATTCGGTGACGGTCGACGGCGATACCTCGACCAACGACACCTGCCTGCTGTTCGCCACGGGCGCGGCGGGCGCCCCCCGCATCAGCCGGGCGGGCGACAAGCGCCTGGCCGACTTCAAGGCCAAGCTGGAGAAGGTCATGCACAGCCTGGCGACCCAGCTGATCCGCGACGGCGAAGGCGCGACCAAGTTCGTCAAGGTCAATGTCACCGGCGCCGCCAACCCGGCCTCGGCGCGCAAGATCGCCAAGTCGATCGCCGAAAGCCCCCTGGTCAAGACCGCCATCACCGGCGAGGACGCCAACTGGGGCCGCATCGTCATGGCCGTCGGCAAGACCGAGGAACCGGTCGATCGCGACCGGCTGGGCATCCGCTTCGGCGACCTGATCGCCGCCGAGCACGGCGCGCCGTCCTTGACCTATGACGAGGCGGCGATGTCGGCCTATATGAAGAACCAGGAGCTGGAAATCTCGGTCGATGTCGGCGTCGGCAAGGCCGCGGCCCACGTCTATACCTGCGACCTGACCCACGGCTATATCAGCATCAACGGGGATTACCGTTCATGAGTGCGGACGAAAAGCTGGAGTGGCTGACCGACGCCGATCGCCAGGAACTGGATGCGCGGCGCCAATGGGTCTACAACCACCCGGGCTTCTTCGGCGCCGCCGATACGGTCGAGGGCAAGCTGGATCTCATCGCGCACGTGCTCAAGGCCGGCCATATCGCCGAGGGCAGCCGCCGGTATGCGGCGCAATGCCTGGGCGTCGTCCTGGGGGACGCCGTCGCCCAGGCCAGGGGCATGAGTTGGTTCATGGTCAGCTCGGCGGCGGGCCGCGCGCCCTGCCTGGGCATCGCCGGTTCCGGGATCAGGATCGTGACGGTCACGATCATCGACGACGAGCTGACCGCCGGCCGGCCGGTCGATATCCATCATATGTTCGACTATTTCTGCACCTCGGTCGACCGCCTGAAGGCCGAGACTATGCGCGCCGGTTCGGCCTGATCGTGCCCTGGCGACAGCCCCTTCCGTGACCGTCCAGGTTGTCGGGATGCTCGCCGCAAGGCTTTGTTTTGGCAAGAATAATCAACCATAACGTGGTGATATTTTATTGCGGAACGGCCTAGGCAAGACCCGGGAATGCCCCTAGGGTAACCGTGGTTATGTCGGCACGAGGGCGGCCCCAGTGATTCAGGTTATCATGTGATCCAGGTTATCGTGCTGCTGCATCACGGCCCGGGCGGCAAGGCCGCGCTGGACGCCTATGGCGCCGAGGTCGTGCCGATCCTGCATGGCCACGGTGGCCGCATGGTGTCGGCGTCCCGGCCTTCGGAGGCGCGCGAGGGCGATCCCGACGCGATCGACATCATCCAGTTCGAAACCGCGGCGGGTTACGAGGGCTTCCGCAACGACCCGCGCCATGCCGGCCTGATCGACATGCGCCAGCAGGCCATTCGCGACGTGCGGCTGTACATCACCGACCAGTTCGTGACCTATATCGATTGATTTGGACCATTGGTTGGTCTATATTTTCACGATGCACATTTCGATCAGCCACGCCAAAGCTCAGTTGACCGATCTCGTCCGCCGCGCGGAAGAGGGAGAGGAGGTCATTTTGACGAAGCACGGCCATGCAGCGGTGCGGCTGACACCGATGAGCGCGAAGCCGAGGCTGACACCGGAAGAAAAGAGACGCATTCTCGAAGAGATTCGCTTTTCGGCCGCGCGCATGGCCAGTCCGGGGCCGGATGCAGCGCATTCGGCGGATTTCTTATACGGCGACGACGGATTGCCCGCGTGATTGCGGTAGACAGTTCGGCTTTGATGGCGATCGTTCTGAACGAGCCGGCGGCCAACGATTGTACTCAGGTCCTGGAAGTTGAGGCACAACTGATTATTTCGGCTGTGGTTTTGTCCGAAGTCCTCATTGTTTCCGGCAGCCGCGGATACAGACATCTGGTCGAGGCGATGATTGACCGGCTCGATTTCGAAATCGTGCCGGTAACGCGGACGTTCGCCAATGAGGTTGTCCTCGCCTATGACCGATGGGGAAAAGGCCGTCACTCAGCGGCGCTCAATATCGTAGATTGCTATTCCTATGTCCTGGCTAAATCGATGAATTGTCCCTTGCTGTTTGTCGGCGATGATTTCAGCCAGACCGATATTCGGAGCGCACTATGAAAACCCTTCTTGTCGTGGCAGCTGCCCTGATCGACGGCGATGGCCGGGTGCTGCTGGCCCAGCGGCCGGAGGGCAAGTCGCTGGCCGGGCAGTGGGAGTTTCCCGGTGGCAAGGTCGAGGATGGCGAAACGCCCGAGGCGGCGCTGATCCGCGAACTGGACGAGGAACTGGGCATTACCGTCAAGCAGGCCTGCCTGGCGCCGTTCGTCTTCGCCTCGCACACCTACGAGACGTTCCACCTGCTGATGCCGCTGTACCTGATCCGCCGCTGGGAGGGTGAGCCCGAGGCACGCGAGCACATGTCGCTGAAATGGGTGCCGCCGCTCAAGCTGCGCGACTATCCCATGCCGCCCGCCGATGTGCCGCTTGTGTCGTGGTTGCAGGACTTTCTTTGAGATCTCAAAAGAAGGGGTATCCACAGATGAACGCAGATGGACGCAGATGATTTCGGCCTGCGAGACGCGCGGAGCGCTCTATCATTCGGGGCTCCACGATCCTTTCGGAAGGCCATGAAATCTGCGTCATCTGCGTTCATCTGTGGATAATATTCTTACCCAACTGCTGCGCGGCAAGGCTCAGAGCTTCGTTTCCTTGACCCCCAGCGCATCCGCCAGACGCGTCTTCGCCGAACCCGGCTTCAGCGGCTTCTGTTGCGACTCGTGCGGTTTCCAGCCCGATAGCGTGATGATCTCGAACGTCGCGGTCACCCGCCCCTCGGCATCGGCGAAGCGCGCGAAATAGAGTTCCGCCATGCGTTGCAGGATGGCGCGGTTCAGCCCCTTGCGCGGCCGGTCGATCATGACATTGCCCTCGCCCATGGCGCGCAGGTCGGCCAGCAGGCGCAGCGGATGTTCGTACGACACCTCGACGCGGTCGCTGTCGACCACCGGCATGGAAAAGCCGGTGCGCTTCAAGAGGTCGATCAGGTCCGGCCCCTCGGCGAACGGCGCGATGCGCGGGCCATAGCCGCCGCGCACCTCAAGTTCGGACTCCATCAGGCAGCCGCGTAGCTCCTTCAGCGTCTCGCCACCGAACAGGGTGCCGATGAACAGGCCGTCGGGCGTCAGCGCCCGGCGCACCTGGACCAGCACGCCCGGCAGGTCATTGACACTGTGCAGGCCCAGGACCGAGACGATCAGGTTCAGATTGTCGTCGGCGAAGGGCAGCCATTCCTCGTCCATGATCAGCCGCGCGCCGCCGGACTGCCGCGCCGCCAGCCCCTGCGACAACTCGCCTTCGATCAGCAGCCCGACCTTGGCCGCGGCATCCGACCCCGCCAGCGCCCGGCCGAATGCGCCATCGGCCGCCGACATGTCGAGCGCCCGGTCGAATTGCCGGTTGATCGCCGCCAGGGTCAGCAGTGTGTCCTCGATCGAACGCTCCCGCAAAAATTGCGCTTGCGTGAAAGCCTTCGCCGCGCGATTTCTGCGGGCAGCCAGTAATGATCGGTCGAACAGACGAGGGGGAGAGGACATGATGCGTGCCTAGGCTTTCCTCGCAGATAGGTCAAATGGCTTCGCAATTGAAGGCCTTCGCCGAAACCCACTGGACGCCGGCGCACCTGCGCCACGGCCTGGCGCACGCGCTCGACGTCGTCTTCCCGCCGCAAAGCCTCAATGCGTCCGGCGATCCGCTGGAGGCCGGGCCGCCCGAAACGGTGCTTCAGGCCGGACTGATGGGCGCGGCGTGGGGGCGCATCCGCTTCCTCGACGGCGACGGCTGCGACATGTGCGCCCGGCCGTTCGACGGTCTTTATCCCGGCATCAATGGCCTGTGCTCGGCCTGCCTGGAAAAGCCATTCCCGTTTGGGCGCACGCGCGCCGCCTGCCTCTACGACGACGCCTCGCGCGACATCGTCCTGCGCTTCAAGCACGCCGACCGCACCGACCTGGCGCCCCTGCTGTCGCGATGGATCGAACGCGCCGGCGCGCCATTGTTTGCCGAGGCCGACGCGCTGATCCCCGTGCCGCTGCATCCCGGCCGGCTACGCCAGCGGCGCTATAACCAGGCCGCCGAACTCGCCCGGCCCCTGGCCCGGCGGCTGAAGCGCGCCTACCTGCCCGACGCGCTCGTCCGTACGCAGAAGACCGCGCCCCAGGCCAAGGACGCCGACGCCCGCTGGGCCAATGTGCGCAAGGCCTTCGCCGTCACGCCCGCCGGCGCGAAGCAGGTCGCCGGCAAGGCGGTAGTGCTGGTCGACGACGTCTTCACCACAGGCGCGACCCTGCGTGCCTGCGCCACGGCACTGTTGCAGGCCGGCGCCAGCCGCGTCGACTGCGTGACCGTGGCCCGGGCGGCGCGCGCGAACGATCTTTAAAAGCCGGAAGATTGCCTTATATTGATTGTAACAGTCAGTGTGCGGTTGAAAATCATGCCCAAGATCGATGTCTACACCAAGCCCTATTGCCCCTATTGCGACCGCGCCAAGGCGCTGCTGGAACGCAAGGGCGCGGCCTTCAACGAGATCGTCGCGTCCAGCGATGCCGACCTGAAGGCCGAGATGCAAAAGCGCTCCGGCCGCTATACCTATCCGCAGATCTTCATCGACGACCTGCACGTCGGCGGGTGCGACGACCTGGTCGCGCTCGACCAGCGCGGCGGGCTGGATCCGTTGCTGGCGGCGTGATGAGCCCGTCCGTCGACATCGCGCTGGTGCAGTTGACGACGCCGGCCGACGCCGTCGCGGCATTCGACCATGCGCGTCCGCTGATCGAGGACGCGGCGCAAAAGGCGAAGTTCATCCTTCTGCCGGAATGCGCCAACCTGGTCGAGCAGCGGCGCGAGCTGAAGGCCGGCAAGGTGGTCGCCGAGGCGGACGATTATTTCGTCCGTGGCGTGCGCGACCTGGCGCTCGATCTTCAGGTCGAGATCCTGATCGGCTCGGTGATCGTCAAGGCGGAAGACAGTGACCGGGCGGCCAACCGCTCGCTGCTGATCAACGCCCAGGGCGACATCACCGCGCGCTACGACAAGATCCACCTGTTCGACGCCGACACACCCGACGGCAAGAGTTATCGCGAAAGCGCCACCATGCGTCCGGGCGAGGCGGCTGTCGCCGCCGACACGCCGTGGGGCGGACTGGGCCTGACGATCTGCTACGACGTACGCTTCGCGCGCCTCTATCGCGCCCTGGCGGCGCAGGACGTACGTATGATCGCCGTGCCGGCGGCTTTCACTGTGCCTACCGGCCAGGCGCACTGGGAGGTCATGCTGCGCGCCCGGGCGATCGAAACCGGCGCCTACATCCTGGCGCCGGCGCAAGGGGGGCTTCATGAGGACGGCCGCACCACCTACGGGCATTCCATGGTCATCGATCCGTGGGGCCGGGTGGTGGCTGCCCTCGACCACGACCGGCCGGCGGTTTTGACCGCCAGCCTCGATTTTGCAAAGGTCGACCATGCGCGGCAAGCCTTGCCGCAGCTTCGGCACGACCGGGAATTCAGAGTATGATCAAGTATGCGTTGAAGTGCGAAGTCGGTCACGACTTCGAAGCGTGGTTCGCCTCTTCCGACGGGTTCGACGACCAGTCGCGCCAGGGGTTGGTCGAATGTCCGATGTGCGGCTCGCGCGATGTGACCAAGGCGATCATGGCGCCGATGGTGCGTACATCCAAGGGCCGCGACGAGCCGGGCGATGTGCGGCAAAAGCTGGCCGAGCTGGCGTTTCGCGTGCGCAAGCACGTCGAGGCGACGCACGACTATGTCGGCGACGCCTTCGCCCGCGAAGCCCGCGATATCCACGAGGGCCTGACGCCCGATCGGCCGATCTATGGCGAAGCCACGCCGGCTGAGGTCAAATCGCTGGTCGAGGACGGCGTTCCGGTGGCGGCGATCCCGGTGATGTCACCGAAGCCCGCGGACGCCAAGGTGGAAAGCAAGAAGCTGAACTGACCTCCGCCGGCACGGGCGGCAGGGGATCGCGCCCTACCTTTGCGCCGCGAACTTGCCCAGGGCTTCCAGGAAGGCGCGGTTCTCGTCGTCGCGGCCGATGGTGATGCGCAGGCATTGCGGCAGGCCGTAATTGGCGACATGACGCACGATGATCCCCTGCCCCATCAGGAACTGGTTGGCGCGCGCCGCTTCGTCGCCGTCGCGGAAGTGGATCAGCACGAAATTGCCGATCGACTTGTTGACCGTGAAACCCAGGGCGCGGATTTCCTGCACCAGGCGCGGATGCCAGGTCAGGATCTGGGTGCGCGAGGCCTTGATGTGGAGATGGTCGGAAAGTGCTGCCACCGCGGCATATTGCGCCGGCAGGTTGACGTTGAACGGCAGGCGCACGCGATCCAGCGCCTCGATGACCGGCAGCGGGCAATAGCCGAAGCCGACGCGCAGGCCGGCCAGGCCGTGGATCTTCGAGAAGGTGCGCGTGACGATGACGTTGTCCGACGCCCTGGCCAGCGGAAAGGCGGTCGCCCAGGTCGGCTCGTCGACGAATTCGGCGTAGGCCTCATCGACGACCAGCAGGATGGACGGATCGAGCCGCGCGCGCAGGTCGGCGATTTCTTCGGGTGTGTTCCACGTCCCGGTCGGGTTGGCCGGGTTGGAGATGTAGACGATCTTGGTGCGCGCATCGACCATGTCGTAAAGGCGGTCGATATCGACGCGGAAGTCGATCTCCTCGGCCAGTTTCACCTCGGCCTGGCAGGCCAGGGCGCTGATGCGGTAGGCCAGGAAGCCATGCGCGCCGGTGACGATATTGTCGCCGGCTTCGAGATAGACCTGGTTCAGCAGGGCGAAGACCTCGTCGGAGCCATTGCCGAAGACCAAGCGTTCGGGCTCCAGGTCGTGATAGGCGGCGACCGCTTCGCGCAGCGGACCGGCATGGCCGTCGGGATAACGGAACAGCTTCCTTTGCGCCTCGACGAAGGCTTCGGTGGCGCGGGCGGAACAGCCCAGGGCATTTTCGTTGGACGACAGCTTGAGCGGCTCGGCCACGCCGTCGATCTTCGACTTGCCGCCGATATAGGGGGCGATGTCGAGGATGCCGGTTTTCGGTTGGGGCTTCGGGCTATCGGGCATGGCGCACACTCTCGGATTTTTCGCGGGAGCTTTAGCGGGTTCCACGGCCAGCGACAAATGAATTAGCGGAAAGAGTCGGATCAGAAAGGCTTAAGCCTAGATCCTGGGCGCGGCGCCGATGACGCCGGACAACGAACCCAGCGATCCGCCCAGCCGTGCGTCGTTTTCCTGGACATAGCCGATGATCGAAAACAGCTTGAGCCCCTGCGCCGAGCACAGCCATTCCGCCGCCAGGCCGCGATGGCTCAACTCGTCGATCAGCTTGTTCTCGCTGGCTGAGGCATCGGACACCCAGAAGGTGACGTCGTCGCCGGTCGGTTCGGGTTGAATAGCGGCGCAAGCCAGGGCGTGCGGCCGCGCCTGGCCCAGCTCCGGCAGGGCGGCGATGACACGCACGCTGCGTTCGGCCAAAAGCCGGGCCCACCACGCGCCGCCGCGCGGGTCCAGGCCCAGCACGGCGATATGGCGCGGATCGCGCGCCGCGGCGATGGCGGCGGTCGCATCCGCGACATAGCCGTAAGACGGGGCGAAGCCGAAACGTTCGCGCGCCCAAACCAGCACTTCCTGCGAATGCTCGGTGGCGCTGAGGTTCAGGTGCAGTCCGCCCTTCGACTCGCCTTGAATACGCAGGTTTTCCGAAATCAGTTCGCGCCAGACCCGGACGACGACATCCTTCGACGCCGCCTGACGCGGCGTGGCGGCCAGCTTGCGCAGCAGCATGGCCTCACGGTCCGGACGCAGCAGGGACCCCGTCGTATCGCCGCCCTCGCGCACCTTGGCCTCGCCGATCTCGCGGCCGAGTGCGGCGCGCGCGTCGACCAGGCGCAGCAGCTCGGTATCCAGCGCATCGATTTCGACGCGCAGTTGCGCCAGGGTTCGGGTAGTGGACGGCGTACTCAAGGGATAACTCGGCTCCGGGCAGAAAAACCCAGCCTAGGCGCGCGATGAGGTTACTGCAAGTCTAGAATGACGAGCACAGCTATAGGTTTCAGTATATAGCCAGTCACGGCAATATAGGCGCATCTGAAACTTTCAGGAAGCCGATATAGGACCCGCCGTTCTTGAAATCGATGCCGAACTTCTGCGTGCCGCCGGTCGACAGGGTCATGTCGAGCAGGGGCTTGGCCAGGGTCAGGTATTCCGGCGAGATCAGCCGCGTCGCCGCCAGGGCGTCGACCGGCTTGTAGGTCCCTGCCAGTTCGAGGTCGAGATGGCCGGCCAGGCGCGCATTGGCGTCCGAAGTCAGGGCCGGGCTGGTCGCGGTCAGCGACAGGTCGCCGGCCTTCAGCATGCCGTGCAGTTTGGTCAGCTGCCCACCGGCGCCGGCCCAGGCGGTCAGGCCGGTCGACATGTCGCCCTTGAAGGCCGACGAATGCGTCATGGTGCCTTCGGCGTGCAGGCTGACCGGCTGGCCCGGGCTGAAGTCGCCGGCGACGCTGCCCGGCTCGCCGTGCGCGCCGTCGAGGCGCAGCAGCCAGTCGGCCGAGTCCGCCTCGGTGGCGTTCGGCCGGGTATAGGCTTCGAACACGTCGGCGCGGCTGAAGACGAACGGGTGGCTGGGGTCCGACGGGGTCAGCACCAGGTCGGTGCCCTGAAACGCGATGTTCTGGATCGGCTTGTCGAGGTGCGACACGCTGGCGCGCAGGGACGACCCCGTGACCGCGATCTTGCCCAGCTCGACGCCGCCCGGATGGCCGCGATAGAGCGTCATGCCCTTCGGCGCCACCATCACCCACTTGGTCAGGGCATAGGCATTGGCCTCGGCGACGATTTCCGGCGCGGAGAAGCCCTTGCCCGACGGCGACACGATGGTGACGTTCTTCAGATCGACATACATCCGGTAGGGGTAGCCGGTGACGGCGAACGGCTCGATCGACGCCTGGTAGCCGCCCTTGATCAGGGTTTTCTGTTCGGCCAGCACCTTTTGCTGCACCTGCTGGGCGACGAAGAACCAGTAGCCGCTCCATATCCCGAAGGCGACCAGCACGATCGCGGCCGGCGCGACGATGCCGATACGATGAGTTTTCCTGGACTTGACCGGCAGGACCAGGGCGTCGTCTTCGGTGCTCACAGCGGCCTCCGCGAAAGGTTAACGCGGCATAGCATGGGCCGGCGGCATAAGGAAGCAAGATGGCCGCTGCTTTCTCCTCCTTATCGCGTTGCGATGGGAAGGAGAGATCTCTATCGCGCCCCGGCCACCTAACCCTGCTGCAGCTCCACCGGATACAGGAACCGCTCGATCGACACGATGGCCTCGGCCAGGGTGCAGCGTTGCAGCAGCACGCCTTCGGGCAGGCTGGAAAACAGCCGCGTCGGCGCCGCCGAATCGAGCATGACGAACACGCCGCGGTCGTCCTTGCGCCGGATCAGCCGGCCGAACGCCTGGGCCAGCCGCGCCCGCGCCAGGGCGTCGTCGTAGAGCTTTTGTCCGAAGTGCGCGCGGCGCGCCCGGTGCAGCGTGTCCGGCCGCGGCCACGGCACGCGATCGAAGGCGATCAGGCGCAGCGCCTGGCCCGGCACGTCGATGCCGTCACGCACCGCATCCGTCCCCAGCAGGCACGAATGGTGCTCGGCGCGGAAGACGCTGACCAGGTCGGAGACGTCGAGCGGGTCGACGTGCTGGGCATAGAGCGGCGTGCCGGCCTCGGCCAGCGGCCGGGCGATCAGGTCATAGACGGCGCGCAGGCGGCGGATGGCGGTGAACAGGCCAAGCCCCCCGCCCTGCGATGCGGTGAACAGGGCCTGCATCGCCGCCGCCACGGCGCGCGGATCGTCGCGGCCGACGTCGGTGACGACGAACAGCCGCGCCTGGGCGGCATAGTCGAAGGGTGACAGGATGCGTTCGGCCTTGGCGCCCATCACCAGGTGGTTGGCGCCGGTGCGCTGCCGCGCCAGGGCGAAGATATCGCGCGGTTCGACCTCCTCGCCCCCGCCTCTCGAACCGTCCGACAGGGTCGCCGAGGCGATCAGCACGCCGTGCGCCGGCTTGAGCACGAACTCGGCCAGCGGCAGGGACGGGTCGACATAGTGGCGGTTCAGCGACACGTCGACGACGCGGCCACGGTGCATCTCGGTCGAGAACCAGTCGACCGTTTGTGTCTTGTTGTCGCCGTCGGCGGTGTCTTCGCCGACTTCAGCCAGTTGCTGCAACAGGGACCGCCAGGCCGGCAGCAACATGCGCGCCCGCCGTTCCAGCCCGCGCAGGGCGCCTTCCAGGCGGTTGCGGTCGTAGGATTCGATATCCGCCGAGGTGTCGTTGAGCAGGTCCTCCAGCGCGCGCACCAGGGCCAGCATTGGCGCCTCGACGGTGCCCAGCGCCCGCGCGGCGAGCTTGGCGGCGTCGGCGACCGCGTCGAGGCACGGGTGGGCCTCGCATTCGCCGCCCTGGTCCTCGGCCGGGCGCGTGCGGGCATGGGTGTCCGACTGGCGTATCTCGATCTGGCCCAGCGCGGCGACCAGCAGCGCCTCGATCGGCCCGATCGGCTCCAGCCCGCCGCCGTTCTGCGTGCGCGTGGCGATGCGCTGGGAGAAGCCGTCGCCGGGCAGGACCTGGGCGGCGCGGATCAGTTCGTCCATCGCCGCCTTGGCCGTCTCGTTCTTGCCGACCAGGTCGCCCAGGCGCTTTTCGATGCCGCGGCCGCGGCGCGAGCGGCCTTCATTGCCGCGGATCCAGCGCCGCAGCTCGAACGCCTCCAGCCCCGACAGCCGCGTGGCGAAGGCGCTGTCGGCGGCTTCGAAGACGTGGTGGCCTTCGTCGAACACCAGGCGCGACAGGGCGGGTGTGACCGCCTCGTCCTCCTGCATGTCCTCGCCATTCAATTCCGCACCGTGCTGCGCCCTCGCGCGGTCGCGCAGGTCGTAGGCCGCCTGGGCCATGACCAGGGCGTGGTTGGCGATGACCAGCGAGGCCGACTTGGCCTTGCGCACCGATTTTTCGATGAAGCAGACGCGGAAATGCGGGCACGCCGCATAGGTGCATTCGCCGCGCCGGTCGACCAGGGCGCCCGGGCTCAGCGTCTGGAACACCGCCGCCGGCGCCGTGGGCGGCAGGAGCGATGGCAGCCAGGTCGGAAAGTCACCGCTCAGGATGTCGCCGTCCTTGGTGTACAGCACCCAGCGCGCGATCAGCACGGCCATAACCGCCTCGGGCCCGGTCTGGGCGCCGCTGAGCCGTTCCTGGAAGTTCAGCAGGCAGAGATAGTTCTCGCGCCCCTTGCGCACCACGACCTTTTCGGCGCGCTCGGCCGCGCGGTCGAACAGGGAGCGGGTGTCGTTATAGATCTGCTTCTGCAGCGCCTTGGTATAGGTCGACACCCACACCTGGCCCTGCGCCTTGGCGGCCCAGGCCTGGGCCGGCGCCAGGTAGCCCAGCGTCTTGCCGACGCCGGTCCCGGCTTCGACCAGCCACATGTGCGGCTGATCCTTCATCCATTTCGGCGCGAAGATCTCGCGCGCCTTCAATGCGAATTCCGTCTGTTCCGGCCGCCGTTCGTCGAGCCCGGCGCGCGTCAGGGCGCGGCCCAGGGTCTGCGTCACCTCGTCGTCGCTGAGCGAAACGGCGCGCGCCTGGCCCTCCGGCGGCTGGTCCTCCCATTCTTCCAGCAGCGACCACACCTCCAGCGGCGGCGGCGCGACATAGTCTGCCGGCATTTCGGTGCGATCGAGCACGGCCTGCACGAGGTCGGCCCAAGCCCAGCCGTGGCGGGCCATGGCGCGCACGCCCGACTGGGCCGCCAGGCGAAAGCCAAGGTCGGCGGTGCGCAGGGTCTCGCACAGCGCGGTGACGGCGGCGATCAGGATACGCGCCTGGTCCTGGGGCGTCTGCGGCTCGTCGTAACCGCAGGCCAGGGCGAGGCCGGCGGCCGAGGGCGCGCAGAACTGCGCCGGGCGGATGAAGGCGAACAGTTCCAGCACGTCGAAATGCCCCGCCTCGCGGTGCTGGCGGCCGGCGAACAGGCGATTGCGGATCAGGGCGGCATTGGCGACGATCAGCGGCTCGCGGCCCCACGCCTCGCGCAGCTCGTTGACCGAGACGATGCGCGCGCCGATCGCCGAGCGCACCATGGAAAAGCCCAGCGCCTCGGCCGGCGCATGGTCGCGCCACCAGGCCGGCGCGGCGGAGTCAAGCGATACGGTTTCCGGATTGTTCACGGTCCAACCATAGGTCGCTTCGGACGCGATGTCAGCCTTCTTTTAACGGCTCAGCCGTCCGACTTCGACACCGACGACGACACGGACGGCACGCCCGAACCATCGCTCAGCGGCTGGAAGTTTTCGACCTCGTCGTGGACCTTGGCGACCTGGGCCTCGGTCAGCTGCGTCTTCAGCGCCGCCGCGGTCGTCGCCGCCTGCTTGTCGCCAAGCTTGGCGGCCACCATCATCCACTCATAGGCTTCGGTCGGATTGGCCGGAACGCCCTCGCCCTTCATGTACAGGGCGCCGAGGTTGAAGGCGCTGTCCATCTCACCGCGCTTGGCGGCGCGGCGCAGCCATACGGCGGTCAGCGACGGGTCGCGCGCGGCGCCATTGCCTTCGTAATACATCATGGCCAGGCGGTTCATGGCGCCAGCCAGGCCGCCTTCGGCCGCCTTCTTGGTCCAGGTGAAGGCCTCAGTCTTGTCGGCCGGCACCACGCCGTTCGGGTCGTTGTACAGTTCGCCCAGCTTTTCCTGCGCCGGCGCATAGCCCTGTTCGGCGACCATCTTGAGGCGGTCGACGGCGCCCGGAGAGCGCGCTTCCAAAAGCTTCAGCGATTCGAGATATTCGGCGTTCAGGCCACCCTGATTGACGGCTTCCGGCGTCAGCACGGCGGCGGCGACGGGCGGATTTTCGCTCGGCGACTTGGCCGGCTTGAGCTCCTGGGTGCTCATCCACCACAGGCCACCCAGCACGGCAACGCCGCCGACGGCGACGGCCGAAGCCTTGACCGCCTGGCCCAGCGTGGTACCGGCGGCCGCGTCGCGGCCGCGCACGGGCGCATTGCCGCGCGCCTTGCTGGGCGCGGATTTCAAGCCACCCAGCGCCTTGGCCTTGCGATCGTCGCCACCGGTCATGCTGGCGCGCACGGCGGCGCGCGCCGCGGCCAGGGCATCGCGCGTCGAGGTCGACACGCCGGGCTCTTCCTCGAAACGCGCCTCGCGCGCCGGCGGGGCGCCGAAATCGTCGTCGTCGTCTTCGTGAGCTTCGTGACGAGCGCGCGGCTCGGACCGCGCCGCCGCCTGGGTCCGCGACGACGTCTTGCGCGCAGGCTCGACCTCGGCGAACGGATCGGCGTCCTCGGCCTCGACGTGCGCGTGCGGGGCATGGCTGGCGACGATCGCCGGCTCGAGGTCGGCGTCCAGGTCGTCCTCGTCGAACGGGTCGAATTCCGGCTGGAACTGGGCGTTGTCGAAGGCCGGCTTCAGCAGGCGGCCGGTCAGGTCGAAGGCCTCGTCATCCTCGGCCGCGACCGGTTCGTTGCTGTCGAAGCCGCCGCCGAGGCGCGAGAAGTCGACGGTCTCGATGTCTTCTTCCGCCTCTTCGGCGGCGTGGGCGGCCGGGGTGGCGAACGGGTTCGCGCCGAACGGATTGGACAGGCCGCCGGTCTCGGCATGCGGGCGCGCGGCGCGCGGCGCCGGTTCCAGCAGGCTGGTCTGCACCTGGGCCAGACGCGAATCGATGCGGGCGCGGGTCTCTTCCAGGAGCTGCTGCGTGCGCTCCTCGCTCTGGCGGATGCGCGTTTCCAGCTCGGTACGCGAATGGCGCTGGCTGTGTTCGATCTGCTCGCCGATCCCGCCCAGCACCGTCGTGGTGCGGCGTTCGGATTCGGCAACCTTGGCCGACAGGCGTTCCGAGATGCGGGCGATCTCGTTGCCGAGACGCTCCAGCGCCTGGGCATGGCTGCTTTCCGAACGGTCGAAGCGTTGCTCGATGCCGCCGCCGATGCGGCCGATTTCCTGGCCCATGCGCGTCAGGCCGTCGGAATTGGCGTCCTCGACCTCGCTGACGCGGCGGTTCAGCGTATCGGCGACGCGCACCACGTCCTGGCCCATGCGTTCGATGGCCTGGGCCTGGCGCTTTTCCGACTGCTCGATGCGCGAATTGAGCGAGCTCAGCGCGCCATCCAGCGACGCCTCGGTCTGGTGATGCAGCGTATTGAGGATCTCGGCGCGCGAATCTTCCAGCTTGCGCTGCAGCTCGGCAGCCAGCGACTTCAGCGACGCGACCTGGGACGGGTCGGTGACGTCGCCGCGCTCTTCCATGCGGTTGATGCGGCCGTCGAGCGCGGTGAAGGCCCGCTCCAGCGTACGCAGCGCCGTCGTCGTCTGGGCCTCGGCGGCTTCCAGACGCTGCGCCATTTGCGCTACGACCTTGTCGATCACGCCTTGCGCGGCGCGTTCCGGGTCGCGCGTTTCCATCTGCGCCAGGCGATGCGACAGGCCCAGCATGTCCTCGCGCACGTCCTTGAACGAGTCGCGCGTGCGGGCGTCGCCTTCGTAGAGCTGGTTGGCCAGCTTGCCGAGCGCGCCTTCGACGGCGCGGACGGTCTCATGGGCCTGGGGCGAATTCACATGACGCTCGACGCGTTCGACCCGCTCGCGCTCTTCGCGCACGTGGCCGGACAGGCCTTCCAGGCGCTCGGCCTGGGCGTCGATCAGCCGCTCGGCCTGCTCCAGGCGCTCGGACAGGGAGCCCTGGGTTTCGCTGTGGCGGCTGAGGCGCTCGAAGGCCTCGGTCTGCTCGTCCAGACGGCCCTGGGTCTCGGCCTGGACGGCTTCGGAGCGCTCCAGGCGGGTCAGCAGCGATTCGACGGCATGCGACACGCCGCGCACGGCGCCGGCCGAACGCGTTTCCGACTGCTCGATCCGCGAACCCAGGTTTTCCATGGCGCGGGCGACGCGCGTCAGTTCGCTCTCCGGCTCGTAGCCGTCGTCGTACCTAGGGCGCTCTTCGAAGCGGGACCCGGCGTCCGCGCGGGCATTGGTGTCGAAGATCGAGCGGCGGCGCAGGTCGCGCGAAGCCAGCGAACCGGTCGAAAACGGCGCGGCGGCGCCGCGGCGCGACTGAGGTTCAGGCGCACGGGCCTCGAACGACCGCGGCTCTTCACGATAGGCGCGCGGCGCCGGGCGGTTCAGTTCATAGGGTTCTTCGTCGTCATAGGCCGGCGCGGCGCGGCGCGGCTCCGGACGAGAATCGTAATTACGCGACTCGGGGGCACGCGACGCTTCTTCCTGTTCGCGGGCACGTTCACGGGAAATCAGGGCGCCGACATCCTCGCCCTTGAGAATCATCTGGTTAAGCCATTCGCCCAGCGTCAAACCCGACCGACGCGCCAAATCCTTGGCGACTTCGCGCGCCTTGGCGTCGATGCCTTTTACGCTCCACGGTGCGTTTGCACTCATCCGATTCCCCTGCCCGAAATTCCGGGCCTTTGGCGGTGTATCCAGGCAGCCATTTTGGCCGCCGCCGGCTGATTTTCAGTCGCCGCCGTTCTCAGCGGAAAGGGAAGAGTCCCCAAAGAGAACGCACTTAGACTGATCCGCTGCGAGCGACAACCGCGACTCGGCCGATGACGAGTCGGCCGCGATGGTTCTCCACAATCGCGAAAAACGTAAACCGCATTATGTTGGGTGTAAACCCATTGTTAACCGCTACATCTTGGGGCGGCACATTCTTCTGTGGAAATATCGGATGCTCCGATCGCGGACGGGGCGAAACGGGCTAAAGCCTCATGCTGAAAAGTGGATTCCACTTTTCGGATAAACATGAGGCGCCTAAAACACCGCCTGTTTGCACAGGATTCGCCGTTGCCAAAGCCGTCCGGTCGCCCGATATAGGCGCGATGGAACTCGATCTTCCGCTTACAGCGATTCTTGCGGTTGTCTGCCTGCTGATTGCGGCCGGCAGCGGTTATATGGGCGCGAAAATGCCCGATCCGAAGCGCGGACCGCGCATGGTGCCGTGGCGGTTCGTCATGCTGCTGGCCGTGCTGGCGGTACTGGTCCTGGCCGTACATCTGCTGACCCTGCTGGGCCTGAAGCACGACCAGCCGATGCGGTTCTGACAGCCCCCTCCTCCCCACCGGGTTACGATAGGGAGGAGAATACGACCTAATCTCAGCCCTTAAAGCACCAATTAAGCACGGCCTTCTGGGCGTGAATGCGGTTTTCCGCCTCGTCCCAGATCACCGACTGCGGGCCATCGATAACCTCGTCGGTCACCTCTTCGCCGCGGTGGGCCGGCAGGCAGTGCAGGAACAACGCGTCCGAATTGGCCAGGGCCATCAGCTCGGCATTGACCTGGTACGGCGTCAGCGCCGCCAGGCGTTCGTCGTGGTCGAGATCGCCCATCGACACCCAGGTATCGGTCAGCACGACATCAGCGCCCTTGACCGCCTCCACCGGATCGCTGCCGACGCTGATGCGGGCGCGCGATTCCGACGCAAAGACCATGGCGTCCATCGACGGCTTGTAACCCGCCGGACAGGCGATGTTCAGCACGAAGCCGAAGCGCGCCGCCGCGTGGATCAGGCTGTTGCACACATTGTTGCCGTCGCCGATCCAGGCCAGGGTCTTGCCTTCGATCGGGCCGCGATGCTCCTCGATCGTCTGGATATCGGCCAGGATCTGGCACGGGTGGCTGAGATTGGTCAGCCCGTTGATCACCGGAACGCTCGAGACGGCGGCCAGGCGCGCCACGTCGTCGTGGCGGTTGGCGCGGATCATGATGGCGTCGACCATGCGCGACAGCACCTTGGCCGTGTCCTCGATGGGCTCGCCGCGGCCGAGCTGCATGTCGGACGCGGTCGAGATGATCACCGAACCGCCCAGCTGGCGCATGGCGGCGTCGAACGAGAAACGCGTCCGTGTCGAGTTCTTTTCGAAGATCATGGCCAGCGTGCGGCCGGTCGCCGGCGCATCGGCGTCGGCGCGGCCCTTCGTCCATCCGGCGCGCGCCTTCTTACGGGCGTGGGCGTCGTCGACGATCGCCCGCAGGTCTTCGGCCGTCAGGTCGCAGATGTCGAGGAAATGGCGGGTCATCAGACGCTTTCCTTAGGCGCGTTTTTCGGGGCTTGGGCGGCGGCCCGCGTCGCGGCGAAGGCCTTTTCCAGCAGGTCCAGCGCTTCGCGCGCCTCGTCCTGCGTCAGGTTCAGCGGCGGCAGCATGCGCACGCAGTTGTCCGAGCCGCCGGCGATCAGCAGGCCCTGGTCGCGCGCCGCGGCCATCATGTCGCGGTTGTTGACCTTCAGCTTGATGCCGACCAGCAGGCCGCGGCCGCGGACTTCGTCGATCATGTCGGGCCAGGTCTGCTTCAGGCCTTCCAGCTGCTGACGCAGGTAGCCCGAGACGGTCTGCACGTTGTCGAGCAGTTCCGGCGCGCTGATGGCGCCGAACGCCGCCAGGCCGACGGCCATGGCCAGCGGATTGCCGCCGAAGGTCGTGCCGTGCGAACCGAACACCATGCCCGCCGCCGCGTCGCGCGTGGCCAGGCAGGCGCCGATCGGGAAGCCGCCGCCCAGCGCCTTGGCGATGCACATGACGTCGGGTTCGACGCCCGAATATTCGTAGGCCCACAGCTTGCCCGTCCGGCCCATGCCGCACTGGATCTCGTCGAAGATCAGCAGCAGGCCGTTGGCGTCGGCCAGCTCGCGCAGGCGCTTGAGTTCCGTGTCGGTCAGGGCGCGCGCCCCGCCCTCGCCCTGCACCGGCTCGACCAGGATGGCGGCGGCGGTCGGCGCTTCGGCGGCGGCGCGAATAGCGTCCGGATCGTCGAGCGAGACGTTGACGAAGCCCGGCAGGCGCGGCCCGAAGCCGGTCAGGTAGGGCTCGTAACCCCCGGCGGTCACGGCGGCATAGGAGCGGCCGTGGAAGGCGCCGGCGAAGGAGATGATGTCGATGCGTTGATCGTCACCGCGCGCCGCATGGTACTTGCGCGCCAGCTTCAGCGCGCACTCGACCGCCTCGGTGCCGGAATTGGTGAAGAAGACCTGGTCGGCGAAGGACGAGGCGCACAGCTGCTCGGCCAGGGTTTCCTGGTCCGGGATGCGGTAGATGTTGGAGACGTGCCACAGCTTCTGCGCCTGCTTCGTCAGCGCCTCGACCAGCACCGGGGCGGCATGGCCCAGGCCGTTGGTGGCGATGCCCTGGACGAAGTCGAGATAGGCGCGGCCGGATCGGTCGAAAAGTCGCACGCCTTCGCCGCGTTCCACATCAACCGGGGCCCGATTGTAAACGCCGAACAGGTGATCTTGCGACTGGCTCATAGCCTCCTCCAAAAGAGAAAATCCCCTCCGGCCCATGCCGGAGAGGATCTTATCCATATTGCGCGCCGTATGGGGGAAAAGCCCGGCGATGTCAATAAACTTGCGGGCGTTCTACGGCACCCGCTCGACCTTGAAGCCGTCGGCCCTGAGGTGGGCGACGACGCCATCGGGGCCGATCATATGGCCGGCGCCGACGACGACCATCGTCGTGCCCTGGCCGCGCGCCATCCCCTCGATGCGGCTCATCCAGCTAAGGTTCCGATCGACGATCGCCTTGGTGTACATGTCGGGGAAGTCCGCCTTCATTTCGGTGACCGCCTGCCGGACCAGTTCGGCCTCGTCGCCGTGCAGCCAGGCCTTGGCCAGGGTGGCCATCTCGCCCGGGCCGTCGTCCTCGTCCTTGAGCGTCTGCTTGAGGAAGGTCGCACCGTCGCTGCTGTCGAGGTGGGCCAGCAGGCTCATCTGCATGTCCATGGTCTCGAAACCCTCGACGTCCTTCTTCGCCGCCAGCGCCTTGTGATACAGCGTCAGGTCGACGCCCTGGCCGCCGTCGAAGCCTTCGTCGACCAGGGCCTTCTGCGCCAGGACCAGGGCCACCGCCCACGGCTTGAAGCGCTGCATGGCGTCATAGCTCATGCCGTGGCGCGCCAGGGCGTCGGACGCGCGCTTGGCCGTCTCCGGGTCGAGGTGCTGCGCCAGTTCCGGCGTGGCATAGAGGCCGTAGGTCATGAACAGCTGTTGCGCCGTCGCCTGGTCGTCGAAGCCGGTCAGTTCGAACCAGACATGATCGGCTTTCGCCAGCGCGCCGTCGATGCGCGCGTCTTCCCAGACCGCGCCGGGCTGCAGCAGGTGGAAGCTGCCCAGCAGGTAGAGCGTGCCCTGCGGGCCGTGCACCACCCACATTTCCGGATGACCGACATCCTGTGCCACGGGCGCCGGCGCCGCCACGGCCCGTCCCGGCAAGGGCACCAGGAAAGCCACGCCCAGCGCGGCGAAGCCCAGGGCCAGACCGGCCGCCTTGTTCATCAGGTTCTTGAGCATCAAACACCCCCTTAGTTTTTGGAGATCGACGTTTCACGCCACTTTTCGGCATGAGGCTTACATCGAGAATATATCTTCAATCGCCAGGCTGAACAGCGCGGCGATGCGGAAGGCCAGCGGCAGGGACGGATCGTACTTCTCCGTCTCGATGGCGTTGACCGTCTGGCGCGACACGCCCAGCCGCTCGGCGAGGTCCGCCTGCGACCAGTCGCGCTCGGCGCGCAGGACTTTTATGCGGTTCTTCATCCTATCGCCGACGGCTCCACCATACCGTCCAGGCGATCAACGCCCCGAGACACATGGGCACGAGGGTAATGAGAATGCCGATGATGAAGGCCATGCCAAGCGCGTCACGGGCGCCGATCCCCTGGAGCAGAGCCGCCAGCAGACGGTCGTGGTCGAAGGTCAGGATGAAGGCCACCGTCAGCAGGACCGGCATGCCAAAGGACGCGCCCCAGTACCACGCCCATTTCTGCGCCTCCTGCTGCGCCTCGTCCTTGCCCCGCCACCACCCGATGCAGATACCCAGCACGGCGGCCATGAAGCCGATCTCCAGGCCCAGGTGAAGCAGCAACCGCCCACCCGGCGCCAGGTCAGTCATGTGCTTCAGCGCGAAGACACCCAGGACATAGGCCGCCAGAAGCACGGCCAGAACGATCGCCATCGACTTCGACGACAGCCCGCGCACCGGCGCGATCATGCCCGGCCTCCGCGCGTGGCGACGACACAGGCCACGATGGCCACAACGATCAGCACGATGGCCACGGCCAGGCCGATATCCTGCCAGACGATCCCCTGCGGACCGCGGGCCAGGTGCTGGCTCAGGCCGATGGTGCTGGCCGCGCCGCCGCCGCAGACGGCGGCGATGACGCCCGCCCGGCGCCGGCGCGGATGGGAACCGTTCGTATTCATCCGTATTTCCTCCAGACAAAGACCAGCCCGACCAGCATGCCGACGGCAAACGGCGCCATGCCCAGCGACAGACCCAGGATAAAGGCGTCATCCTTGCCGGGCAGGCGATCGAGCATCGCCATGTAGCTGCCGGCGAAAATACCGCGGGCGATGGTGCCCAGCCCGTAGGTGATGAAGCCGAACATGATGGCGGTCGTCGCCACGGTGCGCTTCTTGACGACGGCGAACTCGTCCGACCGGGCGCTTTTTTCGCGGCGCACATAAAGGATCAGCGAGATCAGGATCGCCAGCAGGGCGGTATCGACCGCATAGCCATAGACCGGGAACCGCCCCCGATGGGCCCAATAGAAGTTCACCCCGCCCAGCACGCCCCCCAGGACGGCGGCCGCACCCCAGGCCAGGTACATCCACACCGCGCGTTTCATTGCCCCTCCTGTCGTCCCGCATCGAGACGCGGCCTTCCACATGACAAGGATGCTTTACATCAGCAACTCGGCACATGTCAAGCATCCTTGTCATAATGTCCAATACCATTGACATTTTAACCCTTGCCTTACCGCGTCTGTTTACGCCCGGTTAATACTTTGAATTTTTTCGAAAATTTATCGCGCTTGGCCCGCGCCTTGCAATCGCCTGGCTGCCAACGCCCCATTGTTCCAAAAGTGCCTTTTCATGTTGACCTGCGATTTGATCAAAGCCCGCGACCTCGCCCCCCGCGATGAAGCGCTGTGGCGCGAAATGATACAGGCGACGCCGGCCTTCGCCTCGCCGCTGCTGTCGCCCGATTTCGTGCGCGCCGTCGCGGCGGCGCGGCCGGACACGCACATCGCCATCTTCCGCCGCGATGGCGAAACGATAGGTTTCCTGGCCCACCACCGCCGCCCGGGCGGGCTGGGCCGGCCGGCCGGCGCGCCCTTCGCCGACTACAGCGCGCTGATCACATTTCCAAACGCCGGCATCCACGGCGAAGACGCACTGAAGGCCGCGGGCCTGCGGTCGTTCCAGGCCATCGGCCTGATCGATCCGCACGGCGTCTTCGGCGAGGTGGCCGGGGAGGCCGAGGAGGCCTACGGCATCGACCTCAGCTTCGAGACGACGACCAACAACGTCAACAAGAAGCTCAGCAAGAACATCAACCGCCTGCGCCGCCACGCCGCCGAGGCGCTGGGCGAGGTGCGCATCGTAACCGGCGACCGCGACCCGGCGCATTTCGCCCGCGCCCTGGAGCTGAAGCAGACCCAGGTGCTGGACAACGGCCTGCACGATTTCCTGGCGGCGCCGTGGGTCAGGACCTTCCTGAACAATCTGTTCACCGCCGACCGCGACGGCCTGCATGGCTACCTGGTCACGCTGATGGCCGGCGACACGCCGCTGCTGTTCCATTTCGGCATCCGCCTGGGCGACCGCGCCCATCCGTGGGTGTCGAGCTTCGATCCCGCCTACCCGGCCTTCTCGCCGGGCCAGATCTTCCTGCAGGACTGCCAGGCGGCGCTGAAGGCGGACGGCGTGACCTATTACGACCTGTCGACCGGCCAGGCCCACTACAAGAACGCCTTCTGCAACACGCATTTTCCGGTCGTCCATGCGCGCATCTACGGCGCCCAGGCGCAGCTCGACGCGCGCCTGTCGCGCGCCGCCGGCCGCGCCCGGCAAGCGATGGGGGGCGCCGGCCATGCCATTGCCCGCCTGAACCGCCGCATGGACCAGATCGCCTGTCTCGAACTGGATACCCTGAGCCGTCTGAAAGGGGTCGCCCATGCCTTTACCCATGCTTCAAAACGCCTGCGAGCCGCCGACCATGGCTGACACCACGTTTTTTTATCCTTCTTCGGATATGACCAGGGCCATGGAGCCGAAACCGAGCCCGGCGACGCGTGTCAGCGTCATCATCCCGACCTTCCGCCGCGCGGACGGCCTGGGCCGCGCCCTGGCTTCGGTCACCGCCCAGGAACCGGTCGCCGGCGTCGCGGTCGACATCATCGTCTGCGACAACTCGCCCGAAGCGTCGGCGCGCGACCAGGTCATCGCCTTCGGCAGCGCCTCGCCGCTCAACGTCACCTTCGTGCATGAGCCGAACCCCGGCGTGGCCAATGCGCGCAACAGCGCGGTCGCCGCCTGCTTCGCCGACTTCATCGCCTTTCTCGACGACGACGAGGAGGCGCCCGGCGACTGGCTGAAGCAGCTCCTGATCACGCAGAAAGCCTATGACGCCGACATCGTCTTCGGCCCGGTGACGGCGCGCCTCGGCAACAAGCCGCAGAGCCGTTTCGACGGCTATTTCAACGCCTTCTTCTCGCGACCGGGCGCGCCCCAGGACGAACGGCTCGATACCTATTACGGCTGCGGCAACAGCCTGATCCGCCGCGAGCGCCTGCCGGCGCACGAACCGTTCTCGGTCGTGCAGAACAATATGGGCGGCGAGGACGACCAGTTGTTCCACGGCCTGATGAAGGCCGGCGCCGTCATGGCCTGGGCCGCCCACGCTCCGGTGTTCGAGGACGTGCCGCCGGCGCGCGCCACGCTGAATTACACGCTGCGCCGCGCCTTCGCCTACGGCCAGGGACCGAGCTGGACCGCAGCCTTGAACCGCAAGTACCTGATCAGCGCCGCCTGGATGGCCCAGGGCGTGGCACAGATGTTGCTGTTCGGCCTGTGGGGTGGTGCCTTGCTGGCGGTCGGCGCGAAATCGGCGCCGGTGCGGCTGGACAAGGCCGCGCGCGGACTCGGCAAGCTGCTGTGGTTCCCGCCCTTCAAGATTGGTTTTTACGGCACGGCGCTTTTGAAGCCCAGGCCTCCGGGAAGATAGTAGACTTACAGATGTTGAACTGGACGCCGGATCACCGGTCGAACTTTACGCGCAAGAACCTGTTGTTCACGCACGACCTTCATGAGAGCGACCTGTTCGGCGACGAGGCGCTGATCGCGCTGATCGATCGCTATCCCCAGGACAAGCTGGAAGTCTTCACCATGGGCTACGATCCGGCGGCGTCCGGCCAGTGGTTCTTCGGGCGGAATAAAACGATTCAGGGGGGAAGCCTGGACGGCCGCGCCCTGCTCGACGGCGTCAAGGCCGGCCGGCTGTGGCTCAACCTGCGCAAGGTCAATCACCACGATCCGGTGATCCACGAGCTGTGCGCGCGCCTGTTCGCCGACGTCCAGCAGGGCAGCGGCCAGCAGACGCTCAAGGAAGACCTGGGCCTGCTGATCTCCTCGCCCAACGCCCACGTATTTTATCACCTCGACGTGCCGCTGGTCATGCTGTGGCAGGTGCGCGGCGTGAAGACGCTCTACCTCTATCCGCCCGAGACGCCCTTCGTCAGCGAGCACGATCGCGAAGCCGTGGCGCTGCGCGAATCCGACGAGCAACTGCCCTATCGTGCGGAATGGGACGCGGGAGCGCTGCGCCACGATCTCAAGCCCGGCGAAATGATGACCTGGGTGCAGAACGCACCGCACCGCATCGTCAACCACGACATGGTCAATGTCTCGCTGTCGATCGAGTTCATGACGCCCAAGGCGCTGTGGAAGGCCAATGTGCTCTATGCCAATGGCTGCCTGCGCCGCTGGCTCGGGCTGAACCCGTCGACGAACCGGTCATGGGCCGTGCTGGAGCCGCTGAAGGTCGTCTTCGCCCGCGCCGTCAAGGCCATGGGCGGCTTCAAGGGCCACAAGAGCCCGCTGAAGCCCAGCTTCTCGCTGGATGCTTCAACGCCGGGCCGCATCGTCTTCGACGCCGGCGTCGTCCCGCCGCAACCGCTGGCGGACAGGGCGGCGTAGGCGCTGTCCCCGCCTTCTATTTGAAATTTCCATGAATTCCGATGCCAAAGGCATCGGCAAGGCCGACCGGCCGCCGCGCACGTTTGCGCGTAAGCCCGCGCGGCACCTGAGCGCAAAAAACAACCTGGAGCGCCGGTCCAATCGGCGCCCCAGGTCTCCTCACACGTCCGTCATCTCTTGTGCGAATGGTGTCGTGGCCGGAGATGTCAAAGTTTTCAAAAAATATGTACAGTATAGTTTGACCGGCCATGGCCGGCTAAAAAGGGTAAAGACCCCATCAGGTCCTTCGGTCAAATCGAAGGTAAGATTTTAACGCATCTTTCCCGCCACGGTTACAGCCCGCATGGGTTGAAGCGGCACACCCCCGGATTTATGGCGGCCGTTTAACCTGTGCATCTCACGTTCGCGACAGACGTTCGGCAAACTTATCTCGTTTGACACAATCCGGGTATGCCGATATGTCCGGAATCCGTAGTCGTAGCGTCCAGAGTAGGGGTCCGGGCCAGTATGACCCGCAATACCGCGTTTGCCTGGGAGTTGTCGCAGGCGTCCGACCGACATGCCGTCGAACAGTACCGCCATTCTTTCGACGGCCTCGCGGCCATTTCCGATGTCCTGCCCGATGTGCCCTTCTACAACCGCGTCACCACCTACGACATGGCCGGCGGCCTGCTGAGCTTCTGCGAAGGCGCGCGGCACACCTTGACGCGCTCGATACGCGACACGCGCATGACCGATCCCGACCTGATCATGATCTCGGTCAATTACAACGGATTGCGCGGCGCCGACTATGAAGGCAGCAATACCCGTTCGACCGTCGGCGACATCAAGATCGCCGATTCCGGACGTCCCCTGGTCGTCGCCTTCGACGAATTCACCACGACCAAGCTGATGGTGCGCCGCTCCGCCCTGCCCCGGGCGATGACCGACATGAACCTGCACGGTCTCGTCTTCCGCCGCGACACGCCGACGGGCATCATCCTGCGCCACCATCTGGATTCGATGTTCAAGCTGGCGCCCTACATGTCGCCGGAGGAAGCCGCCGCCGCAGTCGAGGCGACCTTCGTGCTGATGAGCGGCGGGCTCGACCTGGCCATCGGCTCGCGCCAGGACCGCGCCCAGGCCATCCAGCGCTCCGTGCGCAGCCGCGCCATCGAACTCATCGAACGCAACCTGCTCGATCCGCAGCTGAAGCCCGAGACCGTCGCGCGCCAGGTGGGGGTATCGCGCTCGACGCTCTACGACGCCTTCCGCGAGGACGGCGGCATCTGGACGGTGATCCGCGAACGCCGGCTGGATGCGGTGTTCGACGCCCTGCGCCGGCGCCGCGGCACCTATCCAACGATCCAGTCGATCGCCTATGACCACGGTTTCGGCTCGGACACGCACTTCGGCCGCGCCTTCTTCGCGCGCTTCGGGATGCGCCCGGGCGAGGTCGGCGACCTGCCGGTCCATGTCACCGCGGCCAATATCGACGAGATTCCCAACCTGACGCGTTATCTCGACGCCTGGAAGGCGGCCTGATCCACCCGCCGGCGCTTGAGCGCACAAAAATGTTCTTGATTTGTTCTTGTTGTGCGGTAGAGTGGCGGCATGGCCGTCCGCAAGATACCCCAGATCCGCACCGCGCCGATCGATGACGAAAACGCCCTGCCCAACCGCGTGCACAAGGGCCGGGGCTCGGTCAGCAACCGTACCAGCGGCCGGTTCAACATGCCCGACCGCTACGATATCGACGACGGCTGGACGGTGCAGGAAGGCGACGCGCTGGACCGCAGAAAGACGATCCTGGGCGTCGATGCGGCGCGCAAGATCATCACCTATAACGACTCACCGGATGTCGGCTTCGACCGCTCGATCAATCCGTACAAGGGGTGCGAACACGGCTGCATCTATTGTTTCGCGCGGCCGAGCCACGCCTATCTCGACCTGTCGCCCGGCCTGGATTTCGAGACGCGCATCTTTCGCAAGCCGGACGCGCCGGAGCTGCTGCGCGCTGAGCTGGCCCACCCGAAATACAAGGCCGCGCCGATGGTGCTGGGCATCAATACCGATGCCTACCAGCCGACCGAGCGCACCGAAAAGCTGACGCGCCGCCTGCTGGAGGTGCTCTACGAGTTCCGCCACCCGATCCACATCGTCACCAAGTCGGCGCTGATCCAGCGCGACCTCGACATCCTGGCGCCGATGGCCGCGGCCAACCTGTTCAGCGCCACCCTGTCGGTGACCACGCTCGACCGCCATGTCGCCCGAGTGATGGAGCCGCGCGCCGCCACGCCGTCGCGGCGCATCGAGACCATCGCGGCGCTGCATAAGGCCGGCGTGCCGGTCAGCGTGCTGGCCGCGCCGATGATCCCCGGCCTGACCGACCACGAACTGGAAGCGATCTTAACGAAGGCGCGCGAGGCCGGCGCCGACCGGGCGGGCTACAACATCGTCCGGCTGCCGTGGGAGATCAAGACGCTGTTCGAGGAATGGCTGCGCGAAAACTTTCCCGACCGCGCCAACAAGGTGCTCAACCACATCCGCGAGGTGCGCGGCGGCAAGCTGAACGACGCCAGCTTCGGCTCGCGCATGACCGGCGAGGGCATCCATGCCGACCTGCTGAAAAAGCGCTTCGCGGTGGCGGTGCGCAAGCTGGGCTTCAACCAGTACGGCCGCGAGGCCCGCCGCGACCTGGACTACAGCCAGTTTCGCGGCGGGGATCAGCAGTTAAGCCTGTTCTGACTCACGGCCGCAGGCTGCCGACGAAGCGAAACAGGCTGACGATCCCGAAGATCACCGCTGGAAAGGCAAACGCGAGCCAGACCGGCAGGGCAGGCGCAACGCCGTCACTCGCCGCCGCCAGACGCGGAACCAGGCTGAAGAACAGTCCCGCGAACAGGGTCATGGCCAACCACTGGCCGCCAACGCGAACACCGGCCTGCGCCACGGTTTCACGCGGAAAAGTCCCGGGCTCCGACCAACGCCCGCCGGCGGCGCGCGCCAATCGGTCGGCGACATGAGTGGAAATCTTGAGTCGCGCACCATAACCGCCAAAACTCAGCACCGCGGTTTTCCAGAGTATGCGGTTGCGCCGCACGACGTGCAGCTGCGCCCATGGCACGAAGATATTGCCCGCAAACGGCATGAACAGGCGCCATATGCCAATCCGCAGACCGTCACTGCATACGCCCAGCCGTAAAATGCCGTTGAAATGAACGCCGCCCATCGTGCCATAGGCATGATTGAGTTGCAGAACAGCCCGTTGCGGCCGGTCGGGAAACCGCGACCGCAGGCCGTACCATCCCGAAAACAGCCCCAGCAGCAAACCGACGCCTAGCCACAGCACAGCGAAAAACAGCAGGAACGCCCCCACGTTCATGCTTTCCGGCGACATCTTCATTCAAGCCCCCCTTGTTTGTCGCGTGGCGCCCCCTCGCGCCGCGAACCTTAAGCCACCTCCGCCGCCGTGGCGTGATACTGCGCCACGCGTTCGACCTCGTTGCGCGAACCCAGCACCACACCGACGCGCTGGTGCAGCGCGTCCGGCTGGATGTCCAGGATGCGGCGTTCACCGTCGGTCGCCGCGCCGCCGGCCTGTTCGATCAGCATGGCGATCGGATTGGCTTCGTACATCAGGCGTAGCTTGCCGATGCCCTTGCGGCTGTCGACCGGGTACATGAAGATACCGCCGCGGGTGATGATGCGATGGACGTCGCCGACCATCGAGGCCAGCCAGCGCATGTTGAAATCGGCGCCGCGCGGCCCGGTCTTGCCGGCCAGGCACTCTTCGATATAGCGCTGAACCGGCGGCGCCCAGTGGCGCATGTTCGACATGTTGATGGCGAATTCGCGGGTCTCCGCCGGGATGACGACGCGCTCGCGGATCAGCTTCCAGTCGCGCGACGCCGGGTCGAGCGAGAAGATGTAAACGCCGTCGCCCAGGGTCAGGACCAGGGTGGTCTGCGGACCGTAGATGGCGTAGCCCGCCGCCACCTGGGCCGTGCCCGGCTGCAGCACGGCGGCATCGGCCACATCGCCCGTCGGCCTGGCGGTTTTCAGAACCGAGAAGATGGTGCCGACGACGCCGTTGACGTCGACATTGCTGGAGCCGTCGATCGGATCGAAGACCAGCAGGTATTCGCCGCGCGGCCCGGCCAGCTGATGCACATTGTCCATCTCTTCCGAGACCAGGGCGGCGACATGGCCGCCCCAGCGCGCGTCTTCCAGCATCAGGTCGTTGGCCAGGACGTCGAGCTTCTTCTGCACTTCGCCCTGGACGTTTTCCTGCTCCAGCGCGCCCTGCAGATCGTTGATGGCGCTGGCGTTGACCATGTGGCCGATGGCCGAGCAGGCCTCGGCCACGGCCTGGATCAGGGCGCGCAGGTCGGCCGGTTTCGCTGTCTGGAGATCGAGAAATTCACTGAGCGACTGCATGGAAATCCTGTGGAATTTTAAAAGGTTAAACTAAAAAATTGGCCCTCACCACGGCCTGAAATGCTTGGACAGCTTCAGGCCCTGGCGCTGGTAGTTGGATCCCATCTGGCCATAAAGCTTGATGGGTTTTTCGGTCAAAGGCTCATAGACCAGCCGTGCGACGGTTTGACCGTCCTCAAGCAGGAACGGTGTCTCGTGGCATCGCACCTCGAGCACGCCCTTCGAACCCGTACCCTCGGCCTCCGCCGTGCCGAAGCCCGGGTCGAAGAAGCCGGCATAGTGGACGCGGAACTCGCCCACGCTGGGGTCGATCGGCAGCATTTCCGCCGCCTGGAGCACCGGGATCTCGACGTCGGTCTTGGACGCCAGGATGTAGAATTCGCCCGGATCGAGCAGCAGCTGGCCGCCGTTCTGATACAGCGGCTCCCAGTACTTCTTCGGATCGTGGCCGCCGATATGGTCGAGGTCGATGATGCCGGCGTGACGGCGGGCGCGGAACCCGACCAGGTCGCCCGTCAGGTCGACCTCGCAATCGGCGGTGTACAGCCGCGGCGACACGCCCCGCTTCAGGCGCAACTGGTTCAGCCGCGTGCCCGAGCGCGCCAGCACGGAAAAGGTCTGGGGCGCGATTTCGAGATAGATCGGCCCGCTATAGCCGTCGGCGACGTCGTCGAAATAGTCGCCGTAGTCGGACAGCAGGCGCACGAAGACGTCGACGCGGCCGGTCGACGATTTCGGATTGGCGCGCGCCGAAATGCCCCTGGGCAGGTTCAGGCTTTCCTTCAGCTCGGCGATGTAGACGCAGCCGGATTCGAACACCGCCCCCTTCGACAGGTCCATCTCGTGCATCTTGACGTCCTCGAGCCGCTCCGACACCCGCCGGCCGCGCGGCAGGTACGAGGCGCGCACGCGCCAGGCCCGCGCGCCCAGGCGCAGATCGATGCTGGCCGGCTGGATCTGGTCGTGGTCCAGCGGATCGGTACTCACCACCCCGCCCTGCTCGACCAGTTCGGCCAGGCTCTGCAGCGGCAGGATACCCTGCGGCAGATGAGCGGAAGCGGCTTCGACGGTGACGGGCTTGAGCGGCATGTTTGGCTTGTTTCGTAAAGCGAACGGGGTCACCATTTAGAGCCTCATGCCCAAAAGGGAAAGCGACTTTTAGGACAAAGGTGAGGCGTCTCCCAACCCTGGAACGGTACCAACCCGCGCCAGGCCCCGTCTTCGGTTTACAAGCGATTATGTCCTACAGCCACACCACCCACGACATTACCGTGCAGGTCGACGTCGACTACATCCCGCCATCCGAGCATACGCACGGCCCCGGCCGCCACCTCTGGGCCTATCATATCCGCCTGACCAACCGCAGCGACGCCACCGTCCAGCTGCGCACGCGCCACTGGGACATCACCGATGCCGCCGGCCGCGTACAGGTGGTCGACGGCGAGGGCGTGGTCGGCGAGACGCCGCTATTGCAGACCGGCGAAAGCTATACCTATTCGTCGGGCTGCCCGCTCGGTACGACGTCGGGCACGATGAGCGGCTGGTACATGTTCGAGCGCGGCGACGGCGCCTGGATCAAGGTGCTCATTCCCGCCTTCTCGCTGGACATTCCCGACGCGAAGCGCGTGCTGAACTGATGTCGCATCCCAGGATCGGCTATTTTTATCGCGTTGCAACAAATGGCGCATTGCCGCCTTATGCGATTTGGGGCACGGTGTCGGCCGGAGGTACCCTATGACCTTTGTTACCCGCCTGCTTGCCCCCGCCGCCTGCGCGTTCGCCCTCGCCACCGCGGCAAACGCCCAGACGCCCCCGCCCGTCCAGCCGGTAGGCACCTGGAGCGGCACCTCCAAGTGCACGGAACAGGCGGTGATCTGCGAGGATCAGACCGTCGTCATCCGCGTTACCAAGGACGCGCAGCCCCTGCTGTACGATGTCGATTTCACGACCGTCAGTGCCGGTGTCGAAACGCCGGAAAATCACCTGGTCATGGTCTATAACGACACCAAGCACGTGCTGACGGCGCGGTTCAACGACGAACGCAAGCGGTTGAACTTCTACGCCCTGGCGGTCAAGGAAGACAATATGGCCGGCGTCCTGCTGGTCAATGACAAGGTCATCGAGCGCACGCTGAACCTGAAACGCACGGCGGCCGAGGCCACGCCCCTGCCGTGGGCCGGCAGCGGCACCTCATCGTCATCGACCAGCAGTTCCTCTTCGTCGTCATCGCAATAAAAAAGCCGCCCATCGGGCGGCTTTTTCGTACCGTTTTCGCCACCGGCTATTTCGAGGCGCTGGCCGAAGCCGGCGCCGGCGCGGCCTTGGCCGGCGTCATCGAGGTCTTGGGCGAGGTCGAGGTCGACGCAGCGGACGAAGCCGACAGGCTGGCACCCGCGGTGGCCGGCGCGGCAGCGGGCGGCGCCGAAGCGGCCGCGGGCTTGCCCGAAGCTTCCGTGGCAGCCGAAGCTGAGCCGACGGCGGCCCCTGCGGCGGCGGCGGGCTTGGCGCCGGCGGCACGCGACGGGTCGGGCGCGGGGATCGGATAGGCGGTCGAGCCTTGCGAACGCAGATAGGCGATCAGGTCGATCCGGTCCTGGGGCTTCTTGACGCCGGCGAAGGTCATCTTGGTGCCCTTCACCCACTTCTGCGGATTGGCCAGGAACATGTAGAGCTGGTCATAGGTCCAGTTCGGGCTGTCCTTGGCGTGGGCCAGCATGGCGTCGGAATAGCTCATGCCCGGGTGCGAGGCGGTCGGCCGGCCGACCACGCCCCACAGGTTCGGGCCGGTCATGTTCGGGCCGCCCTGCACGTTGTTGTGGCAGGCCTGGCACTTCACGAAGGTCTTGGAGCCGGCGTCGATGCTGGCGGCCGGCAGGACCGTGCCCCAGTCGGGCGGCGTGTCGGCGACTTCCGCCGCGCCCCCGGCCGCGCCGGTGTCGGCGACCTCGATCGCATAGCCGGGCTTGGCGGCGGGCTTGAAGCCATAGATGGCGTCGGAACCGATGCGGACGCCCATGATCACCAGACCGGTGACCAGACATGCGCCCAGAATCTTGTTTAGCGTCAAATCGTCGCTCATGTCGCCCAGATACCCTCCCAGATACCTACTCGAAAACTCGAATCAGCCGACTGCGCTGCGCTTTTGGCACGCGCCCTTGATCTTGGCTCTGTGACACGCTACCGCCAAATTCGCAAGCGCCCTTTTGCCCATGCGTGGCAAAAGGTCGCACATGTCGTGCTTGCACGACATGTGCTTTTTTGTTTTGCGCTCAAATGCCGCGCAGGCTTACGCGCAAACGTGCGCGGCGCGCAGTCGCGCTTGCCGAATGGCTTTCGCCATTCGGAGAGGTGTCTAATCGGTTGAAGGAAGTGGAATTGATGTCAGTGCAGCCCGAACCCCGCAAAATCGCCTATCAGGGCGAGCCCGGCGCCTTCAGCCATCAGGCGTGCCGGCGGTGGTTTCCCGAGTTTGCCCCGACACCCTTTCCGACCTTCGAAGCCGCCTTCGCTGCCGTATCGTCGGGCGAATGCGAACTGGGCATGATCCCCGTCGAGAATTCCGTCGCCGGCCGCGTGTCCGACGTCCACCACCTGCTGCCGCACTCGCGGCTGCGCATCATCGGCGAGCGCTTCCTGCCCATCGAGATGAACCTGATGGCCGTGCCGGAGACCAAGCTGGAAAACATCAAGGTCGCCGCCTCGCACGCCATGGCGTTGCTGCAATGCCGTAACGCCCTGCGCGATCTGGGCATCACCGCCGAGGTCTTCCACGACACCGCCGGGGCCGCCCGCGCCCTGTCGCAGACGCGCGAACTCGACCGCGCCGCCATCGCCCCGGAAGTCGCCGCCGAGCTCTATGGCCTCAAGATCCTCAAGCGCCACATGGAAGACGCGCGCCACAACACCACGCGCTTCCTGGTCCTGACCACCGAGGCCCAGGCGGTCGAACCGCCGGCCGACGTCCGCTGCGTCACCACCTTCAGCTTCCGCGTGAAGGACATCCCCGCGGCGCTGTACAAGGCGCTGGGCGGCTTCGCCACGGCGGGCGTCAACATGACCAAGCTTGAAAGCTATATCGAGAACGGCGTCTTCGCCTCGACCTTCTTCTATTGCGACGTGGAGGGCCGGCCCAGCGATCCGGGCCTGGCCCAGGCGCTGAAGGAACTGCAATTCTTCGCCACCAAGGCGGAAATCCTCGGCACCTATCCCGAAGATCCGTTCCGCAAGCAGGAACCGCGCAAATGAACGACGACCGGTTGACCGCGCTGGAGGAACTGACGGCGCACCAGGCGAAGACGATCGACGAACTGTCCGACCAGGTGTCGGAGCAATGGAAGACGATCGAACGCCTGCGCCGGACGCTGGAACGGTTGGGCGAGCAGATGGTCGGCCTGGAAGAACGCACGGCCGAGGCGACGCCGGTCACCCGGCCGCCGCATTACTAGTTCTTTCTGGCTAACGCCTGCTCGACTTCGGACAGCGTCGCCGGCACGATCGGGCCACCGATCTTGTCGGTGATGCGGCCGTCCGGGGTGACGATGAAGGTTTCCGGCACGCCCGAAATCCCGAGCGCCAGCCCGGCCTGGTCCGTCGGGTCGGTCAGGGTACGGGCATAGGGATTGTCGTTTTGCGACAAATAGTTGAGCGTGTTCCGGGCTTCGTCCTTCCAGGCGACGCCGATAATGGTCACGCCCTTCTGCCTCAGCGCCATCAGTTCGGGCGTCTCGGCGCGGCACGGCTCGCACCACGAGGCGAAGACATTGACCAGAATCGGCCGGTCATAGGTCGCGGCCAAGGTCTTCAGGTCGGTCTGGGTGCCGTCCTGCAGGTCGGTCAGCGCCACCGCCGGCACCGACTTGCCGACCATGGTGCGCGGCTCGTAACGCTCGCGCTTGTGGAAGTTGAACCAGGCCAGCACGGCCAGCAGTCCGGCCAGGACGACGAGCGGCGCGAAGGCGACCAGATGCCTGAAGACCGGTTGCTTCATTTGCGGCGCGTCTCCGCGACGGCGGCCTGGAGGGCTTCCAGCTTCCTGCGGCGTTCGGCCTGGGCGCGCAGCGACACGACGGCCAGCGCGCCGATGACCAGCGCCGTGGCGCCATAGGCGCCCCAGACATAGACGGCGTATTTGCCCATATCGAGGGTGAACATCGAAACCTCAGTTCAGGGTTATTCTGGCGCGCAGGGCGCGGTATTTGCGTTCGAGGATCTCGCTGTCCAGCCGCACCAGGAACAGCCACAGGCTCAGGGCCAGGTAGGCGAAGATCATCACCGTCAGCGGCCACAGCATCGCCGGCACGGTGTCGATGCGGTTCTGCTGGTGCAGGCCGCTCCACCACGTCACCGAAAAATGCACGATCGGCAGGTTGACCAGCCCGACCAGGGCCAGGATGGCGGTCGATTTGGCGGCGCGCACCTCGTCCTCGATCGAGGCGTGAAGCGCGATATAGGCGACGTAGAACAGGAACAGCACCAGTTCCGACGTCATGCGCCCGTCCCACTGCCACGGCGTGCCCCACATCGGCTTGCCCCACAGGGCGCCGGTGACCAGGGCCAGGCCGGTAAAGGCCGCGCCGATGGGTGCGGCGGCCTTGGCTCCGGCATCGGCCAGGGCGTGGCGGAAGATCAGGCCGAAGAAGCTGGCGATTCCCATGGCGGCGTAGATCAGCAGGCCGAAGATCGCCGCCGGCACATGGATGTACATGATGCGCACCGTCGCGCCCTGCTGGTAGTCCTCGGGCGAGCTGAAGGCGAGGTAGAGCCCCCAGACGAACAGCACCGCGGTCAGGCCCGCCAGCCACGGCCGCAGGGGCCTGGCGATCTGGCTGAAGCGTTCCGGATTGGCGAGATAGGTGAACATGGCCTGGATGTACGTTAGCTCAGGGCGGATCGCAAGGCGGCGCCCATGGCGAATGGACTGAGAGCCAAGGCGAACAGCGCATAGGCAGCGAGGAAAGCCAGGGCCTGCCACGGCGAGGTGTGGAACTGCACCGCCGACATCAGCCCGCCGCCGAAGATCACCGGCGGCACGTAGAAGGGCAGGACCAGCAGGGCCATCAGGGCGCCGCCGCGGCGCGTGCCCAGCGATAGCGCCGCACCGATGCCACCAATCAGGGCGAAGCTGAGCGAACCCAGCACCGCCGAGACCAGGCCGATGACGGCCATGGCCATCGGGGCGCCCAGGATGACCATGACGAAGGGCGTCAGCAAGGACAGGATCAGGCCAGTGCCCAGCCACTGCGCCAGGCATTTCAGCACGGCGATCCATTCCAGCGACAGCGGTCCCAGCCGCAGGAGGTCGAACACGCCGTCGTCATGGTCGCGTTCGAACAGGCGCTCCAGCGACAGCAGGGTCGACAGGGCCAAGCACAGCCAGGTCAGCCCGGCGGCGATGCGCGTCAGCACGGCCTGGTCTGGCCCGAGGCTGAGCGGGATCATCGCCATCAGGGTCAGGTAGAAACCGACGGCCAGGATCGGCCCGCCGCCCTGGCTGAGGGAGAGGTTGAGGTCACGTTTGAGTAAAGCGATTACTGCCTTTGAAGCGCTCATGCTGACAGCGCTCCTGAAAGCAAGAACCCCCTCCACCACGCGCCTGAAGAAGGCGCGCGGTCCCCCTCCCCACCAAAGGTGGGGAGGCATGAGAAAAGAACGGATATCCTCCTTCTCATGCCTCCCCGGCTATGCCGGGGAGGGGGACCGCCCGTAGCGTAGCGAAGGGGGGTGGTGGGGTTTCTTGCTTTCTTAAACTCAAACAACACGCACCTCCGGCCGCTCCAGCCTCAAGGCTCGCGTTGCGAACGGCAGCGGATCGTGCACCGCGGCGACGATCATCCCGCCCTCGGCCAGGTGCGCCTGCATCAGCCCGCCCAGCAACGCGCGGTGTTCCGTGTCCAGCGGCGCCATCGGCTCGTCGAGCAGCCACAACACCCCCCGCGCCATCAGCAGCCGGG
>FTDB01002223.1_pt1 | contig 35847 bp, 28 predicted proteins | sample 1639741 | NCBI WGS metagenome assembly FTDB01 (sample SAMEA3914869, study PRJEB12502) | metagenome | biome: forest; material: soil | place: USA | collected 2012-03-12 | depth 0.1 m | reverse complement strand
GCAGACCAATCTCGGCTGGACGGCGACGACCGCCGGCAACGCCACCGGCATGATCGGCATCCTGGCCATCTTCGCCGCGCCGATCGCCGCCCAGATGGCTGCCCGGTACGACCCGCGCAAGATCATCTTCTTCGGCGTGATGTGGCTGGCCTTCATCACCTTCATGCGGTCCAACGCCACCACCGGCATGAGCTTCGGCCAGATCACCGTCTGGATCTTCCTGGCCGGCGCCGGCATGCCGTTCTTCTTCATGCCGCTGATCCAGGTGTCGATGGGCGCGGTGCGGCCGGAAGAAACCGCCTCGGCCTCGGGCCTGCAGAACTTCATCCGCACCATGGCCGGCGCGGTGGCGACCTCCTTCGTCACCACGGCCTGGGAAAACGCCAGCAACAGCAACCACGCCAACCTGGCCAACAGCCTGCCCAACGGACCGGCCGTGGTGTCTCAGCTTGGCGATGGCGGCTTCACGCCGGAAGCGGCGCTGGGCACCTTCGACCGCCTGGTTCAGGGGCAGTCGGTGATGCTGGCGACCAACCAGATCTTCCTGGGCGCCGCCTGCGTCTTCGTCGTCTGCGCCTGCCTGGCCTGGACCCTGCCGCGTCCCAAGGGCCCGGTCGACATGAGCAACGTGCATTGACATGTGCTCAAGCGCCGCACGGGCTCGCCGCATCGGCGGCGGCGCGCGGTCGCGCTTGCCGAACGCCAAGGTGTTCGGAGGTATGAGGTAGTAAAGCCCTCCGGTTCGCGCCGGGGGGCTTTTTCTCAGCCTGCTTCCGCCCATGGGGCCTTGCAATACCGCGCGATATAGTCGTCGTGCGGCATCATCTGCTTCAGCCGGTCCTGCACCGCCGTGCGCATGCGCGATAGCCGCAGTTTCAGGTCGTCCTCGCTGATCGCGTCGGCCACCGGATGCCAGGCGCGCGGCACCAGCCCCTGCCCCATCAGGATCGAGAACCAGCTCACCTCCTTGAACAGGTCGGCCTGCTGCGCCCCGACATGGCCGGCCTGGGCGAACATCTCCAGCCGCGCCTGGAGGCTGTCAGGGATCGCCATATGCCGGTTACGCGCCCAGAACGGCGTATCCTCGCGTTCGGTCAGCTTGTAGTGGGCGATGATGAAGTCCTTGACGTTGACATAGTCGGCCAGCATCTCGGTATTGTACTGGTCAATCATGCGCTGGCTGAAGCCGCCGCGCGGGAAATAGGTAACCAGCCGCCCGATGCCGACCTGGACCAGGTGGATCGAGGTCGATTCCAGCGGCTCCAGGAAACCCGACGCCAGGCCCAGCGTCACCACGTTCTTGTCCCACATCTTGCGGCGGTGGCCCGTGGTGAAACGCAGCACCTTCGGATCGCGCAGCGCCTTGCCCTCCAGCCGCGACAGCAGTTTGGCGCAGGCCTCGTCCTCGCTGAGGAATTCCGAACAGAAGACGTAGCCGTTGCCGACACGGTGCTGCAGCGGGATGCGCCACTGCCATCCGGCCTCACGCGCCGTCGCCTTGGTATAGGGGGGCGTCTTGTAATTCTCTGGCCTTTCCGACGGCACCGCCGCCGCCCGGTCGCACGGCAGCCATTCCGACCAGTCGTCGTAGCCGGCCTTCAGCGTCTGCTCGATCAGCAGGCCGCGGAAGCCCGAGCAGTCGACGAACAGATCGCCTTCGAAGACGCGGCCGTCGCCCAGCGCGACCGAAGTGACGAAGCCGCTTTCCGGATGCTGGTCGACCTTGACGATCTTGCCTTCCTGGCGCACCACGCCGCGCTTTTCGGCGAAGCGGCGCAGATATTGCGCGAACAGCGAGGCGTCGAAATGGAAGGCGTAATTTACCTTGGGCAGGCCCGTCGGATCGTTGGCCGGCGGCCGGGTGAACAGGCCATCGCGCGACGCCAGGGTCTCGACATTGAAGCGGCCATAGTCGGGATGGCCGCCTTCGCGCCATAGCCGCATCCAGTAATGGGTGAAGGCGATGCCATCCATGTCGGCGCCATAGATGCCGAACGGGTGGATATAGCTGGCGCCGATGCGCGACCAGTCGGCGAACTGGATGCCCAGCTTGAAGGTGGCGTTGGTCTCGCGGACGAATTCATCCTCGTCTATGCCCAGCGCCTTGTTGAACACCGAGATCATCGGGATCGTCGCCTCGCCGACCCCGACCGTGCCGATCTCGTCGGATTCGATCAGGGTGATCGACGGGTTCACCGCGCCCAGGAACTTCGACAGGCTGGCCGCGCACATCCACCCGGCGGTGCCGCCGCCGACGATGACGATCCTGCGGATGGCGTTGGGTTGCATGGCGTCTCCTAAACCGCGGCGCAGTGCAGTTCGAGGAAGGCATCGTGCGAATCCATGTTCTGCACGAAGTCCTTGATCTGGCCGAGGACGAAGCGGAAATTGCGGATCGCCTGATCGTCGGGGATCAGGTCGGCGCGCGGATCGTAGCTGTCGGGCAGCAGGCCGTGGCCGATGAACACCGCCAGCCAGCTTTCGGTATCGAAGCTCTCGTCGTCGCACATCGGCACAATCCCGCGCGCCCGGAACATCTCGATCTTGTGCGCCAGCAGGTCTGGCGCGGGCCGGTTCAGCGACGGCGCGAAAAAGTCTGCGTCGTAGTTGCGGTTGAGCTTGTAATGGCTGAGCTGGAAGTCGCGCAGCCGCTCCACCGCCCGGCGCATGAAGGTATTGTATTCGCCGCGTTCGGCCGCCATGTCGGCCGAGGCCGGGAACAGCGAGATCAGCTGCACCAGGCCCTGCTGTATGACGTGCAGGGCGACGTGGTCGAGGGCTTCCGGCGCGCAGGCCGCCTCGCCGATGGCGATGACATTGCCGCGCCACGCCTCGGCGCGGCGGAAGGCCATCTGGCGGTTGAGCACGGCGTCATCGTTCAGCGGCATACCGGCCACGACGCCGATCGCCCGCAGGGCTTCGTCGTCATCGACCAGCCGGTCGTTATAGGTCAGGACCAGCGAGGTCAGGGTCTGCAACGGCGCCAGGGTCAGGTAGCCGTATTTCAAGGCGCGCACCTGCGACCATGCCGGCTGGCTGCGCAGGGCCGGCGCGCTGACGCTGAGCGTCGCATTGCCGGCGAAATCGTCGCTCCACGCATCGCGGCCGACGCCCATGACCTTGTCCAGCAGCAGGGCCTCGGCGCCGGTGGCGTCGATGAACAGGTCGCCCGGCACGATCCGGCCGTCGCCGAGGACCAGCGCGGTGACGTCGCCCGTGCGCGCATCGCGGCGCGCCTCGAACAGCCGCGCCGGCGTCACCTTGACCCCTTCGCGGACGGCGCGGTCCTTGAGATAGGCGGCATAGGCCGCCGCCCCCAGATGATAGCCGAAGCTCGACGTGGCGAAGCCGTTCATGTCCTGGGTCGGCGTGAAGAAGCGCCCGTGCCGGGCCGCCGCCGCGGTCAGCGAAAAATCCTCGAAACCCGTGGTCAGACCGGCCCGGCGCGCCCGGGTATAGAGCTGCACGAAGGGCACACGTTCCATGATCAGGCCGTGCGAGCCGTAGGGATGGAAGAAGGGCTGTGCATTGAGGGTGAAGTTGACGAAGCTCTGGCCCAGGCTGAACGTGCCCGCGGCCTTTTTCATCAGCTCGTATTCGCCGATGCCCAGCAGGCGGTGAAAGGCCTCCATCGCTGGCAGGGTGGCGGCCAGGTCGTGGTCGCGCAGGGCCGAGGGTAACTCGACCATCTCGACCGTGACGTCGGCGCGGCCCAGCGCCCGCACCAGGGTCAGGGCACTGAGCCAGCCGGCGAGATCGCGGCCGGCGACGACCACCTTTTGCACGCGGCCGCTCATGCCTGCACCTCCGCCTTCTGCCGGGGCGAGATGAAGCAGTAATCGCGCACGAAGTCGTCGTGCATCGGCATGTCGCCGACATTGGCGGCGATCCGGCGAGCCAGGTCGGCCATCAGCTCGGCGGCCTTGTCGGCGGGCATGTTGTCGGCGATCGGATCGTAGCCTTCGGGCACGATGTCCTGACCGGCATAGACGGCCAGCCACGAGGCCGGCGAGAACAGGCCGTCCTTGTATTTCTGGATATAGCCGCGCCGGCGGAACATCTCGATCCTGTGCGTCAGGCTGTCGGGTACCGGCATCGCGCGGACATAGCGCCACAGGTCGCCGTCCTCGCGCGTATTGGCGTGGTAATGCAGGATCAGGAAGTCGCGCACCCGTTCGTATTCGATATCGATCAACCGGTTGAACTCGGACGCCAGGCGCGGGTCCATGTCCTTGGCCGGGAACATCTGCGTCAGGGTGGTGATGGCGATCTGGGCCAGGTAGAGGCTGGTCGATTCCAGCGGCTCCAGGAAGCCGGAGGCCAGCCCCACGGCGATGACGTTCCCGACCCACGATGTCTTGCGCCGGCCCGCCGCGAAGCGCAGCAGGCGCGGTTCGGCCTGGGGTGCATCGTCCAACCATCCGAGCAGATCGTCGCGCGCCTTGTCCTCCGCCACGAAGCGCGATGAGAAGACATAGCCGTTGCCCGTGCGGTGCTGCAGCGGAATGCGCCAGGTCCAGCCGGCTTCGCGCGCCGTGGCCCGCGTATAGGGCGTGAAATCCGCGGCGCGCGGCGTCGGCACGGCCCAGGCGCGGTCGCACGGCAGCCACGGTGTCCAGTCCTCCCAGCCAGCCTTCAGCGAGCCTTCGATCAGCAGGGCGCGAAAGCCCGAGCAGTCGATGAACAGGTCGCCCTCGACCGTTTCGCCCGATTGCAGGGTGACCGAGGTGACGAAGCCACTGCCGGGATCCTGGCCTACATCGACAATTCGGCCCTCGATACGCTTCAGCCCCCGCTTTTCGGCGAACCGGCGCAGGAAGGGCGCGTAGAGCCCGGCATCGAAATGATAGGCATAGGCATAGGTCGACTTGATCGAGCCCAGGTCCTCCGACGGAAAGTCGAAGCGGTTGGCCCGGCACGCCGAGATGGCGTAGGAATAGTGCTCCAGCGGCTCGACGGCCGCTTCGTTCAGGCGCGCCCGCGTCCAGTACTGGTGGAAATCGACGCGGCCCATCGGCTGGCCGAAGGTGCCGAACGGATGGATATAGCTGTTGCCCACCTTGCCCCAGCTGCGGAACTCGATCCCCAGCTTGAAGGTCGCCTGGGTCTCGCGCATGAATTCGGCTTCGTCGATGCCGAGATAGTCGTTGAAATCCTTGATCTGCGGCAATGTGGCCTCGCCGACCCCGACGATGCCGATCTCGTCGGATTCGATCAGCCGCACCTCGGCGATCCTCGACGTCATGGCGCCGGTCAGCGCTGCCGCCGCCATATAGCCCGACGTGCCGCCGCCGACGATGACGACCCTGAGCGGTTGCGCCATTATGTTCTTCCTTGCTGGCCCAAGCTTTTGTCGTTCCTGGCGATTTAACAAATCAAATCGGCTTGAAGACGAACGCGCCACGGGTTTCCCCGTGGCGCGTCCCCCTTCACCCAGTCCGCCCTCAGTACTTGAAGCGAATACCGACCTGGAAGCGCCGGTCGTTCTTGAACCACGACGACGGGATCTTGAGACCGCCCTTGTCGTAGTCGGTGACCTGCTGTTCCAGCACCGTTTCGGCGTTGAGCAGGTTGGTGGCTTCGACGTTCAGTTCGACGTGATTGCTCAGCGCGTAGCGCAGCGATCCGTCGAGCTGGCCCTGGCCCTTCTCCCACATCGGCAGGTAGGTACAGCAGTCCAGGCGCGTCACCATGAAGCTGGAGCGGTAGTTGTAGGCCAGGCGCGCCGCCCACTTGCCCTTTTCGTACATGGCGATGACGTTGTACGAGTCCTTCGACAGGCCATCCAGCGCGTTGACCTTGATCTCGTCGGTCACACCGCCGTCCAGCGTGGCGTTGGGATTGTTGACCACGTGCAGGTCGGACGTGGTGATGCCCTGGTTGATGACGTGGGTGTAGTTGGTCTGGATGCCCAGCCCGTTCCACGGCGACGGCAGGAAGTCGAAGTAGCGGGTGAAGGCCACTTCGAAGCCCTTGACCGCGGCGCCCTGGCCGTTCGTCGGACCGGTCACCTCGACCTGGCGGGTCACGCCATTATTGGTGATGTTCTCGAAGAAGCGGTCATAGGTGATGTAGTCGTGGAACTTCTTGTAGAAGGCGTCGACCGTGAAAGACCCGACCGAGGCGAAGTAGTTTTCCAGCGACAGGTCGAACTGGTCGGCCGTCATCGGACGCAGGGTCGGGTTGTACGCCGTCGCCGTATAGATCGGCGTGGCGTGGAAGTTGCCGCTGGAGTCCTGGGACCAGCCGGGGCCGTTATTGGCGTTGACGTTCGGCAGTTGCGCCGACATCTGCACGCTGTTCTTCAGCAGGCCGATATCCGGCCGCGCCATCGCCTTGGACGCGGCGAAGCGCAGTTGCCACGTGTCGCTCAGCTTCCAGCGGATGTTGAAGCTGGGCAGGACATTATGGTGCACCGAACGCACCGTATCGATCGACGACGCCCCGTTCGAGAACTTGAGATCGTCCGCATTCAGATAGCAGCCGATGCTCTTGGGCAGGGCCGTCGGCGAGGCCGGCCGGGTCGGATCGACCGGCAGGGTGACGCAGCCCAGATTATAGGTCAGGTCCTGGCTGTGCAGATCGGCCGGCGCGGTCAGGCCGCCGGTCGACTTGTCGATGGTTTCGACATAACGCACGCCGATATTGCCCGACACCGGCAGGCCGAACATGCGGGCGTCGTTGCCGCCGAACTTCAGCTCGACATAGGCCGCGCTGGTCTGTTCGCCGACCTGGTTGATTTCGCCCGGCAGGAAGCAGCCGTACTTGGTGATGACCGTCTCGCCGGCGCGCTTGCCGGTGTTCGAGCAGATCGGATCCCAGCCGCCGACGCCGGTGGACGGCGCGCCCAACGCCTTGGCCATGGCCGGACGGTTGGATTCGATGGCGTAGTTGAAGAACTCGAACTGGTTCTGGCCGACCAGGCCCGGGAAGCCCGAGGCGAAGCTCCACGGCACGGTGCCGTTCGACGGGTACATCGGCTTGTCGGTATTGTAGTAGGCCTGCTGCGTGCTGGTCCAGTCGTTGGCGATATTGGCCCAGTTGTAGCCCGACCAGCGCACGGTCTGGTCGCGGTCGGCGTAACGCACGCCGACCTTCAGCGTATCCAGCCAGGTGCCGCCGAAATTGTACTGCATGTCGGCACGGTAGGCGCCTTCGTGGCCTTCCGAATCCTCCACGTGGTCCATGGCGTGATGGTAGTAATAGTCGTTGGCGTTGGTGAAGCCGCCCGGCGCATAGTTGATATTGGCGCCCGGCAGGATCTGCATGGTCGGCACGGCCCCGTCCGGCGCCGTGATCTTGACGTCGGCAAAGGTATACATGCCGACTTCCATGTCGTAGTTGCGCACGTTCGACTTGATGTACTGGACATCGAAGTTGAAATGCAGGCGCGCGGTCGGATCCCATTTCAGGTTGATCGAGGCGTCGCCCGTCTTGTCGACATTGTCGTTGTAGCGCGTGATGGCGCCCAGGTCCGGACCGCGGTTCGGATTGGCGCAGGTCGCGTCCCAGTTATAGCAGGGATGGACGATCGGCTTGCCGGTCGATACCGAGCCATAGGCCGCCGAATCCGCGTCGGTGGCGCCCCACCAGCCGCCCGATTGCGGATTTTCGACCAGGCCGCCAGTGAAGACGCCGTTCTTGTCGAAGGTAAAGGCCCCGCCCGGCCCCGCCGTCGCGGAAGCGTGCGACGTCGCGTAGCTGGGATCGATGACGTTGTGTGACGAGGTACCGAAGAACAGGTCGGAGATGTAGCTGTTGACGTTATGGGCGTGCCAGACGTTGTGGTAGATCGAGTCGTTGTACTGGACCGTCAGCAGGAACTTGTGGTCGTTGTCGCGCCACTGGCCGGCCAGGGCGATACCGTCGCGATAGCGGTCGTACAGCGTGTCTTCGACGCCGATGCTGGACGGCATCCAGTTCAGGCCGGTGCTGTAGACGCCCTGATAGGCGCCGATGCGCGTTTCGGCGACGCCCTGCGAATCCGTTTCGACGTAGGAATGCGCCGCGTCGATCATCACGCCGAATTCGCCGAGCGAGGTCTGCCAGCGGTTCGAATAGATGCCCGAATAATCGCCGGTCCACTTCTTGGCCAAGTCGCCGTAGTTGCCGGTGATCGACAACGCGATCTGCTGGCCCTTGCTGTCGAACGGCAGGCGCGTGCGCAGGTCGATCGTGCCGGCGATGCCGCCTTCGATCATGTCCGCCGTCTGGTTCTTGTAGCTGTCGACGCCGCCCATCAGCTCGGGCGAAACGTCGCCCCAGCCCAGGCCGCGGTTGGAATTGGCCGAGAACGAGTCGCGGCTGTTGAATTCGTTGCGCACCTGCTGCAGGCCGCGCACCAGGACGCCCGACGGCTCGGCCGAGAAGTGCAGCGTGTCATCCGACGCGGCAAAACGCGTCACGGTGATGCCGGCGACGCGTTGCAACGCTTCGGCGACCGACTTGTCCGGGAAGGCGCCAATGTCGGTGGCGGTGATCGAGTCGACGACCGTGTCGGCGTCACGCTTGATCTGCTGCGCCGATTTCAGCGAACGCCGGACACCGACAACGACGACCTGCTGGGCGTCATCGGTCGATGACGACGCCGAGGTCGTGCCGGTCGACGCGGGTGTCGTTTGCGCAAAAACAGGATTGGCCGCGGCCATGGCGGTCAACGCCACCGCCGACACACTGGCCATCAACAGCATGGGCCCGCCCCGGGCCCTGCCACGAAAAATCGTCATGAGTCTTCTCCCAAATCGTCCTTACGCCGGGGCCGGAATCCCGACGGTGAGACCGTTGTTCAAAACAGCAATCGGGGAGAAACGTGCGGCACCCATGCCGCGGGGCTGACTGAACCGGAGGGGCTGTCGAACATTCGCCTACGTTTTGACGCTTATGTCGAAATGCTCTGCCGCCACCGGGTCGAGGCATCCCTCGAAACCTCGCTTTCGCGCTTCTGTCCCTGATTAATTATTTTGTATTTCGTTTTTAGCGAAAACGCCTTGGTATGGCCAGTATAATATTATGGACTTGCCACAATGTGGGCAAATAATGGCACGAATGTCACACTCGTTAAGACAATCGCGCCTTGAAATATGAAGGTTTTTTATCGAGAAAACCGGTGAATTTTACGGTACTATAGTAGCGCATGTTCGACCACATCAGAAACAAATTTTTAACATTAATTAAATAAAAACAGACATATAAATAAACTACCACGCCTAAGCCAATGCGCACCTGAGAAAAGAAACTCTCGCCCTTCCGGCAGAGAGGCGTCGCCGCATTTCGCATGACGTCGTTATATGTTGTGCGTAATTTATTGCAACGCAGTAATGCGACGAATTCGCATTATATGATCATACAATAAGACGGATTTGGCGCCTTTTCCGCAGGCGAATCGCCGTTTAGCCCTGCCTTGCGGCGACTTGCCAAGCCGAGCGGCTTTGACGATAACTAGGCATGCTCGAAGCCTTCGCCCCGCCCCGCGTTCCGACGATCGACCGCCTCGACGCGGAGATCTTCGCCCGCGATGTCCTGCCCGCCGCCCGGCCGGTCCTGGTCAAGGGGCTGAACGCCGCCTGGCCCGCGGTGCAAAAGGCGCGGCAATCGGACGACGCCGCCGCCGACTACCTGCGCGCCATGGACCGCGGCGTGCCGGCCTCGGTGCTGGAAGCCAATGCCAATACCAAGGGCCGCTTCGCCTATGCGGCCGACATGAACGAGTTCAACTTCCATCGCCGCACCAAGACGATATCGGCCGGCATGGATCAGATCCTGGATCTGCGCGACCACCCCAATCCGCCCTTCGTCTATGTGCAGTCGGCGCCGACCGCCGATCACCTGCCGGCCTTTTCGGCGGATAATCCCAGTCCCTTGCTGCCGCCGCAGGTCAAGCCGCGCATCTGGATCAGCAACGCCACCCGCGCCCAGACCCACAACGACCAGGATCACAATATCGCCTGTGTCGTCGCCGGCCGGCGCACCTTCACTCTGTTCCCGCCCGAGCAGGTGGCGAACCTGTATATCGGCCCGATGGAGCACACGCCGTCAGGCCGCGCCATCAGCATGGCCAGCCTGGAAGAGCCCGACTTCGAGCGCTTCCCGCGCCTGCGTGAAGCCATAAACCACGCCCAGGTCGCCGAGATGGAGCCGGGCGACGCGCTCTACGTGCCGAAATACTGGTGGCATCACGTGCAGTCGCACGCGCCGTTCAACATCCTGATCAATTACTGGTGGGGCAATTCGGCCTCGACCGCCGACAATCCGCTGGCCGCCTTCCTGGCGGGGCTGGTGGCGCTGAAGGACCTGTCCGACGCCGACCGTCGCTATTGGAAGGCGATGTTCGACCTCTACATCTTCCGCACCGAAGGCGACCCCGTCGGCCATATCCCGCCGAACCTGCAAGGCAGCCTGGGCCGCCAGACGCCGCAGATGCACGCCGAACTGATCCGCACCTTGCAATCCCTCGTCAACGGACGGTAGGATTTAGCTCAGGCCGCGCGTTCGGAGACGATCTTTCCGTCCACCCATACCCGGGTGATGTTGGCCTTCGACGCGGTGTAGACGATCTTCTGCAAGGCCGCCTCGGGCGCGTCGTCGAACAGGTGGATGGTGCCGTTGGGCGCATCGGGATCGACCGTGAAGGCATCGAAGCGGCGGCCAGGCTCGAAGCTGCCCACCGGCAGGTCCAGCGCCTCGGCGCCGCCTTTGGTGGCGCAATAGAAGGCGGTCTTCCAGTCGATGGCGCTGCCGGCCACGCCGCGCGCGCCCGGCGCCTTGGCGGCGTCGACGCCGTCCTCAAGCGCCCGCGACGAACCCACCACCCAGCGCATCGTGTCGAAGGACGAGGCTGACGGCCCGCCGGCGATGTCAGTGCCCAGGCCGACGCGCACACCCTTGTCCAGCGCGCGCTTCAGCGGAAAGACGGCGTTGGAGAAATAATGGTTCGACAACGGACAATGCGCGATCCCGGCCCCGCGCGCCCGAATGGTGTCGAAATTGCCGTCGCTGAGGAAATTGCCGTGGGCCAGCACGGTGTGCCGCGTCAGCAGGCCGAAGCGATCGAGGCTGTCGGTATCGTCCATGCCGTGGCGATCGCGGACATAGCCGTGCTGCCAGTCGCTTTCCGAACAATGGGTCTGGACGTGGCAGCCGCACGCCCTCGCCAGTTGGCCCAGCCCCTTCAGCGCATCGTCCGTACACGACGGAATGAAGCGCGGCGTCACCACCGGCCGGATCAAACCGCCCGGCAGCGCGTTGATGTAATCAATTACGGCCTGAGTGCCGGACAAGGCATCGTCGGTGCTTTCGCAATAAAAGGTCGGACACTGGTCGGGATTGTCCATCGCCACCTTGCCGACCAGGGCGCGCTGGCCCTTTTTAAGGCAAATATCGGCGAGAAGCTTCGTCGCCGGCACGTGGATAGAGGCGAAATACATCGCCGTCGTCGTGCCCAGGCTGAGCAGTTCGCCGACCAGCCCCGTATAACTCGCCCGCGCGAAATCGAGATCGCTATAGCGCGCTTCCAGCGGAAAGGTATGGGTCTGCAGCCAGACCTCCAGCGGCACGTCGAGCGCCGTGCCCAGTTGTGGCCATTGCGGCGCATGGACGTGCAGGTCGCAGAAACCCGGCAGGACGAAGCCCTTCAGCCGTTCGGCGCCCAGGGCGGCCTCGACATGGCCGTCATCGCCGGCGCGCAGCACCCGCGTGATCGTGCCTCCGGCATCGACCACGACCACCGCCTCGCCCATGCATTCGACGGCGCCGCGTTCGGGCGCGTGGCAGAAGGTGCCGATATAGCGGCGCTCGGCGGCGGTCATGTGGCGAAAACCCTTTGCAATCCTTGTCATTGACATAGAAAGCCACACCGGGCGCAAATCAAGTGAAACGTTTCACTTTAAGCTTCTTTTTTGCGCGCGCGCTGTTTAGTGTGACGCATTCATGACAAACCTCCGCATCGCCCTTTTCGCCGCCCTCTGCCTGCTTGCCGCGCCGCCGGCCGAGGCGCACCGCCATATCGCCCTCCGCAGCGAGCCGGCCTATGTCTCGACCACGGATCTGGGCGCGCCGGTCAAGGCGGCGCTGGCGGCCCGCGCCGCCGGCCACCGCGTCATCGCCGTGTTCGACATCGACAACACCCTGTTGACCCTGCCGCAGGACCTGGGCTCCGACACCTGGTTCAACTGGCAGCGGACCGTGAACCCGGATTTCGGCCGCGTGCTCGGCGACAACGCCATGCTGCTGGAACTCAGCGAGATGCGGCCGACCCAGCCGGATACAGCCGCGCTGATCCGCTCGCTGCAAGCCGGGGGCGTGACCGTCTATGCCCTGTCGGCGCGCAGCCCGGGCCTGCGCGGCGCCACCGAGGACGCGCTGGCCCAGGCCGGCATCGATTTGTCGGCCGCGCCGGAGTGCGGTCCGCCGCTATGCGCGCGCCGCGGCAATCTCAATGCCGCGCAGATCATCGCCGCCGCCGGCCGCCTGCACGTCAGGCTGAGCGCCGCGCCGCGGACGGTAACCGTGTCGGACGGGGTGATGATGGTCGCCGGCCAGGACAAGGGCGTGATGCTGCACCTGCTGCTTGGCAGCCTGAAGGCGCGTTATGACGAGGTCTTCTTCGTCGACGACACCTTCCAGAACATCACCGATGTCCGTGCCGCCGCGCCCGGTATCCGCGCCCGCGTCCATCCCTACAGCTACGAACGGTTCTGGCCCGACGCCCGTGCGTTCATGAGCGACACGGCGCGCCAGGGCAAGGCGGACGCCGACATGAGCCGGCTCAGGACCAGCGTGTGCGCCGCCGTCGATGCGGCGACGTGCGGCAGCTAAAGTGTGATGTTCCAGCGCTTGCCATCGGGCGCTGCAGCGTATAAATCATATACGAAACGTATATCATACATGTGGTCAAGCCATGGGCATAGTCAATATCGATGACGCGCTTCACGAGGAGGTGCGCAAGGCCGGACGGGTCATGTGCCGCTCGATCAACGCACAGGCGGAATTCTGGATGAAGATCGGCATGATCGCCGAGTCCAATCCCACCCTGTCTTTCAATCAGATCGTGCAGCAGCAGTTCGCCGAGGCAGGGATCGACGCCAAGCCCCATCTGCGAGCCCAGTCGTGATCAAGCCAGTCGTGATCAAGACCGAAGACGAATTGCAGAAGATGGCCCATTCCGGCCGCCTCCTGGCGTCGGTGTTCCAGATGCTGGACACACTGCCGCTCATGGGCATGTCGACCATGGCCGTGAACGACGTCGTCGACCGCTTCATCACCCAGGACCTCAAGTCGAGACCCGCCAGCAAGGGGCAGTACGGCTATGCCTTTGCGCTCAACAGCTCCGTCAACGAGGTCATCTGCCACGGCGTTCCTTCGGACGCGAAAATCCTGAAGGACGGCGACATCGTCAATTTCGACATCACGCTGGAAAACGACGGGTTCATTGCGGATTCGAGCAAGACCTACCTGATCGGCAATGTCGCGGTCGGCGCCCGGCGGCTGGTTCGCGTCACCTACGAGGCCATGTGGAAGGGCATACGCCAGGTCCGGCCCGGCGCGCGGCTGGGCGATATCGGCCATGCCATCGAAAGCCATGCCAAGGCGCACGGCTACGCCGTCGTCCGTGACTATTGCGGCCACGGCATCGGCCGCGAGATGCACGAAGACCCGCAAGTCATGCATTTCGGCCGGCAAGGTACGGGCGAAGTGCTCAGCGAAGGCATGACCTTCACCATAGAGCCGATGATAAACCAGGGCACGGCCAAGAGCCTGACGCTCGACGACGAATGGACGGTCGTCACCCGCGACGGCAAGCTGTCCGCCCAGTGGGAACATACGATCGCCGTGACGAAGCACGGTTTCGACGTCCTCACCTTGCGGCACGACGAACGCGTTTAAAGCATCAGCAGCTGCGCCGCGACGGCCACGGCGATGACCTCCGGCGCCTTGCCGGTAATGCCCGGCAGGCCGACCGGGCAATGGATGCGCGCCAGGTCCGCCTCGCCGAAGCCCGCCTTGCCCAGGCGGCTGAAAAAGCGGGCGCGTTTGGTCGCCGAACCGATCAGGCCGATAAAACGCGCCCGGGAGCGCAGGGCCGCCTGCGTCAGGTCGTAATCCAGCGCGTGGTCGTGGGTCAGGATCAGCACCACGCCGTCGGCCGCGGTGGCCATGGCCGTCATCTCGTCTGGCGTCGCTGCGGGCGCGGCTGTATCCGGGCGCGGATCGTACCAGCGCAGGTCGAAGGGCAGGCCTTCCAGCACGCGGGCAATCGCCTGACCGACATGGCCGGCGCCGAACATCAACAATGGCGTGCGCGGCCCGCCCCAGCCTTCGACCAGGATATCCCCGGCCGCCGGCATCGGTCCCTTGGCGGGAAGCGGCGGCGCGCCGACCGGCGAAGGCGTGCGTTCGACATGGTCGGCGAACAGACGCGTCTCGACTGCATAGGCCGGCTTTCCCCGCACCTGTTCCAGCCATTCGGCGTGCGCCGGATCGAGCCGCTCGACGATCAGCCGCACGCGGCCGCCGCAGCACTGGTTGAGAAACGGTCCCAGCGGATAGTCCTGGATGCGCCACGCGCCCGGCGCGTGATCGAGCGCGGCGCGCGCCTGCTTCACCGCCTGGAATTCCAGATTGCCGCCGCCGATGGTGCCGATACAGTCCGCCGCCGTCACCGTCATGCGCGTGCCGGCTTCGCGCGGGGTCGAACCTTCGACGGCCAGGATGGAGATCAAGGCGCAGGGCTCACCGGCGTCGAGCGCCGCCCGCGCCGCCCCGGCCCAGTCGTAGGAAGGCCTTGTCACAACTGACCTAACGCGCGCAAGACGCGCTCGGGCGTCGCCGGTGCGTCCAATACCGGCACCGATCGTCCGGTCACGGACGATACCGCGTGGGTCAGGGCCGACAGCACCGAAATCGCCAGCATGAAGGGCGGCTCACCGACGGCTTTCGAACGGTGGATCGTCGGCTCACGATTATGGCCGGGATTCCACAGTTCCACGTTCAGCACCTTGGGCCGGTCCGACGCGCACGGGATCTTGTAGGTCGACGGCGCGTGGGTCAGAAGCCGCCCCTTGGCGTCGAAGACCAATTCCTCGGTAACCAACCAGCCCAGGCCCTGGACATAGGCGCCTTCGACCTGGCCGAGGTCCAGCGCCGGATTGATCGAGCGGCCGGCGTCGTGCAGCAGGTCGGCGCGCAGCACGCGGCTTTCGCCGGTATAGGTGTCGATGATCACCTCCGACACGGCGGCGCCATAGGCGAAATAGAGGAAGGGCCGGCCCTGGTGCTTGCTCCGATCGTAATGAATCTTGGGCGTGGCGTAGAAGCCGGTGCTCGACAGCGAGATGCGTGCCATGTGTGCCAGGCGGCAGACATGGCCGAAGTCGAGCGCCTCGGCGCCCGCCATCACCCGGCCATCGCTGAACACCACATCATCCGCCGCGCAGCCGCCGCGCCCGGCCATGAATTCGGCCAATCGCCCGCGCAGGGTCTGGGCCGCGTTCCACGCCGCCATGCCGTTGAGGTCGGTGCCCGACGAGGCCGCGGTGGCCGAGGTGTTCGGCACCTTGTCCGTCCGCGTCGAGGTGATGCGCACCTGGCCCAGCGGCACGGCGAAGACATCGGCGACGATCTGGGCCACCTTGGTGTTCAGCCCCTGCCCCATTTCGGTGCCGCCGTGGTTCAGGTGGATCGATCCGTCCGCATACAGATGGATCAACGCGCCGGCCTGGTTGAGATGGGAAGTGGTGAAGCTGATGCCGAACTTGACCGGCGTCAGGGCGATGCCGCGCTTCAGGTACGGATGTTCGGCATTGAAGGCCTCGATGGCGGCGCGGCGGCGGTCGTAATCGGACGACAAGCGCAGGTCTTCGATGATGCGGTCGGCGACGAAGTCCTCGACCGTCATGCCGTAAGGCGTGACATCGCGGCCGGCCCCGTAGAGATTGGCGCGGCGGACATCGAGCGGATCGCGGCCCAGATGCAGGGCGATGGCGTCCATCACCCGTTCGATCAGCAGCATGCCCTGCGGTCCGCCGAAACCGCGAAACGCCGTGTTCGACACGGTGTTTGTGCGGAAACGGTGCGAGACGATCTCGACATGCTCCAGGAAATAGCAGTTGTCGCTGTGGAACATCGCCCGGTCGTTGATGGCCAGCGACAGGTCGAGCGACATGCCGCAGCGCGACGCCAGTTCCAACCGGATCGCCGAGACCCGGCCGGCATCGTCGAAGCCGACATCGTAATCGCAGGCAAAGTCGTGGCGCTTGCCCGTCATCACCATGTCGTCGTCGCGGTCGACGCGGAACTTGGCGGGCTTGCCGGTTTTAGCGGCGGCCAGGCAGCGGCCGCGGCGAACAGGGCCGCCTGGGTTTCCTTGCCGCCGAAGCCGCCCCCCATGCGCCGCACCTCGACCGTGACGTCGGCGCTGTGGCGGCCCAGCATGTGGGCGATCAGGTGCTGGACCTCGCTGGGGTGCTGGGTCGACGACAGCACGTGCATCGTGCCGTCCTCGCCCGGCGTCGCCACGGCGATCTGGCCTTCGAGGTAGAAATGATCCTGGCCGCCGATCTCGACCGCGCCGTTGAGGCGATGCCGTGCCGCGGCCAGTCCGGCATCGGCATCGCCGCGTTTCATCACCTGGGCCGGTTCCAGTACGGCATTGGCGGCGCGCGCCTCGGCGATGGTCAGGATGGCCGGCAGCGGTTCGTAGTCGATGGCACCCAGCTTCGCCGCGCGGCGGGCGGCGTCGACCGAGGTCGCGGCGACCAGGAACACCGCCTGGCCGACATAGGCGACCGTGTCGCTGGCCAACAGTTGGTCGTCCTTGCCGACCGGGGCGACATTGTTGTCGCCGGGGATGTCGGCGGCGGTGAAGACGGCGACCACGCCCGGCGCGCGGCGGACGGCGTCGAGGTCCATGCCCCGTATCCTGGCGTGGGCGTGCGGGCTCTGGCCGAAGGCAAGATAGAGCAGGCCCTTCGGTTCAGGCGTATCGTCGATATACAGCGCCTCGCCCGTCACATGGCGTGGCGCGCTGTCGTGCGCCACATTGCGGTGAACCAGGCCTTCTGACGGGGCGCGGGCGTCAGGCATTTACCGGCCCCGCCGTTATCGGCTCCGCATCAAGCACGTTGCCATCCTCGACGGCCATGCGGCGCAGCAGATTAGCGGCCGACCGCAGGCGATAATCGCGCGAGCCGCGCGCGTCGGTCAGCGGCTGGAAATCCTGCGCCAGCGCCACGGCGGCCGCGTCGAAGGCCTCGGGCGACCATTGCCGGCCGATCAAGGTCTTTTCGGCATGGCGGGCGCGTTTCGGCGTGCCGGCCATGCCGCCGAACGCCAGGCGCGCCTGAATAATAAGGTTATTTTCCACGCGCAGCTTGAACGCTGCACAAACGGCGGAAATATCGCTGTCGAAGCGTTTCGAAAGCTTAACGATTCGTAAACGGTCGAAATGGCGATCGGGCTTCGGAATGAAAATCGCTTCTACAAATTCGGAATCATTTCGGTCCTGGCGGCCGTATTCGATGAAAAAGTCTTCCAGATCAAGGACTCGACGCGCCTTGCCCTTGCGCAGGGTCAGGCGCGCCCCCAGCGAGATCAGGGCGGGCGGCGTGTCGCCGATGGGCGATCCGTTGGCGATATTGCCGCCGATAGTGCCGGAATTGCGCACCTGGGTCCCGGCGATGCGCCGGACCAGTTCACCGAGGTCGGGATGCAGCCTGGCGAAGGCCGCCCAGGCGTCGCTGTAGCGCACGCCGGCGCCGATGGTGAGGCCGTGCTCGTCCTCATGAATCGTAGCCAGGTCGGCGATGTCGCCGACGTGGATGATCTCGGGCAGGACGCGCTGCTGCTTGGTGACCCACAGCCCGACATCGGTAGCGCCGGCGACGATGCGCGCCTGCGGGTGGTCGAGCAGCAGGCCGGCCAGTTGGTCCGAGGTCGTGGGCGCCAGCCAGCGTTTGCCGTCGTGCTCCAGGGTCAGCCCCTCGTCGCGCTGGATCGCCTGCAAGGCTTCGACGGTGGCCCGGTCGTCGATGCCGCCCGGCGGGCAGGCCTCGGCCGCCGCCAGGATCGGGCCGTAGCCGGTGCAGCGGCAAAGATTGCCCGACAGCACGTCGGCCGGCGGCGTATTGCCCGTCGCGCCGATCGACCGCGCATAGAGCGACATGACGATGCCCGGCGTGCAGAAGCCGCATTGCGAGCCGTGCAGGTCGACCATGGCCTGCTGCACCGGATGCAGACCACCGCCGCGTTTCAGGCTTTCGACGGTGATCAGCACCTTGCCGTCGAGCATCGGCATGAACAGGATACAGGCGTTCACCGTACGGTAGGTAATGTGGTCGCCCGCCAGGGTGCCGACCACCACCGTGCAGGCGCCGCAGTCGCCCTCGGCGCAGCCTTCCTTGGTCCCGGTGCGGTCGGCGCGCGTGCGCAGCCAGTCCAGCACGGTCATCGTCGGATCGATATCCGCGACCGTCCGGACCTCGCCATCGAGCAGGAAACGCACCGCGTTCATTCGGCTAGACCTCAGGAAAAACTTGAGCTTAATCGTTTCACATGGGCGGCGCAATATCTCCGTTACGCGGTCGATCCGCGAGCGATCAGCGCCGTATCGAAAACCACGTCGCGCGCCTCGCCGGTCCCTTCGATCCGGCGCAGCAGGGCATCGACGGCTTCGGCCGCCATCTCCTCCAGCGGCATTTCGATGCTGCTGAGCGGCGGGCTGGCCATCTGGGCCCACGGCATGTCGCCGAAACCGATGACGGCCAGGTCGCCCGGCACGCTCAACCCGGCGGCCTGCGCCGCGCGGATGACGCCCATGGCGATCAGGTCGGTGCCGGCGAAGATCGCCGTCGCCCGGTGTGACACCACCGCTTCAAGCGCCGACGGTTCCAGTTCCATGGAAAACGAGCTGGCAACGGTGTAGACCAGCCGCTGGCCCAGGGCCGTGGCGGCGCCGTCGATCCGCGCCCGCATCGAGGTCACGTCCATCGGCCCGGAAACGATGCCGATCCGCTCATGGCCCTGCGCCATCAGGTGTTCGGCGGCGCGCCGGCCACCGCCTTCATAGTCGGCGCGGATCGAGGCCAGGCCGGGGATCGAACGGTCGATCAGCAGGGTCGGCACGCGCCGGCTTTCGGCTTCGACGGTGTTGATATCGCGGATCGGGAACCACACCACACCGTCGACGCCGCGGTCGATCATGCGGCGAAAGGCCTCTTGTTCCAGGGTTTCGGAATTCTCGGTATCGCTGACGAAGACGCAGTAGCCGGCCTGGCGCGCGCTCTTCATGACAAACTGCACCAGGGCGGTGAAGAAGGGGCTGGAAAAGTCGGGCACGACGACGCCGATGGCGCCGGTCTTGCCGGTGCGCATGGCCCGCGCCGACAGGTTGCGGCGATAGCCCAGGTCGTCGGCGATCTTCAGGATATGGGCGCGTACCGCCTCACCGAGCGAGCCCGTGCCGTTCAGCGCGTAGGAGGCGCTGGCCAGCGACACGTCGGCGGCGCGGGCGACGTCCTTGAGCGTAACGCGTTTGACTGAAATATCGTCCATCAAGAACCCCGATAGGTCGAATAGCCGAAGGGCGAGACCAGCAGCGGCACATGGTAGTGACCGTCCGCCCCCAGGCCGAAATCGATGCCGACGACGTCGAGGAAGGGCGGCTCGGCCAGGGCGACCTTGCGCGCGCGGAAATAGTCGGCGACCGAGAATTCCAGGCGATAGGTCCCGGGCGCGTGGGCCAGGCTTTTCAGTTCCGGGCAACGGCCGTCGGCGTCGGTCGCGCCATCGAACAGGACATGCGCGCCCTGCAGCAGGCGCAACCGCACGCCGGCCGCCGGCGTGCCATGGGTGGTGTCGAGAACGTGGGTGCTTAAGGTCGTCATTTGGGCCAGGTCCCCAGGAATTCCGGTTCGGCATAGGCGAAATAGGCGCCCAGCATAGCCGCGCGATCGTCGAGGAACAACGCGTCGGCCACCCCCTTGACCAGCTTGGGCAGGGCCTGCTTCAGGCCACTCAGTGCCGAGGCCGAGACGCCGAAATTGATCAGGGCCGAATAGTTGAACGGGTAGATCCCACCGACGATCTTCTCGGCTTCCGGGTTGCGGCCGAGATAGGCGAAGTCCTCGCCGAGATAGGGGTGGGCGTCGAGCAGCGGATTGGCCATCTCGGGCTGGGGTACAAAGGTGTCGCGCCAGCGCAGAATGCCGGGCTCGACCAGGCGCAGTTCCGGACGCAGCGCCGGATCGGTGATCAGGCCGGTGCTGATGACCAGGAAATCGAAGGTGAACTCGCCCTGCGGCGTCGTCACCACCGCCTGACCGTTGCGTTCGGCAACCGCCTGCCACGGCGCGCCGAGGTGCAGGTGAAAGCCCGGCAGGGCACAGGCGCGTTCGAAGGTGTCGTTGGTCGGCGGCTGGTTATGGCGGAAGAAGGACGCCATCACCGCGTACTTGTCGGCGTCGCTCAGCACGGCGAAACGGTCGATCAGGCCCGACGCTTCCATATGGCGGATCGGATTGACGCGCGGCAGTTCCGAGCGGCGCATGAAGACGTGGGCCTCGGCGACACCGGCGTTCAGTGCGTGCTGGGCATTGTCGAAGCTCGACGCACCGCCGCCCAGGATGCCGATGCGCTTGTCTTTCAGCGCCTCGAAATCGATGGGCTCGGCGGTGTGGGCATAGAGCGTGCGTGGCAGGGCGTCAGCGATCATCGGCGGCACGTGCCATTCGCCGCCACCCTGGATGCCGGTGGCCAGCACCACCTTGCGCGCCAGCAGGCGCTCGCCGCCCGCCAGATGCAGGCGGTAGATCCCGTCGACCGGCTCGACCAGGGCCAGGCGCGTATCGTTGCGCACCGGCAGGGCCAGCACGTCTCGGAACCAGCGCAGATAGGCCATCCAGTCCTGGCGCGACGCCTTGTCGAGCGCCTCCCAGCCGCCGGCGCCGTACCGCGCCTGCCACCAGGCGCGGAAGGTCAGGGACGGCACACCGAAATCGATGCCGGTCAGGTGCTTGGGCGAACGCAGGGTGATCATGCGGGCATAGGTTTCCCACGGCCCCTCGCCGCCCGCCGGGTTCTCGTCGATGATCAGGAGGTTGGAAATACGCTCGCGCAGCAGGCCGAAGGTGGCGCCCAGGCCGGACTGGCCGCCACCGACGATGATCACATCGTAGACGTGGCCATCCGCGTGGCTGTGCGGATGGACCCAGGTCGGCCTGGCGTAGGCCAGCAGGTCGAGATCGGCCTTTACCCGGGCATTGAGGTCTTCGAGACTCATAGCAGTTCCCCTTCGACGACATCCCGGAGGCGCAGGCCGACGATCTTGACGACCTCGTCGAGGGCGGCGCGGCGTTCCTGGGCGTCGGTATTGTCAAGCCGCGCCTGCATGGCCTTCAGCACGCCGGCCTTGCCGCCGGCGGCGCGCACGGCGATGATGAACGGAAAGCCGAAGCGCGCGTCATAGGCGGCGTTCAGCGCGCTGAACTGTTCGAACTCTTCGGCCGTCAGGGCATCGAGCCCCGCCGAGGCCTGTTCCGACGCCGATTCCTTCGTCAGTCCAGCCTTGATCGCCGCCTTGTCGGCCAGTTTGGGATGGGCGCGGAAGACGGCCAGCTTCTGGTCGTCGTCGGAAAAGAACAGCACCCGCGCCATCGCCGCGTGCATGGCGCCCAGCGTCGCGAACGGCCGGTATTGCGCCGCCTGTTCCGCCACCCACGGACTATGCTCGAACAGGAAACCGAAGCGCGCGGCGAAATCTTCCGGCGACAGGGCGTTAACCTGGTCGATGGTCAGCTTGCTCACGACGTGGTTCCTTCCAGAGAGACGTGGGCCGAGACGACTTTCCAGCCGTCGGTGAAACGCACCCAGGCCTGGCTCTGGCGGCCGCGGCGGGTGGAGCCTTCGCGGAAGAATTCAGCGTTTGCGGTGGCGAAGTCGCTTCCATAGGTGGTGATGGCGACACGGCCCAGCGTGCGTTGCGGCGAGCCGCCCCGGCCCTTGCGGAACGCACGGATCTCGTCGATGCCGTACAGCACCTCGCCGACGCCGTAACGCACGGTTTCGGGGCCGTCGCGAAACAGAGCATCCATGGCGGGAATGTCGTCAGCCATCAAGGCGCGTTCGTATTCATAAAAGGCGGCCGTCACTTCGGCGACAGCCGCAGGCTCATTAATCAGCATACGGATGAACTTTCAGCCAGTGGTTGGCGATGTCGATGCGCCGGGCGATCCACACGCCGGTCTTCGCCTGGATATGGTCGAGGAACCGGGCCACGGCCAAGGCGCGGCCGGGCCGGCCGACAACGCGATTGTGCAGGCCGATCGACATCATCCGCCCCCCCTCCGAGTACAACTGATCGAAGGTGTCGCGCAGATAACGGTAGAAGGGTTCGGCGTCGTCGAAGCCGTTCAGCGCCACGAACTTCATATCGTTGACGTCGAGCGTATAGGGCACGATCAGTTGCGGCCTGCCATAGCGCGTGTCGTAATAGGGCAGGTCGTCGGCATAGGAGTCGGCGTCGTAGACGAAGCCGCCCTCTTCGACGACCAGCCGCGCGGTGTTCGGGCTGGTCCGGCCCTGGTACCAGCCCAGCGGCCGCTCGCCCGTCACCGCCGTGTGTAAGTCTATGGCCTCGGCGATGTGCCGGCGCTCGATCTCTTCGGGGATGTGCTGATAGTCGATCCAGCGCAGGCCGTGGCTGGCGATCTCCCAGCCGGCGGTTTTCATCGCCTCGACCGCCTGCGGGTTGCGCGCCAAAGCCATGGCGACGCCATAGACGGTCAGCGGCACATTGCGTTCGGTGAACAGGCGGTACAGCCGCCAGAAGCCGGCGCGCGAACCGTATTCGTACAGGCTTTCCATGGCCATCGAACGCATGCCGGCCTGGCTTTGCGCCCCGACCATTTCCGACAGGAAGGCTTCGGAGCCCTTGTCGCCGTGCAGGATATTGTTTTCGCCGCCCTCTTCGTAGTTGAGAACGAACTGCACGGCGATGCGGGCTTGATCAGGCCACTGCGGGTCGGGCGGATGAGCGCCATAGCCGACCAGGTCGCGGGGATAGTCGGTCATTTGACACCTCCGCCGGAGTGTATGGTCGCCGTCGGTCCACCCCACCACCACGCGCCTGAAGAAGGCGCGCGGTCCCCCTCCCCGACAAGCGGGGAGGAACAAGAAAGGAGAGGCTGCTTTTTCTTCATTCCTCCCCGCTTGTCGGGGAGGGGGACCGCACGACGGCGACGCAGTCGCCTAGATGCGGTGGTGGGGTGGACCGGCGTCGACGAGCGCGCTGAACGAAGGAAACTGAAACTCATCCCCATACCTCCAAGGCCGCATCGACCGCGCCGGTCGAGACCTTCGCGCCTTCACCGCGCAGGACGGCTTCCAGGGCCGACAGGGTGATCAACACCTTGTGCTTTCGCGCATTGTAGCCCATGGCGCCGATGCGCCAGATCTTGCCGGCCAGGGGCCCGAAGGCCGTGCCGATCTCGATCTCGAAATCGTCCCGCATGCGGGCGCGGATCCGCTCACCGTCAACGCCTTCGGGAATGACCACGCCCGTCACATTGCTCATGCGGTACGCATCCGAACCGTAGACCTGAAGTCCCATGGCGCGGATACCGGCGACCATGGCGCCCCCCGCCTGGCGATGGCGTTCGAAGCGGGCCTCCAGCCCTTCCTGCACCACCAGCCGGGCGCATTCGCGCGCCGCGTACAGCATCGAGGTCGCCTCGGTATGGTGGTTCAGCCGCTTCTCCGACCAGTAGTCCATGATCATGGCCAGGTCGAAATAGTTGGAGCCGATGCGGGCGCGGTTGCCGTCGACGGCATCGGCGGCGCGGATGCCCTTTTCCGTATGCCGCCGGGCAAAGATGAACTCGGCGGCGCGATCGGAGATGGTGATCGGCGCCGAGCCCGACGGCCCGCCCATGCACTTTTGCAGGCCGCCGGTGACGATGTCGGCGCCCCAGCCGTCCGTATCCACCGCCATACCGCCCAGCGTCGCCGTGGCGTCGACATAGCTGAGCGCCCCGACCTCACGGCACAGCGCCCCCAGCCCGTCCAACGGTTGGGCCATGGTCGTCGAGGTGTCGCCGTGGACACAGCAGATGACGGCTGGCTTGACCCGGCGCGCCGCCTCGGCGATGGCGTCGAACGGCACGACCGATCCCCAGTCGGCGTCGACCGTCTCGATGACCGCACCCAGCCGTTCGGCGATCTCGGTCAGCAGCAGGCCGAAACGCCCGGACCGCACGATCAGCACGGTGGCGCCCGGCTCGATCAGCGACACCATGGCCGCCTCGATCCCCGCCCGCGCCGTGCCGTCGATCAGGAAGGTCCAGCGGTTTTGTGTGCGAAACACCTGGCGGTACAGCGCCATGGTCTCGTTCATATAGGCCGTCATTTCGGGGTCGAACTGGCCGAGCAGGTCGGCCGACATGGCCCTGAGCACGCGCGGGTGGGCGTTGATCGGGCCGGGCCCCATCAGCAGCCTTTGCGGCGGATCGAGTTCCCCGAAGGTGTCAGACATATTGGGCTTCCAGTTGGTCGATGAAGGTGAGCAAGGCCCGCAGCGCCAGGCCGGCATCGGCCGGGTCGACCGCTTCCAGCGGGTTGTGGCTGATGCCGTCCTTGCAGCGGATGAACAGCATGGCCGAGGGCACAATCGGCGAAAAGATCATGGCGTCGTGGCCGGCGCCGGAGACGATATCGTAGGGCGGGACACCCGCCGCTTCGACGGCGCGCGACAACATCCCGCGAAAGGCGGGATCGCATGGACTGGGCGGCAGTTCGTGGGTCTTGTCGAGCTCAAGCGTCAGGCCGCGCCGCGTGGCGATGGCCATCATCTCGAACACGACTGCGGTTTCAGCGGCGGACAGCACCTCGGCCGTCCCGGCGCGCAGGTCGAGCGTGAAAGTCACCTCGCCCGGCACGACATTGGGCGCGCCCGGGGAGGCGCTAATGCGGCCGACCGTGCCGACCAGGTCCGGCGGGCCGCCGGCGGCGATGCGCTCGATGGCCAGCATCATCTCGGCGGCGCCGGCCAGGGCGTCCTTGCGCAACGCCATGGCGTTGGTGCCGGCATGCCCGGCGACACCGGTCAGCTTCACCGCATAGCGGATCTGGGCGGCGATGGCGGTGACCACGCCCAGCGCCAGGTCATGGGCTTCCAGTACCGGCCCCTGTTCGATATGGGCCTCGACATAGCCCAGCAGATCCGCCGGGTCGCGGCGGGCATCGAGAAAATGCGCGGCGTCCAGGCCATTGCCTTGCAGCGCCTGCGCCACGGTCACGCCCTGCGCGTCGGCGACGTCCAACGCCGCCGGATCGAGCGCCCCGGCCACGGCGCGCGAACACAGCATCGGCGCCGGAAAGCGCGAGCCTTCCTCGTCGCCGAAGGCATAGACCTCGATGGCGAACGGCAGTTTCCGCCGGGCGGCGTTCAGCGCCGCGACGGTCTCGATCCCCAGCATGATGCCCAGCGGTCCGTCATAACGGCCGGCGTCGCGCACGCTGTCGATATGCGAGGCGATCAGCAGCGCTTTTTGATTCAAGGCTGGCCCCTCGCCATACCGGCCGATCAGGTTGCCGGCGGCGTCGATGCGCGTCGTCATCCCCGCCTCGTGCATCCAAGTGCGGGTCTGGTCGAGCGCGGCCCAATGCGCCGGGCCGAGGTAGGGCCGGTAAAGATAGTCCGGATGATCGCTGAACCGACCGCCGCCCAGCGCGTCGCAGCGCGCCACGGCCCTGTGTCCCGACGCTACCATGCGGCAACCCCTCCATCAGAGCGCGGATCGTTAGCGCCTTCCAGCCGGCCATCGGCGTGCCGCACCAGGGCGCCGGCATGGCCCATGGTCGAAGTAAAGGGCGCCAGAAGTTCGACCGCGTGGCCGGCCTGGCGCAAGGCATCGTAAAGCGCCGGATCGAAGCGGTCTTCCAGCTTCAGCGTCACGCTGTCCTCGCCCCAGGTGCGGCCCAGCAGCCAGCGCGGCGCGGTGATCGCCGCCTGAAGTCCCATGCCGCCGGCATAACGCGTGAACACCGCCGCCTGGGTCTGCGGCTGGCCTTCGCCGCCCATGGTGCCATAGGGCATGACACGGCCGTCGTCGAACACGGCCACGGCCGGGTTGAGCGTATGGAACGGCTTGCGGCCGGGCCCGATCACATTCCATCCGTGTTCGGACAGCCGGAAGCTGGCGCCACGATTTTGCCAGGTAATGCCGGTCTGCGGCAGGACCAGGCCCGAGCCGAACTCGAAATAGGTACTCTGGATCGCGCTGACGGCCCGGCCCTGACCGTCGACGGCGCCGAACCAGACGGTATCCCCTCCGGTCGGTTCGTGCGGCCAGGCCAGGGCGCGACGTGGATCAATACGCGCCGTCAGCCGATCCAGAGTGTCCCGATCCGCAAGCAGGGCCTGCGGATCGAGAGTCATATAGGCGGGGTCGCCTATGTCGCGGTCACGGAGGATAAAGGCCTGTTTGGTGGCCTCGACCAGTCCGTGGATATGGTCAAATTCGCCCTCGCCGTTCAGCCGGTCGTACAGGGCCAGGATCAGCAGCGAGGCGAAACCCTGGGTCGGCGGCGCGGCGTTATAAAGCGTGGCGCCACGGATGCGCGTGTGCAGCGGCGCCGGCCGGCTGGCGGCATGGGCGTCGAAATCGGCAATGCCGACCGGCGATCCGGCGGCCTGGAGATCGGCGGCGATGTCGCGCGCCAGCGCGCCGCGATAGAAGCTGTCGAGCCCGTCGCGCACCAGCCGGCGCAGGGTTTCCGCCAGGGCCGGCTGCTTCAGCCGCTCGCCGGTCCGCAACGGTCGCCCGTCAGGGCGGAACACGGCCGCATAGCCCGCAGCGTAGCGCAGCTCGGCATCCTTGGCAGCGGCGATCGTCGCCCCGCCTTCGGTCACGGCCACACCGTCGTCGGCATAGAAGATGGCATCGCGCAGGAGGCGCTCCAATGGCAGGGCGCCGCCATCGAGCATCACCGCCCAGCCGGAGATCGTCCCGGCCACCGTATTGGCGGCCAGCGGCCCGCGCCACGGCACGGCATCGAGCCCCTTATAGAGCGACAGGTCGGCTGTCTGCGCCGCGCCGCCGACGGCATGGACGCCGTGCAGGCGGCCGTCGGGTTCACGCACCAGCCAGAAACTGTCCCCGCCGATCGAGTTCATGTGTGGATAGACGACGGCCAGGGTCGCGGCGACGGCGACGGCGGCTTCGGCGGCGGTGCCGCCGTCCTTCAGCACATCGAGGCCCGACTGCGCCGCCAGGTGGTGCGGCGCGGTGACCATGCCGCGATAGGATGACGCCGTGTGCAGCATCAGACGACCGCCCCCGCACCCAGCACGCCCTCGGCTTCCAGCCGCTCCAGCAGGTCGAACAGCAGGCCTTCGCGACCCGGCGCGGTGGCGAACTGCACGCCGATCGGCAGGAGGCCTTGAGTGTAAGGCGCGGAGACCACCGGCACGCCGGCCAGGCTGAGCGCCTGGCAATAGATGCCGAGATTGGCGCGCGCCGAGGCCGGTTTGCCGTCGATCAGGATGGTGCCTTCGTCGATGCGCGGCGCCACCGTCGGCGTCGCCGGAGCCAGCAGCACGTCGTATTGCTCGAACAGCGTCGCCACCTGACGCCGCCACAGGGTCCGCATCTCCCACGCCTTGACACAGGCCGCCGCCGGCAGCATCGCCCCGGCCAGCAGCCGGTCGCGCACGGCGGGATCGTAGTCCATTGCCCGCGTGCGCAGGGTGTCGAGGTGCAGCGCCCCGCCCTGGGCCGCGGTGATCAGAAAGGCCGCCGAGCGCGCCGCCTCGGCCTCGGGCAGATCGGCGACGGCGTCGGCGCCGAGATGGCTCATGACGGCGTCGATCGCCGCCACGGCCTCGGCCGAGGCATTGCGCGCGAAGAAACCGGACAGACGCGCCACGCGGGGCTGGCCGCCGCCCACCGGCTTCGTGCCCGACAGGACCTCATAGGATTGGCGCAATTCCTCCGCTGTTCGCGTGAACGGCCCGATGGTGTCGAGCGCCTCGACGAAGGGAAAGACGCCGTCCAGCGGGATCGTCCCATCGCCCGGCCGCATCCCCCATACGCCGCACAGCGAGGCCGGCACGCGGATCGAGCCGTTGGTGTCGGAGCCCAGCGTCAGTGGCACCAGGCCCGCCGCCACCGCCGCCGCCGATCCGCCCGACGAACCGCCGGCCAGCCGCGTCACGTCGTGCGGGTTCTTCGTCGTGCCGAAATGGGCGTTCACCGTGGCGAACCCGTAGGCATATTCATCCATGTTGAGCGTGCCGACCAGGATGGCGCCCGCCGCCTTCAGCCGGCGAACGGCCTCAGCATCGCGCAGGGCCGGCGCCGCGTTCGCCCGCATGGCCGCCCCGGCCGTCGTCGGCACCCCTTCGACGTCGAACAGATCCTTCACCGCGAACGGCACGCCGGCCAGAGGTCCAACGTCTTCGCCGGCCTGGATGCGGGCATCGACGGCGCGCGCCGCGGCCAGAGCCTCATGTTCGAAAACGCGGGTAAAGGCGGCATAGGCGTCGTTTCGCCGGCGAATACCGGCCAGCGTCTCCGCGACCTGGGCTTCGGCGGATATAAGGCCACTTCGCACCCGATCGGCCATGACAGCGGTCGACATCGATGTCATTGCGGACGGCCATTTTCGGACAAAAAGGCCTCGACAACGGCGAAGTGTGTCCGCAGCAGCGCGAGGTTCTGCGCAATGCCGGGCAGACAGGCGTCGGGCACGTCGAGCGCCAGGACTTTTGCCGCCCCATCAATGGCTTCATGCTCGTCTGACGGCTTCATCGGCGCCCCGCGCTTTCCCTTGAGTAGAAGCAAGTTAAACGTTTCAGTTCTGTTTGCAAGCGCGAAAGAAAGACGCCATGACCGCCCGGCCGGCGATTTCCACCGATTCGCCAGGCGTGCCGCCCCGACGCGCCTCACGATTAGTTTATCTATTTCAACTATGACAATATTTTCAAATTTGAACATGCAGCCCGAGTCGTTCTCATATTTGAAATAAAACCCCTTATAATCAACGAGTTGTGTGTCATTTATGCTATTGTCCCGGGCAATTCGGGGCCATGACAGCGCTATCTCTAGCCTTTGTATGACATTATGATAGCGTTGTCGGGACCGCGGACCCCGACCCGTGCGTTCGCTCTCCCAAGGCGTGCGCCGGACAGAATTCGCGTCAGCCAGGGACAGAAACGTACAGGTGCAAAACACGCCGGAACAGGACGCAGGCCGTCCTGGTGTTTTCACAAATAAATATCGTTTTATATGCGCGGTAACTGTGCGTTTCCCATCTGGCTGTAAGTCAGACCTTGTCGCCGCTCATGCCAATGGGCGGCGACCCTTATCAGGGAGAGCAGAGTGAGGAACTCGAACCAAACCAAAGGCCTCATCCGTCTGATGAGCGGCGCGTCAGTCGTCGCCCTCAGCGTGATGGCCATTGCGGCAGCGCCAGCCATGGCGCAGGACGCCACGGCGACGGCGGCGGCGAAGCCCGCCGAAGACACGGTCGTCGTCGTTACCGGCCAGCGCGCGCAATTGCGCAGCTCGCAGAAGATCAAGAAAGACTCGGACGTCATCGTCGACTCGGTCACCGCCGTCGACATCGGCGCCCTGCCCGACCGCTCGGTTTCGGAAGCGCTGCAGCGCATTTCCGGCCTGACGCTGGAACGCACCAACAACAACCGCGACCCGGCCCGCCTGGCCGTCGAAGGCGGCAATATCGAAATCCGCGGCCTGTCGTGGGTCAAGTCGGAAACCAATGGCCGCGACATCTTCTCGGCCAATAACGGCCGCGCCCTGTCGTTCGACGACATCTCGGCCGACCTGCTGGCCGGCGTCGACGTCTACAAGAACCCGGCGGCGGACCAGACCGAAGGCGGTATCGGCGGCATCGTCGACCTGCGCACGCGCCTGCCGTTCGACACCAAGAAGCGCGTCATCGCCTTCTCGGCCGACAGCAATGCCGGCGACATGGACAAGAAGGGCCACAGCTCGGTCAACGGCTTCTACAGCGACCGCTGGCACACCGGCATCGGCGACATCGGCGTCCTGCTCGACTATTCGATCGCCGACGTCGGCAACCGCACCGACAGCATCAGCCTGGACAAGTTCAGCGCGGAAACCGTCACCGGCCATACCGGCACCGTCTATATCCCGGGCTCGATCGGCTGGCGCGAAGTCACCTGGGACGCCAAGCGCACGGCGGCCTCGGCGGCCCTGCAATGGCGCCCGAACGACCAGTGGCTGTTCACCCTGCAATATCTGGACGCCCGTTCGCGCGAGACTAATCTGGAATACGCGCTGGGCTCCTATGACGGCTCGCTGACCTCGCCGTCGCCGAGCTGGAACTACCAGTACAATGCGCAGGGCGTGCTGATGTCCGGCACCAACCCGTCGGCCGGCTATGACGGCGACACGCGCTACGAGCTGGACCACAAGAACACCTCGGACACCTCGATCGGCTTCAAGTATACGCCCAGCACCAAGCTGACGGTCAGCGGCGACGTGCAGTACGTCTCCTCGACCGCCGACATGACCAGCCTGACGGCCTATACCGAACTGGGCAGCCGCGCCTCGATCTCGTTCGCCGGCCTGCAAAGCGACCTGCCGACGATCACGGTCAATTCGCCGAACAACACCTCGACCGAAAGCGCCTATTACTGGGCCGCGGCGATGGATCACCTGGAAAAGAACAGCGGCGACCAGGTCGCCGCCAAGCTTGACCTGCGCTACGACTTCGACGACAATGCCTGGCTGAAGTCGGTGTCGTTCGGCGGCCGCGTCACCGACAAGCACTATGTGACGCGCCAGACCGGCTGGAACTGGGGCCTGCTGAGCCATCAGTACTGGAGCGTGTCGCAAGCCGACGCGACCCCGGACAATCCCTACTATCCGCCCGTCTACATCAACACGGCCGGCGCCACCGGCTACGCCCAGAACGCGCAACTGCCCAAGGAAGTCACCTTCCAGACCTTCGGCAACTTCTTCCACGGCGACGCCGCGGTGCCGGGCAATGTCTGGTTCCCGTCGGCCGACCTGGTCAGCCACGGCACCGCCTATGCCTACAGCCTCCTGAAGAGCACCGAAACCGCCGGATGGGGCTGGACCCCGCTGGCCGCCGATGCCTGGAACAGCGTCCACCCCGAGTCGGACAACGCCACGGCCGGCGTCAACCGCCAGCAGGAAAAGACCGCGGCCGCCTATGTCGAAGCCCGCTACGCCGGGCCGAGCTTCTTCGGCATCGGCAATTATGACGGCAATTTCGGCGTCCGCTACGTGTCGACCGAAGCCGAGCAGAACGGCGGCATCGTCGCCGTCACCGTGCCGTCCACGGGCTGCACCGCCTCCGCGGCGGCCTGCGTGCCGCTCAACAACTTCAAGACCTTCGCGTCGGGTTCGATCACCAATGGCGGATCGACCGACAACAAGTATTCGGACATCCTGCCCAGCTTCAACCTGCGCGTCCATCTGAGCGATCAGTGGCAGGTGCGCCTGGGCGCCTCGCGCGCCATGGTCCGCCCGGACCTGTCGCAGCTCATCGCCTACACCACGCTGACGATGAACCAGAACGCGGACGGCACGCCGAACACCGCGGCCACCGGCGGCGCCTATACCGGCACGGCGGGCAATCCGAACCTGAAGCCGATCACCGCCGACCAGTACGACCTGTCCGTCGAAAACTACTTCTCGCCGACCGGCAGCGTGACGTTCGACATCTTCGACAAGAACCTGCAGAACTACATCTACACCGGCACCGCGGTGCAGAGCTTCACCTCCAACGGCCAGACGATCAAGTTCAACGTGACCGAGCAGATGAACGGTTACAAGGGCCAGATCAAGGGCTTCGAAATCGCCTATCAGCAGTTCTATGACATGCTGCCGGGCTTCTGGTCGGGCTTCGGCCTGCAGGGCAACTACACCCACATCGACTCCAGCGGCGGCCACAACACCGCGGTCAACGTCTTCGACACGACCCAGGTGACCGGCCAGGCCCAGACCCTGCCGCTGGAAGGCATGTCGCCGGACAGCTACAACGTAGCGGTCATGTACGAAAAGTACGGCATCTCGGCGCGCCTGGCCTACAACTGGCGTTCGCTGTACCTGCTGACCACCTCGGGCGCCAACATCAACGCCCCGGTCTGGTCGGAAGCCTATGGCCAGGTCGACGGCTCGATCTTCTACACGCTCAACAGCCACTACAAGATCGGCATCCAGGGCACCAACCTGACCCACGCCCGCACCATCCTGGACGCGTCGAACCCGACGAACCTGGCGATCCGCGAGCGCTACAACTGGGTCGAAACCGACCGCCGTGTCGCGCTGGTCCTGCGCGGCACCTTCTAAACCCGAACCCTCCGGTTCGCTTCTGGCCCCTTCCGGCATTCCACCGGAAGGGGCTTTTTTTGAGCGGTACGTCGTTTAAGATTCCGCCAAAGGGAGACGCCCATGGATTCGGCCCTTCGCCATATCGTCATCGCCGGCGGCGGCACGGCCGGGTACAAGCCTCATGCCTAAAGGTGGACGCCACTTTTTGGCTAAACATGAGGCGTCAAAAATCATGGAGACGGCCGTGGACTCTGCCATTCGCCATATCGTCATCGCCGGCGGCGGCACGGCCGGCTACATGTGCGCGGCGCACCTCCGCGTCGCCCTGCCGCCCGATGTGCGCCTGACCCTGGTCGAATCCGAGGACATCGGTACCATCGGCGTCGGCGAAGCCACGATCCCGACGATCCGCAACTACAACGCCCATCTCGGCATCGACGAGGCCGATTTCATCCGCCGCTGCGAGGCGACCTTCAAGCTGGGCATCGAATTCGTCGACTGGGGCCATCAAGGCAATACCTATTTCCACGGTTTCGGCGACCATGGCGACGATGTCGAGGCCATCCCGGCCTATCACTACTGGCGCCGGCTGCGTGAACTGGGCGACGACACGCCGCTGTCGGCCTACAGCCTGCCCGGACGCCTGGCCGCCGCCGGGAAGTTCTTCCCGCCCAATCCCGATCCGCGCTCGGCCATGCACGCCTACAGCTACGCGTTCCAGTTCGACGCCTCGCTCTACGCCGCCTATCTGCGCGACTTCGCCGAAAAGCGCCGCCTGAACCGCATCAATGCGCGCATCGGCGAGGTCGTGCACGACACGGAGACCGGCGACATCACCGCCCTGAAGCTCGATACAGGCCAAACCGTCGAGGCGGACTTCTTTATCGACTGCACCGGCTTTCGCGGCCTGCTGATCGAAGGCGCGCTGAAGGCCGGTTTTACGGATTGGGGCCATTGGTTGCCGGTCGACAGGGCATGGGCGGTTCCAACCGAGAAGCCCGAGGGCGGCATCACCCCTTTCACCCGCGCGACCGCCCGCGAGGCCGGCTGGCAATGGCGCATCCCGCTGCAGCACCGCACCGGCAACGGCTATGTCTTCAGCACGCGCTATACCGACGAGGACACGGCGCGCCAGGTCCTGCTCGACCATCTCGACGCCCCGCCGCTACGCGATCCGATGCTGATCCGCTTCCGGACCGGCCACCGCAACCGTTTCTGGAGCCACAACTGCGTCTGCCTGGGCCTGGCCGGCGGCTTTATCGAGCCTCTGGAATCGACCTCGATCAGCTTCATCCAGAACGGCATTGCCCGCCTGCTCGACCTGTTCCCGCGCCGCGGCGCCAATCCGGGACTGGCCGCGGAATACAACCGCCTGACGCTTCAGGAATACGAGCGCACGCGCGATTTCATCATCCTGCATTATCACCTCAATGACCGGCCGGAACCACTGTGGCGTGATTGCGCCACCATGGACATCCCCGACACCCTGCGCGCCAAGATCGACCTCTTCCGCCGGCGCGGCCACATCAGCCAGCGCGAGGGCGACGGCTTCGCCCCACCGTCCTGGACATCGATCTATGACGGGCTGGGCCTGGTCTCGGAAACCTACGATCCCCTGGTCCGGCGCCGCGGCGACGACGATATCCGCAACCTGATGCGCGGCCGGCTGGACGCCATCGCCCGCGTCGTCGCCCAGTTGCCGCCGCATGCGCGTTTCATCGCCGAGCATTGCGCCGCGCCCCGGACCGCGAAGACAGCGTCATGAGCCGGCCGCTGACACGGATCGTCATCGTCGGCGGCGGCACGGCCGGCTGGATGACCGCCGCCGGCCTCAGCCACTTCCTGCGCGGACAGGGTCAAAGACCGAACGCGCCCCGGATCACCCTGGTCGAATCCGACGAGATCGGCACGATCGGCGTCGGCGAGGCCTCGATCCCGACCCTGACCGGGTTCAATCGCCTGCTCGGCATCGACGAGCGCGACTTCATGGACCGCACCCAGGGCACCTTCAAGCTGGCCATCGAATTCGTCGACTGGACACGCAAGGGCTATCGTTTCTTCCACCCGTTCGGCGCCTTCGGCCAGCCGCTCGACATCTGCGACTTCCATCACCACTGGCTGCGCGCCCATGCGGCCGGCAGCGGTAGCGATCTCGACGACTATTGCCTGAACACCGTCCTGGCGCGCCAGGACCGTTTCGGCGGGCCGAACCCAGCGCCGAACACGCCGCTGTCGACGGTCGGCCACGCCTATCATTTCGACGCCGGCCTCTATGCCCGCTACCTGCGCGCCTATGCCGAGGACCGCGGCGTCACCCGCGTCGAGGGCCGCATCACGCGTGTCGACCAGCATCCGGAGACCGGCTTCGTCACCGGCGTGCACCTTCAGAACGGCACTGTGGTCGAAGGCGACCTGTTCGTCGACTGCTCGGGCTTTCGCGGCCTGCTGATCGGCGAGACGATGAAATCGGACCTCATCGACTGGATCGGCCTGCTTCCCTGCAACCGCGCCGTAGCCGTGCCCTCCGCCCGAACCGAACCGGTGACGCCCTATACCCGGGCGACGGCGCGCGAGGCCGGCTGGCAGTGGCGTATTCCGTTGCGCCACCGCACCGGCAACGGCTACGTCTACAGTTCGGAGCACCTGAGCGACGACGAAGCCACGACCGTGCTGATGGCCAATCTCGACGGCGAGCCCCTGAGCGATCCGCGGATCGTGCGCTTCACCACCGGCCGGCGGCAAAAGGCCTGGGTCAAGAACGTCGTCGCCATCGGGCTGGCGGCCGGCTTCCTGGAACCGCTGGAATCGACCGCCATCCACCTGACGCAGAAGGGCGTGCTCAAGCTCGCCAAATGCCTGCCCGATATCGACTTCGCGCCCGAACTGATCGACGAATTCAACGTCCAGACCGCCTTCGACTATGAAGATGTGCGCGACTTCCTGTGCCTGCACTACAAATCGACCGAGCGCGAGGACACGCCGTTCTGGGCCTATAACAAGAACAACACCGTGTCCGACAGCCTGCGCCACCGCATGAACCTGTTCAGACAGTCCGGCCGCATCTTCGTCACCGAACAGGAACTGTTCAAGATGGGCAGCTGGCTGTCGGTGATGTGGCACCAGGGGCTGCGACCACGCGGCTACGACCCGGTCGCCGACGCCCTGCCCCAGGCCGAGCTGGAGCATAGCCTGGCGTTTTTGCGCGACACCTTTGCGCGGACGGCGGCGCAACAGCCGATGCATGCGGCGTTTCTGGCGGCGAATTTCAAGGACGGCTGAGACGGCGGTGGGGCATTGCCCCCACCACCGCATCTCGTCGCAAGCTCCTCGTGCGGTCCCCCTCCCCGTTCGCTTTCATAACACGGCAAAGACCTGTGCTGCTCACGGGGAGGTATGAGAAAGGTGCTTAACGTCATACCTCCCCGTGAGCGACACCGAAGGTCAGTACATCCTGATGCGAACGGGGAGGGGGACCGCACGAGCGGCGAAGCCGTGAGATGCGGTGGTGGGG
>FTDB01001941.1_pt1 | contig 36163 bp, 32 predicted proteins | sample 1639741 | NCBI WGS metagenome assembly FTDB01 (sample SAMEA3914869, study PRJEB12502) | metagenome | biome: forest; material: soil | place: USA | collected 2012-03-12 | depth 0.1 m | reverse complement strand
TCCTCGACCGTGACGAATTCCTTGGTCGGCTGGGCCGCCAGGATGACGTCCTTGATCACCTCGTCGCGCGTCATGTTGCGCGCCTTCATGGTGTCGGGGATCTGCTTGTCGACCAGGGCGGTGTGGACATAGCCCGGGCAGATGGCGTTGGCGGTGACGCCGAATTCGGCGCCTTCCAGCGCGATGGTTTTGGTGAAGCCCAGCAGGCCGTGCTTGGCTGAGACGTAGGCCGACTTGAACGGCGAGGCGACCAAGGCGTGGGCGGAGGCGATATTGACGATCCGGCCCCACTTGCGCGCCTTCATGCCGGCGAAGGCATGGCGCACCGTATGAAAGGACGAGGTCAGGTTCAGCCCGATGATGGCGTCCCACTGATCGGCGGGAAATTCCTCGATCGGCGCCACGTGCTGGATGCCGGCATTGTTGACGATGATGTCCGGTCCGCCCAGCTTTTCGGTGATGCCGGCGATCAGCGTTTCGATCTCGTCGGCCTTCAGCAGGTTGGCGCCGTCGAACAGCACCTCGACCCCGTGGGTCTTGGCCATGTCGCTGCGGATCTGCTCGATCTGGGCGGGATCGCCCAGCCCGTTGAGCATGATCTTCGCACCTTCGGCCGCCAGGGCCGTGGCGATAGCGAGGCCGATCCCGCTGGTCGATCCGGTGACCAGCGCGGTTTTTCCAGTTAGGCTACCCATGTGCCAACCTTCCTTTGAGGGGATTACTCTGTCTTGGCGCTGCCGCCGTTCGCGCCGGTTTCGATATGTGCGGCGGCGCTGAGCGCCTGGGCGCCGCACTGTTCCACGAACGCCATGGTGGCGCGCGTCTGGCTCTGCCCGTATTTCAGGCAGGTGTCGGTCCATTTCTTGTGCAGGTCGCCCAGGTCCTGGGGCGAATGTACGTGCGAGGCCTGGCCCATCAGGTCGACGGCGTCGCGCGCGAAGGCCTGGGTGTCCTCGGCATAACGCCGCGACGAGGTGCTGATCATTTCGATGAGGTTGAGCAGGCTGCGGGCCGCCAGCTGCTGCTGCGCACCCATCAGGCGCAGGCCTTGTTCAAAGGGCGTTTCAGGCTGGCTCATCGGCGGCGCTCCGGCTGGCTCTGTCGTTAGACATATGGGCCGAATACCGCACGCGTGCAATGCAAAAAAGCCGATTTGATTCAGCTTAATTCAGCAGAACCGAGCCCAGCAGAACCTTGGCGCCGGCGCGGCCCAGCACCCGGTCCGTCGCCTGTTGCAATTGCAGCGAGACGAAGTCCGGATCGGCCAGGGAGCGGGCATTGAGACCGTTGGCATAGCTTTGCAGGCGGCTGAGATAGGCGTCCTGCAGCCGCGGCATGAACAGCTTGATCTGGTCCTGCAGCTTGGTGTCGTCCGTATACAGCCCCATGTCGATCGACAGCGTGCCGTGCTGCGTCGCATTGACCTGGGTGAAGACGGTGATCATCGGGAACTGGGTGTACCCCTTGCCGCCGCCCTTCTTCTTTTCCTCCGCCGCCTGGGTGGAGGTGGCGGCGAGAAGGCCGGTGACGGCCAGTGACAGGAGGAATGCTCTACGGTTCATGACCATCATAGTGATGGAGTAAAGTTAAATCCGCGTTGATATATGTATTAAGCGTGCATTAACTATGATTGCTATGCCAACTGCAACAGACAATTAATGCGTTTGCGGTAACCTGCAAATCGGTTGGGTGTGTATTGCAAAGAATTCGGAATCCATGGCGCCAAGTCATTCGCATAGCCTGCGCCTGTTGCACAAAATCGAAGGATCGAAGGTTCATATACTGATCGTGGAGGATAACGATTCTTCGCGACGGTTGATCGTCGAACTTCTGCGCGCCGCCGGGTTCAGCAATCTCACCGTTTCGCGCAGCGCCGAGGACGCCATCGAGGACATGCAGGGCCAGTCGCCGGACCTGATCATTCTCGACTGGGGCCTGCCCGGCCTGTCCGGGATCGAACTGGCCCGCGCCATCCGCGAGGCCGCCGTTACGCCCGATTCCCGTTTCGCCAATCCGGCCGTGCCGATGATCATGCTGACCGCGCGCCAGAGCGCGCGCGACGTCACGACCGCACGCAATGCCGGCATCGACGAATTCGTCATCAAGCCGTTTTCCGCCGTATCGATCCTCAAGGCCATCTGCTCCTGCATGATGCGCCGCCGGCCGTTCATCGTCTCCGCCGGCTATGTCGGCCCGTGCCGTCGCCGCAGCAAGAAGAAGGACAGCTATACCGGCCTGCTGCGCCGCGCCTCGGACATCGAGGCGGTCGCCGAGGAAAACGCCCGCCGCATGTACAAGGAATCGCTGTCGGTCGAGCTGAACGGCCTGCGCGCCTACATGCAGGCGCGCGGCGGCATGACGCCCAAGATGCTGGAACACATGGTGGCACGCGTCGGCCAGGCCGAAGAAGCCGCACACCGTTTCCGTCTCAAGCTGATAGAGCAGGCGACGCACTCGCTGCACGAATATATGGGCCTGTTCGGCGATGACGCCGACCCCGAAGTGCTCGACGTCCACCTCGACGCCCTGATCCAGCTCAACGAAGCCCCGGCCGGAGATAATATCCGCGCCAACACCATGGTCCGTAACCTCAGAACCCTGGTCGCCAAGCGCAAATCGCAGAGAAAACTGACCGCATGACCGCACTGGCTGCTTTCGACCCCAGGACCAATCCCCAGACGACCGCGGCCAATAACCGCGACGTGCGCAATCTCGCCAATCTGGGCGAGACGGCTTCGACCTCGCGCGTGCTCAACCTGGCCCAGGTCTTTCTGGTATCGTCGAAGGAAAAGGAATACCAGCTCAAGCCGTTCTTCCGCGACTCGCAGCTCAACAAGTGCCTGATCGTCAAGCACACCCTGCGTGCCAACGAACGCGAGCAATTCCAGCGCCACAGGCGCACGGCGACCAAGATCATCCTGCCCTTCGATCCACTGGACCTGAAGCTGGGCGGGCGGTCGATGTTCGTCAACCAGACGGGGTTCGACAGCTTCTGCCGCAACTATTTCAACATCGACGACGTGGCCGCCAATAACGACGTGCAGCTGTTGCGCCTGATCGACGCCCTGCCGTCCCTGGACCCGTTCCTGGTGCGCGAACATCTGTCGCGCAACGGCTTCCGCCCCGGCGCCTGCTATCTCAAGATCTCGCCCTACGACGTCCAGCGCATGATCGGCTTCGCCAATGCCGAGATCGAGCGCCTGGTCATGACCGCCTTCGGCCGCGATGTGATCGGCGGCGCCGGCATGAAGCTGGCCGGTAAGATCCTGTCCAACGAGCTCGACAAGGAACTGTGGCCGCTGCGCAAGACGCTGCGCATGTCGGACCACGAATTTTCCGACGGCATCTTCTCGTGGCGCGGCTTCCTCTATTTCAAATGGCGCCACATCGAGCTGCGCGAGGAGATGCGCAAGGTCATGGAAGGCCTCGCCAGCTATCAGCCGATCGGCCAGGCGGACGAAACTCTGCGCGACTATCTGCGCGAGGTGCGCCCGCGCCTGGCGCGCCGCATCCTTACGGCGATCACCAATGTCGGCCGCTCGCTGGCCATCTACGACCAAGCCTACCACGCCTTGGTCGACGGTGAAAATCCCGGTCCCTTCCGCCGGTTCCTGCTCGATGGGCCGACCATGTTCTTCGAACTGGGCGAAAGCATCGGCATCCTCAGCCATATCGGCTCGTTCTGGGCCTACCGCATGGCCCAGACGCAGACCCACCGTCTGACGCCGTTCGAATACAGCGACATCCTGCAGGATTTCGACGAATCCCTGGCCGCGCTGGTCCCGTACAACGGCGAAGACGAAGAGTAAGGCGTTCCCCATGGCGAAACCCCGGCCGCTGATCAGCCCGACGACCGACAGCCACTTTTCCGTGGCGCGGGAGATGCGCAACCTGGCGCATCTCAACGCCACCGCGTCGTCGCACCGCGTGCTCAACCTGTCGAAAATCTGGCTGCACAATCAGGGCAACGAAGACTATGTCGCCCGCCCGATGTTCGAGAATTCGGGCCTCAACCGCGCCATTATCCTCAAGCACACCCTGCGCATGGACGAACGCCACCTGTTCGGACCCGGGCGCACCACGGTGACCAAGATCATCCTGCCGTTCGACGCGCGTGATCTCAGCCTGGGCGGCCGTTCGTTCTTCTTCCGCCAGATGCGGTTCGAAGAGCTGATGTCGAGCTTCCTGGGCATCGACGACATCCATCGCAACCGCGACGTCGACATCCTGCGCGCGCTCGACAACCTGCCGTCGCTCGATCCCTTCCTGGTGCGCGAGCATCTGCTGAAGCTGAACCACCGCCCGGCCGGATGCTACTTCCAGATTTCGGCCGCCGACCTCAAGTCGATGGGCGCCTTCACCGCGCGCGAGATCGAGCACCTGGTGGCCGCGGCCTTCGGCGTCAAGCAGAAGGGCGGCGCCGCCAAGCTGGGCACCAAGATCCTGTCGGACCGCCTCGACAAGGAGCTGGCGCCGCTGCGCGAGGCCCTGGGCATGACCGAGGACCAGTTCGCCACGGGTATCAGTTCCTGGCGCGGCTTCCTGTATTACAAATGGGCCTATGTCGAATTGCAGGACGGCATCCGCGAAGTGCTGGCCGGCCTGTCGAGCTATCGCGCCGTCGGCACACATGACGACACGGTGCGCACCTATCTGCGCCGCGCGCGGCCGCGTCTCGCGCGGGCGCTGGTCAAGGCGATCCGCGACGCCGGGCGTACGCTGGAAGCCTATGACGAAGTCTACCGCGCCATGGACGAGGACCGTAATCCGGAGCCTTTCCGCCAGTTCCTGCTGCGCGGTTCGAAGCTGTTCTTCGACCTGGGCGATCGCCTGGGCACGCTGAACCACATCGTCTCGTTCTGGCGGTTCCGCATGAAGCGCGTGCTGGAGAACAATTCCAAGCCGCTGGAAAGCAGCGAATACGCCGACATCCTGATCGACTTTGAAGCTTCGCTACAGCAGGGAATCCATAATTAGCGCTCAGGTGCCGCGCGGGCTCCTCGCATGAGCTCGGGCGGGCGGTCGCCCTTGCCGAACGCAGGCGCGTTCGGAGAGGGTTTTCTCCTCCCCATTTTGTTAAAATGGGGAGGTGGCGCGGCCGCCCTTCAGGGCGAGTCCGCGACGGAGGGGTCACTTACCGACGTCGAAGCGGTCTCTTATGCTGGCAAGTAACCCCTCCGTCATCGACGCGCCCTACGGGCTTGCGATGACACCTCCCCATTTTAACAAAATGGGGAGGAGATTCCTCGAACGCCGCTATTTTTAATTAGTGATTGCTTAATTAAGTCAATCGTTGATTATTTATCCATAAGCTTTTCAGACAGATAGGTATACTCGATCGCGTAGCGGCGGGCGGTTTCGCTTAGATTAGCCGCGGCTGCATGACCGCCTTCGGTGTTCTCGTAATAATAGAAGGGCAGGCTCATATCCTCGAACAGGGCCGCCATCTTGCGGGCATGGACGGGGCCGACGCGATCGTCCTTGGTCGAGGTTTCGAACAGGGGTTCGGGATAGGCCGTGCCCGCCTTGACGTTGTGATAGGGCGAGATCGACCGCAGGAAGGCGCCTTCGACCGGATCGTCGGGATTGCCGTATTCGCCCTGCCACGAGGCGCCGGCCGACATGTGGGTGAAGTTGACCATGTCGAGCAGCGGCACCTGGACCACCACGGCGTTCCACAGGTCCGGACGCTGGGTCAGTTGCACGCCCATCAGCAGGCCGCCGTTCGACCCGCCCATGATGCCGAAATGGCGCGGCGTGGTGATCTTGCGCCGGATGACGTCCTCGGCCACCGCCTGGAAGTCGTTATAGATGTTCTGGCGCTTGGTCTTCAGGCCGGCATTGTGCCACTTCGGCCCGAACTCGCCGCCGCCGCGGATATTGGCCAGCACGTAGGCGCCGCCCTTTTCCAGCCACAGCTTGCCGAGGCCGGCCGAATAGGTCGGCAGCATCGACACCTCGAAACCGCCATAGGCGTATTCGATGGTCGGGGTCGTGCCGTCGAGCGGAATATCCTTTCGCGCCACCAGGAAATAAGGCACCTGCGTGCCGTCCTTCGACGTCGCCCAGAACTGCTGTACCTGAAGCCCCGTGGCGTCGAAGCGCGCCGGCGAGGCCCAGATCTTGTCGACCTTGCCGGTCGCGGCGTCGGCGCGATACAGCGTCGACGGCTCCAGGAAGCCGGTGGAATAGGCGAAGAGGTGATCGCTTTCGTCGTCGGTCGATTGCACCGACAGGTTCGAATTGGCCGGCAGGTCGAGCTGCTTCGACGTCCAGCCGGCTTTGCCATGGGCAAACACGCGCACTTCGCCGGTGACGTTGGACAGGATTTCCAGCACCAGGGTGTTCTTCGTCTGGGTGACGGTTTCGACCGACTGGTGATCGTTCGGCATGAACAGTACGCTGGGCTCGACATTTTTCGGATCGGCCAGCGCCGATTTCAGGTCGAAGGCGATGATGGCGCCGTTATGAAACACCGTGCCCTTGGCTGAGGTCCAGTCGCTCTTCAACTGATAGATCGCCTGGCCGTCGGTCATGTAGGCTGAAAACGTCGCGGTGGTGGGGAAGGGCAGGACGACCTTTTCGCCCTTGGGATAGAAGGCCTGTTCGGTGTTGAAGAAGTCGAGCCCGCGATAGGCGGTGTCCATCACGTAGCGGCCTTCGACGTCGCGCAGCACGCTGCGGCCGGCCGAGACATCGGCCTTGTCGCCGCGGAAGATCTCGACCGCCTGGTCCAGCGACTGGCCGCGCTTCAGCACCTTGGTGATATAGGCGTAGCCCGAGGCCGTGACGTCGCCCGGCGTCCATTCGCGCGTGACGTAGATCGTATCCTTGTCGACCCAGGTGACGCTCTGCTTGCTTTCGGGCAGGTCGAAGCCGCCCTTGACGAACGACTTGGTCTTCACATCGAATTCGCGGATCACCGAAGCGTCCTTGCCGCCCTCGGCGACCTCGATCAGGCAGGTATTGTAATCGGGCGGCAGGCAGTTCGAACCGCGATAGACCCAGTTCTTGCCCTCGGCCTTGGACAGGGCGTCGATGTCGAGGATCGTTTCCCACTTCGGCTGGTGCGTGCGATACGACTCCCACGTCGTGCGGCGCCAGATGCCCTGGGCGTGTTCGGCGTCCTGCCAGAAATTGTCGATCTTGCCGCCATGGGAAAAGCTGGGCGCCGGCACGCGATCGGTCGCTTCCAGGATCTTCAGCATGTCGGCGCGATAGGTTTCGAACCGCGGGTCCTTCGACAGCCGCGCCAGCGAGGCGTCGTTGTGCGCCTTGACCCAGGCCAGGGCCTTGTCGCCCTCGATGTCGTTCAGGTAGGCGCGCGGATCGACGGCATCCCTGGCGGCGGTGTTGGGATTGGAGTCGATGGATTTGGCGACGGTGGTCATTCTTGTTTCTTGCGCCCAAAGCGGTGCGGCCTGGCCGGCCATAAGCACGACGGCCAGCGCCGTCGACAGGGTGAAGGATGTCATATAGGCGCGCATGGTCACGTCTGCCCCCAAAAAAAGTACGGAAAAGTGGTTGCGACCGTAACTCAAACCCCGCCTTTGGCAAGGCATTGAGGGCATTAACAAAAGTTCATGATTTGGATTTCGCATAAAGCACTTTACAAAATAAAGTACTTTTGCTACACCCCGATCATGGAATAGACCAAAGGGGATTTGACCATGTCGACCACCTATGCCCAAACCGAGTTCGAAGACGCCGGCGCGCCGTCCGTGACGCTGGACGGCGGCATGATGCTGTGGGCGGGCCTGAGCTTCGGCAGCGCCAGCCTGGTGCAGTACCTGACCCTGGCTAACCTCATCCACCTGCCCCATCCGGCGATGGCCGGCATGGTGTGGATGGTGGCCATGGCGGTATTCGTCATGGGCGGCATCGTGCTCAAGATCGGTTCGAAACGCAGCCATCTCGACCATCCGGCGGTCAAGCGTTTCCGCTCGATCTGGCTCAGCCTGATCCTGGGGGCGCTGGTCGTCACGGCCGCCCTGGTCGTGGTCCTGGTCAAGGCGCACCTGGGCGCCACGGCCGCCTTCATCTCGGCGCCGATCATGACCTCGGTCTATGGTGTCGGCTGGCGAATCGCCGGCGTCATGTCGGGCAACAAGGCGTTCACCTTCCTGTCGCTGGGCAGCTTCGCCGCCGCCATCGGCCTGGCCGCCTTGGCGGGCATGCCGGAACAATCGCTGGGCTATGCCGCGGCGCTCGTCTGCTTCGCCGTCCTGCCGGGCGCCGTGCTGATGACCCGCCAGGCCTGAGCCAGAAGGAACATAAACCCATGTCCGATAATCGCCTTCACGACGAACTGGCCTATATCCGCGCCATGGCCGAAGAGGGCAGCGTCGGCCCGATGCGCAACGGCGCGTCCCTGGTCGCGGCCGGCCTGGTCTATGCCGCCGCCGCCATCGCCCAATACCTGGCCGTCCTCGGTTACCTGCCGCGCACCGGCTGGATGTCGGCGTTGATCTGGTTCGGCGCCACGGTGATCTTCGCTGCCTTGTCGACCCTTTTCCGCTTCAACCGCCGCCAGCGCGAAAAATCGGTCGGCGGCCGGGCGTCGGCGGCGATCTGGTCCGGCGTCGGCATCGCCATCATGTTCTTCATCCTGTGCCTGATCGTCATCGCGAACGTCCTCAAGGACTTCGGTGCGGTCACCTTCCTGATCGCGCCGGTGGTGCTGATCCTCTACGGCGTCGGCTGGTGGGTCGGTGGGGCGATCACCAGCAGGCGCTGGGTGAAATATGTCGCCTTCGGCTCGTTCGCCGCCGCGCCGCTGATCACCTTGCTGGCGGGACGTCCGGAACAGCTCCTGGCCTATGCCGTGTGCCTGATCCTGTTCACCTCGGTGCCGGGATTCATCCTGATGCGCGCCGACAGGGGCTGAGCCATGGCGACGCCCGATGACTTCAATATCGACTCGCTGGACGATGTCATCCACGGGCGCCTGCGGCTGGGGATCATGGCCTACCTGTCGACAGCCGGATCGGCGGAATTCCCGCTGCTGAAGACCAAGCTTCAGGCCAGCGACGGCAACCTGTCCGTCCAGTTGCGCAAGCTGGAGGAGGCGGGCTATGTCGCCATCGACAAGGCCTTCGTCGGCAAGAAGCCGCAGACCATGGTCACCCTGACGGCTCCGGGGCGCGCGGCCTACATCGCCTATCTCGACGCCATGCGGAAGCTGATCGCCGACTCGGGGCTCTAAGCCTCATGCCCAAAAGTGGCGGCCACTTTTGGGATAAACATGAGGCGTCCAGGAAAACCTCACATGAAAGATATTTGCAATTGAAACCAAAATCGCGGACAATTGCATCTGACTAACGAGGGAGCGCCCGCCATGCCCGACAGCAATGCCGTTATCAGTGAAACCTCTGGCGACGAAAAGCACGGCATCGTCGGCGGCTATGTGCCGGAACGCGCCGACTGGACGATCGACCAGAACTGGCAGGCCTATACCGCGGCCGAACACGCGACATGGAAGACGCTGTTCGAGCGCCAGATCAAGCTGGTTCCCGGCCGTGCCTCGCAGGCCTATATGGACGGCCTGAAGGCCCTGCCGATCACGGCGGACGAAATTCCCGACTTCGCGCGGCTGAGCGACATCATGGAAAAGCGCACCGGCTGGCGCGTCGTCGCCGTGCCGGGCATGGTGCCCAACGACGTCTTTTTCGATCACCTGGCCAACCGCCGCTTCCCGGCCGGCCAGTTCATCCGCAAGGCGCACCAGCTCGATTACCTTCAGGAACCGGACGTCTTTCATGACATCTTCGGCCACGTGCCGATGATGATGAACCCGGTGATGGCCGATTTCATGCAGGCCTATGGCGAGGGCGGCAAGCGTGCCGAGGCCCTGGGGCTGCTCGATAACCTGGCGCGGCTCTACTGGTACACGGTCGAGTTCGGCCTGGTCGAAGAGCCCGAAGGCCTGCGTATCTTCGGCGCCGGCATCCTGTCGTCGTTCACCGAGACGCGCTTTGCCCTGGAAAGCCAGTCGCCCAACCGCATAGGTTTCGACCTGAAGCGCGTGCTGCGCACCAACTACCGCATCGACGAGTTCCAGGAAGCCTATTTCGTCCTGCCGAACCTCGATACGCTGCTGGACCTGGCCAATACCGATTTCGCGCCGGTCTATGCCGCGATTGCCGGCCAGCCCGACTATGCGCCGTCGACCCTGTTGCCGGACGATCGGGTCTTTAACCATGGCACCGGCGAATATCACGCGGCCCTGGCCGGCAGCTAGGCCTTTACCTCGTCCTTCGGCGCCTCGTGCCGCCCCACGGTTTGCGACCAGAGCCAGCGCGTGCGGATGATCCACGCCGCCATCTGCTCCAGCGCCTCGGGCTTCAGCCTGTAAAGACGAAACTGCGCCCGGGCCTCCATCTCGACCAGGCCGGAGTCCTTGAGGATTTTCAGGTGTTGCGATACGCCGGACTTGGATATGTCGAATCGCGCCGCGATATCGCTGGCCGACATCTGACCCTGCTGCGCCAGCGTCTCGATGATCTGGCGGCGCGTCGGATCGGCGATGGCGGCGAAAGCTTCCATGCTTCATAAATTAAGTGACAACTAAAATAAGTCAATTCGTAATTTATTAACGATTGGTTAATGATGCGGAAATGCCCGAAAACCGGGGAAATCCGTATTGAAGCCTACCCCAAAGCCGTGATTAAGACTTCATTAAATCTCGAAAGGACGCGCCGATGAAGACCCTGGACACCGAACAGTTGAGCGCTTTGGCCCACGACCTGCCGCTGTGGCGGCGCGAGGACGACGTGGCTTTGCTGCGCGACCTGACCTTCGCCGACTTCAAGGCGGCCTTTGCCTTCATGACGGACGTGGCCGCGGTGGCGGACCGCATGGACCACCATCCCGAATGGTCGAACGTCTATAACCGGGTCTCGATTCGCCTGACCACGCACGACGCCAGGGGATTGACCGTGCGCGACGTCGCCCTGGCCCATTCGGTCGATGCGGCGGCGGCCCGCCACGATGGTGCGTAAGCGGCCACAGGAAAGGCCCTCCGGCGCACATCCAGAGGGCCTTCATCGACCGACGGACAGGGCTTTCGCCTGAGTCCGCCAATCAATCGCGTGAGTAATGGCAGTCGCGTAAGTAATGGCTCGTATTACTTGTCCGTCTTGATCTTGGAGATCTTGGTGCCTTCGATCGACACACCGGCCATCAGGCCCTTCTGGTCGAAGATGAAGGCGTAGGCGTCGTCCTTCAGCGTCGAGGTCGACAGGTTGCGGGCGACGCCGTCATCGACCACGACGACGGTCGGGCCGACGCCGATTTCCCAACCGGCGCTGTCATGGATGTACTTCACGGCCTTTTCAGACATCAGGAAGACGACATAACCGTAGGACTGGGCGCCCGCCTGGAGCCCCCAGGAACCGGAGAACGAGTTGTAGTAGTTTTCGACCGTGCCGTGGTTCAGCAGTTCACCTTCGCCATAGGCGCCGCCGAAGACCAGGCCGGCCTTGACGATGCTGGGGAAGATCAGGATGGCGCGGGCGTGGCTGGCTATGGCCTTGGCCGTCGGATTGGAGGCGTAGAGGGTGGAAAGGGCCGCGTCGGAATCGTGGTTGAGGTCGGCCTTGGTGGCGGCCTCGGCGACCTGGGGCAGCATGGCCGGCGTGACGGCGGCGGTGGTCAGGGCGAGAGCCAGGACGAGGCCGTTGGTGTTCAAACGGGATTTCATGGGAAGGCATCCTTTCGAGGGGGAAGCGAGATACGGCGAAGGCCGGATCAGGTTCGGCGAAGTCAAAATGTGCGGTGGACGCAGAAGGTGATCCCATACTTATCGGCGGGTCCATCGGCTTCCCATGCGAAGACAAGGATCGAATAATCAGGAAATAATAAGCCGGTACGAAAGCGGCTTGCGCGGCGGACCGGAGGGATGACAGGGTTCGCCCGGACGGTGTAAGGCTGAACGATCATGGACCCAGAAAACCCCGCTCAAACGACCCCCGTTCCCGAGACCACAGAACCGGACACCGCCGTTCCGGTGACCCCCGACTTCGAACCGGCCGTCGACCTGCGCAGCCGGCTGCTGCGCGAACGTCACGTCCTGCTCGACCTGTCGACGCGCAACCGGCTGCTCAATGTGCCGATGCGCACCAATAATGTGCGCACGCTGGAAATCGTCGACGAGAAGGCGGCGGAGGTGTTCCGCCTGCTGAACGACGGCAAGGCCATGACCTTCCTGCCGGGCACCGAGCCGGGCGAGGGCGGGCACCCGGACATGATCGGGGCTCAGCCTGAGGACACGAAAGCGAACGGTCCGGCCGCGCGGCATATCGACCTGAAACTGCAAACCCGGCTGACTTCGGAGGCCTTGCAGAAGCGCCTGTTCGACATCTGGGACGACGCGCGCACCCTGGAGCAGGAGCAGGGCGTCAACATCCTTTACCTCGCCGTCGGCCTGCTGCGCTGGTACGACGACGACAAGGCCGAGGCGCCGCGCCACGCGCCGCTGGTGCTGCTGCCGGTCGCGCTGGAACGTTCCACGGCCTCGGAAAAGTTCCGCCTGAAGGGCCGCGGCGAGCCACCGTCGCCGAACCTGACGCTGCAGGCGCGGATGAAGGCCGACTTCGCCCTGACGATCGAGGATCTTGCACCGGAAAGCGGCGGCGAGGACGAGGTCGACCTGGCCGCCTATGCAGCGCGCGTCGCCGAAACGGTGAAGGCGCACACGCGCTGGGAAGTCCTGCCCGACGCCATGGTGCTGGGCTTCTTCTCGTTCGCCAAGTTCCTGATGTACCGCGACCTCGATCCGACAACCTGGCCTGACGAAGGGGGCATCGAAGACCGGCCGCTGATTCGCGCCCTGCTGCGCGACGGGTTCGCGCCGGACACGCCGCTGGTCGGCGATGGGGATGACATCGACGTTGTCCTGCCGCCGGCCGAGCGCATGCACGTCGTCGACGCCGACAGCTCGCAGACCGTGGCCGTCGCCGAAGCCGCCGGCGGGCGCTCGCTGGTCATCAAGGGGCCGCCCGGCACGGGCAAGTCGCAGACCATCACCAACATCATCGCCGCCGCCGTGGCGCGCGGGCGCAAGGTGCTGTTCGTCGCCGAGAAGATGGCGGCGCTCGACGTCGTCCATCGCCGCCTGCAGCAGGCCGGGCTCGGACCGCTGGCGCTGGAACTGCACTCCAACAAGATCAGCAAGCGCACCGTGCTGGAAGAGCTGAAACGCACCAAGGACGCCGCCGCCCTGGCCATGCCCGGCGACACGTCCGTGGCCGGCCAGCTCGACGACAGTACGAAGATGCTCAACGCCTTCGTCGACCGGCTGCATACGCCGCTTGAGCCGTCGGGCCTGTCGCCGCAGGAGATTCTCGGCCGGCTGGCGCGCTGGCGCCAGGCGGGCGAGCCCGGGCGCGACGTGGCGCTCGACGGCGCGCGCGACTGGACGATGGCCGAGGTCGCCACGCGGCGCGATCTGGCCGAGGATATCGCCGAACGCCTGGTTACGCTGGGCGCCATCCCCGATCATCCGTGGCGCGGCGTCGGTGCCGAAGCCTTCGATCCGTCGGAGACCGACCGGCTGGCGCGCGATATCGCCGCGGTGCGCGGCGACCTGGCCACCGCGCTGGGCGAGGCCAGCGTCGCGGTGAACCTGTTCGGCGCGCCCGAACCGGTGACGGTCGCCGACCTTGAAACCGCCTTCGCCTACCTGCAACTGACGCCGGTGGCGCGCGGCGCCGACCGGTCCGCCTTTACCGACGAGGCCTGGCGCAATCTCAAGGGCCTGACCGAACTGATCCAGGCCGGACAACGTCTGACGCAGCTGCGCGACCAGGCCCGGATGGTGTTCAACGACGCCGGGCTCGGCGCCGACTACACCGCCATCCGCGCCGACATCGTCACCAAGAGCGGCAACCTGTTCCGCTTTCTCGACGGCGCCTACAAACGCAACATCGCCTTGCTGCGCTCCTACCTGCATGCGCCCCTGTCGAAGGACCCGGCGGCGCGGCTGAAGCTCGTCGACCTGGCCACCGCGCTGAAAAAAGCCGAGGGCGATTTCGCCGGTGCGCAGGCGCTGGGACGCGCCTTCGGCACGCTGTGGCAGGGCGCCGGCAGCGACTGGGAAGCCTTGGACAACGTTCTGCGCTGGCGGTCGTCGCATCATACCCTGCCGGAAGCCGTATGGCCCCGCCTGGCCGCCGCCACCGATGCCCACCTGGCCGCCGGCGACACCGCGCGCCGGGCGTTGTACGCGGCGCTCAACGCCTATCGGTCGGGCATCGATTCCCTGACTTCGAGGCTGGCCCTCGACTGGGCGCGCGCCTTCGGTTCGGACGATCCGGCGATCACCGATCTCGACGCGCGTTTCGCCGCCTGGCTCGGCGGCATGGAACAGCTGAGCCGCTTCATCGCCTTCGCCGTGCGCGGCCGTCGGCTGGCCACCATGGGCGCGGGCGCCATGGTCGACGCCGTACATGACGGGCGGCTGGACCATGCGACCTTCCTGCCGGCCTTCGACGGCGCCTATGCCGAGGTTCTGCGCGACGGGCTGTTCGCCGACTGGCCGGAACTGAAGGCCTTCGACGGTGACGCCCTCAATCGCCGCGTCCGCCAGTTCCGCGACCAGGACCGGGGGCGCATCGACCTGGCCAAGGTGCAGATCGCCGCGAGCCACAGCGAAGGCCGCCCGCGCGTTGCCGGCGGCATCGGGCCCCTGGGCGTGCTCAACGGCGAGCTGGCCAAGAAGCGCGCCCACCTGCCGCTGCGCCAGTTGCTCGACCTCGCCGGCCCGGCGATCCAGGACCTGAAGCCGGTATTCATGATGTCGCCTCTGTCGGTGGCGCAGTTCCTGAAACCCGGCGGGCTGGAATTCGACCTGCTGGTCATGGACGAGGCCAGCCAGATCGAGCCGGTCGACGCGCTGGGCGCCATCGCCCGCGTCAGGCAGCTGGTCGTCGTCGGCGATGAGCGCCAGCTGCCGCCGACCGCCTTCTTCAAGAGCCTCACCGGCGAGGACGAGCCGGAAGAGGGCGACGACGTCGCCGCGCTCAACGCCCGCGACACCGAAAGCATCCTCGACCTGTGCCTGGCCAAGGGCGCGCCGTTCCGCATGCTGAACTGGCACTATCGTTCAAAGCACCAGTCGCTGATCGCCGTGTCCAACCGCGAATTCTACGACAACAAGCTGTTCATCGTGCCCAGCCCCTACGACGCCGTGTCCGGCATGGGGCTGAAGTTCCATCGCCTGGTGGACGCGCCCTACGATCGCGGCGGCACGCGCACCAATCCGCAGGAGGCGCGCATCGTCGCCGAGGCGGTGATTGCGCACGCCCGCAACCATCCGGAGCAGAGCCTGGGCGTGGCGGCGTTTTCGGTATCGCAGCGCCAGGCCATCCTGCACGAACTGGAACGGCTGCGCCGGGCCCATCCCGACGCTGAAGCCTTCTTCGCCGAGGATCGTCCCGAGCCGTTCTTCGTCAAGAACCTGGAAAACATCCAGGGCGACGAACGCGACGTCATCTTCATCTCGGTCGGTTACGGGATGACAAAGGACGGGCAACTGGCGCACAATTTCGGACCGCTGAGCGCGGCCGGCGGCGAGCGGCGGCTGAACGTGCTGATTTCGCGCGCCAAGCTCAGGTGTGAAGTGTTCTGCAACTTCACCGGCGCCGATATCGATCCGGACCGCAGCGCGGCGCGCGGCGTGGCGGCGTTGAAGCTGTTCCTGACCTTTGCCGAAACCGGGCGTTTCGAAACGGCGGCGTCGGATACGCGCGCGGAGACGGCGGTGATCGAAGCCGATATCGCCCGCGCCCTGCGCGCCGAGGGCTACGACGTCAAGACGCAGATCGGCGTGTCCGGCTTTCGCGTCGATGTCGCCGTGGTCGATCCCGGCCAGCCGGGCCGGTTCGTGCTGGGCATAGACTGTGACGGCGTGCAGTACCGCGACGCCCGTACGGCGCGCGATCGCGACCGGCTGCGCCAGCAGGTGCTGGAAGCGCACGGCTGGACCATCTATCGCCTGTGGAGCGCGGACTGGTATCTGCGGCCCCGGGAGGAACTGACACGTATCGTTGCCGCCATCGAACAGGCCCGCGCCACGCAGGCGGAAGCGGCGCATTTTGACGAAACGCAGGCATCGTCCGCGGCGGCGCCGCGGCTTGTCGCCGACGCCGTGGCGCCGGTGGCGGCCGACGACCGGCGCGTTGCCTATCGCGAGGCGGCCTTCGTCATCGACGGTGTCGACAACCGCACGGTGGCGGCCCTGGCCGCCGATGTCGCGCGTATCGTCTCGATCGAAGGCCCCGTACACCCTGACGAGATCGCCGCGCGCGTGCGCACCCTGTCGGGACAGGCGCGGATGACCCCGAAACTGAAATCGGCGGTGGCAGCGGCGCTGCGGGCGGCCGAAGCGGACGGGGCTGTCGCGATGCAGGACGGATTCTATACCGTGCCGGATCAGCCCATCATTGCCCGCGATCGATCGCGGGTGAGCGCCACCGGGTTAAAAAAGCCTGAAATGCTGCCGCCTTCGGAGGTCGATCACGCCATTGTGACAGTGGTCGGGGAAAATTATGGCGCCACGCCCGCGGATCTTATTCCCGCGGTGGCGCGGCGTCTGGGGTTCGCCTTGACGGGGAGCGCCTTGCGTGAACTGGTCGCCGGCCGTGTCGATTTATTGTTGCGGCGCAATATTTTAGGGCAACGGGGCACCCTGCTCGTAACCGTTGAGACCGAATGAGGCGAATTCGCCATCAGGGAGAAAATACCCCCGGATAAGGGAGAATCGGGATTTTCCGGTGCAGCAATTACGGCACATTGCCGTCCGTAAACGTGGTCCGTTTTGGGACAAAGAATTGACATTGGCGGTCGGGGGCGTACAAAGTGGCGTTATGGAAAGGGTATGCCATGGCGATTTCGCCGCCTGGAAAGCCTTATATAAGGCATCACATAGCTTTGATTTCAGGCGTCTTGATTGTTTTGCTGCTCTCTCCTGTGATCGTGGCCTATATGATTTATGCCGCGATTGCCCTGCGTCCTAAACGCGTTGCCTGATGGCGATGGCGCGACGGGCGAACAAGTTCCAAGCGTATTTAAGTTATAAAAAATAACGGCCCCCTACAGGAGAGCGCGGCGAAATTTTGAGATTCGCGCCGTGGGACCGCCCCGGTCCGGTTTTTGCACCGCTGGGGATAAGTGACTTGATTAATTTTTTGCGCTGCGGCGAAATGTGCGTGACGGAAGACGTCATCGCAGAGGCCAAGGCCGGTTTAGGGGTGATTGATCATGTTCGAGGGTGTGAAATTTGTCGAAGCCCCCGTGGCGCCTTCGGTTGCCATACTCGCCGAGGCCGGGCTTGAGCCGCGCGCCGTTTCGCGCAGCCCGCTGAAGCGTCTCTTCGATATCGTCGTCTCGCTCTCCGCCCTGATCTTCATCCTGCCGTTCCTGGCCGTGGTGGCGATCCTGATCAAGCTCGACACGCCGGGCCCGGTCTTTTTCCTGCAGCGCCGCAGCGGCCTGAACGGAAAGCTGTTCAATATCTACAAGTTCCGCTCGATGACCGTTGCCGAAAACGGTGACCGCGTCGTTCAGGCCAAGGCGAACGACAAGCGCGTGACGCGCGTCGGCCGCATCCTGCGCCGGACCAGCCTGGATGAAGTGCCGCAGCTGATTAACATCCTGCGCGGCGAGATGTCCTTCGTCGGCCCGCGTCCGCACGCCCTGGCCCACGATACCGAATTCGCCATCGCCGTGCCGTCCTATACCCGCCGCTTCCAGACGCGCCCCGGCCTGACCGGCCTGGCTCAGGTTCGCGGCTTCCGCGGCGAAATCCACTGCCGTGAAGATCTCGAACGACGCATCGAGGCCGATATCGAATATATCGAGACCTGGACGTTCATGACCGACGTCGCCATGGTGCTGAAGACGGTGCCGCTGGTTTTCGGCGACAAGCGCGCCTACTAGAAACGGCTACGACAAATAAAAAGCCCGTCCGCAGTGAGCGGACGGGCTTTTTATTTGTCGTAATCCTTGTCGCTACTGGGCGTAGGCGACGCGCATCGTGCGGGCCTGCCATGGCGAGCGCGTCCGGTCGTTGGCGGGCGCCAGGGAGACCCAGCCCAGATCGTCGGCGGGGCCTTGACGCGAGATCCAGGTGTAGCCGCTCTTGCGCCACGGGCGGACGTCGTATTGCAGATTGTCGAGCACGTAGTCGCCCTGCCAGCTCGACACGATAAGCACGGCGTGTTCGTCACCCAGGCGGGTACGGACGATGGCGATGCTGATCGCCGCGGCCGGGATCCCGTTCTGGATCAGCAGGCGGCGCTTTTCCAGGGCGAAGTCCTCACAGTCGCCGCGGACGCCGGCCACCAGGTCGGGCGCGTTCCAGTAGTCGGCGACGTGATAGACCTGCTCGTCGGTCGCGCCGCGCATGATGCGGTTGACCTGGTCGTTGACGGCGCGAACGATGCCGGCATTGCGGGCGTTCATGTCGATGCGGACGTAGTCGGCGGTATCGCGGCCGTTATCGGCCTGCACGGCCCGCTGCGGTTCGGCGGACGCCTGAACCGGCGGCTGGGAAGCCGGCTGGGCGGCGGGCACGTGGACGTGGGCCCAGTCGTAGGGTTCGTTCGGGATGTCGTACTGGATGGACGGGGCGCGGGTCGCTTCCGTGCTCACCTGGACGACGGGAGCGTATTCGACGTCGGACTTGTGGCTCCAGCTCAGCGTCGCGCTGCCGGTGTCGCCATCGGCGATGGCGCCCGGTTGAGCGTCGCCGGTCAGGTGCACCTGACCCAGCTGGGTCCATCCGCCACCCGGCGTGACCGACAGGTCGAGGAAGTCGGAGACCAGGCCGTTGACGGCGGGGGCGACCAGGCCGGGCAGGGGGCGTAGGCCGTGCGCCGTACCGGGCGCGGCGTCGTGCTGCAGCGGCTGCACGTAGCTGACCGGGCCGTTGGCGCCCTGGGGTGTGCCGTTTTGGGCCGGCCAGTTCAGATAGCGGACGCTGTCGGTCGCGGCGGCCGGGGCGTCGCTGTTCGCGGGCTGCGCAACGGAAGCCGATTGCATATTGGCGTTGGCGTCGATCTGCGGGTTCTGGTGAAGCGCCGCGAAAGCCAGGCGATAGCGCTCGACGGTCGCGGCGCGGGCCAGGGTGCGGATCTTTTCCGGATTGTAGGTGTCCGAGTGATAGCAGTCGACGGGCGAGCGCTGGCACAGGTCGAGGAAGCCCGACGGCGCCATGGTCGCGCTGCCGACGGGCATGAAGTCGGCCTGGGGCGTCTGGGGGGACGCTTCGGCCTGAACGAATTCGGCGCGGACCGGCCTGTTCGCCTCATCACTATAGGCGAGGGTGGCGGGCGCATGAGGGAACGACGAGACGGCCAGGCTTTGCGCGCCTGGGGTGGAGGTGCAGGCCGAGACGCCGATCATTGTAATAATCAAGCTGGACCCGGCGAAAATTTTACTGCACAATACACTACGCGATCTGGTCATGGAGAATAAACCTCACTTTCACGGGTTCATTCTCGCAAAGACAGCTCAATTAACGGATAAAATACATGAATAAGAACTTATAAAATTTCTTGATTAATGGATTTTAAGCATAATAATTTATGGTAAATTTATAATTTACTATAATCGCCGGTGTATTTTCATGACTTTTTCGCTCGATTTCGTGCGATTGGATTAAAAAAGCGCGTTTCGCCCCTTGAGTGGTGCGATGCAAAAGAATAGATTGGCGTGGAATTTTCAGCCGGAACGCCCCCGCGCCATGTTGTCGAGCCTTAAATCGCTGTTCAAAGCGCCTGCCAAAGTGGCGCCGTCCCATATCGGACAACTGACTTACAGCGTGGGGGACATTCACGGCCGCGCCGACCTGTTCGAGAAGATGATCGAACGCATCCGGGCCGACAGCGCGACGGTCGGCCAAAGGCCGCGGATCGTGCTGCTCGGGGATTATGTCGATCGGGGGCCGGGCTCGCGCCAGGTGCTGGATCGTATCATCCGCCTCAAGGAAGAGACGTGGTGTGACGTCGAGGCCTTGATGGGCAACCACGAGGAGGCTCTGGTACAGTTCTTGCGAGAGCCAGGTTACGGTGTGTCATGGGTGGAATATGGTGGCGCGGCTACCTTGGGATCCTATGGCGTGCAGGTGCCTGCCTTGCGGACCGACCCGGAGGCCTGGGAGGCCGTGCGTGATGCTTTCGCGGCGGTATTGCCGGCGGCGCATCTGGAGTTGCTGAGTGGTCTGGAGGTCATGCTTCAGGCGGACGACTATCTGTTCGTACATGCCGGGGTCAATCCGGGTGTGCCGCTGAGCGAGCAGGGGGCGCAGGAGTTTTTGTGGATCCGGGCGCCGTTCCTGGATTCCGAGAAGGCGTGCGAATATGTGGTTGTTCACGGCCATACGCCGGAAGAAGAGCCGTCCAACAAGCGTTGGCGTATCGGGGTCGATACGGGCGCCTATGCGACGGGGATTTTGACGGGCGTGCGCTTGCTGGGCGATGACCGGACTATGGTGCAGGTGCGGTAGGCTTGGTTTTTTGGGTGTGGTGCGCGTCACGTTTCGGACGTATTTTTTTTTAGATAGTGTTTCGGACTTAAATTTTTTACATTGTAATGCGCGCCGCGGGGGAATTTGGTTGCAGTGCGGCATGCCAGACGATAATAACTGTTTCTAGAGGTCTGCAAAGAAGATGAAAACCTTTCTGACGATTGCGATGATGGCGGCGTTGGTGGCGGGGCCCGCTATGGCTCAGACGGCCCCGGCCTTGCCGACGACGACGCAACCGATGCGCGTCGTGACCAATACGACCTTGCCGGCCGAGCCGGCGCCTTCGGTGGCGTCGATCAGCGGCAGCAATAATGTGGTCTATTCCTACCACCTCGGGGCGGGGGACAAGATCAAGGTTTCGGTGTTCGGTGAGCCCGATCTCGGCGGTACCTTTGCGGTATCGGGTGAGGGCAAGATTTCGGTGCCGTTGATTGGTGATGTTCAGGCTGCGGGTCTTACCGGGCCTCAGTTGCAGGCAAGTTTAGAGTCGGCGTACCGTCAGGGTTATCTCAAGGACCCCAAGGTCAATGTCGAAGTTCTGAACTTCCGTCCTTTTTATATTCTGGGTGAAGTCAAGTTGCCGGGGGAGTATCCCTACGACAACGGCATGACCGTGGTGAAGGCGGTGGCGTTGGCGCAGGGGTTCACCTACCGCGCCGATCAGAAGCGCGTCTTCATCAAGCATTTGAATGGTTTCAAGGAAGAGCAGGTTCCGCTGACTTCCAGTCAACCGGTAGAGCCGGGTGACACGATCCGGATCGCAGAGCGTTACTTTTAAGTCGCATTTGATGTGGTATTGGGCGGAAAATTCCGCATCTGCGTAGAAAACAAGCATAATTGCTTGAATTCTTGAAATGAGTATGCGTTAGTAATTTGGTAATTTTTCCAAGATTGGGGACTGTCATGAAAAAAATCGCTTATATCCTGGGAGCGGTTGTCCTGGCGACCGGTTCCGTCTCGGCGGTGGCTTCGGTCGCGCAAACCGTGAACGAAAATGTCGCCAGCGCTCTCGCTTCGAGCCTGGTCAGCAAGGCTCAAGCTGCTGAAGCTTCGGCGCGTGCCAACGGCACGACCAGCGACCAGCAGATCGTCGCGGCCATTTCGGCGGCGATCGAAAGCGAAGTCGAAGCCGCTGTGGCGGCTGGCGACAGCAGCGCGGACATCAATGCGGCCATGGCGCGCGCGGCGAATACGCCGGGCCTGTCGTCGGACGTTGCTTCGGCTTTCGGTGTCGTCCAGTCGCAACTGGCTTCGCTGGAATCGCAAAAGCCGGGCGGCGTTGGTGCCGGCACCGGCGCTGGTGGTGGCGGTGGGGCTACGCCTCCGTCGCCCCCGCCTCCGGCTGCGGCTGGTTCGGGCTACGTTGCTCAGTAATTTGTTGATTGCGCGACGGGTTTGATCCCGTCGCGCAGTTTGCTAGCGTTAAGTTATTGGATTGAGCGCTAAGCGTAATCGGCGCTATTATCGGGGATTTTATATGTCTTTGTTATATCGCCGTGCCCCGGAGGGCATGGAGGGGGTCTCTATGTCCTATAAGACAGCCATTGCGGCGATTGTGGCCGCGGTCGGTGTGTTGCCCATTATGGCGCATGCTCAGGATTCGAATTTCGCTCGCGATCGCAATATTGCGGTGACGCAGCGTATCCCGGCCGGGTATGAACCGCTGGGCCTGCGTGTCGGCGCCTTCAATGTTGCGCCGGCCCTGAGCATCGGTCTGGAGAAGAACGACAACATCTTCTACCAGTCGCTCGACAAGACCAGCGATGCCATTCTGCAGGTCGCGCCGACCATCGCGATCGCCTCCGACTGGGGCCGTCATCAGATCACGGCGACGCTCGCCGCCAACTATTCCTCGTATGAGAAGAATACGTCGCAGAACACCCTGGCGTGGGATGCGGGTCTGGCTGGTCGTCTGGATGTCCACGGCGCGAACTATGTGTTCGGCGGCGTCGGCTTCAGCCAGAACTACGAGCCGACCTATTCGTCATCGACCCTGACGATCGGTGCCAAGGTGCGGCCGATCAAGTTCGACGCGACCCAGGCCAATGCGGGTTTCGTGCTCGAAGGCAATCGCCTGAAGTTCACGGGCAGCGGCGCCTATGCCGACTATGATTACTTCGATACGCGCACGCTCGACACCAATACCGTGATCGACCAGGATACGCGCGACTATTCGTCGTGGACCTGGTCCGGCCGTCTCGATTACGCCGTCAGCCCGGATACGTCGATTTACGGCGTCCTGAACGACAACAAGCGTAATTATCGCCTGTCGTCGGTCGATCGTGACTCGGATGGTTATGATGCCGCGATCGGTACGGACTTCGATCTGACCAACCTGATGCGCGGCTCGCTGCAGGTCGGTTACCTGGAGCAGAAGTACAAGAACCCGCTCTACAAGGCGACCAAGTCGCCGGCCTTCAAGGCCACCGTCGAATACTTCCCGACGGAAATGACGACGATCCATTTCGCGGCGAACCGCACCGTGAACGAAACGCCGCAGGCCAACGCGTCGGGCTACCTGTCGTCAGACTACAGCCTCGGTATCGATCACGAGCTGCTGCGTAACTTCGTCCTGCTGGCGAACTACGAATACATCCAGGACAAGTATCGCGGCAACAGCATCGACCGCCACGACAACCGTTCGGCCCTGAATTTCAGCGCCCGCTACCTGATCTCGCGGAACCTGACGCTGATGGGTGGTTACACCTACAGCGAGCTCAAGTCGCACGGTGCCCAGGCTATTCCGTCATTCACGGATAATGCCTTCAGAGTTTCTTTAGGCCTTCAGTACTAAGTGATTATATAATCCGGCCCGGAGCTGGTGCTCCGGGCCGTTCGCCTTTTAGGCGGCTATATTCTTGAAAAAGTTGACCCTATGACGTTTGTTCAGAATCAAATTGAATCTGATACTTCAGAAATCGCCTTGCCTACAATTGATCTGGCCGCCGTTATCGCTGACTTTCGGCGCTTTAGCCGTTTTTTCGTAGCGATCTTTGCAGTCTCGTTTCTTTTTATTGTTATTCCGACGATCATTCAGCCGCCGAAATTCACGGCTGAATCCAGCGTGATGCTGGATCCCCGCACCATGAATGCGTCGCCGACGCAGGACGTGCTGTCCGGGCTGCCGCCCGACACGGTCACCGTCGACACGGAAGTCGAAGTTCTGAAGTCGGATGCGCTGGGCGAGCGGGTTGCCAAGTCGCTGAACCTGGATCAGGATCCCGAATATAATCCGGCTCTGCGCGGCAGCACGCTGGGCTTCGGTGCGCCGAAGGCGCAACAGGCGCAGACGCCCAAGGAAGCTCAGGCGGCCAAGGAAAAGATCGTTCAGCGCGTGCTGAAGGGTCTGGCTGTCAAGCGCGCGGGTTTGACGCGGATCATCAATATTTCCTTCACCGCGCATTCGCCTGAAAAGGCGCAGCGGATCGCCAACGAGTGGGCGCGCCTTTATCTGTCGCAACAGCTCGAGACGAAATTCCAGGCAACGCAGGAAGCCAACAACTGGCTCAGCTCGCGCCTCGGTGATCTGAAGTCGCAGGTTGAAGTGGCCGAAACGGCTGTGCAGCAATACAAGATTGCGCATGGCCTGATGAACACAAGTGATAACAGCACGATCGCCCAGAGCGAAATCGCGACGCTCGACCAGCAACTGGCCAGCGTCAAGGTCGAGCAGGCTGAAAGCGAAGCCCGTCTCGCCGTGGCCAAGCGCCAGATGGCGGGCGGCTCGACCGGGGACGACGTCGGTGAAGCTCTGAATTCGGACGTCATCAAGGGGCTGCGGGCGCAACGCGCCACGGTCAGCCAGCAGATCGCCGACCTCAGCACCAAATATGGTCCGCTGCATCCGGATATCATCAAGGCCAAGCGCCAGCTCGACGATATCGACGCGCAGATCAATGCTGAAATCAAGCGCGTGATGTCGAACCTTGAGGCCCAGGCGCAGATTCAGCGTCAACGCACCGCTTCGCTGCAATCCAGCGTCGGCGCCGCGCGTGGCACCCTGGCCGGCAACAATGAAGCGATGGTCAAGCTCAACGAACTGCAACGCAATGCCGACGCGGTGTCGAGCCTCTACCAATCCTACCTCGATCGTTTCAAGCAGACGACGTCGCAGGAAGGTCTCGATAAGACGGATGCGCGCATCGTGTCGAACGCGACCCTGCCGACGCGGCCCAGTGCGCCGAATATCCCGTTGACCATGGCGCTCGGCTTTATCGGCGCGCTCGGTATCGCTGCGGCCTCGGTTCTGGTCCGTCGCGCTCTGGACAGTGGTTTGACGACGAGCCTCGAAGTCGAATCGTTCCTGCGTCAGCCTTATCTGGCAGGCGTCCCGGCTCTGGCCTCGACTCTTGAGAAGGGCGTCAAGGCCAATCCGGCGACCTATGTCGTCGAACGTCCGCTGTCGGTGTTTGCCGAAGGTTTCCGCAGCCTGCGCGTGTCACTCATCTATTCGCACATCGGCGAAGAGGTGAAGGTCATTGCCGTGACGTCCTCCCTGCCGGGTGAAGGCAAGACGACGACTTCGGTCTGTCTGGCCCGCACCGTCGCCCTGTCCGGTCAGTCGGTCGTCATCGTCGACTGCGACCTGCGTCGCCGTTCGGTCAACGAGATCCTTGGCCGTGACATTCAGGTCGGTCTGCTCGAAGTTCTGGCCGGCACTGCGCGTCTTGAAGACGTGCTGATCGACGACGACAAGACCAACGTCAAGTTCCTGCCGCTGGCGCACAGCTCCTATACGCCGAAAGACGTGTTCGGGTCGCCGGTCATGGATCGCCTCCTGGCGACCCTGCGTGAAAAGTTCGACCTGGTCATTCTGGATACCGCGCCGGTTCTGCCCGTCGTCGATACCCGAATCCTCGCGCGCAAGGCCGACGTGGTTGCCATGCTGGTGCGTTGGCGCAAGACGCCGCGCAAGGCGGTCCGCGTTTCCCTGGAAATGCTGGAAGACGTGGGCGCCCGTATCGGCGGCGTTGTCCTGACGCAGATCGACGTCAAGGAACAGGCCAAGTACGGCTATGGTGATAGCGGCTATTATTACAAGCAGTACAAGAAATATTACGCGGCCTAAAGTCGTGATCCGCGCCTTGTAAGAGGCGCGGATTTACGGCCGTGAAAATATAATAAAACTCGGTCCGGCGTTTTTGAGAGACGCGAGGGTCGAATTATTTAAACTTTCTAAGCGATTGGTACCGAAGACATACCTTCGTTGTGTCCAGTGGCTGGGGGCTGTATTTCATGAGAATTATTGTCCACGATTATTCCGGGCATCCATTTCAAATTCAATTGTCGCGGGAATTGGCGAAGCGCGGTCATGACGTGCTCCATCTTTACTCTGCCAGCTTCCAGACGCCGCAAGGCGCGCTGGTGAAGCGACCGGACGATCCGGCTGGTTTCGCGATCGAGGGTGTAAAGCTCCCGTCGGAATTCAAGAAGGATTCCTATGTGGCGCGCCTGTTCCAGGAAATGGACTATGGCCGCATGGTGGCCGATCGGATCAAGGCGTACAAGCCGGACATCGTCCTGTCGGGCAATACGCCGCTCGACGCCCAGCAACGCATCCAGCAGGCCTCGGTGGCCATCAAGGCGCGCTTCTATTTCTGGCTTCAAGACATCTATAGCGAAGCGATCTATCGCTTCCTGTCCAAGAAGATGATGGGCGTCGGCCAGGTCGTGGGCCTGCGTTACAAGGCGCTGGAATACAGCCTGTTGTCGAAGAGTGACGGCGTCGTGGCGATCACCGATGATTTTGCTTCGATTCTCGAAGCCAAGGGCGTCGCCAAATCCAAGCTGAACGTCATCGAAAACTGGGCGCCGCTGGACGAATTGCAACCCGTCGCTAACGATAACGACTGGGCAACGGCCAATATGCCGCTGGGCAAGACCAAGATCGTCTATTCGGGAACGCTGGGCCTGAAGCACAATCCCGACCTGTTGCTGGAAGTGGCGCGTCAGGTCGAGGACGCGCACGTCTACGTCTTCTCGGAAGGCAAGGCCGCCGAATATTTGAAGACCCAGGCCCAGAGCCAGAATATTGCCAACCTGTCCGTACGGCCGTGGGTACCGTTCCAGGATCTGGTCAAGATGCTGAGTGGCGCCGACGTGTTCGTGGCCATGATCGAGGAAGAGGCCGGCATTTTCTGCGTGCCGTCCAAGGTGTTGACCTATTTCTCGGTCGGCCGGCCGATCCTGGCGGCAATTCCGCAGGGCAATCTGGCGCGCCGGCTGATCGAGCGTGAAAACGCGGGGCTGGTCGCCAATCCTGACAGCATGGACGACATTATCGCCAAGGCAAGGGAATTGCTGGGCGACGACGAATTACGGCGCAAAATGGGACAGAACGGTCGCCAATACGCGCAAACGACTTTCGACATTCAAGCCATTACCGACAAATTCCAAGCGGTGATGGGACTTTAACGATCTGGCGGGACAGACAATGAAAACAGCACTGGTTTGCGGCGCGGGCGGCTTTATCGGCGGTCACCTGGTTAAGCGTCTGAAGCGCGAAGGCTTCTGGGTTCGCGGTGTCGATTTGAAGTTCAACGAGCACGCGGAAACCGAAGCCGACGATTTCGTCATCGGCGACCTGCGCGACCAGACGGTCTGCCGCGGCATCGTCGATCGTCGTTTCGACGAAGTGTACCAACTGGCTGCCGACATGGGCGGCGCCGGCTATATCTTCACCGGCGAACACGACGCCGACATCATGCACAATTCGGCGACGATCAACCTGAACATGCTCGACGCGCTGCATAAGCGTAACGTCAAGAAGGCCTTCTACTCGTCGTCGGCCTGCATGTATCCGGAACATAACCAGCTGGATCCGGACAACCCCAACTGCGAAGAATCGTCGGCTTATCCGGCCAACCCGGACAGCGAATACGGCTGGGAAAAGCTGTTCTCGGAACGCCTGTACCTGGCGTACAACCGTAATTACGGCATGACCAACCGCGTCGCCCGCTATCACAACATCTTCGGGCCGGAAGGCACGTGGCAGGGCGGCAAGGAAAAGGCGCCGGCGGCTATCTGCCGCAAGGTCGCCCTGGCCAAGTCCGGTGACAGCATCGATATCTGGGGCGACGGTCTGCAGACGCGTTCGTTCCTGTACGTCGACGAATGCCTGGAAGGCACGATCCGCCTGACGCGTTCGGGCTTCGAAGGTCCGGTCAATATCGGTTCCGACGAAATGGTCACGATCAACCAACTGGTCGACATGGCGGCTCAGGTCGCCGGCAAGACGATCAAGAAGAACCATATCCCGGGGCCGACGGGCGTGCGCGGCCGCAATTCCGACAATCGCCTGATCAAGGAAAAGCTGGACTGGGCGCCGTCGCAAAAGCTGATCGACGGGATCGAAAAGACCTATCATTGGATCGAATCGCAACTGGCCCGCAACAACGCCAAGGCGGCCTAGGATGATCGGGCGAATGGCCTTGCGAAGCCACCCTGCCCGCGGGACGCGGATGGGAGGCTTCGGAGGCCATTCTTCCGGACCGATGGGCCTGACATGAATATTCAGACAGACATTTCGTCACATCCGGAACAAGCCGACGATCAGCCGGTTGTCCGTGTGCTGAGCATTATCAGCGGCGCGGCACCGGAAACGGGTGGGCCGATCCAGGGCCTGATCTCGCAGCAGATCGAACTGAAGGATAAGGTTCAGTTCAACATCGTTTCGCTGGACGCGCCCGACGCGGCCTTCGCCAAGACCTTTCCGATGCCGCTTAATCCGGTCGGACTGGCCAGCGACGAACCCGACCGGCGCAATGCCTTTGCCCGGCACTATAATTATTCGCCGCATTTGCGGCCGTGGTTGCAGCAGCACGTCCACGAATATGATGTCGTCCTGGTCCACGGTCTGTGGAACTACGCGACCTATGCCGCATCGCGCGTTCTGCCCAAGAGCGGCGTGCCGTATTTCGTCTTCACCCACGGCATGATGGATCCGTGGTTCCGCGATACCTATCCGCTCAAGCATCTGGCCAAGCAGGCGTTCTGGCTGCTCGCCGAAGGCCCTTTGATGGCCGGTGCGCGCAGTGTCCTGTTCACCTCGGAAGAGGAAAAGATGCTGGCCCGCGGCGTTTTTGCCGGTCACAGCGGTTACAAGGAAACGGTTGTCGGTTATGGGACCAATCGCCCGCCGGCGCCCACGGCTGAGCAGACCGCCGCGTTCAAGGCCGCCTGTCCCAAGGTCGGCGATAAACCCTACCTGCTGTTCCTCAGCCGTATTCACCCCAAGAAGGGCTGCGATCTGATGATCCAGGCCTTTGCCGGCATCGCCGAGCAGGTGCCTGATCTGCAACTGGTCATCGCCGGGCCGGACCAGATCGGCTGGGTCGCCACCCTTCAGGCCCAGGCCCAGGCCCTGGGCGTCGCCGACCGGGTTCATTTTCCCGGCGGCGTCTTCGGTGACGCCAAATGGGGCGCCATTCGCGGCGCCGACGCCTTCGTCCTGCCGTCGCACCAGGAAAATTTCGGCATCGTCGTCGCCGAGGCGATGGCCTGTTCGTTGCCGGTCCTGACGACGAAGAAGGTCAATATCTGGCGCGAGGTCGAAGCTTCGGGCGGGGGCATCGTCGTCGACGATACCCAGGCCGGCGTTACCGACCTGCTGGCGCGTTGGGTTGCGATGTCGCCCGCCGAAAAGGCCGCCATGCGCCAGGCGGCACTGGCCGGCTATGAGGCGAATTTCCGCATGGAGGTTGCCTCGGCAAACCTGCTCGCCACGATCGTCAAGCACGTCAAGGGGCAGGGATGATCGATTCCAATCCCTGCCGGGCGGAACGGATCGACGACGGCGTGCAACGTCTTTTCAGTCTCGTTGCCGAATGGGCGCGCTCATGATTTCCGTAGTCCTTCTGACCTTCAACTCCTCCGCTTCGATCCAGCGCACCCTTGATCGGGTCCGCGAGATTTCGGACGATATCCACGCGGTCGATTCCTATTCCAAGGACGACACGGTCGCGATTCTCGAACGCAACGGCGTGCACGTGACGCAGCGCCCGTTCAAGAATTACGCCGATCAGCGCAACTGGGCCATCGACAACCTGTCGCTCAAATACGGCTGGCAGATGCATGTCGACGCCGATGAGGAACTGGAACCGGCGCTGGTCGCGGCCATCAAGGCGCTGAACCTGGAGGCCGTCGACACCGACGGTTTCATCGTCGGACGCAAGATCGTGTTCATGGGGCAGGTGCTGCGCTTCGGCGGCATTGCCAAGACCTGGCACTACCGCCTGTTCCGCAACGGCTTCGGCCGCTGCGAGGACCGTCTGTACGACCAGCATTTCGTCAGTTCGGGGCGGACCCGGACCATCGACGCCTTCATGCTGGACCATCAGGAAGACACCCTGGCCGAATGGACCGCCCGGCATAATCGCTGGTCGGACATGGAAGCCGCCGAGGCCGCCGGACCGCAGGAAAACCAGGCCGGCCAGATTCAGCCGGACTTCGGCGGCGATCGCATCCAGCGGGCGCGGGCCAAGAAGGGGCTATATTACCGGTCCCCGCTGTTCCTGCGCGCCACCGGTTATTTCCTGTTCCGCTACATCGTCCTGCTCGGTTTCGCCGACGGCACGGCGGGTCTGATATATAATGTGCTTCAGGCCTTCTGGTTCCGCTTCCTGGTTGATGCCAAGATCTATGAGATGCACGTAAGGCCTAAAGCATAGAGCCGATATCCGCCCGATATTTTGAAAGAGACTATTTATGCCGAAGATCGTAGACAATCTGACATCCAAGCGGGTTCTGGTTACCGGCGGCGCCGGTTTTATCGGCTCGCATCTGTGCCGGCGCCTGCTGGACGACGGCTGTGAAGTGTTGTGCGTCGACAACTTCTATACCGGCACGCGGATGAACGTCGACGAACTGCTCGGCAATCCGAAGTTCGAACTGCTGCGCCACGACGTTACCTTCCCGCTGTATGCCGAAGCCGACGAGATCTATAATCTGGCCTGCCCGGCGTCGCCGGTGCACTATCAGTTCGACCCGGTCCAAACGACCAAGACCAGCGTCATGGGCGCCATCAACATGCTGGGCCTGGCCAAGCGCCTGCGCGTCAAGGTGTTCCAGGCGTCGACCTCGGAAGTCTACGGCGACCCGGTCGTCCACCCGCAGACGGAAGACTATTGGGGCAACGTCAATCCGATCGGCATCCGGTCGTGCTACGACGAAGGCAAGCGCTGCGCCGAGACGCTGTTCTTCGACTATCGCCGCCAGCATAACCTGGAAATCAAGGTGGCGCGCATCTTCAACACCTACGGTCCGCGCATGCATCCGCGCGACGGCCGCGTCGTCTCCAACTTCATCGTCCAGGCGCTCCAGGGCCAGGACATCACCATTTTCGGCGACGGCAGCCAGACGCGGTCCTTCTGCTATGTCGACGACCTGGTCGAAGGCTTCGTTCGCCTGATGGCCACCGACAACACGGTCAACGGGCCGATCAACATCGGCAATCCCAACGAGTTCACCATTCTTGAACTGGCGGAACAGGTGCTCGATCTGGTGGGTGGTCCGTCGAAGCTGATCCGCCTGCCCTTGCCTCAGGACGATCCCAAGCAACGCCAGCCCAATATCAACCAGGCGCGCGCCGTTCTCGGCTGGGAGCCCAAGGTGCAATTGCGCGAGGGTCTGACCAAGACCATCGCCTATTTCGACGACTTCCTGAAGTCCCGCCCGGCCGTGGCTGCGGTGTAGGGACCGCATGCCCAGGGGCCCTGCACCGTTCGGTCTGGCGCTCGCGGTTTTCGTCGCGCTTCTGACGGCCGCTTCCTCGATGACGGCATCGGCGCAGGCCCGGCTGGACGGGCTACCTCGTTTCAAGGCGATAGATGCCCCGGCCCAGACGAAAGATCTGGGCCGGGGCATCAACATATTGGGCCATGAACGGTCCTTTGAGACCGGGCAGGGGATGCACTTCAAGGAGGTGTATTTTCGCCGCATCGCCGCGGCCGGCTTCCGCACGGTGCGGGTGCCCCAATACCTGCTCGACCACAGCGATGCCGAGGGACGCTTCGATCCGCTGTGGCTGGCGAAAATGGACTGGGTCGTGCGCCTGGCTACCCGTAACGGCCTGAACGTCGTCATCGACAATAACGGTGGCTGTTCGCGTGAGGGCGCGGCCTGCCTGGAGCGGACGGCGCGGGCATGGGGCAGCCTGGCGCGCCATTATCGCCAAGCGCCGAATACGGTATTGTTCGAACTGTATAACGAACCCGATGGCGCCATCACCCCGGACCTGTGGAATGCCGGCGTGGCGAAGATACTGGCGGCCATCCGGACGTCGAATCCGACGCGCAACCTGATCGTCGGCACGGCCCATGCGTACAATCTGCGCGACCTGGCGGCCCTGCAACTGCCCACCGGGGATCGCCACATCATCGCGACCTTCCACTATTATGAGCCCTATGCCTTCACCCATCAGGGAGGGGCGTGGCTGCCGCCGGACCGCAGGCCGCCGCTCGGCGCCCGTTTCGGCACGCCGGCCGAGGTCACCGAGCTCAGCCGGAATTTCGACTATGTCGCCGCCTGGTCGGCCTGGTATCATCGCCCGATATTCCTGGGGGAATTCGGCGCACTTGAAGCCGCCGACCTGGGGGACAGGGTTCTGTGGACGACGCTGGTCGCCCGCGCCGCCGAACAGCGCGGTTTTGCCTGGGCCTACTGGCAGTTCGACGGCGATTTCACCGCTTATGACGACGCGCGCGAAGCCTGGGTGGAACCGGTGCTGCGCGCCTTGATGCCGTGATGAGGGCTCAACCATTCGTCGCGGCCCCCTTTACAGGATCAGCCGCACCCTCTAACCATCTTCGTAGAGAAGACGGAATCCACCATGCCGAAGAAGGTTGAAGATCAAGCCCTTTGGGCCCGGCTGATGCGGCCGCTCGCGGTCGTTTTCGGCCTTGCCGTATGCGTGGCCTGCGGCCTTGCCGCCTGGCAACGCAACGCCCCCCTGTCGGCGCCGACGCTGTATCCGTTCTCGGAAACCTGGTACGCCAAATCCATGGCCGCGACGGCGCCTACGGACGGTGTCGCCGACGCCCAGACGGCGATCAGGCTGGCGCCGGCACGCGCCGAAAACTGGATGCTGCTGGCCTATCAATACAGCCGGACGGATCGCGGAATAACGCCGCGCGTGGTCGCCGCCGTCCGTCAGTCCTATGCCGTAAGCCCGCTGGCTTACGAGGTTACGGCCTACCGCCTGACCTTTATCTTCAATGCCTGGACGAAGATGCCTCAGGACGTCCGCGAACTGGGCCGGATCGAAGCCCGGCAATACGGCACGACCAGCAAGGGGCTGGCATTCCTGGTGCAAACGGTTCCGACCATCGTCGACCCGCGGGCGCACCTCGAATTCGCGGTGATGACCATGATCGCCCAGACCCAATTCTATACGTCGATTTTAGAGCCCCGGAAAAATTAGTGATGCGCGCAGGAATGGTCGATCGGCGTGCGCAGCGGCAGGAGCGGTCGTGAAGGTCAATATCAGGTCATGGGCGCTGCCGCTGGGCTGCGCGGTCTTGCTGCTTGCGGCCTTCGCGACGCGCGACAGCGACACGGCCTTGCCGGCGCTGATGTTGATGACGGCCGCCGCCGCCCTGTGCGCCCTGGTCTGGGCCCTGCCGGCCACCCAAACGCCCATCCTGGGCCGGCGGCCGGAAATCGTCTGGGTGGCGGGGGCGGGCGTCCTGCTGGCGGTCGCGCTCGCGCTTCAGCCGTTGATGCTGGGGCTGTCGCACTCCTCGACCGGCATTTCGGGTCTTTACGATCCGTCCCGCGCCTGCCTGGAATATCTCAAGCTGGCGGGGGTTGTCTGCGCCTTCCTGTTGGCTTTCCGCATCTCGCTCAACGATGAAAGCGCACGCAACCTGCTCGACGCCGTGATCATCGCCGGCGGCGGCTGGGCGGCGATCGCCATCGTTCTCAATGTGCTCGACGCGGACGTCATCTATGGTGTCCACAAGTCGGCCGGCTCCGGCCGGCTCTCCGGCGCTTTTTCCTCGCCCAACAGTGCCGGCACGCTGTTTGCCGCGACCAGCGTCATGGCCTATGGCCGCCTGCTGTCGCGGTTCTGGTCGATGCGCGCGCCACGCGTCTTCGAACGTATCGATCCGCTGTATCTCGGCATCTGGCTGGTGTCGCTCGCCGCCCTGGTGCTGACCATGTCGCGCATGGGGGTCGTATCGGCGGCGATCGCCACGCTTGTCCTGACCTTCGTGCTGAGCTGGCGGCGGGCCCCGATGAAGTGGCTGCTCATCTGCACGGGCGCGGGCGCCGTGATCCTGATGCTCGGGATGCTGTCTCCGCTGCTCGTGCTCGTGCAGCGCGTGCGCGATCTCAATTCCGACGGCCACGCGCGCACCGTCATCCTCAGCGAGCACATGAAGGTCGCGGTGCACCAGCTATGGCTGGGTTCGGGGCTGGGTTCGTTCAATGCGGTCAACAATACGATTCTGACGACCGCCAACTACATCTATCTGTCGCCGATCCGCGCCATGCACAATGTCTACCTGCAATGGCTGGAAGAAACCGGCATTGTCGGGCTGGTGTGCCTGATCTTGGTCAATCTCGCCGTGCTGCTGCCGATCTATCAGTCGGCCCAGCGTCGGCAAACCATGGGCGCGCGCCTGTGGATCGTTCTGGCCGCCTACCTGGTCTTTCTGATCCACGGCCTGACGGACTATGCTTTCCAGGAGCCGGCGCTGGAGCTGTTCACCGCCGTCCTGCTGGGGACGGGCTTCGCCATGGCGACCAATAGCGGCCGCATGCGCAGCTAGAGCGCCGATTGGGTCCCACCCAATCGCATCGCGCTCTAGGCTTGCGTCCACCAGTCCGTGCGCTTGCGCACCGGGCGGGCAGGATTGCCGACATAGATGGTGGCGGCTTCGAGATCCTTGAAGGCGACGGCGTGGCCGCCCAGCACGGCATAGGGATGCACCGTCACGCCCGGGCCAATGACCGCCCCGGCGGCGATCCATGCACCCTGACCGATCGTGATCGGCCGTGTGATCAGGTCGAAGTCGGGCGAATCGATATTGTGCCCCCCGCCCAGCAGGATGGCGTCCTGGGAGATCAGCGCCCGGGCGCCGACCGTGATCTTGTCGAGATTATAGCAGTTCACGCCTTCGGCGATCACCGCCCGCTCACCCAGTTCCAGGTTGGCGGGATGCCACACCTTGGCCGAACCGCGAACATCCGAATGGGCGCCGACGCGCGCGCCGAAGCTTTTGAGCAGGAAACGGCGCCAGGGATGCAGTTGCCGCGGTGTCCACGACGCCAGCGCCGCCCACGTCACATTCCATAAAAGCCGAAAAACGCGATGGCCCACGCTGTAGGTCGCGCCGCCGTCAACCGGCCTCAAGGCGCCAGGGGTTGTTATCTGGCCGGTCATATGGCCCGCTCCGGGCGCCTGAATTCATTTTGCACGGCAAAAATCCACGTCGAACAATGGGCATGAAACGCAATATATGTCGAAGAATAACAATATATTGGTGAAATAATGCCAACTTGCCCGTTTGTGTGCGGAGCGTCAAGCCTGGAAACCGGACGGAGAGATCCGGGATTCGAGTATTGCCTATTCTAGAAAATGACCGCCGCGAGCAGCGCCCAGAACACGCCGCAGCCCACGGCTACGCCGGCCAGTGCCCAGCCAAGCGGGATCTTGCGTTCGTCCGCGGCACGCGACGTGTCGCTGGGCGCGGCGGACCAGACCTGGCGCAGATTTTCCTGAAGATCGAGGGCGGGCGAAGGCATGGCGTCAACCTGGGTCAAATCGGTCGTCAGCTTGACCGGGGAGGGAGCGAGGGTCGCGATATCAGGCGTGGCTTCGGGCGAGGAAGCCGAACGGGCCAAGGAAGACTTCGAAGACATGGCATGCGCCCTTTCGCTGTGCGACTCGGGAAACTATGCAGCATCAAGGTTAAATCTTGGTGTTGATTATCGCATTGTCTACCTGAATGAAATATTAATGGCGCGTTAGGCTTGTTTTATAAACAGTTATTCATAAAGATTCGACTCAGCGGCATATTGTACGATCTTCAGTTTTCATATGAATGGCCTCGATTACTTTTGCATGGCAGCATATGTTGTAGATATTTTTGCACTGCAAAAATCTATATTCAGAAGATAAGGCGATGAAGCGTCCGAATAATAACGGAAAATGCTTCTGGTCCGGGGCGGGAACGGAGCGGGCCTTGCGGCACATTTTTCGCAAGTGCTTTGATGGGACGTCCATCGGCCGTCGGCCGGACTTCGACATGTACAATTGGATGTGAAAATTTACCGGCCGGGTCGGTCAAAACGCCGGAACCGGCCGGAATGCGCCGTTGTGAGCCATTGCCCGTGGCCCGTTTTGTGCTATGCACAACACATTCTGTTGGCTTGTATTTTTCTGGGTGGGATTGATTATGAAAATTGCCATTGCCGGTCTGGGCTATGTCGGACTGTCGAACGCCATGCTGCTGGCGCGTCACAATACGGTCGTCGCCTACGACATCGTGCCGGCCAAGGTCGAGATGCTCAACAACAAGCAATCGCCGATCGTCGACGCCGAAATCGAACGTTTCCTGGCCGAGGAAAAGCTGGACTTCAAGGCGACGCTGGACGCCAACGAAGCCTTTGCCGGCGCTGACTATATCATCG
>FTDB01002665.1_pt1 | contig 36501 bp, 31 predicted proteins | sample 1639741 | NCBI WGS metagenome assembly FTDB01 (sample SAMEA3914869, study PRJEB12502) | metagenome | biome: forest; material: soil | place: USA | collected 2012-03-12 | depth 0.1 m | reverse complement strand
CCATGAAGGTGGCCGTCTTGCCGTAGGCGTGGGCGACGTTGTGGATGACGTACTTGTAGAGCTGCAGGCGGTCGGCCATGGTCAGCATGTCCGAGAATTTCAGGCCGAGCTCGTGCTGGGCCGGCGCCACCTCATGGTGGTGCTTTTCGGTCTGCATGCCCAGTTCTTCCATGACCGCCAGCATTTCGCCGCGCAGGTCCTGGGCCGAATCGATCGGGTTGACGGGGAAATAGCCGCCCTTGATGCCGGGGCGGTGACCCATATTGCCTTCGGCATAGACCTTGGCCGAGTTTTGCGGCAGTTCGGTCGAATCGAAGGCGTAGCCGGTGTTGTCCGAAGCGATCGACCAGCGCACGTCATCGAAGATGAAGAACTCCGCTTCCGGACCGAAATAGACGGTGTCGCCGACACCCGCGGTCTGCACGAACGACAGGGCCTTCTTGGCGATCGAGCGCGGATCGCGGTTATAGGGCTCATTGGTGTCGGGGTTCACCACATCGCAGAAAAGGAACAGCGTCGTCTGCTGGTAGAACGGATCGATATAAGCCGTCTTGAGATCGGGGCGTAGCTTCATGTCCGACTCGTTGATCGCCTTCCAGCCGGCGATCGAGGAGCCGTCGAACATGGTGCCGTCTTCGAGGAAGTCGGTGTCGACCAGGCTGATGTCGAAGGTCACGTGTTGCATTTTGCCGCGCACGTCGGAGAAGCGTACGTCGACATACTTGACGTCCTTGTCCTTGATGAGCTTGAGAATGTCTGCAGAAGTCATGTTTTGACGCCCCAATGAGCCGATATATTGTCGTTGAGGAGAGCCGTTGCGGCCTTAGACGGCGGCCGGGCCGGACTCTCCGGTGCGGATACGAACGACGTCGAGGACATCGCTCACGAAAATCTTGCCGTCGCCGATCTTGCCGGTGCGCGCCGCGGTCTGGATGGCTTCCAGGGCGGTGGGCGCCAGGTCATCGGCCACAACCAGTTCGATCTTGATCTTCGGCAGAAAATCAACAACGTACTCGGCCCCGCGGTAAAGTTCCGAGTGGCCTTTCTGGCGGCCGTAGCCCTTGGCCTCCAGAACGGTCATCCCTTGTACGCCGATTTCCTGAAGGGCTTCCTTCACTTCGTCGAGCTTGAAGGGCTTGATGACGGCTTCGATTTTTTTCATGAGCAATCCATAACTTAGACCGTTCAGCGTCGTAAAATGTTTGCATTGCGCAAGAATGCAAGCCGTTTTGCGGTGCGGCGGCTCACATGGCTGAAAGAATTGATTACGATGCGTGAACGCGCGAAAACCTGCCTTTAGACCCCGCAACCCGCAAAGTCCAAGGGAAATTACCTTTTAGCGTAGATTCGCCAGTCATAAAGGGAAAATTTACGCGACTCGGCAGGGTAGGGTCGGTCCGCCGGAAAACACGTTTCGCAACTGATCGCGGATGTAACCTTATCACGCGCCACGATTGGCCGAAGCCGTCCGGCAGCGCTGTTTTGGTGCGTTGCAACATGAAGCGCGGTCCTTACGTCCTTCTCACGATCCGCCACATGCCGACGCATCGTCTTCCTATAATCGCAGCCGCATGATGCGGGCCGTTATGCCAGGAGTGAACCCATGCCGCAGACCGCAGCGGACCAGTGGACCGGATGGTGGTATGCCTTAAGCGGACATTTGGCCCACCTGACGCCTGAGGCCTTGCGTCTCAACACCGCTGTCACCGTCGCCATCGTGGCAGGCTCCGCCGCCACGGTCTGGTTGCTGGGCTGGCTGCCGCGCTGGGTATTGCGCCTCACGCCCGGTCTCGGCAAGGCGGAACGCAAGGTCCATGCCTTGCAGGCGCTCCAGTTGACCACCCTGATCCTGCGTGGCGTGGCGGTCATCTACGCTCTTATCCTTGTCGCCCGGACCTGGGGTGTTGATTTGACGGCCTGGGCCACCACCCCGTGGGGGAGCCGTTTTGCGACGACCGGCTCGCGCGTCGTCATTATCCTGGTTATCTCCGCCATCTTCCTTGAAGTGGCCGGCCTTGGCCTTGGCTACGCCATGGGCCGGCTGAAGTCGCGCGCCGGCGGCGATCCGCGCCGTGCCTCGCAGATCGATACGCTTAGCCCGATCGTGCGCAGCGCCGTCCAGATCACCATCTTCATTATCGCCGCCATGACCCTGCTGAGCCAGGTCGGCGTCGAGGTCGCGCCGCTGCTGGCCAGCGCCGGCGTCGTCGGCATCGCTATCGGCTTCGGCGCCCAGACCCTGGTCAGGGACTTCTTCACCGGCTTCTTCCTGATCATCGAGGATATCGTCGCCATCGGCGATGTGGTGCAGATTCAGTCTTTCAGCGGCACGGTCGAGCAGATGACCCTGCGCACCATTCGGCTGCGTGATTTCGACGGCACGCTGCACATCTTCCCATACGGCGAAGCCCAGATCATCCATAACCTGACCAAGACCTATTCCTACGCCGCCTTCGACCTGCCGCTGCGTTACGACAGCGATATCGACAAGGCGGTCGAAGTGATGCGGACCACGGCCGAGGACCTGCGCGGGGATGCCGAATTCGGCCCGATGATCCTCGACGACATCGAAATTCCCGGCACTGACTTGCTGTCGGATATCGGCATCATCATCAAGGCCCGCATCCGCACCCAACCGCGCGAACGCTGGCTGGTGTTTCGCGAATATAATCGGCGCCTCAAGCCAGCCTTCGACGCCGCCGGCATTGTCATGACGCACAAGTAACTCCACTGCCTCGCCACGTCGTGCTTGACGTTATGCCGTCGATACGCCATCACGCGGGCGGACCTTGCGGATGTGGCGGAACTGGTAGACGCACTGGATTTAGGTTCCAGCGCCGCAAGGCGTGGAGGTTCGAGTCCTCTCATCCGCACCACAGCTATTCCACGCTCAGCAACCGCTCGTAAAACCCGCCAAACGTTCCGCCGGGTTCGGCCAGGTGGATTTCCAGAATCCAGTGGCGTTCCTGGCCCAGCGCGTCCGGATTGCGCATGGGGTAGGGGTTGGCAGGGCTGATGTGGTGATGCTGCTTGACGCCCGGCAGGCGCGCGTGTGGGAACTCGGCGACGATATGGCCGGCGATCCGGCCGCCGAACCGCCAGCCGGCCTGCTCGGCGGCACGACACGCAAAGGCATAGAGTTCCGCGCCGGTGATATCGGGGTGTTGGTCGAAGTGACGTTTGACGATAGCGAACTGCTCGGGCAGGGCCTTGACCAGGGCGTGCTTGACCGGATCGTTCCCCACCGCGTAGCTGCGACCGACATCGGCTTCCCAATCGGAAAACACCGGCCCAATATCGAGAAAGACCATGTCGTCCTCGCCGATGGTGCGAACCGCCGGATTGTCGGAAAAATCGCACAGCGTGTTGGCGCCGGCCCGCACGATGCGCTTGTGCCAGTGCGCCTTGACCCCGAAATCGCGCTCGGCCAGGGCATGGATGGCCTTGTCGATCTCGCGCTCCGTTCGCCCCGGTGCGACCAGGCCTTCGTCCTCGACCGCATCGAGCAGGGCCAGGGCCCGTTTTTCGGCCGCCATCAGGGCTGCCAGCCGGTGATTTTCCGGCAAGATCATTGTCTCGTTCATCACGCCAGTCTAGACGTTCGCATCCCTGACCGCCAGCGGAAAGCCGCCATGTCCGATCCTTCCGTTCGTCTCTTTTCCTACGGCACCTTGCAGCTTGAAAGCGTGCAGATGGCCTCTTTCGGCCGCTTGCTGGAAGGCACGCCCGACGCCCTGCCGGGCTATCGCCGGGACATGATCGAAATTGCCGACCCCGAAGTGCTCAAGGCCAGCGGCGAACGTTTTCATCCCGTGGTCAGCGCTTCCGCAAACCCGGCCGATGAAGTCGCGGGCCGGGTCTTCCGCATTACACCAGAGGAACTGGCCGCCGCCGACCTTTATGAAGTCTCCGATTACAGGCGTATCGAGGTTGTGCTCGCATCAGGGATCATGGCCTGGGTTTATGTCCGCGCCTGACATGTGTCGTCGACGGCATCACCGGCGGGCGCCTGGAAATCTGGATACCCGTTTCCGTCCAGCCTTGAGCCGTCATCTTCGCCCAAAAGCCGACCCGTGCTTGACATGGCGCGCTTTCCCGCCAAACCTGCCTGTCTTTTCGGGGATTTGACGAGGCTGGGATAAGATGGCGACAAGGCGTTTCGCACGGCTGCTGTTCGCAGTGGGCATGATCGGGCTGGGTGTGCTCAGTTTCATTTTTGGCAAATACAGCCTGCAATGGGAGCCGGTGCCGGCCTCCGTTCCCGCCAACCTGGCCTATGCCTCGGCGGCGATCCTGGTCCTGGGCGGCTTCCTGATGCTGGCCGGACGGCTGGCCATGCTGGGCGCCGGGCTGGCAGCGGTTTTCCTTGCCATCTGGGTTGTCGTCCTGCAACTGCCGGGCGCCGTCGCCGCCTCGGCCTCGGCCCACGGCTGGCAGGATCTGTCGGGAATCTGGCTCGGCTTCTGCGAGGACCTGGCCATGATGAGCGGCGCCTGGACACTGATGGCCATGGCCGACCAGGACGGCAACGGCGCTTCGACGCGCTTTCTCACCGATGCCACGGGACTACGCATCGCCCGCACCCTGTTTGGCATTGCCTGTCTCGTCTTCGGTGCTTCGCACTTCGCCTTTGCCGATTTCACCTCGACCATGATCCCGGACTGGATTCCGGCCCGCCTGCCGCTGGCCTATATCACCGGCGCCGGTCACATCCTGGCCGGCGTCGCGCTTGTCACAGGCGTGCTGCCGCGCCTGGCCGCCACGCTCGAAGCCGTCATGATGAGCCTGTTTGTCGCCCTGGTGCATGTGCCCATGCTGCTGGCGCACCCGGCGCCTGAGGCGATGCAAGTCGACTGGACAATGCTGTTCGTCGCTATCTCGCTTTCGGCTTCGGCCTGGGCCATCGCAGGCGGCCTTGGCGACAGGCCATGGGGCTTGGCCAAAAGCGACAGCTGATCAGCCCAGGTGCGGGTATTGCGCCACCGTCCGTCCGGCAGCCGCCAGCAGCCAGCACATCTGCATGGCATAGAAATAGCTGAGGCGCTCCGCCGTATCGGGATGGAAGATAACCGCGCCGCCATCCTCGTGCGTCAGGAAATGATCGCGCGCCGCGGCATCGAACACGCGTCGCACATGGGTGCGCGACACGTCGAAGCGCCGCGACAGCTCGGTCAGGGTCACCGACCGTGTCCGTTGCGGCGGAAACCGGCTGTCGGCCTCGCTGGCGATCAGCGCCAGCAGGATCTGCATGCCGGCGTGCTTGTGCAGGAACAGCTTGTGCAGTGACGGATGGACCTTGTCCGGCTCAGCTATGGCGTCGAGCAGGTTGTGGCAATGCCAGCGCGTGAAGGCGGTGGCGATCTCGCCCTCATAGGCGTCGAAGACGGCGCGGGCGGCGGGTTCCACGAGGCAGGCCGCTTCCAGCGCCACGCCGATATGCTTGAGCCAGGCTTCGAGGAACCGCGGCGTCGGCACGAAGACATCGGGGCCGTTGCCTGTTTTGGGGCCGCGAATGATGAAACCGAGATAGCGCAGGTACAGCAGCAGCGCCCGGGCCCGGCCGGGGCTGGACAGCACGGACATGGCCTTCAGCCTTGGCAGGGTCAGGCCGCCGCTGAGGTGCAGATGGATCGCCAGCATGGCCACGCCATAGCGGCCACCATCCTTGTTGACGCCTTCCATGGCCTTGTCGGTAACCTGCAGGTCCAGCTGCGTGCGCGCCAGGGTCTGGACGCTGTCCGCGAAGGCCGGATGGGCGATGACGGCGTCGATCATCGCCTGGTCGATCTTGCGGCCCCAGCCGGCCAGGCCGCCGCCGCTCACTGTCGTTGCGCTGTCCATCGCGAATCCCTTGTTGCGCCAAGGTCATGCCCGCTATGCCACGTTTTTTCGGCAGACGCAGCAAATGTCGCGTCAAAGCCGACATTTCCGCCGCCGGCAGAAAAGAATTGCGCCGGACGCCGCGCCATCGGATAGTCGCCCGCACACAACAGGGGGCCGCCATGAAAGGCTTGTTCGCGTTTTTCATCGTCCTGGCCATGGCGGCTGGCGTCGCCGCAGGCTGGGCAAGCCACCAATACCTGACGCCCGACCAGTTGAAGATCGCCGTCATGGTCTTCGCCACCCTAACCAAGATTTTCCTCAGCCTGATCAAGATGATCATCGCGCCGCTGGTGCTGTTCACCCTGATTGCCGGCATCGGCCACATGGAAGACGCCGCCTCCGTCGGCCGCGTCGGCCTGAAAAGCCTGGGGTGGTTCCTGACCTTGTCCATCGTTTCGCTGCTGCTGGGCCTCGTCATGGTCGAATGGCTGCATCCCGGCGCCGGCATGACCATCGCCACGGCCGGCGATCCTACCAGCATCCCGGCCACCAGCGCCTTCACCCTCGACAACTTTATCGACCACGTCATCCCGACCTCGATCGTCAAGGCCATGGCTGACAACGAAATCCTGCAGATCGTCGTCTTCGCCGTCTTCGTCGGCACCGCCATCGCCATGCTGGACAAGAAGTCGCCACGCGTTATGGAACTGGCCGAGGAGGGGGCGTCGATCATGCTCAAGGTCACCACGGTGGTGATGAAGTTCGCGCCCTTCGCCATTTTCGGCGCCCTGGCCAAGACCGTGGCCGAACAGGGCCTGGGTATCCTCATCACCTATGCCAAATTCGTCGGCGGCTTCTACGCCACCATGGGCGTGCTGTGGATCATCCTGATCGGCTTGGGCTTCCTGTTCCTCGGCGGACGCATGCTGAAACTGCTTGGCGTCATACGCGAACCGGCCCTGCTGGCCTTCTCGACCGCCAGCTCCGAAGCCGCCTACCCCAAGCTGCTCGACGGACTGCCCACGGTCGGCATTTCGCGCAAGATCGTGTCGTTCGTCCTGCCGCTCGGCTACTCGTTCAATCTCGATGGCTCGATGCTTTACTGTACCTTCGGCACCATCTTCATCGCCGAAGCTCACGGCATCCATTTCACCCTGGCCCAGAAGGCGATGATGCTGGTCCTGCTGCTGGTGACCTCGAAGGGTATCGCCGGCGTGCCGCGCGCCTCGCTGGTCGTCATCATGGCGACCCTGACCTATTTCGGCCTGCCCGATGCCTGGATCGCCCTGGTGCTGGGCGTCGACCACCTGCTCGATATGGGCCGCTCGGCCACCAACGTCGTTGGTAATAGCGTCGCATCGGCGGTCATCGCCAAGTGGGAAGACAAGCTCGACAAGGATGAGGTCGCCCCCGGAGCCCAGGTGTGAAGCTGCTGATCGCCCTGGCGCACTGGGCCGCCTCATTGTGGGCGCTGGCCGTGGGCGGCATCCTGACGTTCTGGGCTCGTCCAACGACACCGGCATGGGTGACATCGGCATGGCGCTACTGGCGGGTGGCATCCTGTTCAACCCGCTGGTCCTGAAGCTCATCCCTGTCCGCGCCTATCCGACGCGGCTGGTCATCGCTTTTTTCCTGGTCGTTCTGGCGGTGGCGTGGAACCACTTTTACCGCCGCTGATCACTCCGCCGGCTGCGGGCGCGGCGCAGGCTTTATTTTCGACCATGTACGCGCAAACGGCAGGGCGAGGTGCGTCGCCAGACTCGTCGACGTCGTCAATTCGTCCTTGGCGCCATGCTCATCATAAAGTCCCAGCCGCAACACTTCACCCTGCGGAATATACAGAGTCCCGAATATCCAGTCCCACACCGACAGGCAGAAGCCCAGGTTCTTGTCGAAGTGGCGCGGATCGGTCGAATGGTGGATCTGGTGATGTGCCGGCGTCTGCAGGATGTAGGCCAGCACGCCCGGCGCCGACATCTTCACATGGCTGTGGCGCAGATGCAGCGTCGTGCAGATGAAGGCGATCAGGATCACGCCCGGGCTCCACATGGCCATATAGTCGAGGTCGGGGCCGAACAGCCACGTCACGCCGGCCCGCACCACCGCCGACACCGCGCCCATGACGAACGGCACCAGCAAATATTCCACCGGATGCTGGCGCCATTCCACCAGTGGGGTCAGCACTTCGGCCGAATGGTGGACCTTGTGGAACTCCCACAGCCAGTCGACATGATGCAGCAAATAATGCGACAGCCAGTAGCCGAATTCGAGCGCCAGGTAGATCGCCAGCGGCACCGCGACCAACGCCCATAGCGGCAGGGCGTGCGACGCGGCGCCCGGGCCGATCACCGGTTCAGCGGCGTAAAGAATAAGCTGGCTCAGGCCCGTCATGCCGCCGAACACGATCAGCGCCTGGAAAGCCAGGTAAATGCTGGAAAAGACATACATCTTGATGTCGAGCCGCGTCGAGGCATGACGCAGCAGGCGGCGCGGCGCCAGGTAGCGCAACAGCCCCCGGATGGTGGTCTTTCGCCCACGGCGGCTCCACAGGTAAAACCCGGCCGCCAGCACGGCCGCGCCGGCATAGCTGCCCCACCAGGTCTGTTCGGCCATGTCGAACACGCGCAGGATGGGCGCAAGGAGAGCGGCGAGATAAGGGGCAAAGTCGAAATGCATGCTCCGCATCTTATACGGCGAGGGTTAAAAATCGCCTCGGCAGGGCTGAAATTTTACTTTTCCAATGCAAGTAAGCAGTGGGCTTGCAAGTGGCAACTATCATTCGGGCGTTCGGGCCCGGCGTCCGGCGTGGAACTTGCATCGTTTCTCTCACGAACACCGATGCAGGGGCGCCATGCTGAATTCCACTGTTTCATACGGACACAAGGTCCTTTCGGCTCCGCCGGAGACGCGTGGCAAGATCATCACCAGCCCGTTCGGCACGTGGTGGCTTCTGGGCGCGCTCGCCATCATGTTCAGCGGCAGGTTTGTCCTTCATTTCAACCATACGACGCGCCTTGCGCCCATTCATCACGACGATCTCGCCACCTGCGTAGCCGCAGCCCTCGCCGTTGGCCTGTTTTCGGCTGTCATCGCCATGACGGAGCCCGCTCAGGGGCTGAAGACGCGCATTGCATTTGCCGTCTTTGGCGCCGTGGTGGGCGCGATGGCCGGCGCCATGGCTGCCGGCCAGGCGCTTAGGATCGCGCATGACGTAGTGGACTTTCCCAAAGGGAATACGACTGCGTCATGGTCGGAATGGCCCGTCGAACGGGCTTACGAGACCCATGTCCGCTCCATTGGCCGCCAATATGTTGCGACGGCGCACGGGACATTCGGCATATATTTCGGCGACTTCCAGCGAATGTGGCTGCGCCGTGGCACCGGCGTGGATGTGCTTGGCCGGCGTGAGGTCATCGATACGGGTGGTTTCTGCGTCCGCGTGCCGGTACAGACATCGGGCGACGCTGTTCGTGTCATGCTTGGCCCGATGGATGAATTGCCTAAGGACAGCGTTATCCCGTGCGGGCAGCCGGGCGGATAATGACCACGCCGGTTGGCTGGCCGGAGCTAAATCCATCTCAATCGACGTTTTAACCCTGATAACCGTTGACCTCGCGGCCAATCGTGCCATAAGGGCTCATCTTTTGGCGCGCCCGTTCACGCGAGCGCGTCCGATGCCATTTCAGCCGCCTGACGACGCCCGATCCGGGATCGGACCAGTCCCGGGCACAAGGTAAAGAAGTCGATGCAAGTCGTTGAAAAATCCAATGAAGGTCTCAGCCGCGTCCTCGAAGTGACGGTGACCAAAGACCAGCTGACGCAAAAGCTGGACAAGAAGATCGCCGAAATCACGCCCAAGATGAACATCAAGGGCTTCCGTCCGGGCAAGGTGCCGGCCGGTCACGTGCGCAAGATGTACGGCCGCGAGCTGATGGGCGAAATCGTCCAGGAAACCCTCAACGAAACGACCCAGGCCGCGCTGGACCAGGCTTCGATCCGTCCGGCTTCGCAGCCCGAACTGACGCCGGTCGGCGATATCGAGGCGGTGATCAAGGGCGATGCCGACCTGGCGTACCAGATCGCCGTTGAAATGATGCCGATCTTCACGCCGGTCGAGCCGGCCTCGCTCGAACTCAACCGTCCGGTCTACGAACCGACCGACGCCGATGTCGGCGAAGCGCTGAAGAACGTCGCCGCCGGCACCAAGTCGTATGAGCCCAAGAAGGGCAAGAAGAAAAAGGGCGCGGCCGAAGAAAACTGGGTAGCCACGGCTGCCGACGGCGACAAGCTGATCATCGATTTTGTCGGCAAGATCGGTGACGACGCTTTCGAGGGCGGCACGGCCGAAGGCGCGGAACTGGTCATCGGCTCGGGCCAGTTCATCCCGGGCTTCGAAGAGCAACTGGTCGGCGCCAAGAAGGGCGAGACCAAGGTTCTCAACGTCACCTTCCCGGCGGATTACGGCGCCGCCAACCTGGCCGGCAAGGCCGCGACCTTCGAAACCACGGTGCAGGACATTCTGACGCCCAAGGAAGGCGAGCCTGACGACGACATGGCCAAGAGCCTGGGACTCGAAAGCCTCGATGCCTTGAAGGCCATCCTGAAGACGCAGCTTGAACAGCAGTACAAGACGGCTTCGCGGTTCAAGATGAAGCGCCAGCTTCTTGATATCCTGGATGAGAAGCACGATTTCGAATTGCCCAAGCGCATGCTCGACGCCGAATTTGCCGGCATCTGGCAACAGGTCGAGCAGGACAAAGCCGCCGGCCAGCTGTCCGAGGAAGACGCCGCCAAGCCTGAAGCCGACCTCAAGGCCGAGTACATGAAGATTGCCGAGCGTCGCGTGCGCCTCGGCCTGGTATTGGCCGAAATCGGCACGCGCCAGAACGTCCAGGTCAGCGACCAGGAAGTCAACCAGGCGATCATGCAGGAAGCCCGCAACTACCCGGGCCAGGAACGCCAGGTGTTCGATTTCTACCGTCAGAACCAGGCTGCCGCCGCCCAGCTGCGCGCGCCGATCTACGAGGAAAAGGTCTGCGACGTGATCTTCTCGCTCGCCAAGGTCACCGATGAGCCGATCAGCAAGGATGACCTGCTGAAGGATGACGAAGAGTCTTAAAAGTTTTCTTCAAGCTTTTGAATATAAAGAAAAGGGGCTCGCTGTCGCGGGCCTCTTTTTTTATTGCGCCGGAAGTGTTTCGAGACGTTCGTAGCCGGCTTCCATGCCCTCCATCATCGGTGTCGCGATGGCCAGGTCGCGCGCCGCTGGCGAAGCATAGGTGATGTCCATGACCAGCCGCGTCTTGCCGCCGTCCTCGCTGAAGGCCAGGTGCGTATCCGCCGGCCCCTGCGTCCAGTCGTCATCGAATCTCTGCGTGTCGGCCAGGGTTTCAGGCGCTTCAACAATGCGATAAGTGCCCGACAGCGCCATCGCCAGTCCATTGGCATTGTGCCATTCGTAACGATAGTGCCCACCGACTTTCAGGTTGACCTCGCATACCGGCATGGTCCAGCCCGGCGGCCCCAGCAGCCAGCGCCGGATAAGCGCCGGCTGGGTATGGGCATCCCACACCAACTGGCGCGGGGCGTTGAAGTCGCGTGTGAGGCGGAGGGTGCGGTCGCCAGGCAGGGTGGCGCTGAGGCGACCGACGGTCTTGAAGACGGGGTGCATGGCGGTCTCCTCAGGCAAGCGGCTTGTTGAGCTGGGTGCGATAGTCGGCCACATCGGCGGCGTTGTCCGGGCCGGTGACATAGACTTCCCACAGGTCGTCGCGGGTCGGCAGCGCACTGTCGTCGATCCAGCGCATGAACTCGCCCCAGCCCTGGCCCAGGCCGTGATAGCCGCCGTGATAGATGGTGCGCGCGGCGCGATGGGCCGGTAAGACGCCTGGCTGCACGCGGCCCTGGGGTTTGACTTCAGCCGGCACCGGCACGCAAATTTCAAAATCAAAGGCTTCTGAGGGCTTTTTAAAGTGATGCGTAAACCATGGCCCGGCCGGTTCAATCCCTTGGTCGGCCAGAACCTTGTACACTTCCTGGATGCCGGGGCCCATGTGATGCATGATTTCCGACGACGGCACATTCAGGCGCAGGCTGGCGATGGTTTGCGCCGGCACATCGACGATTTCTGGTGTTTCGATCATGGCGTTTTTCCTTCAATTGATGGGATCGTTCGATGTGGCGGGCGCCTGCAAATCCTCGAGCAGGGCGTCGAGGCGCTGATAACTGCCCTCCAGGGCGCGGCAGTAATCTTCCAGCCAGGAGGTCGCCGCCTTCAATGGCCCGGTTTCGGCACGAACAGGGCGGCGCTGCTTGTCGCGGCCGCGCGACACCAGGCCGGCGTTCTCCAGCACCCTAAGATGTTTGGAAATGGCTGGCTGGCTCATGGCGAAGGGGGCGGCCAGGTCCATGACCGAGACCTCGCCACCGGCCAGCCGGGCCAGGATGGCGCGACGGGTGGGGTCGGCCAGCGCAATGAAGGTGGCGTCAAGATCGGTGGGCGGCATATGCATAACCTATCATATATATAACTCAACAGTTATGTACATTTTTAGTTATATAACGTCAAGGTTATATTTATGCGTGGCGACCGACCTCTTGAAATCCTGTGCACAAGTTGCCAAGTTGCCGGAGGAGGGCGCGGGCGCTCATCTAAGGTTAACGGTTACGGCCTTATAAGCGCGTGCAAAGCCCGTCATTTCACCAACAAAGGATTCGTGAATGCGCGACCCTATCGACAACCTGACCATGAACCTGGTGCCCATGGTCGTGGAGCAATCCTCCAGAGGCGAACGCGCCTACGATATCTTCTCGCGCCTGCTGAAAGAGCGCATCATCTTCCTGACCGGCCCGTTCGAGGACGGTATGGCCTCTCTCATCTGCGCCCAGTTGCTTTTCCTCGAATCGGAAAACCCGAAGAAGGAAATCTCCATGTATATCAACAGCCCCGGCGGTCAGGTGACCTCGGCGCTGGCGATCTACGACACCATGCAATACATCAAGTCGCCGGTTTCGACCGTGTGCATGGGCATGGCCGCCTCGGCCGGCTCGCTGATCCTGCAGGCCGGCGAGAAGGGCCAGCGCATTTCGCTGCCCAACTCCAAGATCATGGTTCACCAGCCTTCGGGCGGGGCGCGCGGCATGGCGACCGACATGGAAATCCAGGTCGAGGACATGCGCAAGACCAAGCGTCTGCTCAACGAAATCTACGTCAAGCATACCGGCCAGACCTATGAGACGATCGAGCGCACGCTTGACCGCGACCGTTACATGACGGCCGAGGAAGCCAAGGCGTTCGGCCTGATCGACCACGTTTTCGAGAAGCGTTCCGAAGCCGAAACAGCAGCTTAGGTTTATCATTTATAACGATGGATGAAGCGCGGCTGTGAAACGGCCGCGCTTTTCTATTGTCCGGGGCGGCCGTGAAAGACGCGGTAATGGCCTGTGCCGGCGGCGGCGATCATTTCCCTGTCGCCGGCCGTATCGCCAAAGGCCGCTTCCACCACGACTTCGTCGCCATATGCCTGGCGCAGGCGGCGCATCTTTTCTTCCCCACGGCAATTGGGGCCGTCCAGATCGGGCAGCAACCGGTCCTCTTCGGAAAAGCCCAGCCGCGTGCCGATAACCCGGTCGGCGCCGATCAACTCGCCGAGTGGCGCCACCAGCATCTCAGGCGAGGCGGTAACGATCACGCGTTGGCCTCCGGTCGCCTGCCACGTCTGCAAGGCGTCCGGCCGGAACAGGCCCATTCCGGTCTTGTCGACAAACGCCTCGATTCGGGCCTTCAACGCGTTTCGCGTCACGGGGCCGAGCAGGGCGTACAAAAGGCGCGATTTCAACGCCCCGCGATCATGCGTCCAGGCGTAATCCACCAGCAACCCCGGCTTGATCAGCAATTGCCAGGCCACTGCAGAGATACCAAAGGAATCAAACAGAAAACTTATAAAGCTGTCCTTAAACGTCAAGGTGCCGTCGAAATCGAAGGCGCTGATTCTTCCGGGTTCGGAGGGCATGGCAGTTTATTTTTAACGGTTGACGATGGCGGTGTGGCTTTTCATCCGCACGTCTTATCCTATATGAAGGGGAAGAGGCGACATATTTGGCGCAGGCGGTTGAGGCGGGTCCGAAACTGTGCATAAATGCCAGTGATATGCGCAATTGTAAGAGGCATTCCGGCCAGTTAGCCAAGCTTTAAGGCTTGCGGCCGTAAAGTGCCATGTACCAGCGGTAAGGGGTGGCCTGAAAAACCCGCATCCTTTCCGCGACTTGAGGTGAAAAAAGCATATGACGAAAGCCGCTGCAGGCGATTCCAAGAGCACCCTTTACTGTTCTTTCTGCGGAAAGAGCCAGCACGAGGTGCGCAAGCTGATTGCCGGGCCGACCGTTTTCATCTGCGATGAATGCGTCGAGCTGTGCATGGATATCATCCGCGAAGAGCACAAGATCGCCTTCGTCAAGTCCAAGGACGGCGTCCCCACGCCCAAGGAAATCCGCGAAGTGCTCGATGACTATGTCATCGGGCAATCCCAGGCCAAGAAGGTGCTGAGCGTCGCGGTCCACAACCACTACAAGCGCCTGAACCATGCCCAGAAAGGCAACGACGTCGAGCTGGCCAAGTCGAACATCCTGCTGATCGGGCCGACCGGCTCGGGCAAGACCTTGCTGGCCCAGACCCTGGCCCGCATCATCGACGTGCCGTTCACCATGGCCGACGCCACCACGCTGACCGAAGCCGGTTACGTTGGCGAGGACGTCGAGAACATCATCCTGAAGCTGCTCCAGGCGGCCGACTACAATGTCGAACGCGCCCAGCGGGGCATCGTCTATATCGACGAAGTCGACAAGATTTCGCGCAAATCGGATAACCCGTCGATCACCCGTGACGTGTCGGGCGAAGGCGTGCAGCAGGCGCTGCTGAAGATCATGGAAGGCACCGTCGCCTCCGTGCCGCCGCAGGGCGGGCGCAAGCATCCGCAGCAGGAGTTCCTGCAGGTCGATACCACCAATATCCTGTTCATCTGCGGCGGCGCCTTCGCCGGCCTGGAAAAGATCATTTCCGGCCGCGGCAAGGGCACGTCGATAGGCTTCGGCGCCTCGGTGAAGGACCCGGAAGATCGCCGCACCGGTGAAATCCTGCGCAATGTCGAGCCCGACGATCTGATGAAGTTCGGCCTGATTCCGGAATTTATCGGCCGCCTGCCGGTTCTGGCCACACTGGAAGATCTCGACGAAGTGACCCTGGTCAAGATTCTGACCGAGCCGAAGAACGCCCTGATCAAACAGTACCAGCGCCTGTTCGAGATGGAGAACGTGTCGCTCAATTTCACCGATGAGGCGCTGATGGGCGTTGCCCGCAAGGCCATCGTGCGCAAGACCGGCGCTCGCGGCTTGCGTTCTATCCTGGAAGGCATCCTGCTCGACACCATGTACGAACTGCCCAACATGCAGAGCGTCGAGGAAGTGGTCATCAATGGCGAGGTCGTTGAGGAACGCGCCCAACCGCTGCTGATCTATGCCGAAAAACGTTCCGGCGGCGCGGCTTGACGTCGGCGCTGTAACCGGACAGGGTAGGCGCACCGTTTTTTCAATCGTGAGCCGACGTTTTGCCTGACTCATCAAACCTTACAGCGCGCCCTTCAGGTCTGAAAGGCGCGCTGTCCCGTCTTTACTGGGGCGCCGGCCGCCGCATTGGCCTGACACCGCCGCCACCGCCTTTGACGCCATTGCAGGAAACGGGTGCGTCACCGCTGCTGGAAAAGACCATCGCCATGCTGGCGCAGATCAAGCCCGGCACGTACCTGCCGGACGAGGTCGCCTGCTTCGATCCGGGCGAAATCGAGGAACTGGCGGCCACGCTCAACTGGCTGATCTATGCGCCGTCAAGCCTGCGCAAGGCGCTGCAATCGCGCGGCGTCACGGTGACGCGCGCCGACTTCTATTCCGAGGTGCCGACCGTGGCCGACTTGGAAGCCAGCTTCGCCACGCCGTCGAAACTGAAGCTCGACAAGGTCTTTCCCGATCCTGACTTCCTGCGCCGGTTCCTGGCCGAGCTCGATGCTTTCGCCGGCGAATTCACGGCGCCGAAGCTGGCGCCCGAGGCCTCGACCTATTCGTGGGAAGGGGGTGCCTTCGGTTTCAGCGACGCCATGGCCTATTACTGCATGATCCGCCTTAAGAGGCCGAAAACGATCATTGAGATCGGTAGCGGCGCTTCCACCCTGGTAGCGCGGATGGCCGTCGCCAAAAACGGCTTCGGGCGCGTTGTTGCCGTCGAGCCCTATCCCCTTGACTACCTACCGGGGCTGAAAGATGTCGAACTGGTGCGGGAGCGCGCCCAGGATCTCGACAGCGCCTTTTTCAACGAACGTTTCGAAGACGGCGACATGCTGTTCATCGATTCGACGCACACGGTGAAGCACGACTCCGACGTCCTGCACATCTACCTGCGTGTCCTTCCGGAAATCGTCAGCGACATCACCGTCCACGTGCATGATGTCTACCTGCCCGGGCCGATGCCGATCAACATGCTGCGCGAGCAGCAGATTTACTGGAACGAACAGTATCTGCTCTACGCCTATATGCTCGATAATCCGCGAGTCCGCACCCTGTTTGGCAGCCGTTACCATATCGTTGAAAACTTCAACCAAATCACCGCCTTCATGTACGGGCAATACCAGCCGGGCGGGGCCAGTTTCTGGTTTGAGCAGGCGGGAAAACGCTGAACAGGCTTGTCGCGCAAGACTTCCGTGAACGGACAAAAATCGTCTATATAGAGCGGCTTCGGACATTTACCTCATCCTGGCTATGAAGCGCAATTTCGCGACCGTAATCGCGTTTTTGTTATGAACTTACCGCTTTCCTAGGCTTGCCTCTCCGCGAGCATTTGATAATGGTGTTACGCGCCGTTGCAAACGCGCGTTCGGTCCCATGCCGGCGGCCGGACCATGCCAGGGAGGCCCGCATGCCAGTAATTGACAATACCCAGCCCACATTGGCCCTGACCGAGAGCTTTGTGATGGAAGGTGTATTTGAGGGGCACGATAGCGGCGGCGGCATCGGGCTTGGCTTCTTGCGCATCTTTGCCGGTAATTTCGGCCTGAACGGTCAGCCGCTGGCGGATGGCCGGCTGATATCGATCGCGTCCAATACGGCCGTGTTCTCGGAAATCGGCACCACCTATGGCGGCAACGGCACCACGAACTACGCGCTGCCGGACCTGCGCGGCCGGCTGGCGGTCGGCATGGACCAGGGATTTGGCTTGCCGAACATCGACGAAGGTGAGCAGTTCGGCTCCAATACGTTCACGGTCAATCAGACCCACCTGAGCTATCATTCCGGCGGCAGCAGCCAGCCGCTCGACAACGAGCAATCGTCGCTGGGCCTGCGCTACATGATCCAGATCGAGGGCATTTTCCCGAGCCAGGGCGGCGGCGGCGGTACCGGCGGCAATTTCCTGCTTGGCAATGTTGGCTTGTTCGCCGGCGGTTACAATCCGGCGGGCTGGGCGGAATGCGCCGGGCAACTCCTGTCCATTCAGCAGAACCAAGCCCTTTTTGCGCTTTTGGGTACGACCTACGGCGGCAATGGCATCACCACCTTTGCCCTGCCGGACCTGCGCGGCCGTACCGTCATCGGTGCGGGGCAGGGCCCAGGCCTGTCCAACTATGTGCTTGGCCAGCAGATTGGCACGCCCACGACCACCATTACCGACGGCACCACGCCTGCCGATATGGGCGGGCAGGGCCTGCCGGGCGACAATCACCAGCCGTCTTTGGCCCTCAACTATGTCATCGCTCTTTCCGGCATCTATCCGACTAATGACGGCGGCGGCTACGAGGACCAGGAGGACATCAATATCGGGGAAATCATGGCAACCGCCGTCAATTTTGCCCCCAGCGGCTTCGCGATCTGCGCGGGCCAGCTTTTACTGATTTCCCAAAACACAGCTCTATTCTCGATTCTGGGCACGACCTACGGCGGTGACGGCAAAAGCACCTTCGCCCTGCCGGACCTGCGCGGTCGCTCCATCATCGGCACGGACGACAACCATATCCTCGGGCAACAGGACGGCAGCGAAACCTACAGCCTGTCCTCGAACTTCTCGTCTCTGACCATCAATGACAGCGACGATGGCCATACCCTGTTCGGCGGCGACGCCAACGACCTGATCATGGGCAATGGCGGCAACGATACTCTCGATGGCGGTCTCGGCGCCGATTCGCTTTACGGCGGCACCGGCGACGATACCTACGTGGTCAATGACGTCGCCGATCTCGTCATTGAAAAGGACGGCGAAGGCACGGATACGATCAACAGTTCGGTCTCCTTCACCCTGGTGGCCAATGTCGAAAACCTGACCTTGACCGGCTCGGCCAATATCGACGGCATCGGCAACAGCCTTGACAATGTCATGATGGGCAACGCCGGCAAGAACACGCTCAAGGGCATGGACGGCAACGACTGGCTGGATGGCGGCGCCGGCGTCAGCACGCTTTACGGCGGCTCCGGCAACGACACCTATGTCGTGCACAGCACCAACGACAAGGTCTCCGAAACCCTGGGCGGCACGGACAACGGCGGCATCGATACCGTCCGTTCGTCGGTCACCTTCACGCTCGGCGTCTATTTCGAAAACCTGATCCTGACAGGCACCAACGCCATCAACGGCACGGGCAACGACCTCGACAACCAGATTACCGGCAACGACGCCAACAACACCCTGACGGGTCTCGGCGGCAATGACTTCCTCGACGGCGCCGGCGGCTCAGATACCATGGTCGGTGGCATCGGCAACGATACCTACGTCGTCGGCAACAAGTTCGACGTGGTCACCGAAAACGTCAACGAGGGCACAGATGAAGTGCGTTCGTCGATCACCTATACGCTGGGCGCCAATGTCGAGAACCTGACCCTGACAGGCTATGCCGACATCAACGGCACCGGCAACAGCGTCAACAACATCATCTATGGTAACGTCGGCAACAATATCCTCGATGGTGGCGCCGGCGCCGATACCATGTACGGCGGCTCCGGCGACGATACCTATATCGTCGGCAATGCCTTCGACAAGGCGATCGAGAACATCAACGAGGGCACAAACGATACCGTCCAGGCGTCGGTCACCTACACCATCGGCGCCAATATCGAGAATCTGGTCCTGACCGGCACCACCGATATCAACGGCACCGGCAATGTCGACAACAACGACATCACCGGTAATTCGGGCAACAATATCCTCGATGGCAAGGGCGGCGCCGACTTCATGGCCGGCGGCCTGGGCAACGACACCTATATCGTCGACAACGGCGACGACAGCATACAGGAAAACGCCAACGGCGGCACCGATCTGGTCAAGGCCTCGGTCGACTATACGCTGGATGACAACCTCGAAAACCTGACCTTGACCGGCACGCTGGATATCTCCGGCACGGGCAACAACATCAACAACATCATCATCGGCAATAGCGGCAACAACTGGATCGACGGCCAGGGCGGCGCCGACGCCATGTCGGGCGGCCAGGGCAACGACACCTATATCGTCGGCAATGCCTTCGATACGGTCACCGAGAATGTCAACGAAGGCAACGACACCGTGCAGTCGTCGGTCACCTTCACCCTGGGCGCCAATGTCGAAAACCTTGTCCTGACGGGATCGAACAATATCAACGGCACGGGCAACACGCTCAACAACGTCATCACCGGTAATACCGGCAACAATGTTCTCAACGGCGGCGGCGGCGCGGATACCTTCGTTTTCGGCTCCTCTTTCTACAACGGCCTCGACCATGTCGTCGATTTCACCTCCGGCCAGGATCACCTGAGCTTCAAAGGCAGCGATTATAATATCGCGGCGGGTTCATCCCTTGATCCGTCGCAGCTCAGCCTGACCGGCGCGGCGGTCGGATATGGGGCGCAGTTCGTCTACGATCCAGCGTCGCACACGCTCTATTGGGACGGCGACGGCCAGGGCCTCAGCGCTGCGCCCATAGCCCTTGTCGTCTTCAACAATGGCGCGGCTCCGGCGGTCGGCGATTTTGTCTTTACCTGATCCCGGGTTTACGAACACAGGACAAAACAGCGTTCAGGACGCGCTTAACGGCGCGTCTTGAAAAGCCGCGCCTATCCCCCACATTCGTTATAACCGTCCGGTATGCCGGCCGTGGGTTTTGCAGACTGAACCTGCAAGCCACAGCCGGCGTATTTCAGGTGGATGTCGTTTAAGACTCTGTTGATCGACGCAGCCTTAGGCTTATCATGTGTAACGGCGGCGGCCGGAATCAGAGTCTTGTATCGCGGTGACCCCGCTAAGGAAGTACCATGTTAGAACTCGTGACCATTCCCGTCCTGCCATTGCGCGATATCGTCGTTTTCCCGCACATGGTGGTGCCGCTGTTCGTCGGCCGGGAAAAATCGGTTCAGGCGTTGGACGAGGTGATGAAGGGCGACAAGCAGATCCTGCTCGCTACCCAGAAAAACTCCTCTGATGACGATCCCGACGCCGACGCCATCTATGAAATCGGCGTGCTGGCCAATGTGCTGCAACTGCTGAAGCTGCCCGACGGCACCGTCAAGGTGCTGGTTGAAGGCAAGTCGCGTGCGCGCATCAAGCGCTTCACCTCGACCGATCATTATTACGAAGCCGAAGCCTATGTGCTTGAGGCCAGCCTGTCCGAAGGGCCGGATACCGAAGCGCTGGTGCGCGCGGTCTCCGAGCAGTTCGAGAACTATATCAAGCTCAACAAGAAGATTCCGCCGGAAAGCCTGAACGCTCTGGCCGAAATTACCGATCCGGGCGTGCTGGCCGACTCGATTTCGGCGCACCTGGTCGTCAAGATCGCCGACAAGCAGGCCTTGCTCGAACAACTGGCGGTTTCGAAGCGGCTGGAAAAAATTTACGCCCTGATGGAAGGCGAAATTTCCGTCCTGCAGGTCGAAAAGAAGATCCGCTCGCGCGTCAAGCGCCAGATGGAGAAGACCCAGCGCGAATACTACCTGAATGAGCAGATGAAGGCCATCCAGCGCGAGCTCGGCGAACAGGACGAGGGCAAGGACGAACTCCTTGAACTCGAGAAGAAGATCAAGGCGACCAAGCTTTCCAAGGAAGCCCGCACCAAGGCGATGGCCGAGCTCAACAAGCTGCGCCATATGTCGCCGATGTCGGCCGAATCGACGGTCGTGCGCAACTATCTCGACTGGCTGCTGTCGATCCCATGGGGTGCCGCCAAGCCGAAGCCGATCGACCTGCAAAAGGCCGAGGATATCCTTGAAGCCGACCACTATGGCCTGGAAAAGGTCAAGGAACGCATCCTTGAGCATCTGGCCGTGCAGGCGCGCATGGGTACGCTGAAAGGTCCTATCCTGTGCCTGGTCGGACCTCCGGGCGTTGGCAAGACCAGCCTGGGCAAGTCGATCGCCAAGGCCACGGGCCGAGAATTCGTCCGTATCTCGCTGGGCGGGGTGCGTGACGAATCGGAAATCCGCGGTCACCGCCGCACCTATATCGGTTCGATGCCGGGCAAGATCATCCAGAACATGAAGAAGGTGAAGTCGACCAACGCCTTCTTCCTGCTCGACGAAATTGACAAGATGGGCAATGACTGGCGCGGCGATCCGGCTTCGGCCCTGCTCGAAGTGCTGGATCCGGCGCAGAACTCGACCTTCAATGACCATTATCTCGAAGTCGATTACGACCTCTCGAAGATCATGTTCGTGACGACCGCCAACTCGCTGAACATGTCGCAGCCGCTCCTCGATCGCATGGAGATCATCCGCATCCCCGGCTATACCGAGGATGAAAAGGTCGAGATCGCCAAGCGCCACGTCCTGCCCAACCTGATGAAGGAACATGGCCTGACGGCGGCAGAATTCGTCGTGCCGGAAGACGCCATCCGCGACCTCATCCGCTATTATACGCGTGAGGCCGGGGTGCGGTCGCTGGAACGTGAACTCGGCAACCTGGCGCGCAAGGTCATCCGCGACCTGGTCAAGGAAAACGTCAAGTCGATCACCATCGACGGCGAGCGCGTGGCCAAGTACGCCGGCGTGCGCAAGTATCACTATGGCGCCACCGACGAAACCGACCAGGTCGGTATCGTCACCGGCCTGGCGTGGACCGAGTTCGGCGGCGACATCCTGACCATCGAAGCCATCAAGATGCCTGGCAAGGGTGGCATGAAGGTGACCGGCAACCTCAAGGACGTCATGAAGGAATCCGTTTCGGCGGCCAATTCCTACGTCAAGGCGCTGGCGCCGCGCTTCGGCATTCTGCCGCCGGTGTTCGACAAGACCGATGTCCACGTCCACGTCCCGGAAGGCGCCACGCCCAAGGACGGCCCCTCGGCCGGCGTCGCCATGGCGGTGGCCATGGTCTCGGTCCTGACCGGCATTCCGGTGCGAAAGGACCTGGCCATGACAGGGGAAATTACCCTGCGCGGTCGCGTCCTGCCGATCGGTGGTCTCAAGGAAAAGCTGCTGGCGGCCCTGCGCTCCGGCATCAAGACCGTACTGATCCCGAAGGAAAACGAGAAGGACCTGATCGAGTTGCCGCAGAACGTCAAGGCCGGTCTCGAAATCATCGCCGTGTCGCAGGTCGAGGAGGCGCTCAAATATGCACTGACCAAGCCGCTGACGCCGGTCGAATGGATCGAGCCGGTGGTGGTCAATGCCGCGGTTACCTCTGGTGCCGATGACTCCGAGGCGGCCACCGCGCACTGATTCGACGACCCCTTACGCCATAAGGCTTTCGGGCCGGATTGAACTTATCCACAGTACGGATCGGTTCAATTCCGGCCCGAAGTGCGTTACAAGGTAACAAAAATAGCCAAAAACGCCGCAAACCCTTTAAAAAACACGGTTTGCAGTGCAAAAAACGCTGCAATAGGCTTTGACGCTTGTTAATTTTTGGTGTCTCTATCGGCTTCACCCTTTGGCGACTCAAAGCCTTGCCAAATGGGCCTTAGCAACTGCCCGATATCCGGGTAAGGGAGAGAAACTGATGACGAAAGCTGAACTCGTGGCCGCCATTGCCGATCAGGCCGGTCTGACCAAGGATCAAGCCAAGAAGGCGCTCGACGCTTTCACCGACAGCGTCGTGGGCGCGCTCAAGAAGGGCGACGACGTGCGCCTCGTGGGCTTCGGCACGTTCCTGGCCGTCAAGCGCGAAGCCGGCACCGCCCGCAACCCGCGCACCGGCGAAACCGTAAAGCGTCCGGCTTCGGTTACCGCTCGCTTCCGCGTCGGCGAAGGCCTCAAGGGTGCGCTGAACTAAGCTTCGGCAGACCGCCGCGTTGTCCGGGGACTTTGCGGCATATTAGACTTTTTGCGGGGCGTTCCGGCTTGTGGCTGGAACGCCCTTGACTTATGCGGGCGGGATTGGCACACCGTGCCCTCCCTTGTGAAGGGGCGATTAGCTCAGCTGGCAGAGCGGCTCGTTTACACCGAGTAGGTCGGCGGTTCGATCCCGTCATCGCCCACCAACACCACACCGACAATGCGGCGAACCGCGACAGGTTTTTCGCACTGTCCAAGTGTCCTGGCGCCTAACTCGCAGCCAATCCGGGCTGTGACAGCGGGCTGGAAAATGCCGGTTCTTCAGCTTCGTCGATCAGGCCGCGTCGCAGCAGTTCGAGACGCAGCGGCGCCAGTTGGGTTTCGTATTTGCGCCAGGCACCGACGCCCTGAGCATTGATCGGCGAGCGGATCTGAACCGAGCTGGAGGTGATCACGGTGCCGCCGGCCTGGTGCGGACTCAGGCAGGCATTTTCGAAGGGCAGGCCGCATGCCGTGACGAGGCTGCGGATTTGCTCATTGGGATTGGCGATCAAGGCTTCCAGGGAAACGTCGACGATATTGCCGACGCAGGCGCGCCAATGCTTCATCAGGTCGACATAATGGGCATAGTGCTGGACCAGGTCGTCGAAGCGGTAGGTCCAGAGATGGTCGGAGCCCATTAGCAGCTTGTAGACGCCGAACAGCGCATCCATGGTGTTACGTCGGGTTTCGATGAGGATCGCGTCAGGAAACGCCAGGCGGATAAGACCGGCATATTCGTAATTCTGCGTCAGCTTGTCGACCGTATAGGCCTTGCCGTAATCGAGGCCGGCCGTTTCGCGGTTATAGAGTTCGGCAAGATTACGTGGATCGGTCCGCCCGGCCGCGGCGATGATGTCGGGGGTGAGCAATCCGCCGCCTCGAATGCCGGACAGGCGCTTGACACTGACCGGAAAGGTCGGCATCTCGCCAAGCGCCTGAACCTGTGAATGGGCGGCGAGGATACGTTGCACCAGGGTTGTGCCGGTGCGCGGCAGGCCGATGATAAAGATGCGCCGTGGCGCGGTCTTGCCTGTTGCGGCGACACGTCGCGCCGGGCCAGTAAAGCGTTCGGCGGGAAAATGGCGTTTCCAGGCATCGATATTGGCCGTTTCCCGGTCAAGTGTCAGGTCGCCGAGGCGCACCGGGACAGCCTCATCCTCGGTGCCCCAGATACCATTTGCCGACGGAAGTGTTTCGTTGAGCGCGGCGTGATTGGCTTTTTCCAAAGCCTGCCAGGCCTCGTCGAACAGTCCTAGATCATCGTACTCCTTGAAAAGCGCATTCTGGACGCGCGAAATATCGCCCCAGTCGCGGGCAGGCGCCTTTAGCAGGCGGTCGACGTGGTTTCGCGACGTCGTCCAGCGCTTGAGACGGGCAAGCGCCATATGAGCGCCCGTGTGCTGGCCGGCAGCGATTGCCTTTTCATAGAAATTTTCCGCCGGCTCGATATTGCCGACGGCTTCATGCGCCCGTCCGAGCCGAAACCACGAATCCGCCATTTTGGGATCGAGCAAAGCGGCGCGTGACAAGACCGAGATGGCCTCCTCGGCATGTCCGGCGCTCAGCAGGACGTTGCCGAACAGGCTGATATGCACGGCTTTCAGGCCTTCCATGGCCAGGGATTGCCTGGCCAGCTGCGTTGCCGCCGCATTACGGCCCAGCAGGACGAGCAGGGAAGCGCGACGGCTGGTAAACTCCGCAAGTCTCTCAGGCATCCGCGACAACAGCCTGGCGCCCCTGTCCAGCGCGGCTTCGGCTTCGTCCAGCAACCACATGCGATAGGCGACCATGGACAGCACCCACCAGGCATCCGGATTATCCGGCGCCTTGTGGCCAATATCGCGTGCTATCGACAATGCGGTCTTGAGATGGCCGCGCTGTAACGCGGTTATCGCCTCATTCAATCTCGCCCGGGTCACATCAGGGGCACGAGGGATTGTATGCATCGGAGTTGCCAAACAGAACTGGTAGAACCCCGGAGCCTCGAAAGTCCTATATTTTTGGATACTTAGCAACCCCTTTGGCGCAACCTTACATATTTGTAACCTTTGGCCCGGCCGATTGGAAAAGCCTGTCACCCATGTTACGCCAAGGCATGGATGGAGGTTGCCATGGTTTGTCGCTGGATGGGACTGGTTTTTTCGTTGGCCGCCTTGGTGGCGACAGGGGCACACGCCCAGGGCCTGACGCCGGATCAAGCCGCGCGCATCGACCAGGCCATAAAGGACTCGCTGGCCGCCGCGGGAACGCCGTCGGCCTCGGTCGCGGTCGTCAAGGATGGCGCCGTCGCCTATACCCGCGCTTTCGGCCAGGCGGCCCTGTCGCCCGATGTCGCCGCCACGCCGGCGACGCGCTACCAGATCGCCTCCATTTCCAAGGAATTTGTCGCGGCGGCCATCCTGCTGTTGCAGCAGGACGGCAAGCTCTCGCTCGATGACAAGGTGTCGAAATGGTACCCGGACCTGACCTCAGCCGATCAGATCACGCTGCGCCAGATTCTGACTCACACCTCGGGCTATTCCGATTTCTGGCCGCAGGATTACGTCATGGCGACCATGACCGTGCCCACGACGCCCGACGCCATCCTCGATACCTACGCCAAGGCGCCGCTCGACTACGCACCCGGCACCGACTGGCAATACTCCAATACAGGCTACGTCCTGGCCGGCCGCATCATCGAAAAGGTCAGCGGCAAGTCGCTGTTCGACTTCCTTCAGGAGCGCATCCTCAAGCCGGTGGGCATCGACGATGCGCTCGACATGGGTAACGGCGAGCTGGCCGCGCCCGATGCCCTCGGCTATCAGCGCATTGCCCTGGGGCCGAACGAGCCGGTACCCAATGCCGGCAAGGCCTGGATGTTCGGCGACGCCATGCTGGCGGTCACCGCCGAGGACGTGGCCAAGTGGGACCTCAGCTACCTCAAGAAGTCGCTGCTCACGCCCGCCAGCTATGCCGAGGAAATCAAGACCGTCGCCCTGGCGAACGGCAAGGACACGGGCTATGCCATGGGCCTGTTCGTCAGCAAGACCGGCAACCGCACCTTGATCGAGCATAGTGGCGAAGGATCGGGTTATATCAGTGAGAACCGCATCTATCCCGACGACGGAATCGCCATCGTGGTGCTGACCAACACCATGTCCTATCCGCCCACCAACGCCATCGCCGACCGTATCGCCTTCCAGTTGATGCCGCCGCAGGGCGTGGATAAGCAGGTGCTCGACGTCTTCGAAAGCCTGCAGGCCGGCAAGCCCGACCGCAGCCAGTTCACCGAAAACCTCAACGGCTATTTCAGTGACGCCGCGGTCGCCGATTTCGCCAGTACCGTCGGGCCACTGGGCGCGCCCGTCACTTTTCGCCTGGCCGCCAGCCAGGATCGCGGCGGCATGACCTACCGTGGCTATCGTATCAGCGCCGGCGGCAAGACTCTCAGCTTGTCGACCTATATCACCAAGGACGGCAAGATCGAGCAGTTCCTGGTGTCTCCGGTCAACTGATCGCCTGGACAAAGGCAGATATCGGGTTTGCGGCACACGGAAACAGTCAATGTCACTTCATGCCGTCTTTTTTCGCGCGGTAACGGGTTGCGGTACGGTGGCGGGCATGGTTAGTTTTCCGCTGCAACGCACCCGGAGGCCCCATGGCGACGCGCGACCTGGTCATCGATACACTGGCGAAGGAACTGCGCCGCCCGCCCGAGGACATCGCCTCGGCTGACTCCCTGAGCCAACTTGGCGTCGAGTCGTTGGAAATGGTATCGGTGGTGATGGCGCTGGAAGACAAGCTCAAGATCCAGTTGTCCGACCGCGAATTGCAGAAGGTGCAGTCGATCGACGATCTGGTCGCGCTGGTCGAACGGACCCAGGGTCAATCGTGACAGGGGCCAAGGTCGTTATCACCGGCGTCGGCCTGCGCCTGCCGGGTGCGCGCGACCTGGACGAACTGGTCGCGCTTTATCGTAAAGGGAGGTCGGCTACGCGCCCCTTGAGCGAAAACCTGGCCGGCTGGTCAGGTGGTCTGGTCGACGGAGAGAATCACGACCCCGAGCGCATCGATCGTGCCTCGGTCCTGGCGCTGGCTGCAGCCGGCGATGCCGTCACGATGGCCGGAACAGCCAGGGAGGCCCTGGCGGACGCCGGCGTTTATGTAGGTACCGGCGTGGCCGGCATGATGACGCTGGAAAGCGGCCTGAACACCCTTGCCGCCGGCGGCACGGTGAAGAGCAATACCCTGCCGCGCAGCATGGCCAATGCTCCGGCGGCGCATATCTCCATTGCCCACGGCTGTGGCGGGCCGGTCCTGACCTATGCCATGGCCTGCTCGTCCTCCGCTCACGCCATTGGCGAAGCCTTCCAGGCCATCGCGGCCGGGCGCTGCAGCACGATTATCGCCGGCGGTACCGAAGCCGCCATGACCTATGGCGTTCATCGCAGCTGGGCGGCGCTTCGCTTGCTGGCGCACGGGGAGGGGGCGGCCTGCCGGCCGTTCTGCTACGAACGCGGCGGTCTTTTGCTGGGGGAAGGCGCGGTCTTTTTCGTACTGGAAAATGCCGAAACCGCCAGGTTGCGCGGCGCCACGATGCTGGCCGAAGTGGCGGGCTATGGCGCTTGCAGCGATGCGGCGCACATCACGGCACCGAACAACCAAGGCCAAACGCGAACCATGGCGGCGGCCCTGAAATCCGCCAACCGGTCAGGCGGCGACATCGATCACGTCAGCGCGCACGGCACCGCTACCCTGGCGGGGGACCTGTCGGAAACCCAGGCGATCCGCGCCGTCCTTGGCGATCGCGCCGGTTCGGTGCCGGTTTCCGGCGGTAAAAGTTTCCACGGCCACCTGCTGGGCGCGGCGGGCGCCACCGGCGTGCTGGCCAGCCTGCTGGCGGTGCGCGATGGATTGATTGTGCCGACGGTCAATTTCGGCACGCCCGATCCGGACCTGGGGCTCGATTATGTGCCGAATGTGGCGCGCGATGGCGCCGACATCGCCTTTTCCATGTGCAACGCTTTCGGATTTGGCGGCAGCAATGCCAGTCTCGTTATCGGGCGTTGGGCATAAAAAAGCCGCTACTCCAAGGAGATAGCGGCTTTTCTTAAACTTGCCGGGCAAAAGCTAGAACTGGAAGCGCGTGCGCAGCGACAGCGAATAGTTGGTGTAGGTATCCTGCTTTTCGTAGTCGCCTTCGACCGAGAAGTAGCTCCACTGATTGTCGGCGGAGAGACGGAAGCCGGCAACCGGGCCACCGCCCTTCAGGTCGCCACCGTCAAGCGTGAACGGCGTGCCGTTCTTGAACATGGCGACCGTATCGGGAATGCTGCCGGATATGTTTTGTTTGTAGCCAACCCAGAATTCCGGCTTCACGAACATCTTGGTGTAGTTGAAGTTGATCATTGCCGTCGACGACAGGAGGTGGCCGTCGCGCTTGCCGATGCTGAGATCGAAGGCATTCTCGGCATTGGTGTCTCCGGGGCTGGTTTCGTTGTGCGCCTTTTCATCCAGGCCGTACAGGTCGGCGAAGATCTGCGGCGTGATGCCCAGCCAGCCCGCCTTGTAATCGACACTGGCGCCGGCGCCGGCGCTGTAGCTGATGCCGTTCCACTTGGCGTAGGCAACGTGGTTGACGGAGGTGCTCAGCACCTGGCGCGTCGTCTTGAACTGGGTGAAACCGCCGCCGGCGTGGACCCAAGCCTTGAATGCGCCGTCGCGCACGCGCCAGTAACCGCCGAGGGTCATGTCGGAATTGACGTTGTCTTCCTTGGCGATGGCGAAGTTGTCGAGCGGCGAACCCGAGGTATAGGAGAGATAGACGCCCAGCATGTTGTGCTCGTCCATCTTGGTCTCACGGCCGCCGGCGAAGCTGAAGCCCGTCGACTTGAAACCGGCGGTGGCGCCGTAATCGCGTTCGGTATGGTAGCCGTATTCCTGCAGCCAGTACTGGCCGCCGTCATTGTCGGGGACCAAGGTCAGGGCCGAAAGCGAACGATTGAGCGACTGGGCGCCCAGGGCCAGGCCGATCATGTTTTCGCCGGAATAGTCAGGCAGGTATTGCTCGTAAATCTTGTTGAAGCTGGCTTTGTCGAGCGCCGAAACAATAGCGGCTTCGCCGGAAGGATCCTGCGTGATGGCCGTCAGCACAGGCACGAAGGCTGCGTATTCATTATTGGAGAAGGCGCCTTCGGCCTGGGTCTTGAGACGGAATGTGGCGTCGAGTTCGGTCTTGGCCGAGTTGAGCGCCAGTTCGCTGTGGTAGATGTATGGCACCTTGCCTTCGAGGTCGGTCGACATGTTGCCGAGCGAAATATTCGAGGCTTTCAGCACGGCAAGGTTTGTAGGCGAGACGAGGACGTTGTTAAGCGCCAATTGCAGGTTGGCGCCGTCGTCGAAAATGGCGCTGCCGGTGGCATTGAGCGGTGCCACGGTCGGATGGGTAGTATCGAGCGTCACGGTCAGCGAGCTGGTGCCGCCAAGGTGGAAATTCGTCAGGTTGAGCGACGTACCGCTCAGCAGGCCGACCGTGCCCTTGGCGATATCGAAATTCACCGTGCCCGCGCCGGTCATCTTGCCGATGTAGCTGGCGTCGCCGGTCAGGGTGAAGCTGTTGGCGCCGCCGCCGAAATCGACATCGCCGATAATTGAGCCGCCCGACGAGGAAATACTGTCGTCGCCCGAGCCCAGGAGAATGTCGCCCACGATAAACGGCGCGGGAATCGCTTCGTCGGCGGTGCTGTCGGTCGGGGCGGTATCGACCTGGGTCAAGGTCAGGCCGTGAGTGTTGGTGTGGGTATCGATGGCGATCCCGTGATTGGCCACGGCATCGGCCAGGCCGTCGCCATCTTCGTCATCGGCGGAGATGGAAGCGCTGATGATATTGTTGTTGTTGATGGTCGTCAGCGTGTCCGACTGGTCGCGGATGGCCGTGGCCTTGGCGTTCTTGCCGGTGGCGGCGGCGTAGATGCCGCCTGTCGACGCGCTGATGTTGATCTTGGGCAGCGTGGCGCCCGACGCGATATCGAGGCCGACGGCCGACGCATCGACCGTGGTGTAGGTCGTGGTCGAGCCCGAGGTGGCGGCGGTAATCGCCGAACTCGCGCTGCCGTTGATCGTTCCGGCCACGTCAAGCTGCGGCGTGGTCGTGCCAGCGCCATAGGCCAGGGCGGTGGCCGTACCGCCGAAGGCGACGCCCTGGACGGTGCCCTTGATGCGGATGCCGTTGGCGATATCGACCGCGTGGCCCATGCCGCCCAGTTGCATCGCCGTGGAATTGACATTCTGATAGATGCCCGAACCGAGCACGCTGCCGCGGATGTCGAGGCCATAGGCGATGGCGGGCGGGTTGACGGCAGTCGAGGCGTAGACTTCCGGCCCGATGGCGATGTCATTGCTGGCAGAGCCGATGCGCAGGGCGGGGGCCGCGCCATAATTGGTCAGCGAGGCCGTGGACTGGACGCTGTCGGCCAAGCCGTCGCCGTCCTGGTCGGTGCTGGTATTGGTGCTGTCGGTCGTGGGCGTGGCGTCGAGAATGATGCCGTTGGCGACATTGCCGGAAATATCGACCAGCGGACCGGCCTGGTAAAGGTCGGCCGGCGTGCCCAGCACCGTCGTCAGGGCAGAGCCTGTCAGGGCGCTGATGGTGGCGTAGCCCGTGCCCTGGTAGGTGCCGTCGATGATGACATTGCCGCCGTAATCGCCACTCAGTCGCACGGCCGAACTGTCCTTGCCGAAGATGGTTGCCGAACCGCTGAGATAGACATTGCCGGTGGCGCCCTTGTCGAGCGCGATGCCGGCGTCGTTGTTGCCGCTGACCACAACCGAACCGTCGTAGCTTACCTTGCCGTTGAGATTGTTCTCGAAGCGGATGCCGTAGGAATTGTCGCCTTCGACAGTGATGGTCGAGGCGCTGGAGACGCTCAGGTCGCCGTTATAGGGCGTGGCGCCGGTGCTGTGGATGCCATAGCGCGTCTTGCCGTCGGTATAGGGGCCTTCCAGGATCCCGTCGGCAGGCGAGGTGGTGTCGGTGGCGGTGAAGTCGTCCGTGACAGAGATATTGGCGGCGATCGTCAGGCCCGAAGCGGCACGATTGGGCACGTCGGTGATCAGGATGCCGGTCGAGCCATCGGCCGACTTCGACATGTCGATCTGGCCGTTCAGCGTCACCTTGTTGTCCGAATCGACCGTGATCGCCGTACCCGAGGTCAGGGTGATCGAACCGGCCGTATCGACGGTGACGTCGCCGGCTGTGGAGGTCTTTACCGGGGCCGTGGTGGCGGTCGAGATCGTCGTGGCGGCAAAGGCCTGACCGTAGGCGAAGCTCCCGAAGATCAGGCTCAGGGCGGTGGCGGTCAGGAGTTTGGTCTTGCGCATAGTGTATCCCTGTGTGCGATCTCTAAACGGGCAGTCGTGTCTTCAGGCCAATGATCGCCGGCGTGGCGCCGGTCTCGTGAAAGCGTCGATCACTCTTAACCTTATTTCGTACAGCGGAAAAGGTGGCAAGCGCACTTTCGCGCTCAACCCTTCCCCTCGACTTCGTGTGCGGCGGCAAAGTCGAAAACAAAGAGGGCTTAATTATGTCCGCAATCCTTTCCAAGCTCATGATTCCGCGACCCGGGCAACGGTGACACAGGCTTGCCAAAGGAGACTTGGATCAGGAAGGCCCAACGGGCGAGGAGGGAATGCGAGGGCCACCTTTTCAACAGAAGGTGGCGCGAGTGACGGGGCTCGAACCCGCGACCTCCGGCGTGACAGGCCGGCACTCTAACCAACTGAGCTACACCCGCATTCCCTTGTCCTGGCAGCGGGGGCGAGCCCGGCGTCAGGAGGTGCGCTTGATAGTGCGGGGGTTGGTCCGGTGTCAAGCGGCAATGTCACGAAAAAGACGACAAAATTCGATAATCCGGTTCACTGTGATAATGATTTGCATAAGCAAAATAAGGCCTGGGCCATTTCGCCGCAGGTGTGGCCGAAAAGTGCAAGAAAGTGGGCAAAAGTCGTCTTTTTCGCACTGCAAAGGTTTGAAGCGCGCGCCAGACTGGTCTAATAGGCAGTCCTATCTGAGTCCGCGACGAGGTTAATGACCTGCGATGCGGCGGTCATGCGTGAGGTGAACCGATGAATGAATTTCTGCTGCGCTACCTGCCGATTCTCATCTTCATCGCCATCGCCACCGTACTGGGCCTGGCCTTCATGATCGGCGCCTTCATCCTGGCGCCCAAGGCGCCCGATACCGAAAAGCTTTCGGCCTATGAATGCGGCTTCAATGCCTTCGACAGCGCCCGCCAGAAATTCGATGTCCGCTTCTATCTCGTCTCGATCCTGTTTATTGTCTTCGATATCGAAGCCTCGTTCCTGTTTCCTTGGGCGGTGTCCCTGTTCAAGCTGAATCCCCATGACATGCATCAGGCGTTCTGGACGATGATCGTATTCCTGGCCGAACTCGGCCTCGGTTATATATATGTATGGAAAAAAGGAGCGCTCGAATGGGAGTGATCGTACCCGCTGGTCAGGCTGGGCGTTCTTCGGTCGAGGGTTACGATCCTGCCGTCCATGACAAGTTCTTCGAACAGGTGTCGACCGAACTTAACGAGAGGGGTTTTCTGCTGGCTTCGGCCGAGGATGTCATCACGTGGGCTCGTACCGGCTCGCTGATGTGGATGACGTTTGGTCTTGCCTGCTGCGCCGTCGAAATGATGCAGGCGTCGATGCCGCGCTACGACATGGAGCGCTTCGGCATGGCGCCGCGCGCAAGCCCACGCCAGTCGGACCTGATGATCGTGGCCGGCACGCTCACCAACAAGATGGCGCCGGCGCTGCGCAAGGTCTATGACCAGATGCCCGATCCGCGCTATGTGCTTTCCATGGGCTCCTGCGCCAATGGCGGCGGCTATTATCATTATAGCTACAGCGTGGTGCGCGGCTGCGATCGCATCGTACCGGTCGATGTCTATGTGCCGGGCTGCCCGCCGTCGGCCGAAGCCTTGCTGTACGGCCTTCTGCAATTGCAGAAGAAGATTCGCCGTACCGGCACGATCCGGCGCTGAGGGGAGAGCAAGCATGTCACTGGAAAAGCTCCGCTCGCTGGCCGAAGACGCCCAGGCCGATTTCAAGGACGCTATTCTTGAAACCAAGCTGGAATTCGGCGAGCTGACGCTCACGGTGGATCGCGATCGCATCGTCGACATCATGGCCAAGCTGAAGGATGCTTATCGCTTCCATCAGCTGATCGATATCTGCGGCGCCGATTATCCCAGGCGCGCCCGGCGCTTCGACGTCGTCTATCACCTGCTGTCGCTGACGAAGAATATCCGCGTGCGCATCAAGGTGACGACCGACGAAATCGAGCCCGTCCCCTCGATCCGCACCGTCTATCCCAATGCCGACTGGTACGAGCGCGAAGCGTTCGACATGTACGGCATGATGTTCTCGGGCCAGCCGGACCTGCGCCGGCTGCTGACCGACTACGGCTTCTCGGGCCATCCTCTGCGCAAGGACTTCCCGATGACGGGCCACGTCGAGGTGCGCTACGACGAAGAGCAGAAGCGCGTGGTCTACGAGCCGGTCAAGCTGGTTCAGGAATACCGCAAATTCGACTTCCTGTCGCCGTGGGAGGGTGCATCGTATGTGCTGCCCGGCGACGAGAAGGCGAAGGCTTAAAAGAATTGATCGGTCAAAGGCTTATCCATGGCAGATGATGTAGGACATAAAGGCGAGGATGATCGCAAGTTTACGATCAACTTTGGCCCGCAGCATCCGGCGGCCCATGGCGTGCTGCGCCTCGTCCTCGACCTCGACGGCGAAATCGTCGAACGCGTCGATCCGCATATCGGCCTGCTGCATCGCGGCACCGAAAAGCTGATGGAAGCGCGCACCTACCTGCAAAATGTTCCGTATTTCGACCGCCTCGATTACGTGGCGCCGATGAACCAGGAGCACGCCTTCGTCCTGGCGATCGAGAAGCTGCTCGGCCTCGAAGTCCCGAAGCGCGCCCAATATATCCGCGTCATCTTCTCCGAAATCGGCCGCATCCTGTCGCACATCCTCAATGTCACGACCCAGGCCATGGACGTTGGCGCCCTGACCCCGCCTCTGTGGGGTTTCGAGGAACGTGAAAAGCTGATGGTGTTCTATGAGCGCGCCTGCGGGGCGCGCCTGCACGCCAACTATTTCCGTCCCGGCGGCGTCCACCAGGACCTGCCGCCGGAACTGATCGAGGACATGATCGTCTGGTGCAAGGAATTCCCGCGCGCCCTCAAGGACATCGAAAGCCTGGTCACCGAAAACCGCATTTTCAAGCAGCGCAACGTCGATATCGGCGTGGTCTCCAAGGAGCAGGCTTTCGACTGGGGTTTCACCGGCGTGATGCTGCGCGGTTCCGGCGTGGCCTGGGACCTGCGCAAGTCGCAGCCGTACGAATGCTATGCCGAACTCGATTTCGATATCGTGCTGGGCAAGAACGGCGACTGCTGGGACCGCTATCTTTGCCGCATCGAGGAAATGAAGCAATCTGTCAAGATTATGCAGCAATGTCTTGATCTGTTGAAGAAAACGCCGGGCGAGGTCTTGAGCCAGGACCATAAGGTGACGCCGCCGCGCCGCGCCGAAATGAAGAATTCGATGGAAGCCCTCATCCATCACTTCAAGCTTTATACAGAAGGCTTCAAGACGCCGGAAGGCGAGGTCTATGCCTGTGTCGAGGCGCCCAAGGGCGAGTTCGGCGTCTATCTCGTTTCCGACGGCACCAACAAGCCTTACCGTTGCAAAATCCGCGCGCCGGGCTTCCCGCACCTGCAGGCGATGGACTGGATGAACCGTGGCCACCTGCTGGCTGACGTGTCTGCGATCCTTGGGTCGCTCGATATTGTGTTTGGAGAGATCGACCGATGACACCCGAGGAACAACAGGCCGCGTCCCTGGCCTGGCAACACAGTCATCCGCTGCTGATGATCATGTTTTCGACCATTGGCTCGCTGGTGGTCATCTCGATCATCGTCATCGTGCGCTGGCTGATGAGCAAGAGCGCGTGGCCTTATCATCCGCGTGGCGCGGCCGGTTTCCTGGCCGACGAGGTCGTGCGTTGGGGCGCCATTCTTATTCCTTACCTGGCGCTTGGCATCGGCTTCAAGTTCTATGTCTATGACCTGCATCCGGAACTGAACACGCCGCAGACCTGGGGCATCTTCGCCGTCTGCGCTATTGCCTTCCGCTTCCTGTTGCGCAACCTGCCGTTCGTCAAGAACATGGCGCGCCACATCGATGCCGCCAAGGCCAAGGCCCGCGCCGTCAAGCAAGGGACGTCCGTATGAGCCTGCGCCGTCTAGCCGCTGAACAGCCCTTAAGCTTTGCCTTCAATCCGCAGATGCTGGACAAGGCCAACTGGTGGATCGCCAAATATCCTGAATCGCGCCGCCAGAGCGCGGTCATTCCCCTGTTGTGGCTGGCCCAGAAGCAGGAAGGCTGGGTCAGTGAACCCGCCATCAGCTATATCGCCAAGCTGCTCGGCATGGCGCAGATTCGCGTCTTCGAATGCGCCACCTTCTACACCATGTTCATGCTGGAGCCGGTCGGTTCAGCGGCGCTGATCCAGGTCTGCGGCACCACGCCGTGCATGCTGCGCGGCTCCGACGCCCTCATGGCGGTGTGCAAGGCCAAGATCGGTCCCAAGGATAAGCTCAGCGCGGACGGCAAGTTCACCTGGCAGGAAGTCGAGTGCCTGGGTGCGTGCTGCAACGCGCCGATGGCCCAGATCAACGACTACTATTACGAAGACCTGACGCCGGAAACCATGGCGCAGATCATCGACGACTTCGCCGCGGGTAAGTCGCCCAAGGCCGGCCCCTATAACGGCCGCCATACGTCCGAACCGCTCGGCGGCGCCACCACGCTTTCCGACCCCAAGCTCTACGACGGTTCGGCGGCGAAGAAGATCAAGATCCCGAACATGCCCGGCACGGAAGAGGTCAAAGCCTGATGGCCACCAAGACACTCGGCATCCTCGAAGACAAGGACCGCATCTTCACCAACCTCTACGGCTTCCACGACTGGGGCCTGGAAGGTGCGAAGCAACGCGGCTGCTGGAACGCGACCAAGGACATTCTATCCTGCGGCCGCGACTGGATCATCACCAACGTCAAGAATTCCGGCCTGCGCGGCCGCGGCGGCGCCGGCTTCTCGACCGGCCTGAAATGGTCCTTCATGCCCAAGGAAGTGCGTGACCGGCCGCACTATCTCGTCGTCAATGCCGACGAGTCCGAACCTGGCACCTGCAAGGATCGCGAGATCATGCGCCACGATCCGCATCTGCTGATCGAAGGCTGCCTGATCGCCTCGTTCTCGATGCAGGCCCATGCCTGCTACATCTACCTGCGCGGCGAATATGTG